>OGML01001845.1_pt1 | contig 16436 bp, 12 predicted proteins | sample 1572951 | NCBI WGS metagenome assembly OGML01 (sample SAMEA2581883, study PRJEB24529) | metagenome | biome: Human gut stool | place: China | collected 2011 | reverse complement strand
GCTACCGCAAGCGGGCCGTGCAGCGGGCACAGTTCCTGCTGCTGAGCGACCGCTCGTCTCAGGGCAGCGTCACGGCCCTGCTGCGCCGCTACGCCGAGGACATCCGCACCCCGGACCAGCTCTTTGAGCTGGATGACGGCCCGGTGGCCGCCCATCTGCATCTGTACCCGGCGGCTGCCTTTGGCGAAAAGTTCCTGTACCCGCCCGCCGCGCCCCGCACGGCGGCCCCGCTGGCCCCGGTGCAGGCGGAAACGCTGGACCCGGACCAGCTGCGCAAAGAACAGCAATTGCTGCTGGACTACGCCCGGCTGGCCGTCACCGAAGAAAACGTGGCTCTGCTGGCACAGCAGGCACTGGCTGCCCGCCCACAGGTGGAAGCATCCACTCTGGCGGAGGAATATCCGGGCGATTTTGCCCGCATCATCGGCCTGCATACCTATTCCCAGTCGCCGCACCGGAACTATGACATCCGGCTCACGGGCAACTGGGTGGAGCGCGGCGGCTTCCGGTTCGAGGACTTTGTCCTGACCCGCCGCAAGGAGGAAAACGATGGCAACGATTAACATGCTGGAAGAGACCGCAAACTACCTGCTCAACCACTGCTTCGTGCTGGGCAGCGTGGAGGATCAGCGGGCAAAATATCTCTATGTGCAGGATCATCTGCCCGAGGTGCGGGCGGTGTTCAAACCGCTGGGCTACGCTGTGCTGCTGTACCCGGCCCCGCTGCAGGCGGCGGCCCTGGTCAACGAGCACGAGGGCAGCCAGGCCCGGCTGCTGAAATACGAGAGCATCCTGCTGCTGGTGCTGCGGCTGCTCTACCTGCAAAAGCGGGAGAGCCTTGCCGCCAGCGCCGATCAGGTGCTGGTGACCGTGGAAGAGGTGCAGACCGAGCTGCAGAAGATGAACCTGCCCCGCAGACTGGACCAGCAGACGCTGGAACGGCTGATGCGCACCCTGCGCCGGTACAATCTGGCCCGACCGGTGGGCCGGCTCTCCGGGCTGGACAGCCGCATCGAGGTGTTCCCGACCGTGCTGCTGGCCCTGCCGGATGCCGACCTTGCCGACGCAGCGGCAGAGAGCGCCCGCACCCGCACCGAGCTGGGACTGTATGAACGGCCGGAAGGGGCCGACACCGCCGCAGGGGAGGCAGAAGCATGATCGAACTCAAACGCCTGAAACTCATCAACTGGCACAACTTTGAAAACGTCACCTTTGACTGCGCCCGCCTGACCTATATGATCGGCGTGAACGCCGTGGGTAAGACCACCATTCTGGATGCCATCCGCTACTGCCTGACCACCAACCGCAACTTCAATGCCCTGGGCAATAAGAAGAGCGGCCGCACCCTGCAGGGCTCGGTCCACGCGAAGCAGCGCGGGGAAAACGCTTACCGCCGCCCCGGCCATACCGTGGCCTACATCGGCGCGGAGTTCTACGACAGTCTCAAGCGCGCCCCCTTTGTCATTGCGGTGCGGGTGGAGTCGGAAGGCCCCATGCAGGAGCTGCACCCCGGCGACCAGACCTGGTACCTCTCCGAGGACGGCTGCACGCTGGAACAGCTGCCCTTCATCGACCCGCGTACCGGTGCCCCCAGCGCCAAGGAGGACTTCAAGCCCGCCGTCGGCCGACTCTCCTACACCCGCAGCCCCAGCGAAGCCCGTGACCGCATCTGCCGGGCGCTGGGCATCGGGCGGGCGTCCAGCCCGCTGGGCAAAAAGTTCAACGAAGTGTTCCAGATGGGCACCAGCATGGACGAGATCCCCAACTTCCGGGAATTTTTGTACCAGTACATCCTGCCGCAGCCGGAGCTGGATCTGGAAGCACTGCAGGGCGACCGGCTGGAGCTGGAAAACCTGCACGCTGTGCTGGCCGAAGCCCAGACCCGCGCCGATGCACTGGAAGAGATCGTGAACGATGGCCGCGAAGCCGCCGGAAAGCAGACCGAAGCCCTTGTGAACCGGGGCGCGGCCCTGCTGGCCCGTGCTGCTGCCGACGGCGGGGAACAGGACGTGTGGCAGGGCCATCTGGACGCCGGGCACCGCCAGCTGGAGGCCCTGAACGCCCGCTATGCTGAGGCCAAGAACGCGGAGGCGGAAGCCCGCCGCGCCTACCTTGCCGCCCACAGCGCAGCCGGTGCCAGCGGCGAGGGCCGGGCACTGGATGCCATGGAGGAAGAACTGTCCCGCCGCAAGACGGCGCAGGATGCCGCCGCCCGCAAAGCCGCGCAGGCCGAGGATGCCGCATCCAAGGCCGAAGCCCTGCTCACAGCCCTGCGCCGCAGCGGGTTTGCTTCCGGCTGGAAGCTGGAAAACCTCACCGCCGACACCCTGCCGCAGCTCACCGACTGGCTTGCCGCGCAGGAAAAACCGCTGGAAGAAGCCTACTTTGCGGCCCGGCAGAATACCGCCGCCCTGCGCAAAGAGCAGGCGGACAAGCGCGCCGAGCTGGACGCCGTGTCCGGCGGCAAGTGGGTGTACCCCCACGGCGATGCCGCCACCCGTGTGCGGGATGCCGTGAACGCGGAGTTGAAGAGCCGCGGCATGCAGCCGGACGCCAAGATCTTCTGTGAGCTGCTGGCCGTGGCGGACGAGAGCTGGCAGGACTGCGTGGAAGCCTGCCTGGGCGACCGCCGGTTCGACATCCTTGTGCCGCCCGCCCATTACGAGGCCGCCAAGAGCGCCTTTGTGGCCCTGAAGGACAAGGTGGGGCCCATCAGCCTGCTGGACACGCCGGGCATCCGCAAGGCCAACCGCCATGCCGAGACTGCCCCGGCGGACAGTCTGGCGGCACAGGTCACCAGCGAAAACCCGCTGGCGGCCCAGTACGCCGACACCATCCTGCGGCGCATCGTCTGCTGCGACACCCCTGAAACACTGGAACAGTACCCGGACAGCGCCACCCGCGACCTGCTGCGGCACCATCCCTTCCGGCTGGAGCGTCTGCGCACCCCGCAGCGTTATATCGGCCTGGAAGCCCGCCGCGCCCGCGCCGGGGCACTGGCCGAAGAGCTGGAAGCTCTGGCCGAGCGCACCCGCACCGCCGCCCAGACCGAGCAGAACCTGAAAACCGCCTACGACCAGTACCAGAACTTCCAGCGCGGCACCGCGCCGCAGCAGCTGGCCGGCCTGTGGGAGGCCCGCACCGCCGCCGAAAAAGCCCGGAATGCGGTGGCCGAACAGGAGGGCAAGCTGGCCGAATACCGCGAGAACCCCCTGCTGCAGGAGATGTACCGCGAGGAAGAAACGCGGGAAGCCGCCTGGGAAGCCGCCCGAACCGCTGTGGAGCAGGTGGGCGGCGACATCCGCGTGTGCGAAAAACAGATCGCTTCCTGCGAAGCCGAACAGAAAAAGGCCGGGGAGACGGCACAGCAGAGCGCCGACGCGGCCCGGAAGTTCTTTGCGGCCCATCCGCTGCTGGAGCCGCTGGCCCGCACCCGGATGCAGGCCCTTGCTCCGGCCGACAAGCCCGCAGCCGCCGCACAGGCCGCCGAAAAGGCACAGGCCCGGCTGGACGATGCCCTGACGGCCTACCTCACCGGCACGCTGGAACCCGCCCAGAAGGCCTACAACGAGCACTACGTCTGTGATTACCCGCTGGGTCTGGCGGGGCTGGACCAGTACCGTGCCCAGCACGAGAGCCTTGTGCGCATCGACCTGGAACGCTACGCCGCCCGTCTGGAGCAGGCCCAGCGCGACTGCAAGGACCGCTTCCGCAAGGACATCCTGTTCCGCATGAAGGACGACATCTTCAATGCCCGGCGGCAGTTCCGGGAGCTGAACAAGGTGATGGAACAGCTGACCTACGGCGAAGAAGTCTACCGCTTTGAGCTGGAGCCCAGCCGTGACCCGCAGCTGGCTGCGTTCTATCAGGTCATCGTGGACAAGGGCAACCAGCAGATGACCGAGGGCGACTCGCTGGACAACCTTGCCGCCACCGCCGACCCCGCCTACGAGCGGCAGGTGGATGAGCTGATGGAAAAGATCATGGCGGATGTGGACGAGAACACCCGTGCCCGGCAGGAGGGCCGCACCGGCACCACCACCCTGTCGGATTATGTGGACTACCGCACCTATCTGGATTACGACATCAAGGTGACCAACCGGGTCACCGGCCAGCAGGCATACCTGTCCCGCGTCAGCCGCGACTCCTCCGGCGGCGAGAATCAGGCACCCTTCTATGTGGCCATCTGCGCATCCCTGCTGCAGATCTACCAGAAGAGCGAGAACAGCATCCGTCTGGTGCTGCTGGACGAGGCTTTCAGCAAGATGACCAGCGACCGCATCCGCCCCATGATGGAGCTGTTCCGCCGTCTGCAGCTGCAGGTGCTGCTCATCTCCACGGTAGAAAAGAGCACCGCCATCCAGCCCTACTGCGACATCACCTATTCCATCGTGCGCCATGGCGACGCCAACGCCATTGCGCCCTTTGTCCGCCTGTCGGCGGAATGAGGTGTGCGCCAGAGCATCCGAAACAAAAAAAAGAAGCACGCTGCGGCGTGCTTCTTTTTTGTTTGCTTATCGCAGCGGCAGAACGTCCTCGTCCTCGTTGATCTCCTCCAGGGTGCCGTCCGCAAAGTACCAGGCTTTGCCGTACAATGCTTCGTGCCCGTCGGAGCACATCAGGTAGGAGCCGTCCGGCAGGGCGAGGAAATGCCGTTTTCTGCTGTCGGCCAGGGCAATGTCCTCCATCCGCTGTCCGTCCAGGATGTGCTCCCGGATGAACTGGTAGTGGGGCAGGATGCGGGTCTCGGTCAGGCCAAGGCCGTTCATCCAGCGGGAGTAATGGGGGTCGGCAGCTTCGCCCGGTTCCTCGGGTGCGGCGTACACGATGTGGGCGGCGTTCATGCTGCCGGCACTCACGCCCATCACGATGCCGTGGTAGCCGTGGAAAAGCCCCGGCAGGCCCAGCTGAGCAAAAAAGTGGTTCTGGGTGGGCACATGCCCGCCGCACAGCATCACAAAGCCGCTCTGGGACAGAAGAGAACCGATCTCCTCGGCGTTGCGGGCGTCGCAGGGAATGAGCGCCGTCATGGGCAGGTGGGCATTCGCAAAGCTCTGGGCAAACACCCGGCACATCTCGTCGTTCTGCTCATAGGCTGCAGGGTCTGCCGCAATGGCAAGGCCCAGCACGGCGTGGTCCGGCCAGACGGCCCGCAGGTTTGCTACAAAGTGGTTGCGGGTGTCCAGCACCGGCACCGCAGGGCCCGGCTCAAAGGGGCAGCCGCTGGGGCTGCTGGTCAAAAACAATGTCATAATGATCCCTCGTAAAACAGTGAATAAGAAGCTGTGTCCATTCTAACACGATTTGCCCTGCAGCGGCAGAGCCAGAATCACCAAAAAAATCCCCTGCTTTTCGCCGTTTCGCAGAAAGCAGGGGGATCTTATCATGCCTTTCGGTAATGGAACACCTTGTCCTTGGTAAGGAGCATGGCGGCGCTTACGGCCAGAGCCGCCAGCTCGGCGGCGGTGACGGCCAGCCAGATGCCGTCGATGCCCAGCAGCATCGGCAGCAGGAGAATGGCGATCACCTGAAACGCCAGCGTGCGCAAAAAAGAGATCAGTGCACTGGTCACGCCGTCGCCCAGCGCCGTGAAGAAGGAGGACGCGTACACGTTGAAGCCCATGATGAGGAAGCTCAGCGCATACAGCCGGAAGGCCCGGCTGGTCAGGGACAGCAGCTCCGCGTCGTAGCCCACGAAAACGCGCGCCACACAGGGGATGATGAACATGGAAGCCAGCGTCAGGGTCACAGCCACCACAGCGATGAGCCGCAGGCTCTTCCGGTAGAGATTGTGCACCTCGGCGTGGTTGCGGGCACCGTAGTGGAAGCTGACGATGGGCGCACTGCCCACGGCATAGCCCACGAACACCGCCACGAACAGGAAGGCCGCGTACATGATGACGCCGTAGGCGGCCACGCCGTTTTCACCGGCCAGACGCAGCAGCTGGAAGTTGTACAGGATATTGACCAGCGACATGGAAAGGTTGGTCATCAGCTCGGAAGAGCCGTTGATGCAGGCGTCCCGCAGCACGCCGCCATAAACTTTCGTCTGGCACAGGTGCAGGCGGCTGGTGTTGCTGCGGTCGATGAAGTAGAACACCGGCAGCACGCCGCCCACCAGCTGGCTGATAAAGGTGGCAATGGCAGCGCCCTCCACGCCCCAGCCCCAGACGCCCACCATCAGCACATCCAGCACCATGTTGGTGCAGCCTGCGCCCACGGTGAACCAGAAGCCGAGGTGCGGCTTTTCGGCGGTGACAAAAAAGCTCTGGAACATATTCTGCAGCGCAAAGGTGGGCAGGGACACCATCAGGATGCGTCCATAGCGCACCGCGTAGTCCAAAAGCTCTCCCTTTGCGCCCAGCAGCACGGCAATGGGCCGCAGGAACACAATGCCCAGCACCGCCAGCACACTGACCGAGACCAGAGCCGCCAGCAGGAACAGGGTGAAATAGCGGTCGGCCTTTTTCTGGTCGCCCTCGCCCAGCGTGATGCCCACGATGGCGCTGCCGCCGGTGCCCAGCATAAAGCCGATGGTGCCCAGCAGCATGGGCAGCGGCATGATGAGGTTGACCGCCGCAAAGGCCGTCTTGCCCACAAAGTTGGAGACACACAGGCCGTCCACGATGCCGTAGATGGAGGTGAACAGCATGGTGCCGATGCAGGGCAGTACGAACCGCAAAAGGCGGGAATAGGTGAAATGGTCGGAAAGCTGGATCCGCTGCTTGGACATGGCGTCCTCCTTTCTGCACAAGGTGCAAAAACGGGCCGGATAAATGTCCGCGAGTGCACGCCCTGCCTCGATCTGCTTCGTCACTACGGCAACGAAACCTCCGGCGGGGCGCTGTCTGCACGGCATCTTATCCGGCCCGTTTCAAATTACGTTGAAAACGGTCCTCCGATGAACCGAAAAAGAGCATATCAGAATTTATTTTTGTTGTCAAGGCAGAAAAATCAAAAAAATCGGCATTCGGGGCCAAAATTCATAAACTGTCTCTTCCCAACGTTTATCAAACCTGTTAGAATGATAAAAGTTTTTTCATAGATCCGGAAAGGAGAACTCCTGTTTTGATGAAACGTTTTTATACCGCCATCGTGCGCCGCCGCAGGCTGGTGCTGGCGGTGTTTGCACTGGCGGCTGTGCTGAGCGTGTTTGCTGTGCGTCAGGTAAAGGTGGATTATGATATCAACGACTATCTGCCGCCGGAATCCCCCTCCACCACCGCCATCGAGGTGATGAACGGTGCTTTCACCGGCGGCATCCCCAACATGCGGGTCATGGTGCGGGATGTAACGGTGCCGCAGGCGCTGGAGTACAAGGAAAAGATTGCCGCCATCGACGGAGTGTCCTCCGTTGCATGGCTGGACGACAGTCTGGATGTGACGGTGCCTTTGCAGATGCAGGACACCGCCACGGTGGAGAGCTATTATAAGGATGGCTGCGCCCTGTTCACCGTGACAGTGGAGGACGAGAAGCGTCTGGAAGCTGTGGCTGCCGTGCGGGATCTGATCGGGGAGGGCAACGCGCTGGAGGGCGCGGCGGTCTCCACTGCCGTTGCCACCAATTCCACCGTGACCGAGGTGGCAAAGATCGCCGCCATCGCGGTGGTGTATGTGCTGTTCATCCTGATTCTGACCACCGATTCCTGGGCAGAGCCGCTGCTGGTGCTGACGGGTCTGGGGGCGGCCATCCTGCTCAACAACGGCACGAACCTCATCTTTGGCACCATCTCCTTTGTCACCAACGCGGCGGGCAGCATCCTGCAGCTGGCGGTTTCGCTGGACTACTCGGTGTTCCTGATCCACCGCTTTGCGGAGTGCCGGGCCGAAAACCCCGGTGCCAGCCCGGAGGAGTGCATGGTGGACGCTCTGTGCAGATCCACCGGCTCCATCCTGTCCAGCGGCCTGACCACCGTCATCGGCTTTCTGGCACTGGTGCTCATGCAGTTCCAGATCGGCCCGGATCTGGGCCTTGCGCTGGCAAAGGGCGTGGTGCTGAGCCTTGTCACCGTGTTCACCTTCATGCCTGCGCTGACGCTGGCGTGCTACAAGTGGATGGATAAGACCCACCACAGGCCTCTGCTGCCCAGCTTTGACAAGTTCGGCCGCTTTGTGGCCCGTATCATGCTGCCCATGGCACTGGTGCTGGTCGTCCTGATGGTGCCCAGCTATCTGGCCTCCAACTCGAACCAGTATTACTACGGTGCCGCCCACATGTTTGGCGAGAACACCCGTCTGGGTGCGGACACCGCCGCCATCGAGGAGACCTTTGGCCGCAGCGACACCTATGTTGTACTGGTGCCGGAGGGTGACACCGCTACGCAGCAAAAGCTTTCGGATGCACTGCACGCCATCCCGGAGGTGACCGGCATCCTTTCCTATGTGGACAACGCAGGCGCGTCCATCCCGCCGGAGTTCGTGCCCGGGGATACGCTGGGGCTGCTGGTCTCCGGCGGCTACACCCGCATGGTGCTTACGGTGGATGCCGATACCGAGGGCGATGGGGCCTTTGCGCTGGTGGAGCGGGTGCGCGCCACGGTGCAGCAATATTACCCGGACAATTATTATCTGGCCGGTCAGGGCGTGAGCACCTATGACCTGATGGACACCATCACGGCCGACATGGTCAAGGTGAACCTGCTGGCCATCGGCGCAGTGTTCCTGATCCTGCTCCTCATGAAGCGCCAGCTGCTTTTGCCCATCATTCTGGTGCTCAGCATCGAGACCGCCATCTGGATCAATCTGGCCATCCCGTACTTCCGGGGCCAGTACGTGTTCTACATTGCCTACCTCATCATCAGCTCGGTGCAGCTGGGCGCTACGGTGGATTACGCCATCCTCTTCTCCGACCGCTATCAGGAGTTCCGCGAGACGCTGGGCCGCAAAGAAGCCGTTGCGGCCACGGTGTCCGCCGTGACCACCTCGGTCAGCACCACTGGCAGCGCCATGGCGGTGGTGGGCTTCCTGATGGGAGCCATTTCCTCGAACCAGCTGCTGGGCCAGCTGGGCAATTTCCTGGGCGTGGGCAGTCTGGTGTCGCTGGCCATCGTGCTTTCGGCACTGCCGGGCTTTTTGTATCTGGCCGACCCGCTCATTATAAAAAAGAAAAAACAGCCGAAGGAGGCTTGACCGAGATGAAACATCGATTTGTGCGCCGGGTGTCGGCGCTGGCGCTGGCAGGCTGCCTGCTGGCGGGCAGCAGTCTGCCGGCTTTTGCAGCAGCCTCCACTGCCAAGGAAGAGGTCATTTATGCAAATCTTACGGCCTCCGGTGCTGTGACCGGCGTGTACGCCGTGAACAGCTTTTCCGTGCAGGCGGGGGACACCGTTGCGGACCATGGCAGCTACACTGCCGTGCGCAACATGACCACGAGCGATGCCGTGGAGCAGAGCGGCGATACGGTCACAGTGCATGTGACCGAGGACGGCAAGCTCTATTATGAGGGCACCATGGACGCCGCCACGGCCCTGCCATGGGTGGTAAAGCTGACCTATACGCTGGACGGGGCAGAGATCAGCCCCGACGAGCTGGGCGGCAAAAGCGGTGCCCTTTCCATCCGGCTGCAGGTGGGCTGCAACCCGGACTGCACCGGCAGCTTTTTTGACGACTACGCGCTGCAGGTGACCATGAGTCTGGACACCGGCCTTGCCCGGAACATCAGCGCGCCGGGCGCTACGGTGGCGAATGTGGGCAGCAAAAAGCAGCTTTCCTACATCCTGCTGCCGGGCGCGGACAGCGACGTGACCGTCACCGCCGATGTGACGGATTTTGCCATGGACGCCGTTTCCCTGAACGGCGTGCGGCTGAACCTGAACCTCGACCTCGGGGATATGGACCTGACCGGGATGCTGGAACAGCTGCAGAGCGGTTCCGTTCAGCTGGACGATGGTGCCAACGCGCTGGCAGACGGCATTGCACAGGTGCAGGCGGGCATCGATACCCTGAACGGCAATTCCGGTGCCTTGACCGGCGGCTCAGCCCGGGTGCGTGCCGCCCTCACCCAGATGCAGACCGCGCTGAACGGCATCTCTGCCTCCACCGACGAGCTGAACACCCTGCTGGATGCCTCTACCCAGATCCGGGACGGCATTGCCCGGCTGGATGAGGGCGCGGCACAGCTGGAGCAGCAGGTGAGCTTTGAAGCCTACAAGGCCATCCTGAAAGAGAACGGCCTTGACCTTGACGTGGTAAAGGATGGCAATGCCAAGGCCATCCAGCAGCTGCAGGGCATGGTGTGGATGATGCCCCAGCTCAAGGATGTGATCCTGCTTTTGCAGGGGTCTACGGCCAACATCGATGCCATGCAGACCTATCTCGACACCGTGAACGGCGGCATTGCCCAGCTGCACGAGGGCAGCAGCACCCTGAACGGCAGCTACGGCGAGTTTGATGCCGGGGTACGTCAGCTGGCCGGTGTGCTTACTGGGATGCTGGGCAATCTCTCGGTGCTCACCGACGGCGTGAACCAGCTTGCCGCCCAGTACGTCCAGCTGGACGACGGCCTGAACGCCTACACCGACGGTGTAGCCCAGCTGAAGGCGGGCGTTGCGCAGCTGGCGGAGGGCGCTGCACAGCTGACCGGCGGCACCGGCGAGCTGCGCAGCAGCGTTTCCGACATCGACATGGGTGCCCAGCTGGACGGCCTGCTGAACAGCCTTTCCGGCGGCGGGGAGGTGCAGAGCTTCACCTCGGCAGAGAACACCGAGGTGAGCGCGGTGCAGTTTGCGCTGCAGACCACTGCCATCACAGCCCCAGCCCCGACAGCCCAGCCGGAACCGGTGGCTGTGACCCTGACCTTCTGGCAGAAGCTGCTCAAGCTGTTTGGGCTGTATAAAGGCTGACAGATTTAAAATTGTCTCCGCTTCGCTCTGGACGAGTTGTGGCACCCAGCGGCTACTACGGCCCTTGAGCGGGCCTTGCATCCTGCTGGCCACGGCCCCAACAGCTCCTCCCTGCTTCGGCCGCAGGCCGCAGTCGTCGCCGTTGCAATATCAGAGGAAAAATTATTTTTTATAGAAAGAAAGCCAGAAAATCTGCGGATTTTCTGGCTTTCACTTTTCACGGGGAAGGTCGTGGAGATAAACGGCATCTTGCCGCTGTCGGCCTGCGGCCGTCGCGCAGCGGAAAAGATGCATTTGACCGGTACGGCCCGATCGGTGAAAAAGCAGTTCCGAAACGACCGCAGTCGTTTCGGAACTGCAAATTATAAAAATAATATTTCCGCTGTTTATGGCGCAGCGCACGCGGAGCCGTTTTAAACCGTTCGCTTGCTGTGGGCATCACTCAAAATGGTATTCCACCAGTTCGCAGTTTCTGATGCCCGCAGCTGCGTATTCCTCGTTGGTCATATCGTAGAAATAGGACTGCACCACCCGGGCGATGCCGTTGTGGGCCACCAGAAGATAGGTCTTATCGGTGTCAGCCTTCAGCTCGTCCAGCAGGTTATAGATGCGCTGGGCCAGCTGCATCATGCTCTCGCCGCCGTCGTAGCGGTCGGCGAAGTGGGTCTTGGAAACGCGGAACTCGCCGCCGTTGCGGGGCGTGCCCTCGTATTTGCCAAAGCACTGCTCCCGCAGGCGCGGCTCACACCGGGCGGGCAGGCCGGTGGCCTCGGCAATGGCCATGGCGGTGTCGGCGGCGCGGGACAGGGGAGAGTACAGGATCTCATCGATGTGCACCCCGCTGGCTTTGACGGCTTCGCCCAGCTTCCGGGCCTGCTGGTGGCCCCGCTCGGTGAGGGGGCTGTCGGTCATGCCGCAGATCTTGTTCTCAACGTTCCAGACGGTCTCTCCGTGGCGGGTGAAATAAAGCGTATGCATGGGTGGCTCCTTACTGGTCGTATCCCGCCTCGATCTCGCGGATGCGGGTGTAGAAAAAGTCGTTGGCAGGGGTGGGCATCCCGTACTTCTTGGCCCGCTGGCGCACCACACCGGCAAACTCCTCCACCTCGGTGGGGCGCTTTGCCAGCACATCCTGCCGCATGCTGGGCATGCCCTCGGGGTTAAAGGTGGGCATCATGGCATCGATGAACTGCACATCGTTGTCCGGCGGCAGGGGCACGCCCTCAAGGTTCGCTAGCCGGATGACCTCCTGCATGGCCGCGCGCATCATGTCCTGTGCTTCGCCGGGCTGGCGCAGGCCTCCGTAGGGCTGGTCAAAGGCGGCTGCGGCCTGATTCAGGCCGTCATTCACCATCAGCTTGTTCCACTGCTTGTAAAGGATATCCCCACAGGGCTCGTTGGCAATGCCGCACTCGTCCAGATAGTCAGCCACGGCCTGCACACGGTCGGTCATCTCGCCGCTGCGCTCACCGAACTGGATCTTGCCCGCCTGATTGAACACCAGCGTGCGCCCGGTGCGGGTGGCGTCCATGCCGATGGCAACGCTCCACAGGGTGTGGCCGGGATAGGCTGCGTCAATGTGCTCCTCGCTGGTGATGCCGTTCAGCACGCTGAGGATCACGGTGTCCGGGCCAATGAACTTTGCAATGTCCTGAATGGCCTGTTCCAGCACCGTAGCCTTGACGGCCACCAGAAGCAGGTCTACCGGCCTGCCCTCGGCGGGGGTGACGTAACGGAAGCTGCACGCTTCGCCGTTGCAGACGACCGGTTCGGCAGAGTAGCGGGCAATGCGGTCCTTGTCGGCGATGACCTGCACGCCGGGCATTTTGCGGCCGAACAGGATGCCCAGTGCGCCCAGACCGATCAGGGCCGAAGTTTCGATCTTTTTCATGTGTTCCTCCTGTGTTTTATGCCTTTTTCAGCGTTCCGTCTGCGGTCAGGACGACCATGCTGCCCTCGTCGATGCCTAGGCGGGTGAGCTCTTTGTCCGGGTAGGGCAGGGTGCGCCGCTCCCCGGCGGGATCGGCCAGCGTGACATCGCACAGCACCGGCTGACCGGCAGGCAGCTCCTCGCAGCCATACATCTGCTCTTCAATGCGCAGAACGCGGTAGGTAGTCTCCATAGCAGCTAAACTCCTTTTTGTAAATACAGCATTTTTATTATAAAGCTCTGCGCGGGGCGCGTCAACCGCATTTGGCTTGACAGCCGGCCGCCCGGCTTGATAAAATAGGAATGATTTTTGGAACAGGGGGCAGTCACATGAATATTACGGAACTGCGTTATCTGGTGGCCATCCGCAAGTGGGGCTCCGTGAGCGCGGCGGCAAAGCAGCTGTATGCGGCCCAGCCCAATGTGAGCAAGGCGCTCAAGAATCTGGAAGAGGAATACGGCATCCGCATCTTTGAGCGCTCGTCCACCGGCATGATCCCCACCGAACAGGGACGGCATTTTATCCGGCAGGCAGAGCGGGTGCTGGACGAGGTGGACCGGCTGGATCTGGATGCCCGCAGCCGGCAGAGCAGCTGTGCGGAGCTGCGGGTGGTGCTGCCCCACGCCACCTACGCTTCCTACGCGACGGTGGATTTTTTGCAGCAGATGGCAGACAGCCAGCAGCTGCGGGTGCATATCCGGGAATCCGGCACCATGGAAGCACTGGACCATGTACTGCGGCGGGGCTATCATCTGGCCCTGCTGCGCTACGCGGAGGAGGATGAGGATTATTACCGCCGCTACTGCGACCGTCACGGCCTGCACCGGGAGCCGGTGATGGAGTTTGAATACCGGCTGCTGACCAACCGGGAAGGCCCGCTGGCAAAGTGCGAAGTGACCGACATCACCCAGCTGAACAGCTATATGGAAGTCCTGCACGGTGATTTCCAGCTGCCCGGCGGTGAGGACAGCGGCCTGCGCTGGCATACGAACCCGAACCGCCGCATCCATGTGTATGAGCGGTGCAGCCAGTTTTCCATCCTGCAGAACCTGCCCAATGCCTATATGTGGGCTTCGCCCATGCCAAAGCGGGCGCTGGAACAATACCATCTGGTGCTCAGGAAATGCCCGGCCCAGCGCCAGCGCATGAAGGATGTTCTGGTCTATCCGGACAGGGGGACCCTGCGCCCGGAAGAGCAGACCTTTGTGCAGCTGCTGCACAAGCAGGCGGCGCTGACCGTGAAATGACCGCCGAAACCGGTTAAGAACTGGCAAAACATCGGAATGAGGAAAAACCGGAAAGCAAAGGAATTTGGCCGACAGCCGCAGCGCTTTATGCGCTGCGGCTGTCTTTTTGCTGATAAATCGAGCAAAAAAGAGACGAAACATCGGCTAAAAAACTTTGCGGCTATATGGCCTTTGATATGCCCCCATACCAGAAGCATATTATCACTTTTATGAAAAATATGTTAACATAGACCCAGAAAGCTGGCCGGGATGAATGGAAAATATGGAAAATACTTCCATAATTCCGGCACAAAGAAAAAGGAGGTTTCTGGTATGATCAGTTTCTTACTCTGTCTGGCGATCCTGATCGTGGGCTACTTTGTCTATGGTAAGATCGTGGACAACACCTTCGGCCCGGACGACCGCGAAACGCCTGCTGTGCGCATCAACGACGGCGTTGACTACGTTGTGATGCCCCAGTGGAAGCTGTTCCTCGTTCAGCTGCTGAACATCGCCGGCCTTGGCCCCATCTTTGGTGCCATGCAGGGCGCATTGTGGGGGCCTGTGGTGTTCCTGTGGATCACCTTCGGCACCATCTTTGCAGGCGGCGTGCACGACTACTTCTCCGGCATGATGAGCGAGCGCAACGACGGCGCTTCCATCGCCGAGATCACCGGCAAGTACTTAGGCCCTGTGATGCAGAACGTCATGCGCGTGTTCTCGGTGGTACTGCTCATCATGGTGGGTACTGTGTTTGCGGTGGGCCCCGCAGGCCTGATCGTGGAGCTGTGCAGTCAGAGCGGCGCTTCCGGCGTGCTCACCTCGCTGCTGTTCTGGCTCATCATTATTCTGGTGTACTACTTTATTGCAACCTTTATCTCCATTGATGCCGTCATTGGCAAGATCTACCCCATCTTTGGCATCTGCCTGATCATCATGGCCATCGGTGTCATCTTCGGCATCTTCACCAATCCCGCCTACACCATCCCGGAGATCTGGGATCACTTTGGCAGCATGCATCCGTCGGGAACCCCCATCTGGAGCTTCATGTTCATCACGGTGGCCTGCGGTGCGATCTCCGGCTTCCACTCCACCCAGTCGCCTCTGATGGCCCGCTGCATGAAGAGTGAAAAGCAGGGCCACTTCGTGTTCTACGGCGCAATGGTCTGTGAGGGCGTTATCGCTCTGATCTGGGCCGCTGCTGGCTGCAGCCTGTACGAGGTGACCGGCGGCCTGAACACCGGTCTGGCCGAAGCACTGGCCATGGGCCAGTCCAAGGCCATTTATGATGTCTGCTCCAAGACCATGGGCGGCGTGGGCATCGCACTGGCAATGGTCGGCGTTGTGGTGTGCCCCATCACCTCCGGCGATACCGCATTCCGCTCCGCCCGTCTGACTCTGGCCGACTGGTTCAAGATCGATCAGGACGGCTACGCAAACCGCCTGAAGCTCTGCATCCCGGTTCTGGGCGTGGGCGCTTTCCTTGGCATCGGCAACGCACTGGGCTTCATCAACTACACGGTCATCTGGCGCTACTTCAGCTGGACCAACCAGACGCTGGCCATGATCGTGCTGTGGGCCGCCTCCATGTACCTCTTTAAAGAAAAGAAGAACTTCTGGATCACCGCTGTTCCCGCTGCCTTCATGAGCGCCGTGTCCAGCACCTACTTCGTGCTGGCACCTGAGTGCCTGGGCGGCCTGCTGAACAGCAAGACCGCTGAGGGTGCCACCATTTACAATACCGCTGTGGCGTACCCCGTAGGCGTCCTCTTTGCCGTGGCCATGCTGGCCATCTTTATCCACGCGACCAAGAAGAGCGCAGCAAAAGCCTGATCTCCCCGGAAGGCAGCCGACACCTTCCCGGTTTCTCCGAAGCCCCTCCACCGGTCCCATCCCGGCGGAGGGGCTTCCTTGTGCAATAAAAGTGCATAAATAGGAAAATTTTGAACGGATTTGAACGTTTTGCACAAAAACGACCCTGAAAATTTGGAAGAGGGCGGTTTTGCACGATTCCGGAAAAGGTTTTTTGCCATCGGATAAGAAATTTTGCCGTTGATTCGTTTAAAAATGGCTGACAATATTCCAACGAAGTATGGATGTATATACTTTTTGATATGGGAACCATACCAGAAAAATATTAACACATTTATGAAATAAGTGTTAACATGAAGCCAGAGATTGGTCAGAGCCCCGGTGAGGTCGCAAATACGAACACCGGCGGCTTGAAATCAAAAAGGAGGTTTCTGGTATGATTAGTTTCTTACTCTGTCTGGCGCTCTTGATCATCGGCTACTTTGTCTATGGCAAGATCGTTGACAACACGTTCGGCCCGGACGACCGTGAAACGCCTGCTGTGCGCATCAACGATGGTGTTGACTACGTTGTGATGCCCCAGTGGAAGCTGTTCCTGGTCCAGCTGCTGAACATTGCAGGTCTGG
>OGML01001842.1_pt1 | contig 16464 bp, 16 predicted proteins | sample 1572951 | NCBI WGS metagenome assembly OGML01 (sample SAMEA2581883, study PRJEB24529) | metagenome | biome: Human gut stool | place: China | collected 2011 | reverse complement strand
TCTGAAGCACATAACCGCTATCGGCCAGGAACACATCGCGTCCGTCACGGTCTTTGGCCATATACTGATACTTACGTTTCTTAAAGGATTCCAGTTCGGCAGGATCATCACTTTCAATCCAGCAGGCCTTGTAAAGGCTGATCGGTTCCCAACGGCACTTCGCATTGTATTCATTCTCCAGACGATACTGAATCACCTCGAACTGCAGCTGTCCTACCGTTCCGATAATCTTCCGTCCATTAAACTGATTCACAAACAACTGGGCCACACCTTCATCCATCAGCTGGTCAATACCCTTGTTCAATTGTTTGGTCTTCATAGGATCAGCGTTCTCAATATACTTGAACATTTCCGGTGAGAAACTTGGCAGTCCCTTGAAGTGAAGCATTTCGCCTTCGGTCAATGTATCTCCGATCTTGAAAGTTCCATTATCCGGCAAACCGATAATATCTCCTGCCCATGCTTCATCCACCGTAGTCTTACGCTGTGCCATAAACTGGGTAGGCGATGAAAAACGCATCGTCTTATTGTGGCGTACATGTAAGTAAGGTGTATTACGGGTAAACTTACCGGAACAGACTTTACAGAATGCAACACAGGAACGGTGGTTCGGGTCAATATTGGCAGTAATCTTGAAAATAAAACCTGTAAACTTCGGTTCATCAGGCTGTACGGTACGTTCTTCAGCAGTTACCGGACGAGGGCTCGGAGCAATTTCAACGAAACAGTCCAACAGCTCCTGAACACCGAAGTTATTCAATGCAGAACCGAAGAAGACAGGAGCCAGTTCTCCTTTCAAATAGTCATCAACATTAAATTCAGGATAAACTCCATCAATCAGTTCCAGTTCGCTGCGCAACTTCTCAGCCAGCGGAGTACCGATATGCTGATCGAGTTCCTCGGTGTGAATGTCAACTTCCACCTTTTCCGTAACCACCTGTTTAGAAGGCTGGAAAAGGTTCAGCTTCTGTTCATAAATATTATAAACGCCCTTGAAACGGGGTCCGCTTTCGATCGGCCAGGTCAACGGACGTACATTGATAACCAGTTCTTCTTCCAGTTCATCCAACAAGTCAAACGGATCTTTAGCCTCACGGTCCATCTTATTGACGAAGATGATCACAGGTGTATTTCGCATACGGCAAACTTCCATCAGCTTACGTGTCTGCGTTTCCACACCCTTTGCTCCGTCCACCACAATGATAACACTATCCACAGCAGTCAATGTCCGATAAGTATCTTCGGCAAAATCCTGGTGTCCCGGAGTATCCAGAATATTCACTTTGTAGTCATGGTAATCAAATTCCATAACAGAGGTTGTTACAGAGATACCACGCTGCTTTTCGATATCCATCCAGTCGGATGTCGCAGTTTTCTTGATCTTATTCGATTTTACAGCTCCGGCCACCTGGATCTGTCCTCCAAAAAGCAGCAACTTTTCTGTCAATGAAGTCTTACCGGCATCCGGATGCGCAATAATCGCAAAGGTTCGTCTTCTTTCTATTTCTGCGTTCATTCTATTATTTATTCTATCTGTTTTATTAATCTGTCAATAACTTCTGCACACATTCCTGAAGGCTGTCTACCCAATAAGGTATTTCCACCCCATACGTTTCCTTGATCAGCGTTTTATCCAACACTGAATAATGCGGACGATTGGCCTTTGCCGGATATTCACAAGTGTGCAACGGCTTTACCTGGCAGGACGTAATTCCAGCCAACCGGAAAATCATCTTTGTAAAATCATACCAGGAACAAACTCCTTCATTACTGAAATGATAAACACCGGGTACGATACCTTTATCCAGAATAGTGAAAATTACAGCAGCCAGATCACGTGCATAAGTTGGAGTTCCTACCTGGTCAAACACGACTCCCAAGGATTCTCTTTCCTTTCCCAGACGAAGCATGGTCTTCACAAAATTATTGCCGAAAGCAGAATATAACCATGCAGTCCGGATAATCACGGTGGAAGAACAATATTTCAAAGCTTCCTGTTCTCCGGCCAGCTTTGTCGAACCATACACCGAATCCGGACAAGTGGGCTGTCCTTCACCGTAAGGGACATGCGCAGATCCGTCGAATACATAGTCCGTTGAAACCTGTATCAAGGCTCCTCCACGGGATTGTATGGCCTTAGCCAAATAGCCCGGCGCCAGATGATTCAGACGATCACACAATTCAACATTGTCTTCGGCTTTATCTACCGCCGTATAAGCAGCACAATTTACAACAATATCAATCAGATGTTCCTCTATATATGCAGCAACAGCCTTTTCATCGCATATATCCAGTTCCGCAACATCTGTGAAATAATAATGATAACCTGTATTTTTTTCGGCAAGCAAACGCATCTCATTACCCAGCTGTCCGTTTGCACCTGTTATCAATACATTTTTCATATTCATCAAAAATTTCTACTAATCAAGATCCAGTTCACCTGCTTTGTCCTTTGCATAATAACCGGACATCATAGCCAACAAATCACTTATCACCTTAATGGCCTTTTGAGTATCTTCACTTATTTCCTTCTTTTGAAGTTTCAGCATCAGAACACCATACATGGCATCAAAACAGGTCTCTATTTCAGGAGCATCCTTATCTGCCCCCTTTGCACGCAATTCAACAATAAACGGAAGTGCTTTGTAATAAGCCGCACTGTAATAAGGGAACTTAGGAGAACGCAGTAAGCGTAAATGCAGATCAGTCAACCAAATAATGACATTCCGGTTAATCTGAATATGTCCTTTCTCCATAACCCCTTCATCATGCATCATGGCAATCAGGTCTTCATACCATTGTGCCAGCGCTTTTTTATGTTCCTCATCCACAGGATAAGAATTAACGATGGTCTCGCGTATCTTCTCCATATCAAAATTGTTGGCACGAATCAGATCTTCTACCTGCCACATATAAAGCAGATATTCCGCAATGTTTTGTTTTTTTAATTGTTGAGAAATATACATGATTAAGAGAATGATTTTCCAGTCAATGCTAATACGATTCCTATAACCGAAGCAACCATGACTACAATACCTATAATACGATTCAAGACCCAGATACCTCGTACATTAAACCGGGTCCGAACCTTATTCACAAAATAAGTGATACTAAACCACCAGGTTAATGCTCCCAGAATAATAGCCAAATAACCAACCAGCTGAAATCCGACGGGACTACCTGGCATAACAAAGGAAAAACGAGCAAAAAGACCTATAAACAAAAATATGATCAGCGGATTGGACAGAGTTACGAAAAACGCCGTTACAAAATTATGCAGATAAGATCCCCGGTTGGCAGACGTAGGACGAAGTGATTTCACCGGATTACTCCGGAATGTATAGATACCAAATACCAGCAGCATCAAACTGCCAACTACCTGCAAAAACAACTGATGCTTAAGAATCAGTTCGTCCATAAAACTCATTCCGTAGCCGGTCAGTAAAGCATAACAGATATCACTTAAAGCAGCTCCCAGTCCTGTTACAAAACCAAACCAGCGTCCTTTGTTCAACGTACGCTGAATACAAAGCACACCCACAGGTCCTAACGGAGCCGAGACCACAACTCCCACGATAAACCCTTTCACCAATAAATCCAGTATTGTAACCTGCTCTATCCAATTCATACTGCAAATATGATACTTTTTTACGAAAGTACCTATATTTCGTTCTCTTTTTCTTTCGTACAAACAGGCTTTTATGTAACTTTGCAACACAATTTAAGCAGCATAAAAATATCATTTAAATAACATTAAAGTGCTATGATTCTATTTTTCAGAACCCCGACAAACAGTGTGATTGCTACAGCGTGTAACAATGAGTTCAACGCTGAAGACATCAAAAAATTGTGCTGGCTCTACGATAATGCGACCGTAGAAAAGGAAGATAATCTGAAAGGTTATTTCATTGGTCCGCGTCGTGAAATGATAACTCCCTGGAGTACCAATGCGGTAGAAATCACTCAAAACATGGGATTGACCGGTATTCGTCGTATCGAAGAATATTTTCCTGTCAAAGATGAAAATGCCGAATATGACCCGATGCTGCAACGTATGTATCACGGGCTGAATCAGGACATTTTCACTGTGGACATCAAGCCGCAGCCAATCATATATATTGAAAATCTGGAAGAATATAACGAAAAGGAAGGTCTGGCGCTCTCACGCGAAGAAATGGATTACCTGATGAAGGTAGAAAAAGACCTGGGACGCAAGCTGACCGACTCTGAAGTATTCGGTTTCGCACAGATCAACTCAGAACACTGCCGCCACAAAATCTTCGGCGGAACCTTCATCATCGACGGACAGGAAATGGAGTCTTCTCTGTTCCAGATGATCAAAAAGACCACTCAGGAAAATCCGAATAAGATTATCTCAGCTTACAAAGACAACGTTGCCTTTGCCGAAGGTCCGGTAGTAGAACAGTTTGCTCCGGCTGACCACTCAACATCAGATTATTTCATCATCAAAGATATCAAAACCGTCATCTCACTGAAAGCGGAAACTCACAACTTCCCGACTACCGTAGAACCGTTCAACGGTGCTTCTACCGGTACAGGCGGTGAAATCCGCGACCGTATGGGTGGTGGTAAGGGTTCATGGCCGATTGCCGGAACCGCTGTATACATGACTTCTTATCCGCGTACAGAAGAAGGACGTGAATGGGAAAACATTCTTCCTGTCCGCAAATGGTTGTATCAGACTCCCGAACAGATTCTGATCAAAGCATCAAACGGTGCTTCTGACTTCGGTAACAAGTTCGGACAGCCGCTGATCTGCGGTTCTGTACTGACCTTCGAACACGAAGAGAACAACGAAAAATATGCTTACGACAAGGTTATCATGCTGGCTGGAGGTGTGGGCTACGGCACACAACGTGACTGTCTGAAAGGCAGCCCGGAAGCAGGAAACAAGGTTGTAGTGATGGGTGGTGACAACTATCGTATCGGTCTGGGCGGTGGTTCCGTTTCTTCTGTAGAAACAGGACGTTACTCTTCAGGCATTGAGCTGAACGCTATCCAGCGTGCCAATGCAGAAATGCAGAAACGTGCTTACAATGTGGTACGCGCCCTGTGTGAAGAAGACGAAAACCCGATCGTATCTATCCACGACCATGGTTCTGCCGGGCACGTGAACTGTCTGTCTGAGCTGGTGGAAGACTGCGGTGGTCTGATTCATATGGACAAGCTGCCTATCGGCGACGAAACACTGTCAGCCAAGGAAATCATCGCCAACGAGTCTCAGGAACGTATGGGCTTGCTGATTGACGAAAAAGCTATCGAACATGTACACAAGATTGCAGAACGCGAACGCGCTCCGATGTACGTGGTAGGTGAAACAACCGGCGATCATCGCTTCGCCTTTGAACAGGCTGACGGCGTACGTCCGTTCGATCTGGCCGTAGACCAGATGTTCGGTTCTTCTCCGAAAACTTACATGGTGGACAAGACTGTAGAACGCCACTATGAAAACGTTTCTTACGATGTTACCAAACTGAATGAATATTTGAACCGCGTGCTGCAACTGGAAGCTGTAGCCTGCAAGGACTGGTTGACCAATAAGGTAGACCGTTCAGTAACAGGTAAGATTGCCCGTCAGCAATGTCAGGGTGAGCTGCAGTTACCTTTGAGTGACTGTGGTGTGGTTGCTCTCGACTATCGCGGTGAAAAGGGTATTGCTACTGCACTTGGACACGCTCCGCAGGCTGCTTTGGCTAACCCGGAAGCTGGTTCTGTACTGGCAGTATCCGAAGCTCTGACCAACCTGGTATGGGCTCCGCTGGCAGAAGGTATGGACAGCATCTCTCTGTCAGCCAACTGGATGTGGCCGTGCCGCTCTCAGGAAGGCGAAGATGCCCGTTTGTACCAAGGTGTACAGGCTTTGTCCGATTTCTGTTGTGCTTTGGAAATCAACGTGCCTACCGGAAAAGATTCCTTGTCCATGAGCCAACAGTATCCCGGCGGCGAGAAAATCATCTCGCCGGGTACGGTCATCGTGAGTGCCGGTGGTGAGGTAAGCGACGTGAAAAAGGTGGTTTCGCCGGTGATGGTCAATAAGGAAAAGAGCACGTTCTATCATATTGATTTCAGTTTCGATGACTTGCGTTTGGGTGGTTCGGCTTTTGCCCAATCTTTAAATAAGGTGGGTTCGGACGTGCCGACCTGCAAGAATCCTGAATATTTCCGTGATGCTTTCAATGCCGTGCAGACGTTAGTAAACAAAGGCTTGGTTTTGGCCGGTCATGACATTTCGGCCGGAGGTTTGATTACTACTTTGCTCGAAATGTGTTTCGCGAATATGGAAGGCGGCATGGAAATCTCTTTGGACAAATTCGGCCGCCATGACATCGTGAAGATTCTCTTGGCTGAGAATCCGGGTGTGGTGGTGCAAATTGCCGACAAACATAAGGCGGAGTTCAAGAAAATCATGGACGATGCCGGCGTGGGCTATCTCAAGTTGGGACATCCTACGGACGAACGCCTCATCCAAGTGACAAAGGACGGTGCGGAGTACCAGTTCGGCATAGATTATCTGCGTGACGTATGGTATAGTACTTCCTACTTGCTCGACCGGAAGCAGAGTATGAACGGACGCGCCAAGGCTCGTTTTGAGAATTATAAGATGCAGCCGCTCGAAATGGTGTTTAATAAAGATTTCACGGGTAAGTTGTCGCAGTACGGGTTGAACCCCGACCGTCGTACCCCGTCGGGCATCAAGGCCGCCATTATCCGTGAAAAGGGAACGAACGGTGAGCGCGAAATGGCTTATTCGCTCTATTTGGCGGGATTCGACGTGAAGGATGTCATGATGACCGACCTGATAAGCGGACGGGAGACGTTGGAAGATATTAATATGATTGTCTTCTGCGGCGGGTTCTCCAATTCGGATGTGTTGGGTTCTGCCAAAGGTTGGGCCGGTGCTTTCTTGTATAATCCGAAGGCCAAGGCGGCACTCGACAATTTCTATGCCCGTGAAGACACGCTGTCTCTGGGTATTTGCAACGGTTGCCAGTTGATGGTGGAACTGGATTTGATTAATCCGGAATTTACGAAGAAGGCGCACATGTTGCACAACGACTCTCATAAGTTTGAATCGGAGTTCGTAGGACTGACCATCCCGATGAACCGGAGTGTGATGTTCGGTTCGTTGAGCGGGAACAAGTTGGGCATCTGGGTGGCCCATGGCGAAGGCAAGTTCTCCTTGCCTTATCCGGAGGACAAGTATAATGTGATAGCGAAGTACACCTACGACGAATACCCCGGAAACCCGAACGGGTCGGACTATAGTGTGGCCGGTATATGTAGTGCCGACGGGCGTCATTTGGCCATGATGCCCCACTTGGAGCGTGCCATCTTCCCGTGGCAGAACGCCTGGTATCCGACAGACCGCCGTACGGATGAGATCACGCCTTGGATGGAAGCTTTTGTCAATGCCCGTAAGTGGGTGGAGGCTCATAAAAAATAATCATGTCCGGATAGCATGCAAGGGGGCTGTGTCTATGTAAGGGCACAGCCCCGTGTGCTGTCTGTACATTCCGTATAAGAGTTGAAATATGAATATTTATTGGAACAGTTTCCGTACGTTCTTCCGCATCGGTTTGTTTACCATAGGCGGAGGGTATGCCATGATACCCTTGATTGAAGCGGATGTGGTGGACAAAAACAAATGGGTGGCCCGTGAAGACTTTCTGGACTTGATGGCCATAGCCCAAAGTTGTCCCGGGATTTTTGCGGTCAATATGAGCATTTTTATCGGCTATAAGCTGAAGGGCGTGCCCGGTAGCGTGGTTTGTGCTTTGGGTACGATCTTGCCCTCTTTCCTGATTATTCTCGGCATAGCCTTGTTTTTCCAACAGTTTCGGGATAATGAGACCGTGCAGCGTATTTTCAAGGGTATTCGCCCGGCAGTGGTGGCACTGATAGCCGCTCCTACGTTTAAAATGGGGAAGAGTGCCAAAATAGGGATGACCAATGTGTGGATACCGGTGGTGAGTGCCTTGTTGATTTGGCTGTTGGGTGTTTCTCCTATATACATTATTATAATGGCCGGCTTGGGAGGTTACCTGTACGGGCGTTATATCAAACCGTCTGAAAGTAAATGATAAAGATATGTGGTGGTTATATGTAAAGCTTTTCTATAGTTTCTTCAAAATCGGCCTGTTCGGTTTTGGGGGAGGCTATGCCATGATTTCCCTGATTCAGGGAGAAGTGGTCAACCGTTATCATTGGTTGACGAGCGGGCAGTTTACGGATATCGTGGCTATCAGCCAGATGACGCCGGGACCGATTGGTATCAACTCGGCTACGTATGTAGGCTATACCAGCGTGGTCAATGCCGGTTACGGACATGGTTGGGCGGTATTGGGCAGTGTGACGGCTACTTTTGCCGTAGTGCTTCCGTCGTTTATCCTGATGTTGCTTATCAGCAAGTTCCTGATGAAGTTCAAGAACCATCCTGTGGTGGAACATGTGTTCCAGGGTTTGCGTCCGGCTGTGGTCGGGTTGTTGGCGGCGGCAGCTTTGCTGTTGCTCACACCGGAAAACTTCGGTACACCGGACAATCCGTGGCAGTTCTATATCAGTATTTTTCTTTTTGCCTTTGCCTTTATCGGCAGCCTGGTGTATAAGATGAATCCCATAAAATTGATTTGCCTTTGCGGGCTGGCGGGATGGATTCTGTTTTAACCGTTAAATGGATATAAGTATGATGGAGACGGTATTTCCTTTTGCCTTGTGGTGTTTCACTTCGCTTTTCACGATCACGAGTCCTTTGAGTACGATGCCCGTATTCCTGACCATGACACAGTCTTTGGATGAAAAGGAGCGTCGTGCAGTAGCTATAAGATCCACTTTGGTGGCTTGCTGCGCTTTGTTACTGTTTGTACTGGCCGGTCAGTTCCTGTTCAAGTTTTTTGGTATATCTACCAATGGTTTCCGTATCGTAGGCGGTATTATCATATTCCGTATCGGATTCGATATGTTGCAGGCAAAGTACACACCGATGAATTTGAGGAAAGAAGAAATCAAAGAGTATGCCAACGATGTTTCCGTGGCTCCTTTGGGAATCCCTTTGCTATGCGGGCCGGGTGCGATTGCCAATGCGATTGTCCTGATGCAGGAAGCCCATTCGTTTGAAATGAAAACAGCCTTGATTGTGGCTATCGTATTGGTGTATGTCGTTACGTTTTGCCTTTTGCGATGGGCAGGCCAGTTGGTGAAATTTATCGGCGAGACGGGCAACAACGTCATGATGCGGCTGATGGGTTTGATTCTGATGGTGATAGCAGTGGAATGTTTTGTCAGCGGGGCACGTCCCATCCTGACGGAAATCCTGCATGGAAGTTAGAGGGCGTTTGAACTTCACCACCGGTTGTCTGTAAACCTTCTCCGACGGGATTTTGCGGATGTTATGAGGTCACGGAGCACGAAGCCGTTTACAGTAACAGGCGACGATAGCATTGCCATACGGGAAGTAAAAGAGGCGGAATGCCAACAAGCCATAGGACAAGCATATTAGGAATAAGGTTCGACTCAGAAGGAAAGCATAACTGTTTTAGAAAACGCAAAGCAAGAAGTAGAAAAAATGATAATGGAGTAGTTAGGTATGAAACGTATCAAAATATTCATAAGCAGTGTTCAACGTGAGTTTGCTGAAGAACGGGCAATGCTTTGCCATTATATCCGGACAGATGCATTGTTGGGGAAGTTCTTCGAGCCGTTCATTTTCGAGGAGGTTCCGGCAAATGAGTTCCCGACAAGCCATGTGTATCTGAGAGAGGTTGAAATGTGCGACATTTATCTGGGATTGTATGGCAATTTATATGGGTATGAAGATGAAGAAGGGATATCTCCGACAGAACGTGAATATGATTTGGCTGCAAGGTTACACAAAAGTCGGCTGATTTTCATAAAAAGCATAAACGAAGACAGACGTCATCCTAAAGAAACCCCAGAAATATTTCATAACATCCGAAGTTAAATGTGTACAGTTTTACGGAAATGTGGTAGAAAAACCGATGCCTGCTTACCAGATTTACAGAGGCGATGTCTTTGAGTTGGTGGATCAGGCAACAAGTTTCATCATGAGCCGTATAGACAACTGGACTGGGACTCGTGAGGAAGGAGAGCATACAGCGGTGCCGACACATCCGGAATTGCCGATTGATGCTGTGAAGGAAGCCATAGTTAATGCTGTATGCCACAGGGACTATACAAGCAATGCCAGCGTATAGGTTATGCTATTCCGCAATCGTCTGGAAATATGGAATCCGGGAACGCTGCCGTATGGACTGACAGTACAGAAACTTCAAGGACCGCATAAATCTTTGCCGGCGAATCCGTTGCTTGCTGACCCGATGTATTGGAACGGTTATATTGAGAAAGTCGGGACCGGTACTGAGGACATCATTAGGAAGTGTCGCGAATATGGATTGAAAACTCCTGAATTCCATCAGGAAGAAGATTTCAGAGCTGTTATCTGGAGGACTGTTGAATCACAGAATGATCCAAAGGCGATCCAAGGCGTTCCAAAGGCGATCCAAAACGATCCAAAGGAAGTTGAAGAGCTGATAATATTGATAAAAGGTAATCCTTCCATTTCAAGGGCTGAGTTAGCCAAGCAACTTGGTTTGAGTGAACGGCAGGTTCGCAAGATAATAGATCATCTGAGGGTAGAAGAAAGGCTTGTCAGAAGAGGAGGTACGACCGGAGAATGGATTATTATCAAATAAAAAACGGCAAAGGAATGTGGCGAATCGGGCACAATCCTTTGCCGTTTTGGTAAACGGATGGGCGGGGGAGAAGGAACGTCTCCTATTTAAAGGCGTCGTGTTTGATGATTTTATGTATGTCCTTTATATTGAACTCACCTTTGAGGAGTACGAGTATGCCATCTTCTTCCGGGTCTTCCGTGGAACGGATGACGACTACGATTTGGTGAATGACTTCCTTGTCTTTTTTGAAAAACACCCGGATGTGTTCATCGTCCTCCTTTACTTCTACCATTTTGGAATAGTCCTTAAAGTCCAACATTTCCAAATCAGCGAGGTAACGCTTGAGAAGGGTGGAATCGTTTTGCAGTTTCTCGGGTGTGAGTACTTTTATGCTTTTCACATTAATGCCCGCTTTGTGGAGTTTCTTTTTCACCAAGGGCATGAGGATGCCCGCCATACGTACGGAAGCTTGGTCGTATTGGCTGACGAATGCGTCTATGCCGGTGGTCTGCCTGTTGCACGACATGGCGCAAAGGCAGGCAAGGATAAGGATGAAATACTTCATGGTATTTGTTTTTTAGAGTTTTTTTAATAGCTTTTCCAAATCTTCTTTCCGCATGTCTCCTGTAATCCAAATCAACTGCGTGTCTTCTTTGCTTTGGACGGTGATTAGGAATGCGCTTGGGCTGTCGGAAGATTTTTCTTTTTTCAAGATACAGACTTTTTCGTCGGAGTCTACCGTTTTGATGAGTTGCTTGTACTTTTCGTCCTTGATACATTGCTGCAAGTCCTTGTCTATGGACTGGAGAAGCTGGCGGTTGTCTATATCCAGGATGTTGATTTCCTTAATGGATATGTTCGACATATCGGGCAATAATGTCTTGATGATTTCGCCGTTTATGTTGACGTAAGTCACTCCTTGCTTTTCGGCATAACGGTCGAACAGCGTTTGTTGGGCTGCGGCCGGCATGATGTATGCCAGTCCGGCCAATAGTACTATAAGTCGTCTTTTCATAAGGCCATGTCTTTAAGTTCGTGAATATTCTTATGGATGTCTCTTTTGATATATTTTAGTCTTTCGTGAGTGCGCAGGACGCTTTGTTCGCTGGTTTCGATACATTTGAGCGTACTTCCCAATGCTTTTTTGGCAATGAGGGTTTCTTGGGGCGTGAGTCCGTTATGCTGTTGCGGGGCATGTGTGACGCCCACGTAGCAAAGCAAGGCGGCTGCCACCGCAGCGGCCCCCCAAAAAAGAAAGAGCCTTTTACGGAAGGGTACGGCCGGTTGCCGGTCTATCCAAGCTTCCAGACGTTGTTCCATCCCGTCAGGCGGGAGGGCTTGGCTTTCTTCAGCCAAGATACGGAAAAGGGTAGCGTCGGCATGGTTCTCTTCCGTATGGGAGAGGAGGTGGGTCCGGAGCAGGTTCTCTTCTTCCAAAGTGGTTTTTCCTTCGTAATACCGCTTCAGGAGTTCCTGGTAATCAACTGTATTTTTTCTGTTCATGGTGGTCCATTGTTTTTATATATAGTTCTCGTAGTTTTCGACGGGCGCGGGAAAGTATCATCCGGATGTGGGCTTCTTTCAACTGTACGACGGACGCAATCTCTTCAAAACTGTATCCGCCGATGTCCCTCATGACGACGACGGTGTGTTGAGGCTCCTCCAGACTATCGATATATCGGTGCAGCAATGCGGCTTCTTCCGAGTGGATGGTCTCTGTGTAAGGAGTGGATGCTGCGGCCATGGTACGTTCTGTTTTTTCGTAGTCTTCGTATGAGAGATGTCGTTTCCGTATGGTGTCGAGACACAGGTTCTTGACGCTTGTTACGGCGTATGCCCGGGCATCGAGGATTCCGTCCAGTGTATCCCGTTGCTTCCATAGTTTCATATAGGCTTCCTGTACCATGTCTTCAGCGTCTTCCGGATTTCCTAATATCCGGTAGGCCGTGCGATACATGGAGGCAGACAACGGTAAGTAGGTCTGTTTGAAGGTTTCTTTGTTCATGCGTGGGCTATGTTTTTATAAGGAAGACGCAAGGGAAGCGTTTTTGCAACAAAGAATATAAAAAAACTGCGGCTGTCTTTTTTAGAGAGACGAATGCCGCAGTTTTTGAAACGGATGCCGGAAATGTATCCGGTAAAAAGCGTTCGGCTATCCTTGCGTAATCAGTTGAAATAATAAATAAAGATAGCCGTGCCCTCCAATGCTTTCTTTCCGGTCTCTTTGATGTCCATCGTGAATCTGATTTCGGCCTTGACGGCACCGCGCAGGTTGGCCAAGGATTCGAGTTTTGTGCTCAGGCGCAGGCTTTGTCCGCTGAGGACGGCTTGGCCGAATTTCATCTTGTCGATACCGTAGTTAATCATCATCTTCAGGTTGTTGACCTCGATGATCTGGTTCCACAGATAGGGCAGGAGGGAGAGGGTCAGATAACCGTGTACGATGGTGCTCTTGAACGGGCTTTCCTTTTGGGCACGTTCTACGTCCGTGTGAATCCATTGATGATCCAAAGTGGCATCGGCAAAGAGGTTGATACGTTCCTGGTCCACCTGCAAATATTCCGATTCGCCCAAGGGCTGCCCTACATATTTTTCAAAATCTTCGAAAGAATTAATTACTAATTTACTCATGTTTCCTGAGATTTAAGTTCATGTAATTTGTTATTTGTAAGCAAATATACAGAATAATGTGTTTCCGGACAATAATCCGGCTGTTTTTTTGTCTTTTCCTCTCCGGAAATTTTAGAAAAAAGTCTTTCATCTTTCAGGATATGCTGTAAACGTTTTGCTTTAAGTATATTAGTATCCTGAAGGATGGAGGTGCCATCTTTCAGCCCACTTTCAGGTGATGGGCGGCTACCGTTGTGCGCCAAACGGAAAATCAATCTAAGGCGAATGATTTTTCAATCTAAGCCGAATGATTTGCAGATCTGCGCCAAACGGAAAGCTTCATTCGGCTCAGCTTGTGCCTGACATGGACTGAAATACGACAGGTTGAAAGTTCAGGATGTATCCGACTTGTTTTGAAAGGGTTATGTTGTATTCTGAAAGATGAAAGGCATTTTTCCGGAAAAGTATGGGGGAGGGAATGGTACGCAGCATCCAGAAACTTACCCTTTAAAAAAGCCATCCGGAATATTCCGGACGGCAACTTCCACTCGTAACAGACCTTAACGCGACTTCAAATGGTACATGGTAATCACCGGATTAGATTGTTTCAAAGAATCCAATGTGATTTCTGAACCGCATGCCTCGGACAATGATTTTAAAAAGTCTTCACGCTGTTCTTTGCTTACATAGTCCAAAGTTTCGGGATTCACATAACCGATAATCCAGTCATGCCAAGAAGCCTTAAAGTTATCGGGAATATACAAAAATTTCTTTTTGACATCAGATTTCAGATAATATCTTCGACTTTTATCCAAAACAGACATATAGGTATATTTCCCTTTTTGAGAATACGTCACCCAATGGTTGTCACACCTAAAGACATCTATCATATTAGTTATCTCATCCGAATTATACAATTCTTTCAAATAAGTATGATCATCCATTCCTTTTGTATCTTCCACAAACGCTTCCAAGACGTTTTTCTCATAAAAATTCATAGATAAATATGGGCTTATAGAATTGGCTTTAATCTCGAATATGGTATCACTCAAAGGATAATAAAATAGGATCTCTGAATTTTCTCCCACAAGGAAGTTTCCGGCTAAATATTCTCTTTCTGTCATATATGGAAATGCTGTTTCCAATTCATTTCCAACCCAATCAGACCAAACCAACCGAAATGGGGCATTAGGCCTGTAGCCTGAATAACCTCCAATAACCAAGCTGTCATTCAATATAAAAAAAGTTTGAGGTGCGCCATTTTTCAATATATGTTCTTTAACAAACTTTCCTTCTTTCGTATATGTTAAAATCCTTCCACTAGCACAGTCTGCCAAGTAAACAAGTCTGTCATCCGACACATGAACATACCCTAAGTCTAAATATTCTCCAGGTCCCCGTCCTACAGCTCCAATATTATAACAAAACTCTCCTTGCAAATTAAATACAGAAATAGAATGGCTCACATGTGCATCTACTATAATCAGACTGTCTCCAATCCTATAGATTTGGCTTACTTCCCCAAACATACTTTTAGGTAAAGTTTCCAACATGATGTATTTCACAGAATCTATTTCCGAAGCGAAAAAATCATCACTTACGTCACCTTGTTTGGGCCATTCCAATATAGTGCCCGTTTGGTCGGCTACAAGTGTCGGTGTCGCCGGTTTTATCTCACCTTTTCTGTTTGACTCACATGAACAAAGCCCCCAAAAAGCTAAAGCTATAAGCCATAGCGTAAAATAAGAATATTTATTCATAGTCTATAAATTCAAATGACTTCCCAACCACAATCGCCACACCCTGCACAGTCCCAAATGTGCGCCACTGAGCCTTTTCCTTTTCCCACAAAACTACCCACTTTTGACTCGTAATTATAACCAATGCAAGTACACCGAACTTTTACGCAATCGTAATCTTTCCGATTCTACCAATCTTCGATTGAACCCAATGCTTCCACATTAGCCATTGTCAAGTAAGACATTTTCTCCCTCTGTCGTTTTTGAGAGTCGTAAGAAACATAACCCACTACAACGGAAGCTACACAAACGGCAACAAATAATAATTTCTTTTTCATAATACATTTTTTTGAAATTAAATATAATGAAAAAGAAAATAAGTATTTATGTATTACGATGAAAATAAGTAATATTAATATATGTAATGAATAAAAGTGAAGGAATTAACTTATATTAGTGTGCATTCCTTTTTGATTGCTCATAGAAGGATAGCACAGAGAAACATAGAAACATGCAGAAACGTGCAGAAATGTGCACTAATGTGCGAAAATGTGCACAAACGTGCAACCTCCGCCATGCGGCCCCTAACTTTGCCGTAAAAAACGAAGCACATGGAACTGAAACACATCGTAAAGAGGGCGGTACGCCGATGGGCGGAGAAAATCGCGAGTAAGCGAGCGCAGAGGCAAGCTCGCTTGGCTCTGCCGAGTGGGAGCGATTTATCAAAAAGAAAAGCCGGACGTTTGGGAGTTGCCGGAAGCGTGGCCGGTCATATCGAAGAAACAACAGTCACCGAATCGCGACCGGAAGCCTCCACAAGGCCGGCCTCCCGGAAGGCGGAAGCCCACGACGCGAAAGACAACGCGCCTGCCCACCTCGACCATCGGCTGGCCGCTTTCGCGGAAGAGCGTTACGACCTGCGCCACAACCTGCTGACGGGACAGGCTGAATTCCGCCCCAAGGGACAGGATGCGGCCGCTTTCCTCCCCCTCACGGCACGCGACCTCAACTCCCTCTGCCTCGCCGCCCACGAGGCAGGCATCCCGTGTTGGGACCGCGATGTGTCGCGCTTCGTGACCTCCGACCGCCTGCCCGACTATCATCCCTTCCGCGATTATTTCAACCGCCTGCCGCCGTGGGACGGAGAAGACCGCCTCGACGCATTGGCACGGCGCGTGTCGGACAGTGCGCTGTGGGTGAGCGGATTCCGCCGGTGGATGCTGGCCGTGGCCGCGCAATGGATGGGGAGGGGAGACGGCCATGCCAACAGTATGGCCCCGGTGTTGGTGAGCGGGCGGCAAGGACTGGGAAAGTCCACATTCTGCCGCAACCTCCTGCCACCCGAACTGTCCGCCTATTACACCGACAGCGTGGACGTGGCGAATACCGCCCGTATGGAACAG
>OGML01001813.1_pt1 | contig 16664 bp, 19 predicted proteins | sample 1572951 | NCBI WGS metagenome assembly OGML01 (sample SAMEA2581883, study PRJEB24529) | metagenome | biome: Human gut stool | place: China | collected 2011 | reverse complement strand
ATATGCACCGCAGCCATTGTTACAATCCCTTTGTCTATCTGCGGAACGATAACGATGTTCAGCGTTTGGTAACAAACTTGTTTAAGGCGACCACACCGAAAGGCTCACAGTCGCAAGACCCGTTCTGGGATACGGCGGCGAGTATGCTGCTTCTGGCTCTGGTGTTCTATCTGAAATATGAAGCACCGCCAGACGAGCAGAATTTCCCGATGGTTATGGAGCTGCTCCGTGCAGGCGAAGTCCGAGAGGACGATGACAGCTATGTAAGCCCTCTGGACGAGCTGTTTGACCGTCTGGAAATGGTAAACCCAGAGCATATCGCCCTCAAGTATTACAGGGATTACCACTCTGGTAGTGCAAAGACCTTAAAGAGTATCCAGATAACCCTTGCCGCAAGGCTTGAAAAATTCAATCTGGAGAGCCTTGCAGGGCTTACCGCCACCGATGAGCTTGACCTGCCAAGTCTGGGAGAAAAGAAGGTCGCTCTGTTCGCTCTGATACCCGACAATGACACGAGCTTTAACTTCCTTGTCAGTATCCTTTATACCCAGCTCTTTCAGCAGCTTTTTGACAGCGCCGACCATAAGCACGGCGGCAGCCTGCCCGTCCCCGTACACTTTTTAATGGACGAATTTGCGAACATCTCACTGCCGGAGGATTTTGACAAAAAGCTCTCCACCATGCGTTCCCGCAATGTGTTCGTGTCCATCATCCTGCAAAACATTGCGCAGTTAAAGGCGCTGTTTGAAAAGCAGTGGGAGAGTATTTTGGGCAACTGCGACGAGCTGCTGTATCTCGGCGGCAACGAGCAGGGATCCCACAAGTACATCTCGGAACTGCTCGGCAAGGCCACGATTGACACGAACACCTACGGAAGATCGTCCGGGCGAAACGGCAATTACAGCACCAATTATCAGATCACCGGGCGTGAGTTGATGACACCGGATGAGGTGCGGATGCTGGACAACGGCAAGGCGCTAGGTATAATAATCAACTACTATTATACATATTCTAATAATAAAATCAATGTTAATGCTGGCCCAGCCCATCGCCGCCTACTCCCACGGCATGAAGCAGAAGCTGGCCATCATCTCGGCCCTGCTCCACGAGCCGAAGCTCATCCTCATGGACGAGCCCTTCGTGGGGCTGGACCCGTTGGCGGCACACCAGCTCAAGACCCTGATGCGCCGCTTCTGCGACGGCGGCGGGGCCATCTTCTTCTCGACTCATGTGCTGGAGGTGGCCGAAAAGCTCTGCGACCGGGTGGCCATCATCCGGGCCGGGCGGCTGGTGCGGGCCGGTTCCATGGACGAGGTGCGCGGCGATGACAGTCTGGAAGAGGTCTTTCTGGAACTGGAAGGCACGGAGGCGCAGGCATGATGATCCGTGCATTGCTCCGCAAGCAGCTGCGGGAGCTGGGCGCGGCCTTTCTCCGCAGCAGCAAGACCGGCAAAGCGCGGTCCCGGGCATCGGCCGTGGGGTATGCGCTGCTGTTTGCCGTGCTGGTGGTGGTGCTCATGCTCTGCTTTGCGGGCATGGCCCTGCCGCTGGCTTCGGTGCTGCTCCCGGCCGGGCTGGACTGGCTGTATTTTGCCTCCATGGGGCTCACGGCGCTGCTGGTGAGCGTGCTGGCCAGCGCCTTTACCAGCTATTCCGGCCTGTTCCAGAGCCGGGACAACGAACTGCTGCTCTCGCTGCCCATCCCGCCGGCGGTCATTTTCGGGGTGCGGGTGAGCACCGTTTATCTGGCCTGCCTGATCTACCTGCTCATGGCGTGGGTCCCGGCGGTGGTGTGTTACGGCCTGCTGGCAGCCCATCCGCTGGCCGGGGTGCTGTGCAGCATCCCCATGGCGTTGGTGCTGGCCGGAGCGGCCTGCATTCTGGCGGTATTGCTGGGCTGGGCCGTGGCGCTGGCCAATGACCGCGCCCGGCACAAAAGTCTGGTCACCGTGGTGTGCTCGCTGGTGTTTTTTGCGCTGTATTATGCGGGTTTTCTGCGGGTGCAGGAGATGCTGGACGATCTGCTGGCCGATGCCGCACAGTCGGGTGCGGCACTTGCCCGTGCAGCCTGGCCGCTGCGGCTGCTGGGCGGCGCGGCGGCAGGGGAGCTCCCGGCGCTGGTCGGCCTCGTGCTGGGTACAGTGCTGTGCTTTGCGGCCTTTTGCAAGCTGCTGGAAAAGCCTTACCTGCGCCGCATGACGGCCCGGAAGGGTACGGCCCGCACGGCATACCATGCGCGAAAAACACGCCCCGTCAGCCTGCGGCAGGCTCTGCTGCGCCGGGAACTGCTGCATCTGGGGTCCAGCCCGGCCTATATGCTCAACAGCGCCATGGGCACGCTGGGCCTGCTTGTGCTGGGCGGCGTGTCCCTGTGGAAGGCAGACCTCTTTGCCCGGTTTGCGCAGGCCGTGCCGGAAGGGGTCCCGGTGCTGGTGTGCTGTGCCGTGTGTGCGGTGTCGGCAGCCAACTTCCTGACCACGCCCTCCGTCTCGCTGGAAGGCCGGACGGTCTGGCTCCTGCAAAGCCTGCCTATCCCGTCCTGGCAGGCCCTGTGTGCTAAGCTGGAACTGCATCTACTGCTGACCGGCGTCCCGGCGGCATTGTGCCTTGTGTGCATGCAGGCGGCGGTGCAGATGCCGCCGGTGTATTTCTGTCTGACCCTGCTGGAAGCAGAGCTGTTCGTGCTGCTCAGTGCGGAAATGGGCCTTGCACTGGGGCTTGTGCTGCCCAACCTGCACTGGACGAGTGAGGCTGCGGTGATCAAAATGAGTGGCTGTACCTTGCTGTCCATGGCGGCCAATCTCGTTGCTGTGCTGGTGCTGACCCTTGCGCAGACCAATCTGCTGAAGATCCTTCCGCTTCCGGCGGTCATGGCGGCGGCCCTTGTGCTGTTGGCGGGTGCGGACGGGCTGCTGGGGCACTGGCTGAAAACCAGAGGAGCCAGACGCCTTGCAGAACTTTCCTGAAAAACCATAAAACAAAGCAGCGGCCTGCTCTCCCAAAACGGGGGAACAGGCCGCTGCTGTTTGTGCGGGAGGGGCTTACTGGATGCCGGTGACCTTGTAGTCCTGATCCTCGACGGTCTTCTTCAGCACATCGTCGGAAACTTCGGCGCTCAGGGTGACAACGGCGGTGCCGGCCTCGTGGCTCACCACAGCCTCGGTCACTTCGGGCAGGGCCTCCAGCGCCTTCTTCACACGGGCCTCACAGTGGCCGCACATCATGCCTTCTACATGCAGAGTCTTTTTCATGGTCATATCCTCCTTGATGGTACTCTCTTTATCCTCAACCGCTGCGGGCTGCGTGAGGGCAGCGGGCAGGGAAGAAGCGTTTTTCAGCGGGTGGTCGTGTTTGGTGCTGTGCAGATCGAACAGATTCAGCCGCAGGGCGTTGCTCACCACGCAGAAACTGGACAGGCTCATGGCCGCTGCGCCGAACATGGGGTTCAGCGTCAGGCCGAAGGGGATGAACACACCGGCTGCCAGCGGAATGCCGATGGTGTTGTAGAGGAAGGCCCAGAACAGGTTCTCGTGGATGTTGCGCAGGGTGGCGCGGCTCAAGCGGATGGCGGCGGGCACATCCGAGAGCCTGGAATTCATCAACACCACATCGGCGGCGTCGATGGCCACATCGGTACCGGCGCCAATGGCGATGCCGGTGTCGGCGCGGGTCAGGGCGGGGGCGTCGTTGATGCCGTCACCCACCATGGCTACCTTACCGGCGGCCTGCAGCTGGCGGATCACGGCTTCCTTGCCGTCCGGCAGCACCCCGGCGATCACAGCGTCCACACCGGCCTGCTTGCCGATGGCGTCAGCCGTGCGCTGGTTGTCGCCGGTGAGCATGACCACCTTGATGCCCATGGCCTGCAGCTCCCGGATGGCCCGGGGGCTGTCCTCCTTGATGGTGTCGGCCACCGCGATGACACCCAGCAGACGGCCTGCGCCGCCAAAGAACAACGGGGTCTTACCCTGTGCCGAGAGCTCAGCTGCCGCCTGTGCCAGCTCGGCCGGGACGGTGACCTTGGTGCCGGTAAAGGCTGCGTTGCCGCCAAAGATCTCCTTGCCGTCCAGCTTGGCGCTCAGACCGTTGCCGGGCAGGGCCGCAAAGTCAGTCGCCTCCGGGGCGTCCAGCTGCTGTGCCTCGGCATAGGCCAGCACAGCGCGGGCCAGCGGATGCTCGCTCTTGCATTCCAGCGCGGCGGCCAGGGTCAGCAGTTCGGTCTCGGTCACGCCGTCGGCGGGCAGGATGTCGGTGACCTTCGGCTCACCGCTGGTGATGGTGCCGGTCTTGTCCAGCGCCACGATCTGGGTGCGGCCGGCAGCTTCCAGCGAAGCGGCGGTCTTGAACAGGATGCCGTTTTTGGCGCCCATGCCGTTGCCCACCATGATGGCCACCGGCGTGGCAAGGCCCAGGGCACAGGGGCAGCTGATGACCAGCACCGAGATGCCGCGGGCCAGCGCATAGCCCAGCTCCCGGCCCAGAAGCAACCAGACCACGGTGGTGACCACTGCAATGCTGATGACCGCCGGCACAAAAAAGCCGGACACGGTGTCGGCTACCTTGGCGATGGGAGCCTTGGTGGCGGCGGCATCGCTCACCATCCGGATGATCTGGGCCAGGGTGGTGTCCTCGCCCACGCGGGTGGCTTCGCACCGCAGGAAGCCGGACTGGTTGGCCGTGGCGGCGCTCACCTTGTCCCCGGCGGCCTTGTCCACCGGGATGCTCTCGCCGGTCAGGGCGCTTTCGTTCACGGCGCTGCTGCCTTCCAGCACGACGCCGTCTACCGGGATGTTCTCACCGGGGCGCACCACAAAGATGTCGCCCTTCTGTACCTGCTCGATGGGTACGGTCACCTCGGCACCGTCCCGCAGCAGGGTGGCCGTTTTGGGAGCCAGCTTCATCAGGCTCTTCAGTGCATCGGTGGTCTTGCCCTTGGAGCGGGCCTCCAGCATCTTGCCCACCGTGATTAGAGTCAGGATCATGGCCGCCGACTCAAAGTAGAACTCCATCATATAGTGCATGACCAGCTCGTCGTTGCCATCCACCTGTGCGCGGGTCATGGCAAACAGGGCGTAGGTGCTCCACACAAAGCTGGCCATGGAGCCCATGGCCACCAGCGTGTCCATGTTGGGGGAGCCGTGGATCAGCCCCTTGAAGCCGTTGATGAAGAACTTCTGGTTGATCACCATCACGATGCCCGCCAGCAGCAGCTGGACAAGGCCCATGGCAACATGGTTGCCGTCAAACCAGTGGGGCAGGGGCCAGCCCCACATCATGTGCCCCATGGAGAAGTACATCAGTACCAGCAGAAAGCCCAGCGAAGCGATCAGCCGCCGCTTGAGCTTGGGCGTCTCGTGGTCGGCCAGCGCGTCCAGGTCGGCGCTGGGGGAGCTGGCGGCGGCAGCACCGGCCGTCTTGGGGCTGGCACCGTAACCGGCTTCCTGCACGGCCTGAATGATCGCCGCGCTGGATGCGGTGCCCTCTACGCCCATGGAGTTGGTCAGCAGGCTCACCGAACAGCTGGTCACACCCGGTACCTTTTTTACGGCCTTTTCCACCCGGGCAGAGCAGGCCGCGCAGCTCATACCCGTTACATTGTATTGTTCCATCGTATTCACTCCTGATAAGTCCAGTATGTCTGCCGCAGGGTCACTTCATGAGCCGGGGCAGCAGCTTGATCAGCTCGTTCAGCTTTTCGTCGCTGCCGGCACGCAGGTCATCGGCCACACAGGTGCTCATGTGCTGGGCCAGCAGCTCCTTGGCAAAGCTGTTCAGCGCCGAGTTCACAGCGGCCACCTGTACCAGAATGTCCACACAGTAGGCATCCTTTTCCAGCATGCCGCGCACGCCGCGCACCTGCCCTTCGATACGGCTCAGCCGGTTGACCAGTGCTTTGTATTCCTCCGGGCTGCGGTCCTTGTGGCGGCAGCAGGAGGGGACAGCGTCCGGCACATCGGCGGGGGAAACCGTGTCTGCCGCAGGCTCTTCGGCGCTGCAGCAACAGCAGGGCTTCTTTTCGGTGGATTCCATGATGCAGGCTCCTTTCGCAAACCCCTTAGGGGTATCTTTTGCTTCCAGCAGGAGTATACCACACCATATCCGACAAATCAAGTAGGAATTTAAAATAAAAGAAAAAAGAGGGAAAACCCGCAGGCTTTCCCTCACACAGAACTGTGATAAAGTTACTTTTCCAGAATGCGCGGAGCAAACAGGCTCCACATCTTGCCCCACCAGTACCAGTCGTGGGACACATCACCGCCCCACACTTCCAGATGGGCGGGCAGGCTCTGGGCCTGCAGCACATCGGCCAGTGCCTGAGTGTCGGCCTTGGCGTCATCCTCGTAGGCACCCTGACCGGCGCAGAGAATGAGACTGTTTTCCTCGGCCTTGACCAGTGCCAGCTTGTTGGCGATGCCGTTCTCCTGCAGGTACAGCAGGGGAGAACAGCGCAGCACCAGATCGTCGTTCTCGGCACCCCAGAAGCGGCTCAGGTCGTAGATGCCGCCCATGCCCACGGCACCGGCAAACAGGTTGGGGCGGCGCAGACGGCAGTTCACGGCCTGATAGGCGCCCAGATCCACACCGGCGCACCAGATCTTGGTGCCCTTCTCGGCCTTGTTCAGGGCCAGGATGCGGGGAGCCAGCTCGGCAGTCAGGTAAACAAAATACTTCTCCTGTGCCTCGGCCCGGCGGCGCAGCGGCAGATCCCCGTTCAGCACGCCTTCACCGTCCACGCTGTCGGCGCAGAACAGCTGGATCTTGCCCTCGTTCAGCAGCTGGGCAATGGCGTCCGGCATGCCGTTGTTCTCCCAGTCGAAAAAGCGGCCGCCGCGGGCGGGCAGAGCCAGCACCGGCACACCGGCGCTGCCATATACCTTAAACTCCATCTCGCGGTTCAGCACACTGCTCCACTCTTTGTAATAGGTACCCTGCATCATAATCAATCAAGCACTCCTTTTTTATCATGATCCGGCCCCGGCGCACAGTCGCTGCACGTCCAGCCGGCAGTAGCGTTTCAGGATAAATCAGACAAACTGGTTGCGCTGTGCGTCGTACTCGTAGCCGACGGCACGCAGCTTTGCACACAGATCAGTCTTGTCGACGTCCAGATCTTCGCACAAAGCATCGAGGTTTTTGAAATAATCCCGGAGTTTGAGGTTCACCACGCTCAGCAGCATGATGGGATCGGTGGGAAGAGCCATGCGTTCATCTCCTTTAAGGCAACAAAAAAAGCCGGCCACTCGACAAAGTGACCGGCCACATACACCAAATTAGACAGCGCGGGTAACTTTGCCAGCGCGCAGGCAACGGGAGCATGCGTAGACGTACTTGGGAGAACCCTCAACGACCGCCTTGACACGACGGACATTCGGCTTCCAGGTACGGTTGGAACGACGATGAGAGTGAGAAACCTTGATACCAAAGGTAACACCCTTGCCGCAGCATTCACATTTAGCCATGGTACTTGCACCTCCTGCAGTGAAGTAAGGAATCAAAATAATCAGCTTGACTATTGTAGCAGATTGCCGGGCAAAATGCAAGCCTTTTTTCAAAAAATATTGCGGTTTTTTGGAAACTCCCTCCGTCATTGCTTACGCAATGCCACCTCCCTCGGGGAGGGAGGCTTTGGCAGTACGGCAAAGTTTTTCTCCCTGCCAAGGGCTCCCTCACTGAGACAGACTCCCCCGGTCGGGGGAGGTGGCACGAAGTGCCAGAAGAGGAACAGCTGTCGAGCGCATGCGAGACTGAAGGAGTTTACCCCCTTGTCTAAAACCTCAAAAAATAGTATTATATATGGTATACTGAAAAAAGGCAGGAATATCGAATGACCTCTCAGGGCATCTATTATCTCATCCGCGCGCTGGTGGCGCTGGTGGCCATCCCCTTCCACGAGTGCGGCCACGCGCTGGCGGCATGGCTGCTGGGCGACGACACCGCAAAGCGGCAGGGGCGGCTTTCGCTGAACCCCCTTGCCCACTTTGACCTGCTGGGCACGCTGTGCATGGTGTTTGCGGGCGTGGGCTGGGCAAAGCCGGTCTCCACCGACCCCCGCAATTTCAAAAACCCCAAGTGGGGCATGGCCCTCACCGCGCTGGCTGGCCCTGCGGCAAACATGCTGCTGGCCTATGTGGGCATGGTGGTGTGGAAGCTCATGTACTACTGGGCACCGGTGAACGATGCCACCATCTACATTGCCATGTTCCTGCAGTACCTTGTGCTGATGAACGTGAGCCTTGCCGTGTTCAACTTGATCCCGGTTCCGCCGCTGGACGGCAGCCGCATCCTGCTGGTGCTGCTGCCCCGGCGCATCTACTTTGGCCTGATGAAGTACGAGCGCTATATCATGATCGCCCTGCTGGCGGCAGTGTGGTTCGGCGCACTGGATACCCCCCTGTACTACCTGAACAACATCGTGTGGGAGCTGCTGGGCAAGGGCACCGGCTACATTGATAAGATCGCGTATTCCATCTACTATGCCGGCCTTGGGACGGTGGTGTGAGCGTGGCAGAAGAACTGACCTTCCATCTGGAAGATTTTGACGGCCCGCTGGAATTATTGCTGGCGCTTGTGGCCAAACATAAGATGGACCTGCACAACATCCCCATTCTGGAGCTGATCGACCAGTACACCGCCACAGTGGCGCGGGCCGACCCGGATCCGGAAGCCGCCAGCGCCTTCATCGAGATGGCCGCGCGGCTGGTGGAGATGAAAAGCTACCTGCTTTTGCCCCGCAGCGAAGAGGGCGAGCGCATGAAGCAGGAGTTCACCGGCCAGCTGATCGAGTACGACCAGTGCCGCCGCATGGCTGCGCTTTTGCGCCAAAAGGCCGAAGCTGCGCCGGTTTTTGTGCGTCCGCCCATGGAGATGGAGTTCGATAACACCTACGACCTGCACCATGCGCCGCAGGTGCTGGCAGATTACTGGGCCGCTCTTTCCGGCCGCACCAAGCTGCGCCGGGAGCCTACCCAGCAGCAGTTCGAGCCGCTGGTCACAGCGCCCATGGTGTCGGTGACGAGCCGGGTGGTGTACATTCTGCGGCACCTGATTGCCGGTACAGCGGCAAAAATGAGCCAGCTGTTCAGCCGCCAGCAGACCCGCAGCACCAACGTGGCCACCTTTCTGGCTCTGTTGGAGCTGGTGCGCGGCGGCCGCGTAACGCTGGACGACGCGGGCCGGCTGACCATGCAGCGGGGCCGCATCCAACGTGATAAGGAGAAGGAATGAACCAGAAACAGATCCGTGCAGCCGTGGAAGCCATGCTGTTTGCCAGTGGCGACCCCATTGGTGCCGACAAGCTGGCCCAGGCGGTGCAGCTGCCGCAGCTCAGCGTGGAAGCCGCGCTGGAAGCCCTGCGGGAGCGCTACGCCCGGGAGGACAGCGGCCTGTGCCTGCTGCACCTGAACACCCGCTGGCAGCTTGCCACCAAGACCGAGTGGGCCGACTGCATCCGCCGCCTGCTGGACAGCCGCCGCGCAGTGCCCCTTGGCCCCGCCGCCATGGAGACCCTGACCGTGATCGCCTACAACCAGCCGGTGTCCCGCGCCTTCATCGAGCAGGTGCGCGGCGTGGATTCCTCGTCCAGCGTGTCGGGCCTGCTGGAAAAGGGCCTCATTGAGGAAGCCGGACGCCTTGACCTGCCGGGCAGGCCGGTGAGCTTCCGCACCACCGACACCTTTTTGCGGGTGTTCGGCCTTTCTTCTCTGGCCGACCTGCCGCCGGTGCACGGGCAGGAGACTGAAACGAACGCATCACCGACAGAAAGTGAGGGGTAACGCATGGGAGCATTCCTCGCCGCGCTGGGCGCAGTGCTGCTGTTCATCCTCCGGGTGATCGGTATTCTGCTGCTGGTGGTGCTGATCTTACTGGTGCTGTTGCTGCTGTGCCCCTTCTGCGGAGACCTGTGCTGGGAGCGCGGCGTACTCACCGTAAAGGCCGGTGCGCTGGGCATCACCTTCCCGGTGTTCCAGTACCCGAAGCCGGAGCCGCCGCCCGCACCGGAAAACCCGGCCCCACCCAAAGGCTTTGGCAAAGTGAAAGCAAAATTTGCTGCATGGCGCGCTGAGCGCAAGCGGAAAAAGGCAGAGGAGAAGGCCCGCAAAAAGGCCGCCGCCGTTGCCGCCAAGGCAAACAAGCCCGCCCAGCCCCGCAAAAAGGCAAAGATCACGCTGGAGATCCTCTGCACCATGCTCAAAGGTGCGGGCACTTTGACCAAAGCTGTGTTCGGTGCGCTGCGCATCACAAAAATACAGGTGCGCCTTGGTGTGCGCGGGGAGGACCCCGCCGCCGCTGCCCGCAGCTACGGCAAGCTGCAGGCGTGGCTGTACCCGGTGCTGGGCGTGCTGGACCGCTTTCTCTGGCTGCAGTTCGATGAGCTGCGCATCCTGCCGGACTTTGGCAGCGGGCAGCCCACCGTGGAGGACCGGGTGTCCTGCCGGGTGAGCGCGCAGGCACTGTTCATCGTCCTTGCGGCGGTGCGGGTGCTGTACGAGTTCTGGCGCAAAAAAGTATTGGACATCTTCCTATAATGTGGTACACTATAGGAGTATCCGGATCTGCAGACAACGGGCCTTTGCCCGAATCAAACCGATAAAGGAGAGCTGTTTTATGGCTGAGCATCCCATTCAGGGCCTGATGAACGTTACCATGGAGAAGATCCACCAGATGGTGGACTCCAACACCATCATTGGCAAGCCCATCATCACCGAGGACGGCACCACCATCCTGCCGGTTTCCAAGGTGAGCTTTGGCTTTGCCTCCGGCGGCACCGACTTTGACGGCAAGAACGCCGCCAACAAGGACCTGTTTGGCGGCGGCTCCGGTGCGGGTGTGAACATCCAGCCGGTGGCCTTCCTCGTGGTAAAGGACGGCTGCGTGCGCACCATCCAGCTGTCGGACAACGCCGACACCATCAGCCGTGCCCTGACTATGCTGCCGGAGCTGGTGGACAAGGTTGCCGCCCTCATCAAGAAGGACGAAAAGAAGGAAGAGCCTGCTGCTCCTGCGGAGCAGTAAGGGAGGGGGCTTGGCACCGGACACTCCGTCCCGCCTGCGCTCGCCAGACCACCAGCGTGGTGTAGCCCTCGCACTTCCCGACAGGCTTTTTTGTCGATTTTAGTCGCAGCCTGCACTTCAGACATGGCTTCGCGCATCTTGCCGGAGTATCCGGTGCCGATCCCGGCAGGACGGCAGGGAGTTTCTCCAGCGAATGACCGGGAAGTGGGGCCCCGATACGAAGTATTGGGGCGGAACCGTGGGTTCCGGGCTGTTCGCGGAGAAAGCTCCCTGCTGGCCTGCCAATCACCATCGCCGTAACTGTGAGCTTCCAACTCACAGTTTTGATACAGGCGCACCCGCACCCCAAAACAGGGGAGAGGTGCGCGTTTTGAGCGCCGGGAGGCGCACAAGGAGATTCATTATGGCAGAAGAACGTATTCAAAAGATCATGGCTGAACAGGGTCTGTGCTCCCGCCGTGCGGCAGAACAGATCATTGCCGAGGGCCGCGTGAAGGTCAACGGCCACCCCGTCAAGGTGGGCGACAAGATGGACCCCAACCGCGACGTGCTGCACGTGGACGACGAGCGCATCTATATCCGCAAGGATCAGCAGATGTACTATCTGGCCCTGTACAAGCCCCGCGGCTATGTGACCACCGCCAGCGACGAGCTGGGCCGCAAGACCGTGATGGAGCTGGTGAGCGATATCCCCGCCCGCCTGTACCCGGTGGGCCGTCTGGATAAGGACAGCGAGGGCCTGCTGCTCATGACCAACGACGGCGCGTTTGCGCAGGCCGTCACCCATCCGTCGGGCGGCATCTCCAAGCTGTACCGCGTCACCGTGCAGCCCCGCGCCGATGAAAGCCAGATCCTGAAGCTGAGCAGCGGCGTTGTGCTGGACGACGGCACCAAGACCATGCCCTGCGCCATCAATGTCGTCACCGACGAGCCGGGCCGCACCGTGATGGAAATGACCCTGAAAGAGGGCAAGAACCGCGAGATCCGCCGCATGTGCGAGACCGTGGGCCTTGAGGTGGTGCGCCTGAAGCGCAATGCCGAGGGCGTGGTAAAGCTGGGAATGCTCAAGCCCGGCACTTACCGTGAGCTGACCAAGGCAGAGATCAACGGTCTGCGTGCCGCTGCCGCCAAGGGCCGCGCCCAGACCCGCAGCGCCGCAGTGCAGTCCAAGGCTGCCGAGCGCCGCCCCCGCGGCCCGGTGGGCAAGGGTACTGCCCCCAAAAAGCGCAAGTAAATACACCTGTAAAGGGGAGAAGTGTCCAAAGATGCTTCTCCCCTTTTTGCTGCTGGGTGGAAAGATGAATAACTGTCAGCTTTTCACGCTTCAAGTGAATGAAATTGAATTTTACTGCAAATACGCAAAAAACAAACGCACCAGCAATAAAAAGTGTCAAACACTCCTGCCGGATGTGCAGGCTGTGCACGCGGGAAAGACAAAGAATACTTTTGACAACAAAAGTTCATCTTGCTGAAGCGCCCCTGTTCTTCGACCAAATTTGTGCTATAATACAAAAGCAACGCTTCGCCCGGCCCCGCAAAGGGCAGGGCAGAGCAGAACGGAAAACAAGGAGTTTGGAATCATGGAAAGAGAAAAACTGAAGTCCCGCATGGGCTTCATTCTGCTTTCGGCGGGCTGTGCCATCGGCATTGGCAACGTGTGGAAGTTCCCTTATATTGCCGGTCAGGGCGGCGGCGGCGCGTTCGTGCTGTTCTACCTGATCTTCCTCATCATTCTGGGCCTGCCCATCATGACCATGGAGTTTGCGGTGGGCCGCGCTTCCCGCAAAAGCCCGGTGCGCGCCTATCAGGCACTGGAAAAGCCGGGCCAGAAGTGGCACATCCACGGCTATCTTACCCTCATTGGCTGCTATCTGCTCATGATGTTCTACACCACCGTGGCAGGCTGGATGCTGCACTATTTCTACATGACCGCCACCGGTAAGCTGGCAGGCTTGAACGCCGATCAGGTGGCTGGCAAGTTTACCGAAATGCTGGCAGACCCCGGCGTGATGACCTTCTGGATGGTGTTCGTGGTGGCACTGGGCATCTTTGTATGCGCCAAGGGCCTGCAGAACGGCCTTGAGCGCGTGACCAAGGTCATGATGATCGCCCTGCTGGTGATCATGGTGGTGCTGGCCGTCAACAGCCTGTTCATGCCCGGCGCAAAGGAAGGCCTGAGCTTCTTCCTCGTGCCCGACTTCGGGCGTATGAAAGAGGTGGGCGTGGTCAACACGCTGGTGTCCGCCATGAATCAGGCCTTCTTCACCCTGAGCCTTGGCATTGGCGCAATGTCCATCTTTGGCAGCTACATCGGCAAGGAGCACTCCCTGCTGGGCGAGTCCGCCCGCATCGTGGTGCTGGATACCTTCGTGGCCATCACCGCCGGTCTCATCATCTTCCCGGCCTGCTTCACCTACGGTGTGGACCAGACCAGCGGCCCCAGCCTGATCTTCATTACCCTGCCCAACATCTTTGCCAACATGGCCATGGGCCGGTTGTGGGGCTCCCTGTTCTTCCTGTTCATGGCCTTTGCAGCGCTTTCCACCGTGCTGGCCGTGTTCGAGAACATCATCTGCTGCGGCATGGAGCTGACCGGCTGCAGCCGCAAGAAGTCCAGTCTGGTGAACTTCGTGCTCATCACCCTGCTTTCGCTGCCCTGCGTGCTGGGCTACAACGTGTGGGCATGGGACGGCTTTGCCGTGTTCGGCGGCGCTGTGCTGGATTTGGAGGACTTCCTCGTGAGCAACCTGTTCCTGCCGCTGGGCAGCCTGGTGTACCTGCTGTTCTGCGTTACCAACTACGGCTGGGGCTGGGACAACTATAAAAAGGAAGTCAACACCGGCAAGGGCCTCAAGATGCACGACTGGATGCGCGGCTACCTGACCTGCGTGCTGCCGGTGATCGTGCTGTTCATCTTTGCCTTTGGCCTCTACGATAAATTTTTTGCGTAAATAAGCGAAACTCCTTCAGTCTCGCATTCGCTCGACAGCTCCCTCATGGAGGGAGCCTCTGGCGAAGAGATAAAGCTTTGCGTACTGCCAAAGCCTCCCTCACAGAGGGAGGTGGCACGGCGCAAGCCGTGACGGAAGGAGTTCCCGGCTCCTCTTATTCCATAAATAAGAGGGGCCTTTTGCGGCAGAAAGGAACCTTCCATGCATATCCTGATCTGTGACGACGATGCGGCGTTCGGCGCGCGCATGGCAGAATATGTCGCCGTCTACTTTACCGCCCGCAGCGTGCAGGTGCACACCGCCGTCTGCACCAGCGCAGCCGAGGTGCTTGCAACGCCGGGGCTGGAGCTGTATCAGCTGGCGTTTCTGGACGTGGACATGCCCGGTGCAAACGGCATGGTGCTGGGCCGTCAGCTCAAGCAGAAGTGCCCCGGCCTGATGCTGGTGTATGTTTCGGCCTATCTGGAATTTGCGCTGGAAGGCTACACGGTGAACGCCTACCGCTACCTGCTCAAGCGGGACATTGCGCGCACCCTGCCCAAGTGTCTGGACGACCTGCTTGCCGCCCTGACCGACCAGCGCAAGACTCTGACGGTGCACCACAACCGCATCGAAACGGAAATTCCGCTGGATCAGATCTATTATCTGGAAAGCGACCTGCGCCAGATCAACGTCTACGGCGACATTGCCCGCCAGCCCATCTGCACCTACTACGGCAAGATCGCCGACCTGCCGCCCATGCTCTACGAGAACGGCTTTTTGCAGGTGAGCCGCAGCGATGTGGTGAACATGAAATATGTGCGCAGCATCCGCAGCTACCGCGCCCTGCTGAAAAACGGGGTGGAGCTGAGCGTGAGCCGCGCAGGCTATGCGGCCATCCAGAACGCATATCTGGAATGGAAGGGGCAGTATGTGGATGAGTGATGCATTTGCGGAAATGATGCTGGGGCATCTGGTGTGTCTGATTCAGTGCAACGCCTTTATTCTGGTAGAATGGGCCTATCTGGGCAGGGGAAAACTGCGCTGGCCGGTTCTGTGGGCAGAGCTGCTGTGTATGGGGGAGATGGGCCTGTCACTCGCAGCAGGAATGTCATTTTTCAATGTGCAGAGCGTCCTGCTCAATGTGCTGTACCTTTTTGTTACGGCGCAGCTGTTTGGCGGAAACTTTGCCGATAAACTCACCGCCTGCCTGATCAACGGCACCATGTGCCTGCTGGTGGAGAACACGGTCAACTATACCTACTCCTGGTTCACAGGAGTGCGCACCGGCGAAGCATGGCAGCACCCCGGCTGCCTGATCGCGCTGTGCGCCGCAAACCTTATCGTGGGTGCAGCAGTTGCGCATTTCCTGTACAGCTGGAACCAGAAGTGTGCTTTGCAGCCGCTGCAGGCGCTGGTGATGTCCTTTTTCCCCGGGGTGGCTGTGGTGCTGAACATCGTGCTGATGGTCACAGGGACCCAGCAGCCCGCTACCCGGATGACCATGCTGCTCACCTTTGGCATGAGCGTGGCGGTGCTGGTGCATATCGCCATCGTGCAGATGTTCAACGATCAGGTGGTGCAGCGGCAGAACTCCCGCTACCGTGCTCAGCTGGAACAGCAGCGTGCCGAAGCCCTGCTGGATTCCTACACGGAGCAGCGCCGCCTGACCCACGAGTTCACCAACCACATGACAGCCCTTACCGCCCTGCTGGATCAGGGGGATCTGAAAGGCGCACAGGCCTACATTGCCAGCGTGAGCAAAACGGTGGCGGCGGGCACCACCATCATGGATACCCACAACCCGCTGCTGGATTCCATTCTGAGCAAAAAATACGAAGAAGCGTCAAAAGTTGGCGTGAATATTTACTTTGACCTGTGCGATCTCAAGCGGATGCCCTTCGACAGCATGGATATGGTCATTGTGCTCTCCAACCTTCTGGACAACGCCATCCGCGCCGCAGCGCAGGCCCTGCCGCCGGAGGTGCATGTGCGCATCCGCAAAACGCCGGAAGAATATCTGATCTCGGTGCGCAACCGCGTGCAGGAAGACCTGCTGCTGGAGGAGGGCAAGCTGCCCGGCACCACCAAAAAGGAGAGCGGCCACGGCATGGGCCTTGCCAACGTGCAGGACGTGCTGCGCAAGTACGGTGCCGAGTACACCGTGAGCTGCCGCGACCGGTGGTTCCGGTTTACCTGCACCATCCCGTGCGCAGTTCATGACATGAGCACCGACAATTTATGACATGTTTTGTGCAACAGGCGCGCAACAATGCTATACTAAAGCCAGTAAAGGTGATCTCCTGCCGGGGCAGGGCGGATTTGCGGCCAAAGAAAAATTTGGTGAAGCTTTGCCCCCCTGTGCAGTGATCCGGGCAGCGGTGCGTGTTAAGCTGCTCTGTTTTCCCTTTGCTCTTCGCTGTGCAGTCCTCATGCGCTGCGCAGCTCATCTGGCGGGGCTTTCAACGGCGAACTTTGGGGTTTGCTGCTGATAAAGTCACTCGGTACGTCGCATTTCTGTCCGGCAGGTGCTGCTTGTGGGAATGGAGCATCTGCCGCACAGGGCATTTGCGTCGGTGAGAGTTCCGTCAGATTTTTTATTGCAAAAAAAGAGCTGCTGTACGGCAAAATTGCCTGATACAGCAGCTCTTTTTCTGTGTCGTTATTCCGGCTTTACCTGCAGCTCCTGCTCGCAGTAGATGCAGCGGTACTTGCCGTTGG
>OGML01001804.1_pt1 | contig 16725 bp, 10 predicted proteins | sample 1572951 | NCBI WGS metagenome assembly OGML01 (sample SAMEA2581883, study PRJEB24529) | metagenome | biome: Human gut stool | place: China | collected 2011 | reverse complement strand
ATTGCTAATTTTCGTAGAATATCTTATATCCGGTATCGTCCGTTTGAATCTAATCTGAGCGCGTCGAACCCGAAATTTGTTTAAGTGTCTTGTCACATGTAAAGATATATGCTATACTCACTGTCATGTAGCAAAAATGGATGCGGCGAAGCCGCAATACAGGAAAGTATGGCGAATTATGAAAACAGAGGTATTAATTGTGGGAAGCGGATGTTCCGGTTTGTATTGTGCACTCCAGCTTCCGAGAGACAAACAGATTACAATTATCACGAAGGCGGATGTACCAAGCAGCGATTCCTATCTGGCGCAGGGAGGAATCTGCATGTTGAAAAATGATGCGGACTATGAAAGCTACTTTGAGGATACGATGAAGGCCGGTCATTATGAAAATGATAAAGAGTCGGTGGATATTATGATCCGGTCATCGCAGGAGGTAATAAAGGATCTGCTCTCATATGGTGTGGATTTCGCAAGAGATGAGAAAGGTGCATTAGCATTTACGAGAGAAGGTGCACATTCGGATAAGAGAATACTCTTTCATGAAGATATTACCGGACAGGAAATTACAAGCAAGCTTTGGGCGGCGGTACAGAAGCTTTCCAATGTGACAATTCTTGAATATACGACAATGCTGGATATCGTGGAGCAAGATAATGTATGTTGTGGTGCGGTAATCCGTAAAGCAGATGGCTCGATTGAGACGGTGCAGGCAGATGAAACCGTGTGGGCATGTGGGGGAATCGGCGGATTATATCGTCATTCTACGAATTTCCGTCATCTGACGGGAGATGCGCTTGCGCTTTCATTGATCCATAATGTAAAATTGAAAGATATCAATTATGTGCAGATTCATCCGACGACATTCTATTCGGAGGATGAGGAGGAACGCAGCTTCTTGATCTCCGAGTCGGTTCGCGGCGAAGGAGCGAAGCTTTATGACAAGAAGGGAGAACGCTTTGTCAATGAACTTCTTCCGAGAGATCTGCTGACAGAGGCAATCTATGAGCAGATGGAGAAGGATCACACGAATCATGTGTGGGAGGACTTAAGAACGATTCCGGAGGAAGAATTAAAGACGCATTTTCCGAATATTGTTGAGCATTGCCGCAAGATGGGATACGATGTAACGAAGGAGTGTATTCCGGTTGTTCCGGCACAGCACTATTTCATGGGTGGCGTCTGGGTCGATCATGAGAGTCATACTTCGATGGAGCATCTCTATGCGGTGGGAGAGACTGCCTGCAATGGAGTTCACGGAAGAAATCGTCTGGCGAGCAATTCGCTGCTGGAGAGCCTTGTGTTTGCCAAGCGTGCAGCAAAGAAAATGATGCGGAATGAAGAGTGTAAGCTTGCAGATCCCGATGCGGTTATAGCGAAGGTTGACTTTACAGAATATGAGGATGAGGCTGCTTTGCAGAAACGATACGGAGATGCAGTACGCGCGGCAATTCGTGAGACCGATCGCAAAATGCATACCGTTAAGACGGCTTAGAATAAGAATAAATAATAGGAGACAATACGATGTACGATCAGGTAACGATGAAATTAAATGTAGATCCATTGATTCTTGGAGCATTAAAAGAAGATATCACAAGCGAGGATGTATCAACGAACAGTGTGATGCCGCATCCGCAGGCAGGAGAGGTTGATCTCATCTGCAAGCAGGATGGAATCATCTGTGGTCTGCAGGTGTTTGAACGCGTTTTTACCCTGCTAGATGAAGACACGAAGGTTGAGTTCTTTGTGCAGGATGGCGAAGAGGTGAAGGCTGGTCAGCTTATGGCGAAGGTGCATGGAGATATTCGCACACTTTTGTGCGGAGAGCGCACCGCACTTAATTATCTGCAGAGAATGAGCGGAATTGCTACTTATACGCATGAGGTAGCGTCACTTCTTACGGGAAGCAAGACGAAGCTTCTTGACACAAGAAAGACAACGCCGAACAACCGCATTTTCGAGAAATATGCGGTTCGCACGGGCGGTGGTAACAACCATCGCTACAATCTTTCGGACGGAGTGTTACTCAAAGATAATCATATCGGAGCTGCCGGCGGCGTGAAGCAGGCGATCGCAGCGGCAAAAGAATATGCGCCTTTTGTCAGAAAAATCGAGGTAGAGGTTGAAAACCAGCAGATGGTTGAGGAAGCGGTGGAAGCAGGGGCTGACATTATCATGCTTGATAATATGGATACAGATGCTTTGAAAAAAGCGATCGCTTTCATCAATGGACGTGCGGAAATTGAAGTATCCGGAAATGTGACAAAAGAAAATATTGCAAGACTGGTCGATCTTGGTGTAGACTTTATATCAAGCGGGGCACTCACACATTCTGCTCCGATTATGGATATTTCACTTAAAAATCTGCATCCTGTAGATTGATGGAAAGGTGGTAAAGTTCTCTGTTATGAATGGGGAAGAACGACGAAAAAAAATTGTAAAGATGTTGACAACAGGGACGAAACCGATTCCGGGGGTAGCGCTTGCAAAACAGTTTGACGTAAGCAGACAGGTGATTGTGCAGGATATCGCTTTGCTCCGTGCGAACGGAATGAACATATTCTCGACCAATCGTGGCTATCTGATTCAGAAGGATTCCGTTGCAAGCCGTGTGTTTAAAGTCTATCATTCGGATGATGATGTGGAGAAGGAGCTCACAACGATCGTGGATCTGGGCGGAATCATCGAGGATGTGTTTGTTTATCACAAAGTATATGGTGTCCTTCGGGCGGATATGAATATTAAGTCCAGAATGGATATACGTCGATATATGGAAGAAATAGCTACTGGAAAATCAAGCCTTCTCAAGAATGTTACATCAGGATTTCATTATCATACAATACTTGCTGACAGTGAGGAGATACTTGATATCATTCAGGAGGAACTAGGAAAGCAGGGATTTCTTGCAAAGCTGCAGGATTATGAGCCTGTCGATTTCTGGAAGAAGGAAGAGGCGTAGAGCCGATTATTGATTTATGATTTATATAAAACCGTTTAAGAAAGAAATTATCTTGGCGGTTTTATTTTTTTGTGTGATTTTGGTGATTGCCGGAATAATTTTAAAAAACTGCAAAGCGTGCTTCGCATCGTTTAGGATTTGACACTCATTATATGGGAATGCTATACTTTGACTAATTATTGTAACTGTAACGAAACATTCAACTATAGATATAAAAATTTAGTTTGTCATGGTTGAATATCGCAAGTTCGCTTTTGGGTGAGAAGGAGAATGAAAATGAGTGACGAATTTATGAATGGAATCGGTGGGGAACCAGAGAACACCAATGAGACGCCGCAGGGATACACAAATCCTGAGAACAGTGATGATCAGAATTACAAAGCTCCGGAAACAAATGGAGAGACAGCACAGGAATATCAGCAGCCGGAGCAGAATCAGACGTCATATTATGGACAGCCGGATTACAGTCAGCCACAGTATGATCCGAACAATCTTGGGAAACCAGATTACAGCCAGATGAATTATAATTCGGGAGCGGCCGGCGCAGACTATAATCAGAACGGATATGGACAGCCGGCTGGAGGACAGAACTATAATCAGAATGGATATGGTCAGCCGAATGGCGGAGTAAATTACAATCAGAACGGATATAACCAGAATGGATACAACCAGCCACCTTACGGTGCAGCAACGAAGAGTGACAGTACAGGATTTGGAATTGCATCACTGGTACTCGGTATCATTTCAATCTTTACGTTCTTCTGCTGTATTAACTATATTCTTGCAGTCATTGCAATCGTACTCGGTATTGTGCAGATCGTAAAAAGTTCCAAGAAGGGACTTGCAATCGGAGGTATTGTGACTGCAGTGATCTCCATCATCGGAGCTACTATTTTCTGGGTACTGATCGGATCTGTCGGAGCGTCTGAGATGGGACCGATGCAGGATTACATGGAAGAGTACATGCAGGATTATATGCAGCAGGAGAGCGACGCATTCTAAATTGACTGACCGGATGTTGCATGTCAGCTTTTTTTAAAAGTTAGCGCATTACAAAGAAAAACGGGCAGGTAGTTATGAATAGTTCAAAACAGATGGCAGAAGCTATCATCTGCCAGATTGATAAAAGCAGACAGGCGCAATTGCCGTATCTTGTCGCTTTGGACGGACGATGTGCGTCAGGCAAGACAACGACAGCGGCGTTAATTGCAGAAAAGTATCAAAAAGAAGGGCTGCCGTGTGATATTGTTCACATGGATGACTTCTTCTTACAACCGAATCAAAGAACTTCTGCGCGTCTTGCAGAGCCGGGCGGAAATGTGGATTATGAGCGGGTTGAGGCTGAGGTGCTTCAACCCGCAAAGCGTGGTATGACAGTTTCGTACCGCAGATTTGACTGCAGCAGGATGGAACTCACAGAGGTGAGAACGTTTCAGCCACAGGGGATTTTGCTTGTGGAGGGCGCGTACAGTTGTCATCCGAAGCTGCGTGATTATTTTGATCTGCGCATTTTTGTATCCATTGATCCTGAAATGCAGATGCAGAGGATCCTTTTGCGAAACGGAAGTGAGCGCGCCGAAATGTTTCGGAACCGTTGGATCCCGCTCGAGGAAAACTATATCGCGCAATGTCAGGTTGAAGAGGTTTGTGATCTTCATTTGGGCGCAGATTAAATTAGGGAATAACAAGGGAGTATGTAGTGTCGACCAAGGATCGAATCAAAGAATTTCTATACAAATATAAATATGTGGAAAAATATCTGACGGACGATATCTTCCAGACACAGACGATGCTTCTTGCTTCCCTTGCAATGAACATTGCGGCGGCAACGTTTAAGTTTGTGATGGGCGTATGGTTCGGGTCGAAGTGGCTTGTGACCGTATCGATCTACTTCCTGACGTTATCCGCGATGCGTCTGCTTCTTCTTAACAGAGAGCGAAAAAGTAAGAAGTTAGAGACACCGGAGCACAAGCGGCTGTATGACCTGAAAGGTTATCGTGCGTGTGGATATATGGTGCTTTTTATGAATATGATCGTAGGCAGAATGATCGTGCAGATGCTCGTAGATAATGAGGGATATGATTATCCGGGGCTGATGCTGTATCTGATCGGTTTGTTTGCAATTGCCAATTTTGCCAATGCGATCTACAACGTGAAGAAGTATTGGCATATCTACAATCCGATGATTTCCGCAGCAAAGAGGTTAAGTTTCTCTACGGCACTTGTGCTTTTGTACACACTTCAGACATCTGCGCTTGCAAGATTCGGAAACAATCATGAACAGTTGCGACGGTTGTTAAACTCCATATCGGGAGCGGTTGTGGAACTTGTTTTGTTTACGATGGCAATTCTTATGATTGTGAGATCCAACCAGGAGATGCACAAATTAAAAGAAGGATAATTTCTGACAGATCCAGAGTTTGTACATGGATGCAAAATCGAAGAAAATCAAGGCGAATAGACCTTGACATTCAAAAAAAACCTTACTATACTTAGACACAAAGACAAAAACGATGACGAAGACAGTAACTGTAATACGAACGTCACAGAGAGCCGCGAGGGTGGAAACCGGCACAAGTAATTTTACAGTGAATATCACTTCCGAGTTGCGGATCGAACGTTGCGGAATGAATCTCAAGTTCCGGATGAGTAGAGTCCGACGCTTTTTCCACGTTACGGGAACGAAGTATGCAAATCAGTTATGATTTAAGTACATGGTAATCAGGTGGTATAACGTGCGCCCGCGTCCTAATTACTGGATGCGGGCTTTTTTCAATTCATAAGAAAATTTCAGGAGGCAATTATGTACAACAAAGTTGATACGAACATGAACTTTGTCGACCGCGAGAAAGAAGTTGAAAAGTTCTGGCGTGAGAATGACATTTTCAAGAAATCCATGGAGAATCGTAAGGAAGGTGAGACGTATACATTCTATGACGGACCGCCAACCGCGAATGGTAAGCCACATATCGGCCACGTTTTAACCCGTGTTATCAAGGATATGATCCCAAGATATCAGACAATGAAGGGTAAATATGTTCCTCGTAAAGCAGGATGGGATACACATGGTCTCCCAGTTGAGCTTGAAGTTGAGAAGATGCTCGGGCTCAACGGTAAGGAGCAGATCGAAGAGTATGGTATGGAGCCTTTCATCAAGAAATGTAAGGAATCCGTATGGAAATATAAAGGAATGTGGGAAGATTTCTCAGGAACCGTTGGTTTCTGGGCTGATATGGACAACCCATATGTAACATACGATGACAATTTCATCGAGTCTGAGTGGTGGGCACTTAAGACCATCTGGGACAAGAAGCTTCTGTACAAGGGATTCAAGATCGTGCCTTACTGTCCTCGTTGTGGAACTCCGCTTTCTTCCCAGGAGGTTGCGCAGGGATACAAGACCGTTAAGGAGCGTTCTGCGATCGTCCGCTTCAAGGTTACAGGAGAGGATGCTTACTTCCTCGCATGGACAACAACGCCTTGGACACTTCCAAGTAACGTGGCACTCTGTGTGAACCCGGATGACACTTATATTAAGGTTAAAGCAGCAGATGGTTACACCTACTATCTTGCTGAGGCACTTGCAGACAAGGTGCTCTCTCCGCTTGCGAAGGAAGAGGGCGAGAAGGCATACGAAGTGCTTGAGACATACAAAGGAACAGATCTTGAGCGTAAAGAGTATGAGCCGCTTTACGACTGTGCAAAGGTTGTTGCGGACAAGCAGCATAAGAAGGGCTTTTTCGTAACCTGTGATAACTACGTTACTATGACAGACGGTACCGGTATCGTTCATATCGCCCCTGCATTCGGTGAGGATGATGCGAATGTCGGACGTAACTATGACCTTCCATTCGTACAGTTTGTAAACGGTAAGGGTGAACTTACCGAAGAGACTCCGTTTGCAGGTCTGTTCGTAAAGAAAGCAGATCCTGAGGTGCTGAAGGATCTTGATGCAAGAGGTCAGTTATTTGATGCACCGAAGTTCGAGCATGAGTATCCACACTGCTGGAGATGTGATACACCTCTCATCTACTACGCAAGAGAGTCATGGTTCATCAAGATGACAGAGGTTCGTGACGACCTCGTTGCCAACAATAAGACGGTAAACTGGATTCCGAAGTCCATCGGTGAGGGACGTTTTGGAAACTGGCTGGAAAATATTCAGGACTGGGGTATCTCCCGTAACCGTTACTGGGGAACTCCGCTCAATATCTGGGAGTGTGAGGACTGCGGATGCCAGGAATCCATCGGAAGCCGTGCAGAACTTGCTGAGCGTTCCGGCAATCCGGATGCTGCAAAGGTTGAGCTGCACCGCCCATATATTGATGAAGTTACCTTTAAGTGTAAAGAGTGTGGCGGCACAATGAAGCGAGTACCGGAGGTTATCGACTGCTGGTTCGATTCAGGAGCAATGCCTTTTGCACAGCATCATTATCCGTTCGAGAACAAGGATCTGTTCGAGCAGCAGTTCCCGGCACAGTTTATTTCCGAGGCAGTGGATCAGACCCGTGGATGGTTCTACTCTCTGATGGCAGAATCTACACTGTTATTCAATAAGGCACCTTACCAGAACGTTATCGTTCTCGGTCATGTGCAGGATGAGAACGGACAGAAGATGTCGAAGTCCAAGGGTAATGCGGTCGATCCGTTCGACGCATTGGAGAAGTACGGTGCAGATGCGATCCGCTGGTATTTCTACATCAACAGTGCGCCTTGGCTGCCGAACCGTTTCCATGGTAAGGCAGTACAGGAAGGACAGCGTAAGTTCATGGGAACTCTGTGGAACACTTATGCATTCTTCGTACTGTATGCGAACATTGACAGTTTTGATGCAACAAAGTACACACTCGACTACGATAAGCTTACCGTTATGGATAAGTGGCTTCTTTCAAAGCTGAATTCCGCAGTGGCAGCAGTCGATGACAATTTAGGCAACTACCGCATTCCGGAAGCTGCACGTGTACTTGAAGAGTTTGTTGACGATATGAGTAACTGGTATGTCCGCCGCTCACGTGAGCGTTTCTGGGCAAAAGGCATGGAGCAGGACAAGATCAATGCGTATATGACACTGTATACCGCTTTGGTTACGATCTGTAAGGCAGCCGCTCCGATGATCCCGTTCATGACAGAGGATATCTACCGCAACCTTGTATGCTCCATCGATCCATCCGCACCGGAAAGTATTCATTTGTGCGACTTCCCGACCGTTGATGAGAAGATGATCGATAAGGATCTTGAGAATGCGATGGATGAGGTACTTAAGATCGTTGTTATGGGACGTGCGTGCCGTAACAGTGCCAATATTAAGAACCGTCAGCCGATCGGTCAGATGTATGTCAAGGCACCGGAAGCACTCAGTGATTTCTATGTAGACATTATCGCCGACGAGTTAAATGTGAAGAAAGTAACCTTCACCGATGATGTCAGCAGCTACACCGATTACCAGTTCAAACCGCAGCTTCGTACCGTAGGACCGAAGTTCGGTAAGTATTTAAAGCAGATCCAGGCAACCCTTTCTGAGCTGGATGGTAATAAGGCGATGGCAGAGCTTAAGGCAAACGGATGCCTGAAACTTGACAGTATCAGTGACGAAGTTGTATTATTAGAAGAGGATTTACTTATCACGATGACGCAGGCAGAGGGTTTTGTAACCGAGGGGGATAACTATGTGACGGTAGTTATGGATACGAAGCTTACTCCGGAACTCATTGAGGAAGGCTTTGTCCGTGAGCTGATTAGCAAGATTCAGACCATGCGTAAGGATAAAGAGGCTGGATTCGAGGTAACTGATCATATTGCCGTATCCTTTAAGGCAGATGAGAAAGTGACTGCAATCTTTGAAAAGTACAGCGAGGAGATCAAGTCAGAGGTTCTCGCAGACAAGATTACAGAGGGCGAATTATCCGGATATGAGAAAGAATGGAGTATCAACGGAGAGAAAGTAACTCTTGCAGTAGAGAAACAGTAACAGTAAATAATGGGGGCAAGGCATATGCTTAGCCCCCTTTTTTAAGGCAAAGCCAAATAGGAGGCGTAGATGAGAGATAAGGTTTTTAGTAAAAAGGAATTTATTAAAGCGGTCACAGAAAATGTAAAATCTATGTACCGTAAGAACTTAAAGGAAGCCAGCCAGCAGGAAATCTTTCAGGCTGTATCACTTGCAGTCAAAGAGGTTGTTATGGATGAGTGGATGGCTACGCAGCAGACAATGGAGAGGAAAGATCCAAAGACATTGTACTATATGTCCATGGAATTCCTGATGGGGCGTGCGCTTGGTAACAACCTGATCAATCTGTGTGCTTACAAGGAAGTGAAGGAAGCACTCGAGGAGATCGGTCTTGACCTTAGCGTTATTGAGGATCAGGAGCCGGATCCGGCACTTGGTAATGGTGGTCTCGGACGTCTGGCAGCCTGCTTTATGGATTCTCTTGCAACGCTCGGATATGCAGCATATGGCTGCGGAATCCGTTATCGTTACGGTATGTTCAAGCAGCAGATCATCGATGGTTTCCAGGTAGAGGTACCGGATACCTGGCTTAAGAACGGTTATCCGTTCGAGCTTCGCAGACCAGAGTATTGTTATGAGATTAAATTTGGCGGACATGTAGAGGAGTCGGTAGATGAGAACGGCAATCTCCAGTTTAAGCATGTGGATTACCAGTCGGTTCTTGCAATTCCGTATGATATGCCAATCGTCGGATACGGCAATCATGTGGTTGATTCCCTGATGATCTGGGATGCACAGCCAAAGGAGGAGTTTAAGCTGGATTCCTTCGACCGTGGTGATTATGATCAGGCAGTGGAGGAGGAGAACCTCGCACGTAACCTTGTAGAGGTACTTTATCCGAATGATAACCATGTTAAGGGTAAGGAGCTTCGTTTAAAGCAGCAGTATTTCTTCGTATCAGCAAGTATCCAGCGTGCTTTGGAGCGTTTTAAGAAGCATCACAGTGATCTGCATCAGTTACCGGAGAAGGTAACATTCCAGATGAATGATACCCATCCAACGGTTGCAGTTGCTGAGCTTATGCGTATTCTCGTGGATGAGGAAGGTCTCTCATGGGATGAGGCATGGGATATTACAACACACAGTGTAGCTTACACGAACCATACGATTATGGCGGAAGCCTTAGAAAAGTGGCCGATTGAGATCTTCCAGAGACTTCTTCCTAGAGTTTACCAGATCGTTGAGGAGATCAACCGCCGCTTCGTTCTTGAGATTCAGAATCGTTATCCGGGTAATGAGGAGAAGATTCGCAAGATGGCAATCCTTTACGATGGTCAGGTGAAGATGGCAAACCTTGCAATCTGTGCCGGATATTCCGTTAACGGTGTTGCAAGACTTCATACAGAAATCTTAGAGAAGCAGGAGCTTCGCGACTTCTACGAGATGTTCCCGGAGAAGTTCAACAACAAGACCAACGGAATTACACAGAGAAGATTCCTTGCACATGCCAATCCGTTACTCTCTGATTGGGTAACCAAGCATGTCGGCAAAGAGTGGGTGACAGACCTCTCAAGAGTCAGCAAGCTGACTTCGCTTGCCGATAATCAGAGAGCACAGCAGGAATTCATGGAGATCAAGCATCAGAATAAGGTGCGCCTCGCAAAATATATCAAGGAGCATAACGGAATCGATGTAGATCCGAACTCCATCTTCGACGTACAGGTAAAGCGTCTGCATGAGTATAAGCGTCAGCTGATGAACATTCTTCATGTCATGTATCTGTACAATCAGCTGAAAGCAAATCCAAATATGGATTTCTATCCAAGAACATTCATCTTTGGTGCGAAGGCAGCTGCCGGATACCGTACCGCCAAGAAGACCATCAAGCTGATCAATGCGGTAGCAGATGTGATTAATAACGATGTTTCTATCAATAATAAAATCAAGGTTGTATTTATCGAGGACTATCGTGTATCGATCGCAGAGTGGATCTTCGCAGCAGCAGATGTCAGTGAGCAGATTTCGACTGCAAGTAAGGAAGCATCCGGAACCGGTAACATGAAGTTCATGTTAAACGGTGCGATCACAATCGGTACTATGGATGGTGCGAATGTTGAGATGTACGAGGAAGTCGGCGCAGACAATATCTTTATCTTCGGTATGAGCGCAGATGAAGTCATCGCACATGAGAACCGTAACGATTACAATCCGGTTGAAATCTACAACAATAATGCAGATATCCGTCAGGTATTAAACCAGTTAATAGACGGAACCTATTCTGCAAACGATAGAGAACTCTTCCGTGAGCTTTACAACTCACTCCTCAATCCACCACAGGGACAGGTGGCAGACCGCTACTTCATCCTTGCTGATTTTGAGTCTTATGCAAATGCACAGAAGAAGATTTCTGCATACTATCAGAATAAGAGTGCATGGGCAAAATCTGCAATCCTCAATGTTGCACATGTCGGCAAGTTCTCTTCCGACAGAACCATTCAGGAATATGTAGATGATATCTGGAAGCTTGACAAGATCACAGTCAATATGTCTGGGATTTAAAGTATGGATACGACAACTTCTTCAAATACTCCGGTAGCCGGAATCTCCGGCTACTGGCTGAAAATGATCGCAGTCATTACGATGCTGATCGATCATACAGCGGCATCCATATTAGAAGAAATGATGCAACAGATGCCATCCTGGGGACCTATCACATTGAGTAACTTACACCAGTGGTATATGTTGGATCTGGTGCTTCGCGGTATTGGACGTATGGCGTTTCCAATCTACTGCTTCCTTTTGGTGGAGGGATTTACCTACACTCGCAGCAGAGCAAAGTATGCGCGTCGGTTGTTTGTTTTTGCTTTGATTTCGGAACTCCCGTTTGATATGGCGCTGAATAAAAGCATTATTAATATGAGTTATAACAATGTGTTTTTTACGTTGTGGCTCGGACTTCTGACCATCTGGGCATCGGATGCGATACTTTTGTATATGGAGAAGCATCTGAAAGAAAAGCTTCCGTCGGCCGCCTATGGAATTCTTCGTGTGCTGGCAATGTTTGTGATTCTGCTTGCGGGCTGTTTCATGGCAGAGGCTGTGTTCCGCAGCGATTACGGTGCGAGTGGAATTTGTGCAATCTACATTTTATATATGTGCAGACACCAGCGCATGGGTGGATTCGCGCTTGCGGTGTTTGAACTTGGAATGCTTGCAGGAACGATTGAATTTGCAGCGTTTCTTATGCTGATACCGATGCATTTCTATAATGGAACGCGTGGTAAGCAGCGTAAGTATTTCTTCTATGCGTTCTATCCGGTACACCTTCTGATCCTTGCCATTATATGCCAGTTGCTTGGACTTGGTGTAGGACAGAGTGGATTTTAAAAAAATAAGAAGAATAATAAGCCGGAGAAAGATTGATTTTTCATCTTCCTCCGGTATTTTTGCTTGAAAAGTTATATAAAGTTATATAAAGTTATATATGAATTGAAAAGTTATATAAGGTTATATAACAAAACATAAAGGGGAACAACATGGCATTTACGCATCTTCACACCCATACGGAATATTCACTTCTGGATGGTTCCAACAAAATAAAAGAATATGTAGCCCGCGTCAAAGAACTGGGTATGAACAGTGCGGCGATCACGGATCATGGTGTGATGTATGGTGTGATCGAATTCTATAAGACCTGTAAGGCAGCTGAGATCAATCCGGTTATCGGATGTGAAGTGTATGTAGCTCCAAACTCACGTCTGGAGAGGGAGACGAGCCACGGGGAGGATCGTTATTATCATCTGATACTTTTGGCGGAGAATAACAAGGGTTACGAGAATCTGATGAAGATCGTATCGATCGGATTTACGGAAGGCTATTATTACAGACCGCGTGTGGATTTTGAGACACTAGAGAAGTATCACGAGGGTCTGATCTGTCTGTCTGCGTGTCTGGCGGGTGAGATCCCACGTTATATCGTGCGTGGATTCTATGAGGAAGCCAAAGCGGTGGCGTTAAAATATGAGGCGTGTTTTGGCAAGGGCAATTTCTTCCTGGAGTTGCAGGACCATGGGATTGCGGATCAGAAGGTTGTGAACCAGCAGCTGATGCGCATGAGTCAGGAGACGGGGATCGGGCTTGTCTGTACGAATGATGTGCATTATACGTATGCGGATGATGTGGAGGCACATGATGTGCTTCTTTGCATCCAGACCGGTAAGAAGATTACGGATGAGGATCGTATGCGTTATGAAGGCGGTCAGTTCTACGTCAAAAGTGAGGACGAGATGCGTGCGCTTTTTCCATATGCGAAGGAAGCAGTGGATAATACGCAGAAGATCGCGGATCGCTGTCATGTGACGATTGAATTTGGAAATTACAAGATTCCGAAGTACGAAGTGCCGGAAGGATATGCATCCGCGTATGAATTCTTACGTGCCCTCTGCGATAAGGGATTTGAAGAAAAATATATAAGTAATGATGCCTATACGAAGGAACAATGTGACAAGATCTATCAGGATATGGAATATGAGCTCGGTATCATTGAGAAGATGGGGTTTGTCGAGTATATTCTGATTGTGTGGGATTACATCAACTGGGCGAAGACACATGACTGCTGGGTAGGCCCGGGACGAGGATCCGGTGCAGGAAGCCGCGTGTGCTACTGTACCGGCATCACGAATATTGATCCGGTGCGTTATAATCTGCTTTTTGAAAGGTTCCTGAATCCGGAACGTGTGTCCATGCCCGATATCGACGTGGACTTCGAGTATGCGGAGCGTTCGCGTGTAATCGAGTATGTGACGGAGAAATACGGCAAGGACTCCGTGACGCAGATTACCACATTCGGAACGATGGCGGCGCGAGGCGTCATTAAGGCCGTCGGCAAAGCACTTGATTTCCCGTATGCGGAAATGGATCGCGTGGCGAAGATGGTTCCGATGGAATTAAACATTACCATTGATAAAGCGCTGCAGATGAATCCGGAATTCCGGAGTCTCTATGATGGAGACTTAAAGATGCATGAGCTGATCGATATGGCGAAGCGCCTGGAAGGACTACCAAACCATACATCGGTACATGCGGCGGGCGTTGTCATCTATCCGGGGGTGGCGAGCGATTATGTACCGCTCGGACGTGCGAGCGACGGCACCCCGACGGCAGAGTACAATATGATCCAGCTCGAGGAACTGGGACTCCTGAAGATGGACTTCCTGGGACTTCGCACCCTTACCGTGATCAAGGATGCAGTCAAGAATATTAAGGCAACGCGCGGAATTGATGTGGATATAGACCATATCGATTTCAACGATAAGGGTACGCTTGACTTTATCGGATCGGGAAGGACAGAAGGTGTATTCCAGCTCGAGTCTGCCGGAATGCAGAACTTCATGAAGGAGTTGAAGCCGCAGAATTTCGAAGATATCGTAGCCGGTATCTCATTGTATCGTCCAGGTCCGATGGACTTCATACCGAACTATATCAAGGGAAAAAATAATCGTGATACAATTTCTTATGTAACGCCGGAATTAGAACCGATTCTCGAACCGACATACGGTTGTATCGTCTATCAGGAGCAGGTTATGCAGATTGTGCAGCAGCTTGCCGGATATACGATGGGACAGGCGGACAATATTCGCCGCGCGATGAGTAAGAAGAAGCAGTATGTTATTGATGCCGAGCGGCAAAGCTTCGTATATGGTGATGAGAGCCGCGACATCAAGGGTTGTGTGGCGAACGGGATTGATGAGAAGGCTGCGAACAGTATCTATGATTCCATGGTTGATTTTGCAAAATATGCATTTAATAAATCCCATGCAGCAGCATATGCGGTTATCTCGGTACAGACGGCGTGGCTGAAGTGTTACTACCCGGTTGAGTTTATGGCAGCTCTTATGACATCTGTGATTGACAATTCTACCAAGGCTGCGGAATATCTGCTGCATTGTAAGGAGATGGGAATCCCGGTGCTACCGCCGGATATCAACGTCGGAAAAGGTGAATTTACAGCGGAAGGAGATCATGTCCGCTACGGATTATATGCGATCAAATCACTCGGCCGCCCGGTTATTGATAAGATCATCGAGGAGCGGCAGGTCGGCGGAGAGTACCGGACGCTGCAGGATTTCATTGAGCGTACGGCAGAGCGCGATGTCAACAAGAGAGCGATCGAGAATCTGATCAAGGCGGGAGCCTGTGACGGACTTGACGGAACGAGAAAGCAGATGACACTGGTATCGGCATCGATTGTGGATCAGGTGGTGCATCAGAAGAAGTCGACGCTGTCCGGGCAGATGAGCCTGTTTGACCTGGTCGCGGAGGAGGATAAGAAGGATTTTGAGGTACAGTATCCGGATGTCGGGGAATTCCCGAAGGAGATGTTACTTGGCTTTGAGAAGGAAGTGCTTGGAATCTATTTGAGCGGGCACCCGCTCGAAGAGTATCTCGAGAAGATCAAAAAGAATGCAACCGTGAATGCGATGGACTTTGTGCGAGAGGAGGAGACCGGTGCTATCAAGGTAGCGGATAATGCACATGTTGTCATCGGTGGAATGATTGCTGGAAAGACGGTCAAATTTACGCGAAACAATAAGGCGATGGCGTTCCTTACGATCGAGGATCTGACGGGAAGTGTCGAGGTGATCGTATTCCCGAAGGACTATGAACGGTTTAGCCGGTTTCTGAATGAAGATGAGAAGGTTTTTGTGGTCGGACATGCTACGGTTGAGGAGGAACAGAATGGCAAGATCATCTGCGAACGCATTGTGCCTTTTGACAGCGTCCCACGTGAAATCTGGCTGAAATTTGCGACAAAAGAGGCGTATGCAGATAAGGAAAGAGAATTGTTTTCCATGCTTCACGATTCGGACGGAGATGACGAGATTGTGATCTATGTTGCGGATCCAAAGGCGATAAAACGCCTCGGAAAGAACCTTTCCGTTCATGCAAATACAGAACTTCTGACTAGATTGACTAATTTTCTTGGGGAAAATAATGTAAAAGTTGTTGAAAAAAATGTTGAAAAGAAAATGTAATCAGTATAAAATATAACAGATTAAGGGAATTGATTATTATTTATATATGGAGGAAGTAACAATGGCAAAAGAGATAAACACAATTGGTGTACTTACCAGTGGTGGAGATGCACCGGGAATGAACGCTGCAATCCGTGCAGTTGTCCGTCAGGCTCTTTCTAAGGGAAAGAAAGTGAAAGGAATCAAGAGAGGATACGCAGGTCTCTTAAATGAGGAGATCATCGACATGGATTCAAAGAGTGTATCCGATACCATTTCACGAGGCGGTACAATTTTACAGACTGCCCGTTGTATGGAATTCGTTACACCGGAAGGACAGCAGAAAGGTGCTGACATCTGTAAGAAACACGGAATCGATGCAATCGTTGTAATCGGTGGAGATGGCTCTTTCCAGGGAGCGCAGAAGCTTGCTGCTCTTGGAATCAATACCATTGGTGTTCCTGGAACCATTGACTTAGATATCGCATGTACTGATTATACAATCGGTTTTGATACTGCTGTAAATACTGCAATGGAAGCAATCGACAAGGTTCGTGATACCTCTACTTCCCATGAGAGATGTTCCATCATCGAGGTTATGGGACGTGGTGCTGGACATATCGCTTTATGGTGCGGTCTTGCAAACGGTGCTGAGGAGATTCTTCTTCCTGAGAAATATGATTATGACGAGCAGCGTCTGATCGATCAGGTGGTAAATGCCCGTAAGAACGGTAAGCAGCATTATATCATCATCAATGCTGAGGGAATCGGACATTCCCAGAGTATGGCTAAGAGAATCGAGGAAGCAA
>OGML01001800.1_pt1 | contig 16746 bp, 14 predicted proteins | sample 1572951 | NCBI WGS metagenome assembly OGML01 (sample SAMEA2581883, study PRJEB24529) | metagenome | biome: Human gut stool | place: China | collected 2011 | reverse complement strand
GGCGAGCAGCCTCATCGCCGTTCGCTCCGGGTGGACGGAATAGCCAGCCCGCGCAGCCGACGCGCGCGGTTCGCGGGACGCGACAAAGAAGCGGCAAAAAATCTCCTCCTTCGGCGAAAGCGGTTCTTTCTTTTTCATACTCTCATCTCCTCATCTATATTCACGGGCTCTTCGGCGGCGGTCTCCGAAGCGCCCGTCACCCATAGCGAAAACGCCCCGATTTTTTGCATATCGGCGTGCAAAAAACGGTGGAGCGTCAACAAAGTTCATATTTTATTAATATTTAGAGAAACAAAAAGTCTGTTTTCGCCTGTTTTCAGGCATTTTTCGGTTGATTTTCCCCGTTTTCGGTGATTGCCGCCGATTACGCAAGATTTTTGCTCTTTTGCTTGACTTTTGAGGTCGTGGGGTATAAACTAATGTAGGAGTGCGAAAAGTGCTCACGTCGGGCTTTCCCGACGCAAAATTTTTTGAAAAGTGGTGAATTTTTTTGGGTAGCGACAAACCTAAGCCGCGAAGTTGGCAAACTAAAAATAAAGCTGTGGGGTCACGCCCGAAAAAGTTCGACCGATAAAAAAATCGGCTCTTTTTGCGTGCGCCTCACGGAGAAAGAGGTGCAATATGAGCCGTGATATCCTGGAAAATATCAGCGCACTGTTGGCGGAGGGCAAACTTGCCGATCTGCGTGAACAACTGTGCGACATGAACGTCGTTGATATAGCGCAGGCGATGGAATCGCTCCCGGAAGACGAGCTTCTGCGGATATTCCGCATCCTCCCCAAAGACATATCGGCGGACGTTTTTTCTTATCTTGAGCCCGATTCTCAGGCGCAGCTGCTGAATCTTATAACAGATACAGAGCTTGAGAACCTGCTTGACGACATGTTCCTTGACGACACCGTCGACTTCCTCGAAGAAGTCCCGGCAAACGTCGTGCGCCGCGTGCTCGCAAAGGCAGACAGCGAGACGAGGTGCCTGATAAACAGATTTTTGAAATATCCCGAAAACAGCGCAGGTTCGATAATGACCATTGAGATGGTCGAGCTGCATGACTTTTTCACAGTCGGCCAGGCAATCGAGCACATCCGCTCGACCGCCGTCGACAAAGAGACGGTCTACACCTGCTTCTGCATCGACGACAAGCGCCATCTTATCGGCACGGTCGCCCTGCACACGCTGCTGATGGCAAAAGACAACGAGCTTATCCGCGACATAATGGACACCGACTCCCAGCTCATCTGCGTCAACACGCTCGACGACCAGGAGAAGGTTGCGGACATAGCGAGAAAATACGACCTGCTCTCCGTTCCAGTTGTTGACAACGAGGCGAGGCTCGTCGGCATAATCACGATAGACGACATCGTCGACGTCATCGAGGACGAGAACACCGAGGACTTCGAGAAGATGGCAATGCTTCATCCCTCGGACGACAACTACCTCAAGACGGGCGTTTTCAAGCTCGCAAAGAACAGAATCCTTTGGCTTCTGGTGCTCATGGTCTCGGCGACTTTTACAGGCAAGATAATCGAAAACTACGAGAATATGCTCGCGGCAGTCGCGGGACTCACCGCCTGCATACCTATGCTCATGGACACGGGCGGAAACGCCGGCAATCAGGTTTCGACGCTGATAATCCGCGGTCTTGCACTCGGCGAAATCCACCCGAAGGACTATCTTAAGATAGTGTTCAAAGAGATAAGAGTCGCGCTCATCTGCGGGCTGACCCTCGCGGCAGTCAACATCGGCAGAATGATGCTCTTCTCCTCCGGCGGGATGCCTGTTTATCTTGTCGTTTCAGCCGCAATGGTCTGCGCGGTCATAGTAGCGAAAATAATCGGCTGCACCCTGCCGATTATTGCGAAGCTGATAAAACTCGACCCCGCGCTCATGGCAGGACCGATGATAACGACAATAGTCGATATGGTCACCCTGCTCATCTACTTCGCACTCGCAAAAGCGTTCCTCGCGATATAAAAAATTATCCTCCGTACATTTTGGTGTACGGAGGATTTTTATGTTTTGTATGGCGCGGATTGTATGTCATTTAAAATTCAAGGCAATAGCCACTCAGTCTACGCTTCGCGTATCCGGCTCCCATACAGGGGGAGACTATGTCAAGAATTCGTCGAAGATAACAATATAAAAAAAATGCCCCGCACTTTCGTGCGGGGCACTGAACTTGGCTGATTACTTGCTGAGCTCTGCGAAATACTTGATGGTTCTAACCATCTGGCTGGTGTAGGAGTTCTCGTTGTCGTACCACGAAACAACCTGAACCTCATACAGATCGTCAGCGATCTTAGCAACCATGGTCTGAGTTGCATCGAAGAGAGAGCCGAATCTCATGCCGATAACATCGGAGGAAACGATCGGATCCTCATTGTAGCCGAAGGAAGCGGAAGTAGCAGCCTTCATAGCAGCGTTGATGCCTTCCTTAGTCACATCGCTACCCTTGACAACAGCGGTAAGGATGGTGGTGGAGCCGGTCGGCACGGGAACTCTCTGAGCGGAGCCGATAAGCTTGCCGTTGAGCTCGGGGATAACAAGGCCGATAGCCTTAGCAGCGCCGGTCGAGTTGGGAACGATGTTGGCAGCGCCTGCACGGGCACGTCTCTTGTCGCCCTTTCTGTGGGGGCCGTCGAGGATCATCTGATCGCCGGTATAAGCGTGGATGGTGGACATGATACCGCTCTGGATGGGAGCGTAATCGTTAAGAGCCTTAGCCATGGGAGCAAGGCAGTTGGTGGTGCAGGAAGCTGCACTGATGATGGTGTCGTCGGCAGTGAGGGTGTCCTCGTTGACGCTGAAGACGATGGTCTTGAGGTCATTGCCTGCGGGAGCAGAGATAACGACCTTCTTAGCACCTGCATCGATGTGAGCCTGGCTCTTAGCCTTGGAGCAGTAGAAGCCGGTGCACTCAAGAACAACATCAACGTCAAGCTCGCCCCAGGGAAGATCCTTCGCGTTGGGCATAGCATAGATGGTGATCTCCTTACCGTCAACTATGATAGCGCCGGGAACCTTGACAGTCTTGCCGTCCTCTTCATACTCAGCAGCCTTGAAGTCTACGGTGTGAAGATTCTCGCCTATTCTTCCGCAATAGCCGCCCTGAGCGGTATCGTACTTGAGAAGGTTTGCAAGCATCTCGGGGCTGGTAAGATCGTTGATAGCAACAACCTCATAGCCCTCTGCGCCGAACATCTGACGGAATGCAAGACGACCGATACGGCCAAAGCCGTTAATAGCAACTTTAACTGACATTTGAATTCCTCCGTTGTTAGTATAATTGGTTATTGGTTATATACCTCATATATTTTAGCCGTTTTTGTCCTCATATGCAAGCAATTTGATAAAATTTTACAGATACAGGAAAAGTTTCGTTAATCTGCCCAAAATATTGTATCATAAAACCCAAAAGGACATAATACTGCCGAAAATCCGGCGCGAATATTTTGACATATCGGCATCATTATTTTATCTTTCAAAACAAAATCTCCCCGCTCTCAAAAAGCAGGGAGATTGCATATCTTATTTTCGGTCTCAGCCCTCTGACGAGTTGCCCGCGAGCATGGAGATAGCAGCCTGAAGCTGGGTGTCTCTCTCTTTTTCGAGCGTGCTGAGATTCTCTCTGAGCGAATCCGCGAGGATGATTTCGGTGTCCGGAGTCAGGCCCTTTCCGTCGAAACTCTCGCTGATATAGGGCAGCATCTTTGAGGTGGTCAGCACGACTGCGCCGCCGTCGCTGAGCTCAAAAGTCTCCTGAACATCGGCTCTGCCGGCGGTCTTTTCGCCGATAAGGAACGCCTTGCCGAAATCCTTGAGGTCGCAGGCAAACAGCTCGCCGTAGCCCGCAGTGTCTGAGTTTATAAGCACCGCCATGGGCATCGTTATATCCTTGGCGTCGGAGCTGTAGGTCTTGACGTTGTTGCCGTTTTTGTCAACGAGCGTCGCGAGCGCCTTGTTGCCCTCGGTCGCCGTCGGGACAAGATAATCAATAACGCGGCAGGTGTATTCAATAGTTCCGTCATAGGTCGAGCGCACATCAAAAACGAGGCTCTTCGCGCCCTCTTTCTTGAGCTGGTCGACTGCCTTTTCGAGCTGGTTCAATGTATTCTTGTAGAACGCGGATATCTTTATATAACCGACCGTGCCGATAAGCTCATAGCTGACGGTCTGGTTTGTGTAACCGAGGACGACGTTGACGGATTTGTCGACATCGTCGCGCCTGTAGGTGAGGCTGACGGAGGTCAGCTTTATACCGTTGAGTCTGCCCGCCATTTCACTGCTGTTTTCGGCAGTTACCGTGTCGCCGCCTATGGCAACTATCTTATCGCCCTTCTGAAGCCCCTCGGTCTGCGCCGGGGAGTTGGGATAGACTTCCGTTATGAGCAGATACCCGCTCTCGGGGTCAGTCTCGACCTCAACGCCGATACCCGCGCTGCGTCCCTCAAGCTTCGAGGAATAGAGCTTGTAGGCGTCCGCGTTCATATAGCGGCTGTACTTGTCGCCGAGTCCGTTGATATAGCCGTTTTCGAGGTTCGAGTCGAGCAGAGCCTCGTCTATATCGCCGTAGTACTTCGAGCGGACGATCTTGTCGACCTCCTCGACCGCATCATACATCTGCGCGCGCTTGGGAAGGTCGGTTATCAGCTTGTTGTACATACGCTGTGAGACCGACATCGTTATTGCGAAGGTCGCGGTCGCACTCAGAATAATGAGCGCAATCGCAAGTCCGAGCGAAATTTTCTTGTTCATTTGCTTTCACGTTCCTTCCTGCCTGAGATCAATTCGGAGGCGTGACAAAATCGAGAGGATTGAGCCTTGTGACGACACCGTTCTTGACATGCATGACCTGGAAATGGACATGCGGTCCGGTGACATATCCGGTGTTGCCCATATAGGCGATGACCTCGCCTTTTTCAACATACTGCCCCGCCGAAGCGACTATCTTCGAGCAGTGGCCGTAATATGTTCTGTATCCGTCGCCGTGGTCGATGGTGATATAGTTGCCGCCGACATCGGAATAGCCTCTGACGAGCACCTTGCCGCTCTGCGCCGCAACTATCTTCTTGCCGTAAGAGACATTGACGCCGTTTTCGCGCACGACTATATCGATAGCCGGGTGCATGGTGTAGGTTCCGTCACCCTCGGGGTCGTAGTAGCCGTAGCCCGCTGAGATGTAAGAGTTCTTATATGGAACCGGCCACATCATCTCGCCGTCGTTATAAAATCCATCGTCATCGTCGCCGCTCTGGGAGCCGCCGCTGATGATTTTGTCTATCTGGCGCTCAAATGCCTCACGCTTTCTGTACTGCCGCTGAATCTCCCGCTGATATTCGGCGCTGCTCTTGTCGAGCGAGGTCATGAGAGCCGATATCTGACGGTAGTTCGCGTTATATGCGTTCTGCTTTGAAGCGAGTTCTTTATTTTTAGTGTCGAGTTCGGATTTCTTCTCGACCAGAGACGAGCGCTTCTCTTCGAGAGCTTTTTTGTCCTCGTCGAGCTCCGCCTTGGCGGCGTTGAGCTCCTCGGTCTGCTTTTCGAGCTGGGAGATGAGCTTGTTGTCGTTCTCCGTGACGCTCGCGAGCAGCTGGATGCGAAGCAAGAGCGATGAGATGCTGTCCGACTCGAGCAGTATCTCTATCCACGAGGACGAGCCCGCCATATATGTGGCGCGCAGGCGTTCTGATATCTTCTCCTGCGTGGCGTCAATCTGCTCGTCGAGCTTGTCTATCTTCGACTGAGCCTCGTCAATTTTTTTATCGAGCGCCGCTATCTCCCTGTCATAGTCCGCAATGTCCGCATTCAGAACGGAGAGCTGGGAGTTTATGACATCGAGCTGGCTGCTTATCGCCTCAGCCTGAGAAGAAAGCAGTTTCATCTTCTCCGTATTCGAGGTCTGCTGATTTTTTATGCTTTCAAGCTTTTTCTTGTTTGCCTCAATCTCTTTTTCGAGTTCGTTATACTCCTGCTTGAGATCCTCGAGGCTCTTCGCCTGAACCCTTGTCGGGAAAATTCCGGTCATCAGCACGAGCGCCGCGCAAAGAACAAACGCCGCCGCTCTTCTGAGCCATGTGTTACGCTTATTCTTCATCGACTATCGCGAACTCCTTTTCTTTGAGATATTTTGTTATCGACACCGCACTGCCGAGCGCGCCGGAGAGAACGCCGAGCACGATAAATGCGGCGAGCAGTATCAGAGCATATTTGCCGAACGGAGCGATTCCCGACATTCCGATGCCGGAGAGAGTCTTGACGAGCGACCTGCCCGCAATTTCATATATGCCCCAGACGGCAAGCAGGGCGAGCACTCCGGAGATAAGTCCGAGCATCATGCCCTCGATCATGAACGGCCATCGGATAAACCACCTTGTCGCACCGACGCTCTTCATGATATTTATTTCGAGCCTGCGGCTGTCCATCGTTATTCTTATCGTGTTGGAGACGATGAAAAGCGAGACTATGAGCAGCAGTGCTATCATGCCCGCACTCACATAGCTGACAGTGTTTCTCAGCCCCGCGAGCTGCTTTGCAAGCTGCCTGTTCTCGCGGATGTGGAGAACATGCGGGAGTTCGGAAATGCGCTTGACCGTGTCGTCAAACTTATCCGTATCTTTGAGCGAGACTTCGTATGCATCGGGAAGCGGGTTTTCGTCGAGCCCGTCGAAGAGCACGGAGCTATCCCCCATCTCGTCCTTGAGCTGGGCAAAACCGCTGTCCTTGCCGACGAAAGTGCATTCGCGGACATTTGAAAGCCCTCTGAGGCTCGCACCGAGCTCGTCCTCCTCCGCTTTCGTCGCGCTGTCGTCGACAAAGACCATTATCACGTTCTGATCCTCGACATTACCGATGAACATATTTATATTGACCATTATCATGAACGCAACGCCAATCATCACCATGCAGCTGAACAGCACGGAGACCGACGCTACACTCATCAGTCGATTTACATAGAGATTTCTCATTCCCTCGCGGGTGAGGTAGCCGAGGCTTCCGTTATTTTTCATCGCTCTCGTCCCCCTCTCCGTCGTCTTCGAGGTAAATAGAATAATCCGCCAAGACGGAAGAATACGTTGTATCGTCTGCGCCGCCGTATTCCGTCGTCTCTTTTTGGCGTTCTTTTCTTATGCTTTCGAGAGCCTGCCTGTAGACATCGTCCGCAGCGGTCTCGGCAGCTATCTCTTCCGCCTTTTCCGGGAGTTTTTCGGGCTCCTTTGCGGCAGGTTTCTCCTCCGGAACTTCTTCCTCGTCGTCGAGATACTTCGTTGCGAAGCCGTCCGCCGGTCGGTTGAGACTGCTTGATTTTGCAAGCGTGCGCTCGCGGTGAGCGGAATTTTTCATTCTGCCGTCAGCCGCAACGGTTCCGTTTTCGAGCAGGATAACGCGCTTGTCATACATACGGACGAGATTGTGCTCATGGGTAACCATGATGACAGTCGTGCCCTCCTGGTTGAGGCGCATAAGCAGATCGACTATCTCGAGGCTCATATGCGGGTCAACATTGCCCGTCGGCTCGTCCGCTATGATAAGATCGGCGTTATTCGCAAGGGCGCGGGCAAGAGCCACACGCTGCTGTTCGCCGCCGGAGAGCTCGGTGGGATAGCAATTCATCTTGTCCGTCAGCCCGACTATGTCGAGCACGAACGGAACGCGCTTTTGAATCTTGTTCTCCTTAGAGCCGGTGACGCGCATGGCGAACGCCACGTTGTCGAACACGGTCATCTTGGGGATCAGGCGAAAATCCTGGAATACTATGCCCAACCCGCGGCGAAAATAGGGTATTTCGCTGCGGGTAAGGGTGCTCAGATCTTGATTTTTGATTATAACTTTTCCATGCGAGGGCACTTCCTCACGCATCATGAGCTTGAGGAAGGTGCTTTTTCCGGCGCCGGACGCGCCGACGACAAAGACGAATTCGCCCTTGTTTATCTTGATATTGACATGGTTTAGAGCATGTGTTCCGTTCTCGTAGGTCTTGGAAACATCTCTGAATTCAATCACAGTTTTCACTCCTATATAAAGCGGTATCCCCCTCGCTTGACTTTATACCGATCTTAAATTACGCCGCAGATCAGTATTTGACAGGCTTCGCATCGAGATACTTCTTGACCATAAGAGCCACCTTGAAGACGATAGCATCGTCGAACTCGCGCAGGTCAAGGCCGGTGAGCTTCTTGATCTTCTCGAGTCTGTAAACAAGAGTGTTGCGGTGGACAAAGAGCTTGCGGGAGGTCTCGGAGACGTTGAGGTTGTTCTCGAAGAAACGCTGAATGGTGAACAGAGTCTCCTGATCGAGGCTGTCTATCGAGCCGCGCTTGAACACCTCGCGCATGAACATATCGCACAGGGTCGTGGGAAGCTGATAGATAAGTCTTGCGATACCGAGATTGTCGTAGCTGACTATGGTCTTTTCGGTGTCGAACACCTTGCCGACCTCAAGGGCTATCTGAGCTTCCTTGAACGAACGGGCAAGCTCCTTGACGCCGGTGACGGTCGTGCCGATGCCGACATATGCGTGGATATAAAGGTCAGTTGTCAGAGAATCGGAAATGGAGCGCGCGAGCTTTTCGAGATCCTTGGTCTCGATGTTGCTGCGGACTTCCTTGACGAGAGCTATCTCGTTTTCGTTTATGTTGATGACGAAATCCTTGGTCTTGTCCGGGAACAGATTCTGGATAACGTCGAACGCCGCGGAATCGTTATGCTCGGTGATTCTTATGAGAAGAACGGTGCGCACGGCATCGCTGTTGAAGCGGAGTTCGCGCGCCTTGATAGCGATATCGCCGGGAAGTATGTTGTCAAGAATAACGTTCTTGACGAAGTTGCCCCTGTCGAATTTCTCATCGTAGCACTGCTTGATGTTGCTCAGCGCCACGCAGCAGATATCCGCATATTTGCCTGCAAGCTCATCTTCGCCGTCAATGAAAACAGCATACTCGGCCTGCATATGAGAGCCGAACGAACGGTAGGTGCAGCCGTTTAATATACGGTCGCCGTCCTCTGCGAAAATCTGCGAAGCGTTCGAGATAACCTCGCCTATTTTGCCCAGCTCGCTGCAGGAGATTATGGTGCCGGTCTCATCAATAACGCCGATCGTTCTGTCAACAGCGTCGCGCATCTGATGGATGACACCCTGGAAAAGCCTGTTTGACATAATATCTACCCCTATTCTGAATGATTTCAACTTCTGCCGTTTTAGACATTTTGACAACTGCGCTATAGACATTTTACACAATTATACGCTTAATTGCAATACATACGGGGCTAAAAAATATGTAAAATAAAGGATTTTTTTCATAATCGGGTAAAAAAGCACCTGTTTTTATCTATTTCCCACAATTTTTTTAATTCGCTTTTAGTGGATTTGATCTTTGGTCATTTTGTCCATAGAATTCCACATAGGGGCTTTGAGGCGCTTTTATCCGCGCGATTTTTATGGTATAATGAGCCGAGAAAGCGAAAAAGGGGCGCAAAAATGGAAGGCAGCATACTCAGAGCATATATATCGGAGAACATCGAAAAGGCTCAAAGAGAAAATATCCCGTCGGCGGTGTCGAAATTTCTCGATTCCGCGTCTCTCTCTGCGGCGTCTGCCCTCGCCCGCTCGACTGCGGGCAGATTCATCTTCTGGGGCGGCTTCGAGGAAGCGGAGCGCGTTGTCATGCTCAGCGTCCCCGATTATATAGACAGCAACGACCCGAACGAGATTTTCACAGTCTATGCGGACGGCTGCCCGCTGAGCGCCGTGAGAATAGAGAAGGACAAATTTTCCGACATAGGCCACAGGGATTATCTCGGTGCGGTTATGGGGCTGGGGCTTACGCGCGAGAGCGTGGGCGACATCTGCGTTCACAGTGACGGCTGCGACATCATAGCCCTGCCGAACGCCGCGAAATATATCGAAGAGAACCTGACGGGCGCGGGACGCGCTACGCTGAAAGCGAAATTGATTCCGCTCGGAGAAGTCCGCGCGCCGCAGGTCAGCATAAAAGAAATGAACATCACCGTCGTATCGCCGCGGCTCGACGCAGTAGCGGGCGAGATATTCTCGCTCTCGCGTTCAGCTGCGGCGCAGGCGATAGCCTCGGGCGCGGTGACGGTAAACGACGAGCAGGTATTGAAAGCCGACCGCCGCCTCTCCCCAAAAGACAAAATCGTTCTGCGCGGCAAGGGCAGAGCGATTCTCGGCGAAGAGTTCACGCAGACAAAAAAAGGCAGAGTCAGAATAGAGGTCAAAAAATCCGTGTAATAATACGGCAAGACCATTTTTGATAATCGACTTCTGCCTTCGCGTCACCTGGCAAAAGCCTTTATACTTCCCACGATAAAAAAGCCTACCCAATTTTTATGTTGGGTAGGCTTTTTAAACTCATTTAATTTTCCGCTGATTCGCATGATATTTTATGCGATTTTTTACTTTTCAAGCTCATATACCCTCTGCCGACCATACACATACTCGCTGAGACAATAAAGCTTTGCATCGCTGAGTTTTCCGTTTTCGAACCACAGCTCAGCGACAACCGGATAATATATCTCGTCCGGCGAACCTCTGCCCGCATGACTCACGCGGCAGTATTCGCTCTCCTCCCCGTTTTTAAGCGTCAGGAATCTCGCGAATATATCGCCGTCCTCTCCGACAAGCTTTTTCATGACCTCGTCTTTTCTGTCTCCGACGCGGACTGTTTTGAAGTTCTGATAACAGCTTCTTCCGCCGCTTCCGCCGGAATGATGATCCGGGACATAGCCGTATTTATCCTTGACGGCGGCTCCGCTTCCGACTCCCTTGGATTCTACGCAGCCGTCGGAATCGGCTCTGAGATAAACAAAGCCGTTGCTGCCGTTTCGCCCGTAAACGTCGTTGTCGTCATAGAATATGTTCGGATTGATAAACACGGTATAGCCCTCGTCTGTAACCGTAAGCTCAAGCTCGCCGAGCGAATATTTAAGACGCTTGCTCATTTCTCTGCTCTGAGTTTTGCGGTATTCGTCAAACGGCATATAGCCCTGAACGCGAAGTCTCCGCACCGCCTCATTATAATCCATGCCGAGGTCTATAGATTCGAACGCAGCTTCGCTCTGCTTGCATATCCCGTCCGAGGTCTCGAACTTTTTTCCGTTCATTACATACTTATAGCTCCTGTAAAACTCCTCCGTGCCCGTGTACATAAAAGTCAAGCCTATCGCCGCCGCGCACAGGACGGACGCCGTTATTATAATGCCTTTTTTGCTCTTTTTCTCCGGCGTGCCTTTTTTACGTAGCCTTATAAACAGTATAAGCGACACCAACGCGAGCCCGATATCAAGCACGATACCCTCTATAAAAGAAATATATTCATTGACAAGTTCTTGCTCGCTCGCAAATTTATATGTAATCAGCGGGGTCAGCTTTTCGAGCATAAAGCAGATATCGCAGACGAGCGCATATATCGCGGGCTGAGTGTAGCCGCTGGAAATCAGAGTTGCGCCGAACAGCAGATTCGGTATGCCTATTGCGAGCAGTGTTTTCTTAAATCCCTTTCTGTAGGCAACTGCCAAAGCAAAAGAGAACGCGAGTATTATCGCAAAGCTTGCAAAAATCTCAGCCGTCTCCGGGCTGCCCTTGGAATCCCCTGACACTATCCACACACCGCCAAACATCGCGGACATTATCACAAGCGTCGTCAGCACAAATGCCAAAATCGGCATCCATATTTTTTCGCCGTAGACTTTCTCGAAATCCTTTTTCACCATTGCGGTTACACCTCCGTCGTCGCCCATATCGGCCAGCGCTTTTTGGATGCTCTCATCTTCGCTGTAGCCGATCTCGGTATAAAAATCGATGTGGTCGGATATATGATCCCGCAGCTCCTCGCGGATAAGCTTCTGCCGCCTTTTTGAGAGCTTTTCGGGAATCACAGAGTCAAGATAGCTTTCTATTCTTTTGTCCATTTTATCTACCTCAGACCGCCGAGGGTGCGAAGCCGCTCCTTATCACCTTTTCGACTGCGCTCGAATACGAATGCCAGTCCTCGGTCGATTTGTTGAGTATTTTCAGCCCTCTGTCGGTGATGTGATAATATTTTCGCCGTTTGCCGCGCTCACCGTCCTGCCAATAGGACTTCACGAGCCCCTCCTGCTCGAAACCGTGGAGTATCGGGTAGAGCGTGCCCTCCTTGAAGGAGAACACAAATTCGCTGCGCTGTTCGATCTCCTTGATGATCTGGTAGCCGTACATGTCCCCTGTTCCGAGGACGGACAGCACGAGCAGCGAGCTGCTGCCCTTTGACAGTTCTTTTTGGATATTCACATAAAGTCCTCCTTTTAGCATAGAGTTTCTATACATCGGTGTTCTATGTATATAGCATAGCATTATATTTCTGTTCTGTCAAGGAAAAATTTGCAAAAAAATTTTGCCGCCCCCGAAAAGCGGTCTACCCGCTCCCGGACACGGCATTTTGAATTGACTTTGCGGTCAGTTATAGACCGTTCTCTTCTTGCTTATGATATTTCCCGCCACGGCAAGCGCAATACCCAAAACGAACAGAGGCAGGCAGCTTTGAAGCACCAGTTCGGACGAAACAAGCCCGAACGACATATAGAACATCGGCACCTCTCTGTTGATGCAGAACATATAGTTTGCTATCAGATACAGCACGCCGCCGAGGATACTTATCGCCGCGGATTTTGAAATGCTGATAATAAAGCTGCACATTCCGAAGAAGAACACGCAGGCGGGGATTATCCGCACAAATTCAAAGGCAAAATCCGGCAGGAGCAGGCACGACGCCGCCATCATGATTGAAACATTCAGGAGCATCGCGCAGAATATGACCGCGCAAATAGCGCCTGCGCTCACCCTTTTGTTGACGAACAGCACTTCGTTGCCCTCGGATTCGTTATACTCCCTGAGCACAAAAATAACATCCCATGCGGAGAAAAACGGGAATATCACCTGCGACATCTGCAGCAGATAAACCTCGATCATCTCGGGCTTGGTGCCGTTGAAATACATGGAGCAGAGCAGTATCGGATAGAGAACATCGAACAGCACGAGCGGAACGAACCTCACCGCGCCCACGTTTTTCAACGACAGCCGCACAGCCGTAAAAACTGCGCTCATATGTTTTTGGTTATGCATATGTATCCGTCCTCAACGCGCGGAGATACCGACGCGGCGGCAGGCTGAGCCTGCGCCGAGAGCACGGCGGTCATCCGCTTTGAATCGCGCTCAAACTGGCGCTGAATGAAATACGGCTCCGAAAGCTCGCCGAGCCTTGAATCCTCGATTTCATAGACCTTGCCTGCGGCGGCATTTTCTATTTCGGCGCATGTGCCCTGCGCCGCCACGGTGCCGTTGTTTATTATCACAAGTTCGTCGCAGAGGTTTTCAACGTCCTCGACAATGTGCGTGGAGATGATTATCGTGCGCTCGCCCTCGAGCTTCGAAACAATATTCTTGAAGCGCAGGCGCTCTTCCGGATCGAGACCCGCGGTCGGCTCGTCGAATATAATGATATCCGGCTCCCCGAGCAGAGCCTGAGCTACGCCCAGCCTGCGTATCATGCCGCCCGAAAGGGTCTTGACCTTTTTGTCGAGCTTGTCCTGAAGACCGACAAGTTCGATATATTTTTTCGCCTCATCGCCGATTTTTTCGCGGCTGACGCCCTTGAGGTCTGCGAGCATCTCCATCATTTCAAAGGCGGTCAGTTCCTTATAGAGACCGAATTTCTGCGGCAGATAGCCTATATGGCTCTGAAAGTTTTTGTCCTTTGAAATATCACTGCCGTTAAATTCGATTTTTCCCGCGCTCAGCGGATAGAGTCCCGTTATGCAGCGCATAAGCGTTGTCTTGCCCGCGCCGTTGGGTCCGAGGAGTCCGTATGTTTTTTTATCGAGCTGCAGATCTATCGATTTCAATATTTTGCTGCGGCCGAAGCTCTTATCCACCGCATAAAGTGAAAGCATAAAAATTCCCTCCTCAGTCTGCGTCGGCGTAAAACTCGCTCGCGGTTCGTCTGTCGTTATGGTCGTTCAGATACTTCGACATTCTCTTGAGTGCCTCTTCTTCGCCGACACGGTTTATATACTGTATGAAATCATATGTGCTGTAGCCTTCCTCGCTGCCGATTTCGCGCATAAATTTTCTTGCGCTCTCATTGCCTTTGGTGTAGCTCATATAATTTTGATACAAGTCAAACTTCCAAGGCTCAATGCTCTGATTTTTATAGTCTTCATCTATTTGCAGCATTTCCTTGGAAACAAGATAATTGTCAAATTGGCAGTAACCGGTATACCCTCCGCTGCTTTCGATACTCGGGATAATTATTACTGTTTTTATGTTGTCGGGAAGCGTCTCGGTCGAGCGGTAATTGTCGAAGAACTTTGCGCGCTGCTTTTCCTGACCGCAATAGAAATGAAGATAGGGATAGACCATCTTCACGCCGTCCTTTTCGTAGCAATCGTAGAGACCGGAAACGAGCGTCACACCTGTCGTGCTGCCCTCGAACTCGTTCTTTCCCGTCTGCTCAAGTCCGCTGTATACCGTCTGGCTGCTGTTCACCTTAACCTTGAAGTGGGTCGGCTCGTCGAGCATGAAGCGATATATTTCCCGCTGCCCCATGTTATATACGGGCAGCGAGCCGCTGTGCGGATAATACGGGAAATATCCCGGCAGGAACAAGCCCTGAAGATTGGAATAATATTGCGTTGAAAAGCCGCTGTATTTGAGCACTATCCTGTCAAGGCTCTTTTTCTCCGGATTGAAGACGGTGAAATGATCTCCGTCCTGTTTGAAGCGGAGCTTGTTTCCGTCACCGTCCCGAACGGAGCTTATTTTATATCCGTGATAGAGTGTGAAATCGTACTTTTCAAGATTCGGCTTGTCAACGGTTATCGCCGCCCTGACGCGCAGATTATTGCCGACATTTATTTCCAGGTCGTAATCGGTCACATCAAACTTTTTTTCAAAACGCGCCCACTCTTTGTTCGTGCCGTCCGCATCATAATCGTCGGAATAAAAGCCGTATGCCTTGTAGTAGTATTGCCGATCCCCATATTCCATGGAATATTTCGGGTCATCGCTCCCCACGATGACTCTCGAAGTCGGGAGCTGCGACACAACGAGAAAAACGAGCGCGAGCGACGCAAAAACGGCGGGATCCGCCCGGAAGCGTCTGTTTCTCTCCCCGGTTTTCAGACTTATCACAAAAAGGGAGAGCAGCAGCCAGAAAAGCGCCGTCAACCAGCGATATGGCAAAACAGACTGGCCGAACGCATAAACCGGTTGATAGTTGAGCGCCGGCGGAAAGATATCAAACAGCCGCAAAAGCGGAAAGATATTTATGCTGACATTGCGGCTGAAATTATAGAACATCTCGCCGAGATAATTTGAAAGCGGCGAGCCGAGCAGCACAAAAAGCACGAGCCCGAGGCATCCGTTTATTCTGCGGAAAAGCAGCGACGCCGACATGCCCATGGCCGCGGCGCAGCAGGGAACAAAAAAATGGCTCAGCAGCATATTCAGAACGGTCTGGATGATAAACTTGCCGTGCCAACAGTTAAAGTTTCTGTATTTTACAAAGAGGAGTAGACTCCATATATTAAAAAAGGCAAAAAATATCAGGATGATGACGACAAAAATCACACCCTGCGCCAGAAATATCTTTCTTTTTGCGTGAGCTACCGTGTTCATGCACTCGTCGAGCTTATATCGGCGGAGCTTGTAGCTCATCTCAAAGGCCAAAAACGAGAAGACGGCGAACGAAGCGAGAGAAAACTTCAGCGGTATATCGAGCGCGCCGAGAGCCGCATCGTCACAGAGGGTGCTTATCGCCCTTGTCATCTGCCATGCCGCTGCGCCGACTATCGAGGCAAAAAACAGCGACAGAACAACGATCATCTCTTTCGAACGAAAGAATATCGCTCTGACCTGAGAAAGCAGTTTCTTATCAGGCAAGGTTATACCTCCTATTCAAAATTTTTATATATGCCGAATGTGTCAGCCGTGCTCAGTGCCCGAGCCGCATACGGCATACAGCTCATATAAAAATGAGCATTGATAAAAATCGAAACGATTCTTTATGCTTTTTGCATTACAAATCTCCTTTTCTAAACATTGTAGTTTTTGTGCTTTGCTAACTAAAAAGAGCTTCTGAATCTACACCTCCTGTCTTAAAAAATCACTACCCATTCTCCTATAAATTACTCCTATGTATTTATAATATCACAAAACGTCCGTTAAAGCAACGAAAAAATTCAAAATTTAGTATTTAACAGAGAATTTTGTCGGGGATAAAACATGCCGCCCGCATTTTCACGCAGGCGGCATTGTTTTATATCAATTTTTATTTTATCACAACTACCGTGTTTGGGCGCATTGTCAGAGTGAATCCGCCGTTGTCCGCGGCTGTTGTCTCACAGGGCTCCATGTCGTGCTCCTCATCAAGCATATAAATGGTATATAGCCTGTCTTCGCCCGTTTCGACCTTGAACGTGCGCGGCAGAGGCGCGGCGTCGTCTGTATAATATGTGACGAGCAGCATCTGAGTCTCCCCGTCCGCCGCCGCAGCCGAATAGATATCCGGCACATCGCAGCTCAGGGCGCATTCATCTTGAAGCGAGAGCAGCTCGCCCCATGCCTTAACGGAGTAATAGCCCTTTAATCTATCCAGCGTGCCGCGCTTGAACAGCCCGTTCATGCTCGAATTTACCCGCGCGTCATAGTACATAAGCATATCGGTTTTTTCACGCTGGCAGGCGCTCATAACG
>OGML01001796.1_pt1 | contig 16796 bp, 18 predicted proteins | sample 1572951 | NCBI WGS metagenome assembly OGML01 (sample SAMEA2581883, study PRJEB24529) | metagenome | biome: Human gut stool | place: China | collected 2011 | reverse complement strand
GCTCCCAGAGCTTGTCCAGCGGCAGCTTCTGGTCCCAGGTATTCTGCGTAGATCCGTATGGCATGTCGCAAAGTACCATGTCGACGCTCCCGTCCCGGATTTCTGGCAACAGTTCCATGCAGTCCCCACAAATCAGCCTGCACATGTCACACTTCCCGCACATCAATACCCAGCCGCTCGCGCATCAGCTTCCGCTTGATGGCGTATACCCTGGTTTTGGTGGCTTCGCTCTTTACATCCTCTACCACCCGCAGCCAGTGGACCTCTCCGCAGCAGTCCGGCTCCGTGGCCCGCTCGTAGGAAAAGTCTGCCCTGTACCGGATAGCCCGGACCCGCACGCCCTCCAGGGAGGTGTATGCCTCCTGCAGGGTGTACTCCGGCTGGAGCTTCAAGTCCCGAATATTCTCGGCCGCCAGCAGCAGCGCCAGGCACAGCAATATACTCGTTCCTCTACGCATGGTTTTCATCGTATCACCCCGTTGCAAGATATGTTATAAAAAGCAGACACTGTGTCGTATTCAGGAATAGTATAGCACTGCGGGGGGCGGGGTGTCCACCGGAAAGAGTCGAATTTTCCAACAAATTAGCATATGAAGTGGACAAAAATTTTTGTGGTATGAAAAAGCGCGGCATAAAATTGCCCCCTCCGGCCGGGCCGGAGGGGGCAATTTATGCTTTTATGCGCCGCACAGGGGCCGCAGGGCCTCCAGCAGCCGGTCGTTGTCCCGGGTGTCCCGGACGGCCAGGCGGAGATACTGCTGCCCGCCCAGCTTGGGAGACAGGTCCTTCACCAGGATGCAGCGGTTCACCAGCAGGTCCCGGGTGATGGCCCGGGCGGACAGGCCGCCCAGCAGCTCCACCATGAGATAGTTGGCCTGGGACGGGATCACCCGCAGGTTGGGGAGCTTCTCCAGCTCCCGGCGGAAGCGGGCCCGCTCAGCCCGGATCAGCTCCAGGGCCCGGGCATAGTCCTTCTTATACTTCTCCTCGATCTGCATATAGAACTCGGCAAAGGAGTTGATGTTCCAGATGGCCACGTCCTTTTTCAGGGCGGCGATCAGGTCCTGGTCGCCGGAGGCCAGGACCCCCAGCCGCAGGCCGGGGACGCCATAGGACTTGGAGATGCTCTTGACCACATACAGCCTCCTGTACCGGTCCAGCAGGTCCTGGCGGATGAAGGTGTTGTCCGCCTCGTCGGCAAAGTCGGCAAAGGACTCGTCCAGGATCAGGCGGATGCCCTTCCCCTGCGCCCAGTCCGCCAGGCGCAGCACGTCCGGGGCGGGAATATAGTTGCCGGTGGGGTTATCGGGGTTGATGAGCACCAGGTTGTCGATGTCCTGGGGGCCGAAGAAGGCCATCAGGTCGTCAGCGGTGTACCGGAAGTCCGGGCCCGCCGGGGTGAAGCAGACGTTGGGCCGGTCCTGATAGCGGTTGGGGTACTCCTCGAAGGTGGGGCGGATGAAGCCGGTGACCCCCTCCAGCCGGGCCATCAGGGCCTTGATGAGCTCCGCCGCGCCGTTGCCCACCAGGATGTTCTGCTGGTGGACGGCGAAGTTCCTGGCCGCCAGCAGGGCGTTCACCCGCATACCGGAGGGATACTGGGTCAGCAGGGGGGTGAAATTGGCCTGGATCTCGTCGATCAGCCGCTGGGGCGGGAAATAGGGGTTCACCAGATAGCAGAAGTCCAGCAGCTGGGGATAGCGCCAGTAGCCGCCGTAACGTCCCTGCATGAGGCTGACCTGGAGGTCCGGGTCCTGGGCGAACATGGAGGAGGCAATGTCCAGGTCCTGGATGTCATCGATCTCGTACCACAGCTGGCCATTCAGGCGCTTGGCCCGGATCTCCGGGTCATCCAGCATGGCGATGACCCGCAGGACCTGCTCATAATACTCGTTGTTGCCCAGGGCCTTGGAATAGGCCTCCAGGAAGGGAACATAGTGGGTCCGGGAGAAGTGGCGGCCGAACTTGTAGATGTTCACGGTCTTGTAGTATTCGTGGGCCTCTTCAAACCGGAAATTCTTGCTGGGGACGAAGGAGGCGATGCTGTCATCGGGCCCCAGCTTCACGCAGGTGCCGTCCATCCAGCTTTCGTACTTGTCCACCAGGGCCAGGGTCTCCCGGGGGTCGTCCAGCAGCTGGTCGATGACGGCGTCCTCGAAGATCAGGTCCGACTCAAACAGCAGGGTGTCGTCCTGGCACAGATAGTCCTTGGCCAGGGCCAGGGAATAGATGTTGTTGGTCTTGTCGTAAATGGGGTTCTGGACATAGACAATGGGCGTCCGGATGCCCAGGGTGTCGATATATTCCATGAGCTTCTCACCCTCATAGCCCACCACGATGACGATGCGGGACAGATGGCGGCTTTCGATCTGATGGAGCATCCGGTCGATCAGGGCCACCCCGTTGACCTGCACCATGCACTTGGTCCGGTCCTGGGTCAGCTCCTTCAGCCGCTTGCCCATGCCCGCTGCCAGTATGATTGCCTGCATATGGATCTCCCCTTTTTCTTTCAGAGATTTGACGTTTTATTATACCCCATGCGGCCCGGATGCGCAATGGGTACGAAGGAAAAATGCGCGGCGGGCTTGCTGCTTATTGGGGACTTATGCCCGCTTCCAGCGGACGCCGCCGGGGACGTCGGTGATCTCCACGCCCTGGGCCTTCAGCTCATCGCGGATACGGTCGGCCTCGGCGAAGTTTTTGGCCTTCTTGGCGTCGGCCCGGGCCCGGATCAGGGCCTCCACCTGGGGATCCTGGCCGCCGTCCTCGCAGACCACGGTGAAGCCGCCGGCGGCGGGAGCCGCCGCCTGGGTCTTGCGCAGGGACGCCGCCTTCTCCGTCAGCTTCAGGCCCAGCACCTGGTCGAAGCTGTCCAGAGCCGCCAGCTTGGTGGCGTCGGTGGTCCTGGCCTTCAGCACGTCATAGAGCACCGTCACCGCCATGGAGGTGTTCAGGTCGTTGTCCATGGCCTTGGTGAAGCGGGCCTTCAGCTCCTCCAGAGCCGCCGGGTCCACGTCTCCCTTGCCGGGGGTCAGGGCGGCGATTTTGGCCAGCAGCTTGTTATAGGCCGCCACGGCGTTGTCCAGATTCTCCCAGGTGAACACCAGGCTCTTACGGTAGTGGCTCTGGAGGCAGAAGAAGCGGTAGGCCAGGGGGTCGTAGCCCTTCTCCTCCAGCAGAGAGACGGTGAGGAACTCGCCCTTGGACTTGGACATCTTGCCGTGGTCGGTGTTCAGATGGGCCACATGGCACCAGTGAGGGCACCAGGGATGGCCCAGGTAGCTCTCGGACTGGGCGATCTCGTTGGTGTGGTGGGGAAAGGCGTTGTCCACACCACCGCAGTGAAGATCCAGATACTCTCCGTTGTACTTCATGGAGATGCCGGAGCACTCAATGTGCCAGCCGGGATAGCCCACGCCCCAGGGGGAGTCCCATTTCAGGGCCTGATCCTCGAACTTGGACTTGGTGAACCAGAGGACGAAGTCGTTGCGGTTGCGCTTGTTGGTGTCCTCCTCCACGCCCTCCCGGACGCCCACGGCCAGGTCCTCCTCGTTGTGGTCGTTGAAGATATAGTACCGCTCCAGCTTGCTGGTGTCGAAATACACGTTGCCCCCGGCCACATAGGCATAGCCGGTGTCCAGCAGGCGGGTGATGATCCTGATATAGTCGTCAATCAGGCCGGTGGCGGGCTGGACCACGTCGGGGCGCTTGATGTTCAGCTTGCGGCAGTCCTCGAAAAAGGCGTCGGTGTAATACTGAGCGATCTCCATGACGGTTTTGTGCTCCCGCCGGGCGCCCTTGAGCATCTTGTCCTCGCCCTGGTCGGCGTCGGAGGTCAGGTGGCCCACGTCGGTGATGTTCATGACCCGGTTGACGCTGTATCCGGCGTAGCGCAGATATTTCTCCAGCACATCCTCCATGATATAGCTGCGGAGGTTGCCGATGTGGGCGAAGTGATACACCGTGGGGCCGCAGGTATACATTTCCACATGGCCGGGGGTGTGGGTGGTGAATTCAGCTTTCTTATGGGTAGCGGAGTTGTAAAGATACATAACATTCATCCTTTCCGGGCAATTGAATTGGTGCGGACACGGGACGAAAAAACGCCTCCCGTGCCGGTTTGGCACGAGAGGCGATCGAAAAACCGCGGTTCCACTCTCATTTTTCACTCAATGGCCCGTAACGTGGGCAAACCGGAGGGCATCTGCATCCCCCGCGCTCCCGGATGCACTTCCCATGCCCCGCCGCAGGCACGCTTTCAGCCGGTGACGCGCCCTCTCTGCCCATTGGATACACGGTACTCTTTCCGTTCAACACGCTATTTTGACTTCTATCAATATAGCAGGCATCTTCGCCGGTGTCAAGCCCCGGCGGGCGGTTGGCGAGATCAGATCTTCACCAGCTCGTATTCCCGGCTGCCCAGACCGATCTTCTCACTGTGGATCAGAGCGGCTTCCCAGTCGGTGTCCGGATGAGCGGCCTTGAAGTGATCCTCGCACTGGCAAGCCTCGCCGCTGCCGATGACGGAGTTGGGCATCTTGGGCTGGGCCAGCACCGCGTCGATACAGGCCTGATCCAGAGCAACAGGGTCGAAGGAGGCGAACATACCCACGTTGGGCACGATGGGCACATCGTTTTCGCCGTGGCAGTCACAGTTGGGAGACACATCCATCACCAGAGACACATGGAAGCAGGGACGGCCATCCACCACCGCCTTGGTGTACTCGGCGATCTTGTAATTCAGAATGGAGGGGGCTTCGTCGTACATGCACTGGATGGCGTCCTTGGGGCAGACCGCCAGACACCGGGCGCAGCCCACGCATTTGTCAGTGTCGATGGTGGCCTTGTTGTCAGGACCGAAGGTAGGCGCGCCGTGGGCGCAGATCTTGGCGCAGGCGTGGCAGCCTACGCACAGCTTCTGCTTGACGAAGGGTTTGCCGGAGTTGTGCTGCTCCATCTTACCCGCACGGGAGCCGCAGCCCATGCCGATGTTTTTCAGGCAGCCGCCGAAGCCCGCCTGCTCGTGGCCTTTGAAATGGGTCAGGGAGATGAACACATCGGCGTCCATCACCGCCCGGCCGATCTTGGCCTCCTTCACATACTCGCCGCCCTCCACGGGGACGGCCACCTCGTCATTGCCCTTCAGACCGTCGGCAATAATGATATGGCAGCCGGTGGAATAGGGGGTAAAACCGTTGACATAGGCAGATTCCATGTGATCCAGCGCGTTTTTGCGGCCGCCGATATACAGGGTGTTGCAGTCCGTCAGGAAGGGCTTGCCGCCCTGACTTTTTACCAGATCCGCCACGGTTTTGGCCCAGTTGGGGCGGAGATAGGCCATGTTGCCCGGCTCGCCGAAATGCATTTTGATGGCCACATATTTGCCGTCCATGTCGATGTCGCCGAAACCGGCAGTCATCATCAGCCGGGCCAGCTTCTGCTGCAAGTTTTCCCGCCAACTGGGGCAGCGGAAATCTGCGAAATAAACTTTAGATGCCATAGTGCATTCTCCTTATCAGAGCTTTTGAGAACTTTCCTGAGATGATTATAAAACCTGAAGTTAACTTTATGTCAAGGACAAAAAAGGGATTCGATCTCTTTTTACTATCCTTCGTCCAGATCCACAGTCACCCGGTCAGTGCCGTGCTCATCGAATTCAGAGAGATAGGCGTCGATCCGCGCCATGAGCGCCTCGTAATTTTCCCGGGTCAGGGGCTGACCGTCCAGATCCCGCAGGGCCAGCTCCTCCGCCAGCAGCTCGTAGAAGATGGTGTCCTCATACTGCTCGATGGCCTCGTGGATGCCACCGTCGGCAAAGGCGCGGGAGGGGATAAGACTGCCCCGGTACCGCTCCACCAGCTTGGGCATCCCCTGAGGGACGCAGTGGTAGAAGACCTTGCCCTCCACCTGATCGTATTCCTCGATACGGTCATCACCTCGGGTGGAATTCAGCACCCAGTTTCCTATGTATACCAGATCCAGCAGATACCGGAATTCCTGGTCTGTCAATTCGAGCTTCATAAGGAGCCACCTCCCATATCCCTTTGATGGAGGGTATTATAGCAGAACCCATCTGAAAATGCTACCTGAAAAAGCGGGCAAAAAGCCAAAAATCTGTCTCCAGAACCGAAAAAACCGCCGTCCGGCAAATTTCAACTGCGAAAAACGGCGCTTTTGCCCTTGCGCAGCGGAAGCGGCTATTGTATAATATACTTTCTGAACGAACACCCTGGAAAAAAGGAGGCGAGCGGTATGGATGACCGTCCTATCGGGGTATTTGATTCCGGGTTGGGCGGACTGACGGCGGTGAAGGCCCTGCGGCGTCTGCTGCCGGGAGAGGATCTCATCTATTTTGGAGATACCGCCCGGGTGCCCTATGGCGGACGTTCCCGGGAGACCCTTTTGAAATATGCCCGTCAGGACATCGCCTTTCTCCGGTCCTTTGACCTGAAGGCGGTTCTGATCGCCTGCGGCACAGTGACCTCCACCTCTCTGGATACCTTGCGGAAGGAAAATGATCTGCCTGTGTTGGGCGTGGTGGAGCCCTCTTGCCGGGAGGCGCTGGCTGTCACAAAAAATAAAAAGATCGGCATGATCGCCACATTGGCCTCCGCTCGCTCCGGAGCTTACGAACGGACCCTGAAGGGTCTGGACGCCGATGTGCAGGTGGTCAGCCAGCCCTGCCCGCTGTTTGTCCCGCTGGTGGAGAACGGACGGTTTCGGCAGGGGGATGTGGTCATCGAGACGGTGGCCCGGGAGTACCTGACACCGCTGATGGAAGCCGGCGTGGATACGCTGATTCTGGGCTGCACCCATTACCCCTTGCTGAAAGACATCATCGGGGAGATCTGCGGCCCCGGCGTCACCCTGATCGACTCCGGCGCGGCCTCGGCCTGGGCACTGCGGCAGCAGCTTGCAGCAGAGGGCCAGCTTACGGACCGGCAGCAGGGCGAAACCCGCTTTTATGTCAGCGACCGGCCAGAGGATTTTGAGAAGCTGGCCGCAGTATTTTTGGAAGAACCCCTGAGCCGGGGGGCGGAGAGGATCGACATTGAACAGTATTGAACAAGAAAAACTCCCAGTGATGATCTCCGTCCGGGGAGAACAGTATTTTGACGATGTGGACCCAAACGCCACGGAGCTGATGACGGAGGGAACACTGGAACAGACGGAGGACGGCTTCCTTCTGAGCTATCAGGAGACAGAGCTTACCGGCATGGAGGGGACTCTCACCACCTTTGAGATCGGCCCCGGCCGGGTGATCCTGCGGCGCAGCGGCAGCGTCAACTCGCAGATGGTGTTTGAGGAGGGGCGGCAGCACACCTCCCTGTATGAAACGCCGTACGGTGAACTGTCCGTGGATATTCAGACCAGCCGCCTGCTCCATAACCTGACGGAGCGGGGCGGACTCATGGAGATCAAGTATTCCATTGCGGTAGAACACGTGGTCACGGGTCGGAACTGCTTCAAGATCCGGGTCCGGCGGAAATAAATGACAAATTTAACCGAAGAAAGGGTTTAACGATATGACGAATATGATCCAAAACGCGAAGGACCAGGCTGCGGCGCTGGCAATGGCAGCCTACAAGGCGGCTGCTGCTGACGGCACTCTGCCGGAGGCAGAGATCAAGACCGCCCCCGTAGAGATCCCCAAGGATACCGCCAACGGCGACTATACCACCACCTTTGCTCTGGCTGCCGCCAAGGCACTGGGCAAACCGCCCCGCGTGATCGCTCAGGCGCTGTTGGATCACATGGATCTCACCGGCACCTACTTTGCCTCTGCGGAGATCGCTGGCCCCGGCTTTCTGAACTTCCGTCTGGGAGACCAGTGGTATGCCGGCGTCATGAACGCCGTGGAAACGGAGAAGGACGTCTACGGCACCAATGACAGTCTCAAGGGTCAGAAGATCATGGTGGAGTTCGTCTCCGCCAACCCCACCGGACCCATGCACATGGGCAACGCCCGGGGCGGCGTGCTGGGCGATACGCTGGCCTCCGTCCTCACCGCCTGCGGCGCGGATGTGTCCAGAGAATTCTATGTCAATGACGCCGGACACCAGATCGACAAGTTTGCCCGTTCCATCGAGGTCCGCTACCTCCAGCTTATCAATGGCGAGGATTCCATCGCCTTCCCGGAGGACGGCTATCAGGGCGAGGACATCAAGGAACTGGCCAAGGCCTATTATGACGAGCACGGCGACAGCCTGCTGAATGCCTCCGAGCAGGAGCGGCAGGACGCGCTGGCGCAGTTTGGCCTTTCTGTGAACCTGCCCCGCATGAAGACGGATCTGGAGCGCTATAAGATCCATTACGATACCTGGTTTTACGAGTCTACCCTCCACGAGAGCGGCTATGTAGCCGAGACTGTGGACCTGCTGACGGAAAAGGGCTGGACCTACGAAAAGGACGGCGCTCTGTGGCTGAAGACGGCCGATATTCTGCGGGATCACTTCCGCAAGCAGGGCAAAAAGGAAGCGGACATTGAAAAGCTGGATCTGAAGGATGACGTGCTCCGCCGGGCCAACGGCTTCTACACCTATTTTGCCGCCGACATCGCCTATCACCGCAACAAGTTCGCCGTCCGCGGCTTCGACAAGGTCATCAACATCTGGGGCGCCGACCATCACGGCCATGTGGCCCGCCTGAAGGGCGCGCTGGACGCGCTGGGCCTCAATGGCTCTGAGCGGCTGGATATCGTGCTCATGCAGCTGGTGAAGCTGCTGCGGGACGGCGAGGTGGTCCGGATGTCCAAGCGTACCGGCAAGGCCATCTCCCTCCACGACCTGCTGGACGAGGTCAGCGTGGACGCTGCCCGCTGGTATTTCAACGCCAAGCCCGACACTCAGATGGAATTCGATCTGGGGCTGGCCGTCCGGGAGGACAGTGAGAACCCCATCTATTATGTAGAGTATGCCCACGCCCGGATCTGCTCCCTGCTGCGGGCCTTGGAGACTGACGGCGTGACCGTGCCGGAGACCGCCGACCTGAGCCTGCTGTCCGGCGAAGCAGAAAAGGCCCTCATCAAGCAGATCGCTCAGTACTGCGAGGAGATCAAGCTGGCGGCACGGGATTATGACCCCAGCCACATCAACCGCTGCCTGCAGGAGCTGGCGGCCTGCTTCCACCGGTTCTATACCGCCTGCCGCATCCGGGGCGAGGAGCCGCAGGTGGCTGCCGCCCGTCTCAAGCTGGCGGACGATACCCGCATGGTACTGAAGAACGGCCTGAAGCTCATCGGCGTGGATGCCCCAGAGAAGATGTAAGGACCTTCGAAGTTACCCAAGCGTCTTTGGAAAATGCGCAGACAGCCGCTGATGAAGCTGTGTATCAGATGACTTAGGGCGAAAGCGCAGCCTTATCATAGTGCATAAAAAAAGAGCCTTGCGGCTCTTTTTTTATATCCTGAAACGGAATTGACAGAGGAACCTTCCGGCGGTATACTCTGCGTATAAAACGCTTGCGAAATGGGTATGTGCATATGGAAGAACATGAAGCCATCGTAAAAAATCGGAGCGCCGCTCTGCGGGCCGCTTTTCCCGCCACCGTCCCGGTGATGACGGGGTATCTCTGCCTGGGCGCGGCCTTCGGCATCCTGCTGCGGACCGCCGGATATGGGATCGGCTGGTCTATCGCCATGAGCATGATCTGCTACTGCGGCAGTATGCAGTTTGTGGGCGTCTCGCTGCTGACGGCGGCCTTCGACCCCTTTCAGGCGCTGCTGATGTCCGTGATGGTCAATGCCCGCCACGCCTTTTATGGCCTGTCCATGCTGGAAAAGTATCGGGGCACCGGCCCGGTTCGCCCTGTTTTGATCTGTACCCTGACGGACGAGACCTTTTCTCTGGTATCCACGCTGGAGCCGCCGGAGGGAGTGGCCAGGAGGGACTTCTACTTCTGGATCTCACTGCTGGACTACCTTTACTGGCAGGTTGGCTGTACGCTGGGGAACGCTGTGGGCGGGCTGCTTACTTTCGACACCACCGGCTTGGATTTTACGCTGACGGCGCTGTTCATCGTGCTGCTGCTGGAACAGGTGAAGAAAAAGGAAAACCGGGCCGCCGGGATCATCGGCATGGTCTGCACCGCCGCAAGTCTGGCTGTGTTTGGCCCGGATAATTTCCTGATCCCCGCCATGATCTTACTGATGGCCGTTTTACTGGGAGGGAGGAAAAGACTGTGCAAATGACAAGTATTCAGGCCCTCATCACCATTCTGGCCATCGCTGTGGGGACGCAGTTCACCCGCTGGCTTCCCTTCTGGCTCTTCCCGGAGAAGAAGGCCCCGCCGGCGGTGGTGCTGTATCTGGGCAAGGTGCTGCCGCCCGCCATGATGGGTCTGCTGACGGTGTACTGCTTCAAGAATGTGGCCTGGCTCTCCGGGACCCATGGCGCGCCGGAGCTGCTGGCCTCTGCCGCCGTGGTGGGGCTGCATCTGTGGAAACGGAACGTGCTGTTCTCTATCACCGGGGGCACGGTGCTGTACATGGTTCTGGTGCAGGCCGTTTTCGCATAAAATAAAATAAATCGCATAAAATGGAAGCACAGTCAAATGCTGTGCTTCCATTTTTTCGGGCGGGAGGTCATTATGGGGAGACGGTGGCGGTTCTGGCCCCTGACGGGCTTTCTTACGGCGGCGGTGCTGGGTACCTTGGCCCACTTCGCGTACAGGTGGAGCGGCGGGGCGCTGTTGGCGGGGGTGTTCTGCGCTGTGAATGAATCCGTATGGGAACACATGAAGCTGCTGTTTTTCCCGGTGTTCCTCTTTACGGCGGCGCAGTTCTGCGTGGGAGAGCGGGACGGCCTGCTGGCGGCCCGGGCGGTCAGCGTCACGGCGGGACTGGCCCTGATCCCCACATTGTATTATACCTACACCGGCATTTGGGGAGATCACACACTCTGGGCGGACGCGGCCATCTTCTATCTGTCGGCGGCGGTGACATTTTGGCTGGACGATCTGCTTCACCGTCAGCGGCGGCTCTGGAAGATGGGATGCCAGGTGGCGGGACTGGTGTGGCTGTGGGTGCTGGCATTTCTGTTTGTCTGGTGGACCTTTTCACCGCCCCACATTGCCCTGTTCCGGGATCCGCTGACGGGACTTTATGGAATACCGTAGAAAAACGGCGCTGCCCTTTTGGGACAGCGCCGTCTCTGTTATTTCTTGTAGAAGTGGAAATCGCAGCAATCTCCGCCGGTCCCCAATGTCTGGGTGCGTCGGAAACCGACTTTTTTCAGATCACCGAAGGCGTAATTGTCACATTCGCAGAAAAAACGGCAGACTTCCGGACAGCCGCATGATACGCAGGTATCATGCCAGAGACACTGGTGGATGGTCAGGTCAAATTCCTCCGGCTGTTCCTCAAAGGTGCTGACCCAAGCGTCGCTGGAGGAGGTCGTTTTTCGGAAGGCCCAGCGAAATACCGAGAAGAAACGGGGAACCCATTCCAGGCCGGTGTACCGGTCATGGGAGGCGGGCCCCTGTACCTCCCGCACATATTTCTCCATGAGCTTTTCAGCATCCAGCCCCCGGCGCTTCAATACAGTGTAGACTGCGACCCGCGGCAGGATCGTGCTTTGCATAAGGGCGCGCCGGGAGGGGGAGGTCTCCTGAGAGCTGGCTAAAAACGATGCGGCTTGTTCCCGGCTTTCCGCCATGACCGCCGTTCCCTCTTTTTCCCCCAGGACCCGGAGAAAGAAACGGTCCAGCATTTCCCACATGGCTTTTTCTTTCTTTTGTACGGACATAGGACCTCCTTTATTCACCGGCAGGCCGATCATCGAACTGAGCGGCCCGGGAGCGGATGTATTGTTCCAGAATATCCACGGTGCCGGGGATGTCCAGCCGGGCGCTGTTGATCACCAGATCGTAACATTTGGCATCGCCCCAGTCACCTTTGCAGTGCTGGTCATGGTAGATCCGCCGCTGCCGGTCCTGATGCTTGATGAAGTCCAATGCTTCCTCCTCCGGCAGAGGGGTGCGCTTGACCCGGAAATCCAGATCCGCCCGGACGAAGATGGATACCAGTCCCTCCCGGTCCGCCAGCACCTCCTCGGCGCAGCGGCCCAGTACCACGAAGGATTCTCCGGCGTTAGCGTGCTGGCGCAGCAGCTCAAACTGCATCTGGGCCACGCAGTCCTCCGGGGCGCTGCTGATGCCCCGGACGGAGCGGCAGAACAGGGGGGAGTAAGGGCGCTCATCGTAGCGCTCCAGCGTTTCGGCGCTGACGCCCTTGTCCTCTGCGGCTTTTTGCAGAATGCTCTTGTCGAACAGGGGGAGCTGAAGCCGCTCCGCCAGCGCATGGGCGATATCCAGTCCGCCGCTGCCGGATTCCCGGCCGATGGCAACGATCAGTTGATGGGACATAGGAAGGACCTCCTTACAAAATGGTGGGCAGCAGCACCAGCGCGGCGTACAGCACCGGCTGATGCAGCAGATAGAGCAGCAGAGAGTGACGGCTTATAACGGACAGCCCCGGCAGGCGAATATCCGGCAGGGCGGGGATCTCCGGTCGCAGTCGGTAGAGATAGAACCCGGTCCAGAACAGAAAGAGCCACGGCAGCAGGGCGAAATAGTCTGAGGACGCAAAGGCGGGGGCGGGAAAACCCAGACCGGCGGTGGCGAGATTTGTGTACCAGCCACGGGGCAGCCGCAGCAGCGGCACCCAAGCAAAGCCGAGATAGCCGTGATTCACGTCCCGTACCAGCAGAAACAGGGAAAAGCTGAGGACAAGCCCCAGCCGTGGCGGGATCCGGGCCAACAGAGGACGGAGAGGGACAGTCAGCAGGGCGGCAGTCCCTAAAAAAGTCAGCACGCCGAACCGGATCGGCTCCTCCGGCGTTACCAGAGCTGTTGCCAGAGACACGAGTATTCCGCCGCAGAAGCTCATAAGGCCCCGGCGGAGAGGATGCCGACCCATCTGCCAGCAGTAGCCGGAGAGCAGAATGAAGGTACAGCAGATGCTCTGCTGCCAGATATACGCCCAAAAGCCGTTATACCAGGCCCACGGCAGGCCCCGGAGATACACCAGATCCCAGCAGAGGTGATAGGCGATCATGCTGAACAGGGTCAGTCCACGAAGGGAATCCAAGGTGCCGCTGCGGAAGCGGATCGCGTTTGCGTTCATAGCACATCCATCCTTGCGGAAGAAGTTTCTTCCTCAAAAATACCACAATTCGACGGATTTTTCAAGATTTACCGGTCCTGTAAAACGGCGATACTGCCCAAAGCCAGACCCAGCTGGACACCGGCCCGGAAAAAGAAGTGCTTGTGGCGGCAGTTGATGAGACCGTGGAGGTCCGCCAGCCCCAAAAGCTCTTTTCGCAGCGGCTGATCGTCGGCAAAGCGGTCCAGCAGGGCATGAAACCGGCGGGCGTAGTCCTGACTGTCCGGCTGAAACTGATCCAGCCGCCGCTGCTCCTTCTCCACCAGATCCACCAGCAGTTGAATGGTATCGTCCTGTAAATTCATAAAAACACCCCCATATGGTACTTAGTGTATTACTATATATATACCATGAGGTAACGACTTGTCAAGAAAAAATGGGCATGATATAGTGCATATATAGTGCAATGGAGGTTACTGCATGGGTGAAGCTGTATTAGTAAATCGTAAAAAGTTCGTTTCCTCGCTGGCCAATGAATTGGTGGAGCCGTTCAATGAACTTTCTAAAAAGACACGCCTGACTAAAACAAAGCTTTTGGACGAGGCCATCGAGGACCTTTTGAAGAAATATGCGGCAAAGGATCTCTGACGATAGGGGAAACCGGGCAATTTCGCCTGTTTTCCCCGTTTTTCCCTTGCGCGAGCAGGGAAGATGTGTTAGAGTAACTAAGTCTGTGTATATGAATTCAGGAGGAATATCATGCCAACATTAGAAGAAGAAATTTCCCGGCGGCGGACATTCGCTATCATTTCTCACCCGGACGCCGGTAAGACCACATTGACGGAAAAGTTTCTGCTCTACGGCGGCGCCATCGCGCAGGCCGGTGAGGTCAAGGGCAAGCGGGCCAAGGCTGCCACCTCCGACTGGATGGAGATCGAAAAGCAGCGCGGCATTTCCGTCACCAGCTCCGTGATGCAGTTCCAGCACAACGGCTTCTGCATCAACATTCTGGATACCCCCGGCCATCAGGACTTCTCCGAGGACACCTACCGGACCCTGATGGCTGCTGACAGCGCCGTCATGGTCATCGATGGCGCTAAGGGCGTGGAGCCTCAGACCCGGAAGCTGTTCAAGGTCTGCGCCCTGCGGCACATCCCCATTTTTACCTTTATCAACAAGATGGACCGTGAGACCCGTGACCCCTTGGAGCTGTGCGAGGAGGTAGAGCGGGAACTGGGTATCGACACCTACGCCGTCAACTGGCCCATCGGCTGCGGCAAGGAGTTTGCCGGTGTCTACGACCGGGAAAAGCAGCGGATTCTCTTCTTCTCCAGCGAAACCCGGGGCAAGAAGGTCAACTCTATGGAGGTAGCCTTGGAGGACCCCACACTGGACGAGACACTGGGCGCGGAAAAGGCCGCCAAGCTGCGGGACGAGGTGGAGCTGCTGGGAGCCGGACGGGACTTTGATATGCAGGCCGTCCGGAACGGCACCCTATCTCCTGTGTTCTTCGGCTCCGCTCTGACCACCTTCGGCGTGGAGCCGTTTTTGGAGGAATTCCTGCGGATGACCACCGCTCCGCTGCCCCGCGTCAGCGATCAGGGCGAGGTGGATGTGTTCTCCCCGGACTTCTCCGCCTTTGTGTTCAAGATTCAGGCCAACATGAATAAGGCCCACCGGGACCGGCTGGCCTTCATGCGGATCTGCTCCGGCAAGTTTGAGCGGGACACGGAATATTACCATGTCCAGAGCGGCAAAAAGCTGCGTCTCAGCCAGCCCCAGACCATGATGGCCGCGGAGCGTGAGATCGTGGACGAGGCCTACGCCGGGGATATCATCGGCGTGTTCGACCCCGGCCTGTTCGCCATCGGCGATACCATCACCGTGCCGGGGAAGAAGTTCCGGTATTCCGGTATCCCCACGTTTGAGCCGGAGCACTTTGTGCGGGTCTCTCCTAAGGACACCATGAAACGAAAGCAGTTCATCAAAGGAACGGAGCAGATCGCACAGGAGGGCGCCATCCAGATCTTCAAGATCCCCGGCGCGGGCCTGGAGGAGGTCATCGTAGGCGTGGTGGGCACCCTGCAATTCGACGTGTTCGAGTACCGTATGAAAAACGAGTACAACGTGGATCTGCGGATGACCAGCCTGCCCTATGACCATCTGCGGCTCATCGAGTCCATGGACTGCCATCCCGACGAGATCGTGCTGTGCACCGGCGCCGCTGTGCTGCAGGATTTCCGGGACCGCTATCTGCTGGCCTTTGACGGCGAGTGGAGCGTAGGTTTCCTCACCAAGCACAATCCCGGTCTGGTACTGGCGGACACCCTGTCTGTATAATAAAATCAAGGAGGTAGGACCATGCTGACCATCCGGCGCTTCCAAAAAGGCGATGAGGAGATCCTCTCCGCTATGATCCGCCGCACCCTGCGGGAAGTCAATTGCACCAGTCCCAAATCTGAACTGGATTACTTGATCCCCCACTATTCTCCGGAGACCATGGTTGAGCTGTCTGAGACCGGCCATACCTATGTATTGGAAGAGGACGGACAGATCATCGGCTCCGGCACGGTCCTGCCGGATGGCGAGACAGAGGCGGAGATCGTGGCGGCCTTCCTGAGCCCGGAGAGTATCGGCAAGGGCTATGGCCGGAAGCTGTTTGAAACACTGGAGACCGACGAGCTGGCAGCGAAGGCCACGCGGGTCTGGCTGACCTCCTCGGATATGGCGCTGGGCTTTTACGAGCACATGGGCTGGGTGAATCCAAACGGCCCTCGTGCCCGGGCGGGAGAGGACAACCTGCTCTATATGGAAAAACGGAAATAAACAAAACGGACCGGTTTTCCGGTCCGTTTTTTCCTTGACAAAACCGCTGGCAAGCAGTATGTTAAGGCTAACAGGGAACCGTCCCTGACTTTGAAAGGAGAAAATGCCAATGGGTTGTTTCTATTGCGATGAGCACCACGAGGGCCGGGAGGCCATTATGTTCAAGGTTGGGGAGATGAAGGCCGGTGTGCTGTATCTCTTCAAGGATCAGGCCCACAAGGGCCGCTGCGCGCTGGCTCTGAAGGCCCACAAAAAGGAACTGTGCGAGTGCACGGATCAGGAGCGGGCGGATTTTGCCGAGGATCTGGCTAAGGCCAGCGGCGCCATCAAGGAGCTGTGGGGCTGCACGAAGCTGAACTTGGGCTCTTTCGGCGACACGAATCCCCATCTGCATTTCCATATCGTCCCCAAGTATGAGGGCGGCTTTGAGTTCGGCGGAGCTTTTGCCATCACCAACCCGGAGCCGGTATACCTGAAGGACGAGGAGTATCAGGAGATGATCTCCGCGCTGAAGGCCAAGCTGGGTATCTGAGGACATATATAATAAGGAACACCGGGGTGCATAGCATCCCGGTGTTCTTTGCATCGAACGGATACATGATTATACGATGCAGAAGCGGCCTGATCGGGAATAGAATACCGGAGCGGAAAATAGCCCGGAGGGGGACATTTGCCCCGCTGCCGTGTGCATCCGTGTACTGCCAAAAAAATTTCAAAAAAACTATGAAAAACAGAGAAAAAGGTCTTGACATTCCACTGAATATCCGATATGATAATCGAGTCCGCGTGGTGGAAGCCTTTCCGCGCGCAGACACTGCGATGAACCGGGAGATTGCTCCGCAAGGAGGTAACTTCCGGGGAGTATGTC
>OGML01001780.1_pt1 | contig 16949 bp, 20 predicted proteins | sample 1572951 | NCBI WGS metagenome assembly OGML01 (sample SAMEA2581883, study PRJEB24529) | metagenome | biome: Human gut stool | place: China | collected 2011 | reverse complement strand
GCCGGGCAGATCGATTGGAAGCCGACCGGCCGCCACTATCACGAGGCCGTCAGCGCTTATGCCAAGTCGCTCGGTGTGCTAACGGTCGCGGATTACCCGCGCCTGCGCGAGACCGGCGAGCCGGAAAACAACCACGCGCCCTATTGAGCGCACGGAAAAGGCCATAGATTTGTCATTGCGAGGAGCGAAGCGACGTGGCAATCTCGCAGCAGAGGACCTTCTGTTCCCGGAATGCTCCGGCGAATTCGCAGTGCAGTCCCCGCACAACGGAATGACGCAAAGAGCCGCTGCGGCGCACCGCAGCGGCTCAAATGAAACATATGCATCTTCTTATCGGAAAAGCCGCCCCATCAGCTCCTCGAACGCGAGGATGACCTTGCCGAAAAACTGGTTCGGCACGGCGCTGATGAGCGTCTGGTTGGAGGCGTCGACGAGGAACGTCAGGTCCGACATTCGCGCCAGCTTGGAATCCGAGCGGCGCGTGAAGCAGATGGCGGAAAAGCCCTTGCTCTCCGCCTCGCGCACGTCGTTGATGATGGCCTCCGTTTCGCCGCTCTGTGAGATGGCGATGATGAGTGAGGACTCCACGTTGCTCGTGATCTGGCGGTTCGCCTCCTCGCGGAAGAGCATGTAGTCATAGAAGTGGACGTGGTTGAACACCATGAAGCCGCAGATGGCGAGCCGCTTGACGATGTAATTGGCGACCTCTTCTGCAAAGCCCTCGCCGACGACGAAGATCTTGCGTTCCTTGTACTGCATCAGCATTTTGCAGAACTGCTCGGCCTGCTCCGGCGTATAGCCGTCGATAAGGCCGCACAGCGGGTCCGGATCGCTGGAGCGGTGGCCCTCGCCGCTGGACTGTGCCAGATTATAATAGAGCTCGCTGTAGCCCGCAAAGCCCAGCCGCTTGCACAGCTTCATGATAAACGCCGTCGAAACATAGTTTTCGCTTGCGATCTGCTGAATGCCGACCTTGTTCCCACCGAGCTCGATATGCCGGACGATGCTGGTGATCACCCGGCGCTCATCATCCGAGAGCAGGTTCGTCAGAATATAGTAGTTGCTCATCTCAAGCGCCGCCTTCCTGAAAATATCAAACTCCGCCCATGCACCCGGCACAGCCGGTGTGCGGAAAGGAATCATTCATGTCATACATCATTTCACCGCCCGAAGATGCGGCACTGCAGGCGCACCTGCAAAAGCTCCGCACGCAGCTCCACGAAGACCCGGAGCTTTCGTGGCAGGAGCACCGGACCACCCGGCTCGTCCGCCAGGAGCTGGAGGCTCTCTGCCTCGAGCCGGTCCCGCTCGGTCTGCCGACCGGCACTGCCGCGCTCCTGCGCGGCGCCCTGCCCGGCCCCACCGTCGGCCTGCGCGCCGATCTGGACGCCCTGCCGATCACGGAGCGCACCGGAGCGGAATTTTCCTCCCGCGTTCCCGGCGTCATGCACGCCTGCGGACATGATATCCATATGGCCGCCCTGCTCGGCGCAGCCCGCCTGCTTGCAGCGCGGCGGGAGCAGCTGGCCGGGAACGTCCTGTTCCTGTTCCAGCCCGCAGAGGAGGCCGCAACGGGCGCCATGCGGGTGCTGGAGCAGGGTCTGTTCCGCCGCGTCCCGATGGCGGGCATGCTGGCGCTGCACGTCTGGCCCGGTCTGGCGCAGGGGCAGCTCGGCATCCGGTCTGGCGCGATCCTCTCCGCCGTGGACAGCTTTGAGATCACCGTCACGGGGCGCGGCGGCCACGGCTCCGCACCGGAGCGGGCCTGCAATCCCATCCCCGCGGGCGCTGCGCTGGCTTCGGCCCTCACAACGCTCCGCGCCAACGACCTGCCACAGGCAGAGCCAGCCGTCACGGCCGTGACGTGCATTCAGGCCGGGACCTGCAACAATGTCATTCCGGACCGCTGTATCCTGCTCGGGACGATCCGCACGTTCTCCGCACGGACGCGGGCACAGGCAAAGGCGCGGCTGGAGGCCCTCACGGCCGGTATCGCGGCAGCGTGGGGCTGCACCGCCGCAGTCGGCTGGACGGACGGAACGCCCGCCCTGTGCAACGATGCCGGGCTTGCAGCGGCAATGGAGCACGCCGCCGTCTCCGTGTTCGGCAAAAGCGGCTGCGTGCAGATCGAGCCGCAGATGATCTCCGAGGATTTCGCCTGCTACGGAAGCGAGGTCCCGATCTGCTGCGCCCTGCTCGGCGTCGGCAGCCCGGTGGGCCTGCACAGCGCCGCGTTCTGTCCGGACTCTTCCGTTCTGCTCCCCGCCGCCCGCTTTCTTGCGGAAAGCGCATTGAGCGTGCTGGAGAACGCCCGTGCTTAAGCATGCGTTCTTTTCTATTATAGCGAAGTACGACCATTTTCGCAATTCCTATTCACGAATCAAACCAGAAAGAAAAATCCTGCCGGTCATCACTGGCAGGATTTGGGCGGATTTATGTTAATAGGCTGTTATAGATGGGGCACGCGAATAGCCTTTGTGAAATATTTTGCTGGCGCAAACTATGAAAGAAACGCTCTCGCGTTTGTGATATTTTCTGCTTCGCAGAAAGTGATATGAAATCCACCCACCGCCGCAGCGATTTCACACACCGCAGGCGTATATCACACCGCGAAGCGGTATTTCACCCACCCGAAAGGGTGGATTTCGTTGAAAAAAGCACTTGCTTACGCAAGTGCTTTTTTCTGTCTGTGGGCTACAAAAAAGATATTTTTGCCGTTTTTGCGTATGAATTCGAACTCTCACAAATACTTAATCTGTAATCTTATCTTTTTTCACTGCTTCTACTATTGCTGATGCTTCGCTAAGCCTAAGATCCCAATACTTTTGTAGCATAGCTATGATTTTATCAGAGGCCCGCATTCAATCATTGCATCTACTGCTCTACTAAATCCCCAAACTCTTTCTTCAAACACAGCATCATCAATTACTTGATTTCCCGCATCACGCACGGTTTGTAATAGTTCAACTCCGAGTTTAGAGACCATATTTTTAAAATTTTGGTTCATAGCTTATTTCCTCTTCTTTATTTATCGTATTCCAAAAATAGCTCGCTGATTTGTGGGCATTTCCCACAAATTATATGTACCCCATTTCTTGACAGTGGTCTGATACCGCTTTTTTGAAGTTCTTAAGTTTTGTCTGATATCCTCTATGTGCTGTAATCAAACTACTTACACTCATTTCGTTGCAAACCAGTAACTCATTTACGGAAAGTTTAAAGGACTGGATCATTTGCTCAGAAATGACATCTTTAGGGTTGTCGTATCCATCATATTCGCCTTGGCAAAAACTCAGCAACACCTCTGAAAACCATTTGCGGATAGGCTTGTCCATGCATCTGTGAATACATGACATAGATGCAAGAACACTATTAGCCTTAGCATCAAATCCATCTTCTGTCAATATCTCGAACTTTCCGGATGCATGTGCCATCTCATTTCTCGTATCAACCAACTCGCCAACAGCAGAAATCTGAGAGCGATCCAATCCGATAATTTTGAACAGCCTTGCAATGTCTTTTTCTGGAATCAAGCTATATGCAAATATTGAATCTGCATCTTCGATTTTTAAGTCTCTTTCCCGCCCATTGTACGGTCGGGCAAATACGATAGCGTCCTTGTAGCGCTCTGGCTCAATTTGTCCTATTTTCCACGCCGTACAATAGATAAAGGTCATATAAAGAAGATGGAGACCAAAATACGCAAACTGATATTGCCCATATTTATAGTTTACCGCAATGAGATTGGTAATGTTCTGGATGTAGTTGTTTACATCCTCTTCATCGGCAGGATCAATAGGAAGATAGTTCAATATTTCTTGCAGATATGGTACCTCGGTATAATCAACTACATCAGACACTTTACTCACCCCAGACTTCCTTTATACGGGTTTCAATTTTTGCGGTGAAAACTTTTATGAGCTGCTTAGATGGCTCAATTAGAGATTGTTCATAACTTATCTGGTCAAGTATTTTCTTCTGTTCCTCAAGAGGTGGAACGGGAATGCGATACTGTTTGACATAGTTAATGTCAACACGCTGTTGGCCAGCAGTGCCAGTCATAAATGCCCTTCCACCCTCTATAAACTCAGGCGTGTTAATATGATAGAAAATCCACTCAGGGTACACAAGAGAAGTGTTAGCTCGAATTACGATATACTCAGTTGAGCCGAAGCCGATACCATTTGTCAGATTCCGGGCAATTCCAGCTTTACCGTTTTCAAAGCAAGGAGTAATCTTTGCGAGAAGAATATCATTATCTCTAAAATAGGTAAAACCAGAGCGAACGTCAGCAAGCTTGCGATTTTCCTTAGGGTCAAAATGAGCATTGTACGCATTAATATTAACCATGGGGACAAATGACACATCTGTATCATCCGGAAGCTCTCTAACATCGTCTTTTGAGGGTTTAAAAATTGCAATCTCATCTAATGCTTTGAAAACTTCAGACTGGCATACGATTTTCGGCACATAACTTGACACAACCACTTGCGCTCCATATATAACACGACGATATCCCTCAAGTTCATCAACAATCAGTCGTTGTACTTCTACGGGCGGGAGTGGTATTTTTATCGAATTTATCGTACTGCTTACGTTGTTGATGTTTGCCCCCTGTGTCAAGAGTTTAATGTCTTCTCTATATTCGGGAGATGCTAACAAATAGTAATAAAGGTATTGGGGCAGACATTTTTGAGAATTTGTTCGAATGATTCCCATAAAGCCGCCAGCGTAATAATTTGTATCTTTATCAATGAACGCAACTTTACCGATGTGTTCCTTGCTACCGCTGGACATGCAAATAAAAATGTCATTCTTTTTGAGCCGTTTATCTTCTGCTAATGTTACGGTGTCATCCACATAGATTTTTTTTGTGACAACCAACTCACCAGACAAAGTGATATTGTCAGCAGGAAGAATAATGTTGTTCGTCCTAAATGTCGTTTGCTGAGACTTCTGATAATTTACGCCTCTTGTAAGTGTTGCAATTTCAGAGAAAAAAGATATGTCATATCTGGATGTGCTATTCCTGTCTCTGTATCTGCTTCCAACTAGAATATAAGAATTGTTACGAACTTTATCAAGCGGGACTACTTCAAAACCCACCTTCATCATATCGGATGCCTGTTCTTCGTCTAACTTCCGATATTCCTCGTATTTTGCTAGATCACTGGGGGTTTCTAACTTGCGACGATGATTATCTAGAGTATAGCCGTCGCTCTTTACATCAAAATACCAGAAGCTCTTTTTCTTTTCAGACGCTTTAATCTTTTTACTTACTTTGGTCGCATAAATAATATCGGTCTTCACGCCAGTATAAGGAAGAAACACACCTTGCGGCAGAGAGATGATACTCTGAAGCTGACAATGCTCTAGTAAGTACTCGCGTGTTTTTGCAAGATCTTTGCGAAATAGGAATCCTTCTGGAACAACAAGAGCCATGCGCCCATTCTCGGCAGCACTATTGATTGCCTTCATGCAATGCTGTACACAGATGCTATCACCATTTGTGCTAGGGAGATCATATAGATTTCCGTGTTTCGTTTTCTGTGAATACGGCATATTTGCGAGGACAATGTCAAATCCTCTGTGATACAAAACTCCATTCTCCATATAGGTTTCAGTTCCATCAATGGGATTGGCTAAACTGTCAAGCATTTTGATATTGCTATGTCCATCACCAGCCAAGATCATATTCATTTTAGTGATGCGGGCTGTATTGGTGATTTCGTTTCCGTATACTGTGGACTCTCGCAAGGTTTTCATATTAGCCTCGGTTCGTGCCATATTGTTATGGATATACCGGAAACTCTCAATAAGGAAACCGCCGGTGCCGCAGAACGGGTCATATATCTTCTCGCCAATCTGTGGGTTGACCAAGCGCACCATTGTTTTTACGATATGACGAGGCGTGAAGTATTCGCCTAAATCATTCTTCGTGGAAGTGGAAGCTTTCAAGAAATATTCAAAAGCATCGCCTTTAACATCACTATCTACGTCGGTAAGCATAAGAGGATCAAGTTTATCCATAATTTCTTTCAGGATACTTGCATCTCTAATCTGCAGCGGGGTGAAAATGTCCGTATCATAGAGCGCATTCAGTTTGTCATATACGGTTTTGTTTATATACTCAATACGGGTGGAAATAGGGATCTGCTTAATACTATCCCAACTACAAGCAACATCAAATTTAGTTGGGATACCACTTTCTCGCTTAATCTGTTCGCTTTCGCTGATAAGCTTTAAGAACAGAATGTTTGCGAATTCTCCGAAACGCTCAATACCGGCACGCAGACCTTCCCCACGAAGCATATTATTTGCTTCATCAAAAATTCGAATAAGTTCTTTGCGGTCATACTGAACTTTAGGGCTTACGGTATTTACTTCATAGGACGTCAAATAGCGCAAAGCAAGTGCTTCGCGGATAAATTCGTCTATTTCCTCGCCATTGAGAATGGGAGGTCTATTTGCCACAGTATGAAATGCTTTGCAGAAAACGCCGTCAGTAGCAAATACAAGAGGGGCCTCAATAGCTTTTGCATACTGGATGCCTTGTTCCAATGCTGAATCCAGTCGAACACCTTTCTTTTTTGCTTCAATAACAATCAAGGGCTTATCGCTATCCTTCGAGTACAAAACATAGTCCGGACGCTTTCCGCCGAGCTTCTTTTTTTCTGCTTCAGAACGAGGTTGTTCGTAATAAACATTCTGCTCTTTACCGCTTAATTTCCAACCGAGGTTTTCAAGGCTACGGTCGATGAGCACACGGGTTTCTGCTTCTAATGGCATTGTATTTGTATTCATTACGCACCCTCCTTGTTACCCATTTTTCTAAGTTCGGTATTTGCTTTACCTGTGAGTGAATATTTTCCTCGGCTGCTGAGTTGAACAATATAACCATTCGTTTTCAATTCACCAATAATTGTATTTACTTTAGTTTTTGTAAAATGCAATATATCAGCAATTTCTTGTTGTGATAACTTGACAATTTGCTCATTATTAACGGGAATCTGCCGATTTGCCATACATTCTAAAACTCTGTATTTATCATTCACAAAGAATCCAGACATTGCAAATACCTCCCAAAATACTTCGGTCTTAAAATTATACCATATCAGTCCAAAAACGTCAATATATCAGTCTCGATTTGTGGAGAAATGTAAGTTTCTTGTGCTATAATCATCCGCAAAGGAGTTGATAAAATGAGAACTTACGCGCAAAAAGAAAAACAAGCGGTCATTGACCGTGTTATATCCGGTGAGCCGTCTGCGCATATCCTCGCCGACACCGATATACCCAAGAGCACCTTTTACAGTTGGTTACGCATTTATCGAGAGGAACAAAACGCTGCCAATAAGAGAACGGTGGACATCCGCAATTTTCATTTGCTTGAAAACAAAGTTGCACGTTTGGAGAGTATCGTTGAAATTCTCAAATCTGCAACCTGCACGCCGAAATCACCATTGAGGCAACGGCTATATGCTGCTGAACAACTTTACGGCAAATATAACGTGCACGTGATCTGCGATGCGTTTGACATTCCCCGAGGAACGTTTTACAACCACGTTCTCCGCAATAAGAAAGACAACACGTGGAATGCGAAACGCCATGAAGAACTACGGCTTCGCATACAGGAGATCTACGACGAAAGCAATCAGATTTTTGGTGCTGCCAAAATTGCGGCAGTTATGAAAAGTGAAGGATTCAAAGTCAGTAACGAAATGGTGCGCACGCTTATGCGTGATATGGGGTTAGTCAGCATTCGTCAGTCGGCGAAGAAATTATACGAGGACGAAGGCCGCAAATACAAAAACCACCTTAACCAAGAGTTTGACACGTGCAAACCGAACGAAGTGTGGGTTAGTGATGTTACCTATTTTAAGTACGGCGAAAACGCTTATTATATTTGCGTGATTATCGACCTGTTCTCCCGTATGGTCGTGGGTTATAAAATTGGAAAGACCAACAGCACGCAGCTTGTAAAATCGACTTTTCAGATCGCTTATAAAGCACGCCAACCGGATTCAAGTTTGATCTTCCACACCGATCGTGGCGGTAACTACCGTTCCAAAGCGATGAACGACTATATGCGGTCACTGCACATCACGCACTCTTTTTCGCGTGCGCACGTGCCGTATGACAATTCTGTAATGGAATTGGCATGGCGAGGGGCACCGTCCTGATCGAAGCCTACGAACACAGCGTTGTGGTACTTTGCCGACTCATAGATCATCTGCTTGTAGGCAAAGGTATTTACTACGTCACGGTCAAGCCCTCTCTTTGACAGCAGATAGGCATATACTCTGCGCATATTCTCGTTGCGAGGTGGAAGCTCAAACGGTTTGGACGGTTTGCGCTCTATCGACGGCGATACCGAAAGCGTTCCGTTGCGGCTGCCGAGCAGATAGGAAACTGCTTCGGGGTATTCTTTGTTATAGAATCTTTTGACGAAGGCAATGGCATCGCCGCCCTGTCGGTCATATTGATGAAACCATAGGTTTCCGCGGATGGTGACCTTCTGCGATCCGTCCTTCCATTCATATTCCGTTCCGGATCGTTTGAGTGTTTCTCCCTGTGAGCGAAGCAGCTCACAGAGATTGGTTTGCCGAGCCTGTTCCTTCTGCTCGTCGGTAAAATGAACGTATTTCGTGGGCATAGGGACTCCTTTCTCATGTCGGTCTTTTTGAATTTCCGGATTATCTCTGTTCCCCCGTTGACAAAGTGCCTCTGTAGAGATATAATGATGCTGTTGGAGGTGAGTGCAAAATGAATGAATTAACACTGTATCACGGCTCGCAAAAAATCATCCGTACTCCTGTTTTCGGTGAAGGTAACCCTCGTAACGATTACGGACTTGGCTTCTATTGCACAGAGAGCCTTGAGCTTGCAAAGGAGTGGGCGTGTACAGAGGAAAGCAGCGGTTACGCCAACGCCTATCATTTCGATATGACAGACCTGTCTGTTTTGAATTTTTCAGGAGAGGAATACAACATTCTGAGCTGGCTTTCCATCCTTCTGCAAAACCGTATTTTCAAAATATCGAATGACATTGCTGCCGAAGGCAAAGACTACCTGTTGGAGCGTTTTCTGCCGGATTATCAGAAGTTCGATGTCATCATCGGCTATCGCGCCGACGATTCGTATTTTTCGTTTGCCAACGCTTTTTTAAATAACGCCATCTCCCTACCCCAACTTGAAATGGCAATGTACCTCGGTAAGCTCGGAGAACAGGTGGTTTTGAAAAGCCGAAAGGCATTTCATCAGATCGTGTTTTCTGAATCGATTTCAGCAGAAAAGGAAATCTATTACCCGAAAAAAACGGCCCGCGACAAAGAAGCGAGAGCAGCCTATCGCAGAGAGCGCGGCAACAGGCGCGCTTCCGATGCAATCTATCTTTTGGATATTCTCAGAGAGGAGTGGGAAAAGAATGATCCGCGCTTACGAAGAAACCTATCTGAATGACGCAATGAACAATTTGGGCGATATGTTTGACTACGCCCTTTGCGATCTCGGATATGAGCCGGAAGCATTCTTTTCCGAGTTTCTCATTTCCGGTGTGGCGGAGTGCTTTGAAAAAGGGAATCCGAAATATGTTGCGGGATTATCCGGCCCGGAACTGGCAGTCGAGGTCATTTCCCGCGCAGAGGGAATCCGTCCGTCTACTGAGGCTTCTGAAGAAATCGACAAGAGTCCCGAATACTGGTCAGGCTGGGTGCTCGCCTATTATCAATGGCATACGGCACGCAGCTTTGCTTACCTGTATAAGCGAGGGCTGACTTTCACAAGGATTCTGTCGCTCTATCCCACGCTTCATGAGGCGGATTTGTCTAAGTTCGTTTCGGTCGCAGATGGAATTGTCGACAAATCCAAGTCATCCGGAGAAAGCAATTTGAAACAAATTCGCCGTGCGAAAGGGATCACGCAACGGGAGCTTGCAGAACAGTCTGGCGTATCGCTCCGCATTATCCAGCAGTACGAACAGAAGCAGCGTGACATTCAAAAAGCCGAGGCACAGTCAATTGTCGCTATGGCAAATGTCTTGGGCTGTTCTGTCGAAGAACTGTTCGAGTAACATTTGAAGTTATATAAGCGAGCGCATTGCAACCGCCTGCGGACATTCAAACCGCAGGCGGTATTTCTATCCTTGTTTGAGACCGTGTGCTTGCTTCTTCTCGTCGATCCTTCTTTTGAGCTTTCGGTCAATGCCTCCGGCTTTTCCTTTCTTCTCATCATCAAGCCGGTTCTGCATCATCCTGCTAAGATGATGCAGGAGACGGATCGCCCCAAGCGAAGCAGACCAATTGAGGTTGGACCGGATGCTGTGCAGAAGCTGCTCGGCGTAGGGGTTCCCGTGCTCTGCGGCAGCGGACAGGTAGGCAATGGCTTTCTCATCATCCCGCTCGACTTCTTTGCCATAGAGATAGATGAGCTGTGCTTCGGCCTTAGTCGGCTCGTAGTCAAAATACGAGGAGCTGTCCTGACGGCTGATCTCGCACTCGATCCGCAGGGTGTCATCGAAGGGATTGTAACGACCGTACATATTGAGCCATGTGTCATCGTTGGAAGCGGTATCGATGTGGAACTTCCTGTCCACATCGAACCACGTTTCGATATACACGGCGATTTCGCGGCCTTCGTCGCAGTCGACTTCCATGTCATGGTCGATGGCGATATCGTCCCGTGTCAGTTCATTGTTTTCTTTCATGTCGTACCTCCGCTTACTTTCCGGTCGCTCTGGCTACGCTGCGAGTCAGATTGACGGCGGTGGTAGTCGCATGAACAACGCTCATCATGTTCACCTTGACGGAGCTGTCGAGGCCGAACTGCTGGGCGATGCGAGGCACCTCGTTGGCTGCGAGCATGATTCCCAAGCCCAAGAGCATGTGATCCGGGAATGTGAGCAAGCCGAGGAAAAGCAGCGTTGTCTGCATGAACGCCGTCAGACAGATTGCCGCCACCTGTTTGCACCATTGGTTAAATCCATCGGTGTATCCACGAGGGACGCTGAACATATACAGACTTCCAACTGCCATCTGAACAAGCAGAATGCCGCCGCGCTTGATGTTCTGGAAGAATATCTTGATTACGCAGTAGGCAAAAGCGATCAGACAAAGAAGGTTGAGAAGTCCGAAGGTCACTTGGGACGACACGGCGAAGCTGCCTTCCAACACGGAAGTGCTTTGCCCAGCGAGATCCAGGCTCTGACCGCCTGACACAATGCTGGTGAGGTCATGGGCGAAGGTGTTTTGCAGGCTGATGCAGAACTTGTACAATTCTACGGGAACCACTCCGATCAAGCTGCAGGCAAAGAAGCCTTTGAGGATGTTGATGCTTGTGGTTTTGATGTTGGCGCGGCCGTTTTGGTATTCTATCGCCACATCGAATATGGCGACAACCGTGCCTGCCACAAACAGCGACCAGCCGAACAGAGTAAAGAGCCTGATTGTAGCCTGCACCCAGGACAGGTCGAAGATCTCGGCTCCCATGTTGCCCATCATGGTAAAGAAGTCAGCAACTGCGCCGTAGATGATCTCATAGAACCATTGGAGGATGGCGTCAAAGATGGTGCTGGCAATCTGTGTGCCGAGATACTCAATGGTATCTCCGATGGCATTACCGATGCCGGAGAAGATATCTCCAAGCCAGTCAAACATAGGTTTTCACCGTCCTTTCCGAAGGGGTTATAACGCTGCTCCAACTCACAAGATCGACCAGATATACAGAGGCGCGGTCAGAGTGAAGATGAGGCAGGCAAACAGAATGCAGGGCGCACCGAACTCAAACTGGCCGTGTTTTCTGTACTCGAAATACGAGGTGCCGACCTTGACGAAGAACAGGATGGCAAGGATCATGTCAATTACAGGAAAGACCACATTATTGACCACGGTCTGTACCTGTGATTTGGCCGCATGTGACCGACGCCCTTGGTTTCCGTGTTCAGCTTGAAATAGAAATACACGGGATCTTCCGCGCCGGAGGCCATCGTCTGCTTGCCGGGGCAGCCCCAAATAAGCATCTTGCCCATGCCGAGATTGGTTTTCTTCTGCGCCGAGATCATCACAGCATTGGAAATCATGTTCTTGCTGGTGAAGGTGTACTGGTTTCCGCTGCGAGTCACGGTAATGCCGCTGGCGGAGAAATTGATGTCAGCCAAGGTGTTGTTGGTATCGGTCAGCGTAATGCTATAGTTGTCCTTCGCAGCATCGTACTTGAGCGTGTAGGTCTGTGCGCTGCTCTGGCTGCGGGAAGAGAAGCTCGGTACCACATAGTGCTTGGACATCTGCTCCAAAATCCAGTTATAGCATTTTTCGGCGGGTCTGCCCTTGATGGTATGGTTGTACATATCTGCGGAAATGCCGTTGTTGTCGGAAATGGCAGTCGGACTGGTACGGAGCTGCTGCTGGTATTCCCAAATGATGCACTGCGTCGCATAGGCGAAGTCATCATTGTTTGTCCCCGCCACAGGGGTGGTCATGCCCTCATGATAGCCGTACATCAGCGCCATCATGATTCCGTACTGTGCGGTAATGGGCAGATTCTGAAAATACTTGCTGTTCTTTCCGCTGGTGGAATTGTAGGTGTCGCTGTAATTGAAGATAGCGCCGCTTTCAATACAATACACATAGTGCTGATTGCCGGAGCTGTCGATCAACATATACTTGTGCCTGGCGCTGCCGGAGCTGTAGGTCTTTACATAGAAGCTGCCGTCATCGTTATAGAAGATGACGGTGGTGGTCGGCTTACTGTAGAAGTAGTCGCCGTCCGAGCCGAGATACTTGTCTCCGTAGGTGGAGGTGCATTTCGTGCCTTCCTCGACTGACCATGCGAATACTGTTGAAGGGAGCATCGCCAAGATCATGAGGACGGCCAGAAATGCCGAAAGAACTCTCGTACTCTTGGATTTGAAAATAGCTTTCATCGCGTTTTCATCCTTTCGTTTTTTGGGTAAAGAAAAAGCCCTCCGCTTTTCAGCAGAGGACTTCGTCCGAATTGGGTTGTTGTGTTATGCGAATACGAAGTAGATGGCGTATGCGCCACCGCCTCGTGATTCGCAGCAGATGTTGAACTCGGTGATTTCGTCCAGCCCATAGGCGCTGAGATTGACCTTCGAGTTTTTATAGTCCACGAGCCGGTCGATTCTTGCCGCGATTGACGGCGAACTGCGTTTCTGCTCCTTTGCAGGAGCCTTGCCGTTGGTTTTCTTTGTTGCCATGCTTCATTCCTCCTTGTTCTTACATGGGGTGGAAGATGAAGCCGGAATCGGCCTCCACTTCCTCCGGACTGATGTCTTCGGGTTCAGCGAACCGCGCCATATATCTCGTCACCTCCTCGTCTGTGAGACTTCTGAATGTTTCGCCCGCATCGCCGCATACGAAGAAGGGACCGGCCATGATGGTTGAACCGTCGCCGATCCTGCGATTTCCGTCCATGCCCCGGAGCTTTGATTCCTCGTTGCCCACGAGACAGGTACCGTCATCATTGTCAATCGGCTCGATCAAGCCATCTCCGACCGCTTTCTGCTCGGCTTCGAGCGTATGGGCGATTTCGGCGATATAGGAAGCCTTATGCGGTTCAACATACACGACGCGCATGAGGTTGTCCGGCTTTTGTGTCTGCGACTCGTCAAAAGCAATGGGCTGAAACCCGATGCTGTCGCAGAAAAATGCACCGTTGTCATTCACCACAACGTCAGAGACGGAAAGGGAATGACCACGGTGCAGAGGATGTCCTACCGTATTGAATCTCTGATAGATCGCTTCGAGGTTCGTTTCGTCGATTTCGGCGTTGAACACCTCGTCGTAGATGGAGGGATCAACGGCAGCGGAGCCATGATACCATTCCAACAAATCCATGCCTGTGAATTTGACGCGATTAGTGTCTCGCTCGGAATTGATCTGATAGATTTTCGTTCTCATCTTACATACCTCCCATCGTGCTTCCTTCTAACTCGTCCAAGTCGGGAGCTTCAAACTCGGTGAATTTCTCTACTGCCCGCTTGGGAATAAAAATCACATCCTTGTGCGCGATCCCATTTCAGCTTGAGGTGGGCAAATGCCGCTTTCTGCTGCTCGCCGGAGAGACTGTTGAGGAAGTCAAAGAGCGTAATGGTGTCTTCGGCTTCTTTTCTCTGGGGCTTTTCTGCTATGCAGTTGTCGCAGATCTTCTCGCGCTTGACGATCACGGCTCTGCCGTCCGGTGCCTCCGTGAAGGAGAGAACGTCGTTGTAGGAGAATCCGACGCGTTGGCGGATCTCGAAGGGGATGGTAATGCGTCCACGCTTACCAAGAATTCGGAACATCTGAGCCATATTAGAACACCTCGCTTTCATCACAGCAATTATTACAGGGGCAGACGGCACACTCGCCGGTGCAGTCGAGCAGGAGCATGGGACAGCCTTCGCAGTTGCCATCACAGACGAAGTTCATGTCCTCGGGAGAGATTTTCTCCATTGTGACTTTTCCTTTCTCAACGGTGAACTGCAGGGGATCTCCGATCTCAATGCCTGCGTCCACAAGCGCCTCATACGGCACGGGAACCAGCGCAAAGAGGGGCGGCTGGCTTTTCATCTGATTTTGCATGATATGATGCTCTCCTTTAATACTTTTTCGTAGTCGTAGTTCTCGTCGCCGTAGATATCGAACACCGTGAGCTGCTTGGGTTTTGCGTTTTCGCGCTCGTAGTAATCGTAGTTGGCAATGAGAAGCTCCTTGAATTTCTTTCCGGCCTCGTACCGCTGCGCCATCGAATGGGTGCGGGAGAAGTCGAACAGGCTGAACCCGTCGTACAGTTCACGGATCTCGGGGCAGTCGTTGTAGGACAGAAGGAACTTGCCTTTGATCCTGCCGAGGGTTTCTCTGAGCCGCACATGGTCATCCCAGCCGAAGCCAACCTCGTACATATCTTCCGTAGAGAAGTACGGAGGGTCGGCATAGAAGAAAGCGTCTGGGCGGTCATAGTGACGGATCAGCGTTTCAAAGTCCTGATTCTCTATGATCACGTTTGCCATACGATCTTCCAGCTCACCAATCAGCCCGAACAGCTTTCGGATGTCAAAGGGTTGGGAAGCAAAGGACTTTCCGCTGCTGGAATAGCTGTTTCGCAGGAGCTTCAAGTACATGGTTGCCCTGCGGACATCATAGTCCTCTGTAATTCGCAGGCGTATTTCTTTCAACTCTAACGCTTCCAACGGTGGCAGCATGATTTCCGTGAGCATCAGTTCCTCCGTCAGAAACTTGTCATCGAATGTCTCGTGATCGAAGAACTTGCGGATCGCGAAGAAGTCTTCTCTGGAGTTGAGATGGCAGAAGCCAAGTTCCCGGATCGTCGCCATCGTGCGTTCTTTCATGCAGTGGAAGAGGTTGACCAGATTGCGGTCAAAATCGTTGTACACCTCGAAGGCGTCAACTGTCGGCTTCCCGAGAAGAACGCTGCCACTGCCACCGAACACGTCGATGAAGCGTCCGTAGTGCAGTGGGAACAGCGCATAAAGAATGTGCAGGATCGAAGTTTTGTTTCCTACACGGGATACAGGGGTTTTGATGGTGATCACCTCGCTTTTCGCAAGGTACCAACCGCGCCATAAACGAAAAAAGGCGGTACCAATCGTCATGGAGCGATTGATACCGTCTTCGGATATTACTTGTTATTCTGTTGTGAGCGGAGCTTTCGAAGCTCGGCTTTGTATTCGTTGATGCGGTTGATCTGCAGGCAGCACAGGATCAGGGTTGTCACGATGCCGCCAATCAAGAGTCCCACGAGAAACCAGAGAAACTCAGTCATGACAACACCATGCCTCTCTCGAAATCTGCTCCTTCATCCGGCATCTCATCCACGGAGGTGATGTTGACGTATTCTCCGATGACGCCCAGGGCTTTGTAATAGTCGCCGGACTCACGGATGCGGTCGCACATTTTCTTTGCCTGATCCGCGAGACCGTCCTGCTTCAGAGTGCGGGAGGCGATGCCCATCAGATTGAAGATGTTGCCGTCCTGACCGATGAGCGGGCAGTCCGGCTTTTGCGCTTTTTCTGTGGGCTGATCCTTTGCGATGAAGCCGCCGAGCCGGTTCGGAACGTAGTCCGAAAGCCATGCGCCGCCGAAATTCCCATGCGTCTGGAGCAGCCATATGGCGAGCTTTCCAACGTCGAGCTCGACATCATCCTTGAAGGGAAACAGGAGGCAGGTTGATCCGTCATGCTCAAAGGTGGAGCAGTCGTGAAACTTCGTGCCGTTCAGCAGGATGCCGTCCTCGGTGAGCATATCGTTGATGCCGTCCACCCACTCGTCGAGGCTGCCGCCGCATCCTTGGAGAATCAAGCCTTCGGAGCCTTCCATCCGGCGGAGCTCGTCTTTGGATACCGTTTTCACGCTCATAACTGCATGCCTCCCATCGTCAGAGATTCATCTTCGTCCTGGCTGAAGTCCGTATTGAGGAATTCCTCGACAGACATCTCATCGCCGCGGAAGTTGGGAGAGGAATCATCGTCAAATTCGATATATCCTTCCTCACCGAAGATGATCGGCTCTTTGGTAATGATCGTACCGGCGTAGTTGGCAACAACATTCGGCTCAATGGTGGCAAAAGCGATTGACTCGCCCTCCCGCAGATCATACTTGTAAAGCCCATCGGGGAGTTCCTTCTGCGTAACGCGGCCGTTGGTGAAAAGAGCCGTCTGCCCGAGCATCTCAACGACCTCGAGCTTCTCGTCGGTCATGGCCTGTGCCTTCAGCTCTTTGGCTTCCGGCACCTCAACGGGGACAGGCTCGAACAGGTGACCGCCACGGGCAGAGAGAATGCCGTAGTCGGTAATGCTCGCTCCGAGACGCTCAACCAGCCGATTGCCTTCGTTCTGTGTCAAGAGCGTATCCAGCCAGTGATCGTCAAAGCGGACGTCCAGGTTATGGCATACGTGGGTTTTGAAGAAGGAGGCGGCATCGCTGTCGAAATAA
>OGML01001752.1_pt1 | contig 17149 bp, 5 predicted proteins | sample 1572951 | NCBI WGS metagenome assembly OGML01 (sample SAMEA2581883, study PRJEB24529) | metagenome | biome: Human gut stool | place: China | collected 2011 | reverse complement strand
CACAGCTACTACACCAGTATGAATGATGCTCTGGCTGCCGCAAAGCCCGGCGATACCGTCACCGATTTGAAGGCTACGACTGAGTTGAAGGTCACGCTTACCATGAAGTATAACGATGGCGCAACTGCTGACATCACATACAATGTGGCCAGCGGCACGACCATCACCCTCCCCACGCCCAGGCGCAGCGGCTATACCTTCAACGGCTGGTATGACGGCAGCAAATTCTACGCCGCCGGTGCCTCCTACACGGTTTCTGCCACGGTTACCTTGAATGCCTCCTGGAGCTACATTTCCTCCGGCAGCAGCTCCTACGACCCGACCTACTCTGTCACCGTGGACAAGACCGAGAACGGCAGCGTGACCGTCAGCCCGAAGAGCGCCAGCAAGGGCGACACCGTGACCGTCACCGTCAAGCCAGACAGCGGCTACGTCCTCGAGACCCTGACCGTCACCGACAAGAACGGCAACGAGCTGACGCTCAAGGACAAGGGCAACGGCAAGTACACCTTCACCATGCCCGCCGGCAAGGTCGAGGTCAAGGCGACCTTCATGGAAGACAACAGCGTCTTGAACTTCTTCTACGACGTGCCCAACGACGCCTACTTCTATGAGGCTGTCAAGTGGGCGGTCAAGAACGGCATCACCGACGGCGTGGGCAACAATCTGTTCGCTCCCGAGCAGCCCTGCACCCGCGCGCAGATCGTGACCTTCCTGTGGCGCGCCGCCGGCTCTCCCGAGCCTAAGAGCACGGTGAGCTTCGCGGATGTTCCCGCAGGCAGCTACTACGCCAAGGCGGTGGCGTGGGCCGTTGAAAACGGCATCACCGGCGGCACCGGCAACGGTAAGTTCAGCCCCGACGCAACCTGAACCCGCGCACAGGCAGTGACCTTCCTGTACCGTGCCTCCGGCAGCCCTGCTGTCAGCGGCAGCGCGGCCTTCAGCGATGTGGCGGCTGACGCTTACTACGTAAGCGCGGTCAAGTGGGCTGAGAAGAACGGCATCACCGGCGGTATCGGCGGTGGTCTGTTCGGCTCCGGCAACAACTGCACCCGCGGCCAAATTGTGGCATTCCTCTGGCGGGACATGGCTGAGTAAAGCAGCTGCCAGTTCATCTATACATGATTCCACATCAGGCAAAGGACAGCGCAGCAGACGGTATTATAATCGTCTGCTGCGCCGTTCCTTTTTCGCCATAGGAAACTTTAAACCTCTATGCATCAACTCAAACCTTTTCCTCGTAAGTGCTCAATAACCACCCGCATTTCCAAGGTTGAGTAAGTGTGAGAAAATGATATGCAGTCAACAAAGACTGCGTGTAAGTTTTCGAATGCGAAGGGAGTGCGTGCAAGAAACGGAAGATGTGTTAGCGATCCGGGATGAGTATCGTCTGCAGGAGTGGAGCCAGATCATCCAGGCGGGGCAAAACAGTGGGCTGAGTAAGCAAAGTTTGACCGGGAGGCTGCGTTTAAGTCTATCATCGGAGCAGGACGCCAGAGCGAGAATACTGTTGTTGCTGAAGAAAAATAGTGACAGGGTGCAGCGGGCCTATTATCTGGATTGGGATATTGATAAGGCGCTGCGTAGGATGGCGCTGGAGGAAGGAAAGAATTTGACGGAATCGGTCAATAATGCTTTGCGAGCTGGATTGACAAAATATCTGTAAAAATACGAGAAAAATTGAAAAGGCAACCTACCACTGGCGTATGGTGCGAAAATGAAATAAAAATTTTTTTAATTTTAGGTGCGTAGTTTTGCTTTTTTCTGTACCTATATAAGTGAATACCTGTTTTAAGGCTTTTTTGAAAGGAGTGTTTTTGATGATGGATACCGGGCAGCGTGTGAAGCTTGTCAAAAGCCGAGCGTGGCAAATACGCCGCCGACAGGAAAAGCACATCACCGAGCGATTGTCGCTTGTGTCTGTTGCGCTTTGCTGTTGCCTTATTTATGCGATGGGACATTTCCCCGACCGGTCGCCGGGTGCGGTGCAGGGCTTAAACGGCGCAACGATGCTGCTGGAAAACGTGGGCAGCTATGTGTTGGTTGGCGTGATCTGCTTTATTGCGGCGGTGGTCGTTACCGTGTTTTGCACACGATTGAGAAAGAAAAACAATAAACAGGAGGAACGAACTAAGGAGGATGAGGAAGCATGAAGAAAAGGTTTTTAGCGGCGCTGCTGAGCCTGTGCATGACGCTCACGCTGCTGCCAACTACGGCGTTTGCAGCGGTGAGCGATTCGCTGGGCAACACACCCAAGGAAAATCAGGCGATTTTGGAGCAGCTCTCCGCCTTGACCGGCGGCAGCAGCGACCAAGTGCTTTCCATGCTGAACGCTTTGGGGCTGCTGGATGAAGACGGCAATTTCAAGGTGGATCAAACCATCACGCTGGACGACCGGGTGTTGACACTGGCGACTGTCATGGAGCTGCTGGAAAATCCCGCCACGAATCTCACCCGTATAGCCGACGTGGATGGGACTCCGGTGGCGCTGGGCGATTTGAAGACCATGATCCAAATCGAACAGGAGCTGCAGCGGATCAAGGACACCTATTTCTCCGGCAGGGAGTTTACCGGGGAAGCTCTGGAGAATCTCAATAGCCTGATGGAGCAGCTGGAGCTGCAGGGCATCAGCTTGCGGTATTCCGCCTCTGCCACAAAGCCTGAGGGCGTTGAGACGGTGGATATGCGCGGCATGATGAGCCAAACGCTGGGGAATCTCGCAAACAACACCTGGAACTCCGGGCCTTTTACTGTATACAGAGGAAAACCGGCCGGCTTTTCCTACCGCATTCAAAAAGGCCAGCTCAGCGATTATATCACCAATGTGGAGGTCTCGATAGGCGCGGTGAGTGGGGTCGAGCAAAGCGACGGGTCCTACAGGCTGACCTATGCGGTAGACGGCTACAGTTTAGGTGGTCAGAAAATCACTGTCAAGGTTCAAACCAAAGGAGGGAACCCAGCCTGGCTCGAGAATTCTTATTCCTATGGCGACCTGCTGGGGATGATTGAATTTTACGATGCGGAAAATTTGGTGTTCTATGACGGTGCCACTTATGCCGACCACTGTCAGCTCAAGCTAAAAAAGACGGTTGGCGCCCCCACAATACAAACATCAATGACCGCGCCGAGTTATGTTGAAAAACTCGAAAATACAACCGTATTATATGATGATTTGTTTATTCCTTTGCTGGCAAATGAATACCTTGCAGCCACCGGTGCCAACAATCCGGACTTCGTTGCGCTAAGCGATACCATCGGAATTTTGGAGGGTGCCCGCAACTCGGTGCTTCCCGTCGACTCCGACCCATTTTATCAGCCATACCAAATCGACGCCAGCATCAAGTTTGACTGGAGTACCGACGCAGCTGCCTATACTGGCCCTGCGCCGTATGGCAATTATAATTCTATAACCCCACAACCATATGCCCCGTTCTGTCTGACGGAGTACAAGCTCGATGGAACAGCTCTGACGCTCAGCGGCGACAGAAAGAGAACGGAGGAATGTACGATTAACAAGGGCAGTACGGTCAGCATCTCCCTGCAGTCTACCACGCAAAACAGAGGGGATCAGCAGTACTATCTGCCCTTCGAACTGTATCTGAAGAATGTAAATAGAGATACCCCAAATTCCACCACCACCGCCACGACCAGCGACGTCACCGCCGAGCTGGTGGACACGGACAACCCCATCATTCAAAGCGTCACGGCCCCGGAGGGAACCTATGCCAGCGGACAGCACGTGCCTATCACAGTTACCTTTAACGAGTTCGTGGATCTTAGAAAAGCCAGCGTGACCATCAATGGCAAAGTGTATAGCACCGCTGAGCTTTCCATGAACGACTACGGCGTCACGGCAATGCTCTGGTATCCGGTGCAGGATGCGGATGACACCACGGTCACCGTCAATGGTATGACCGGTGTGGAAGATGTTTTCGGTCATACGCTGGATACCTCACTCTATCCAAGCAACTCGATTACCGACGTTGATCTGAAGAGCGTCTTGATGCGCAACGCTCCCACCGAACTGACGGCCGCCTACGAAAGCGGCAAGGCATCGTTCACGATGAACGCCAACATGGAGCAGGTCTACAAGACCGTATACAGCAATTATCACACCCCGGCAGGCACAGACCCGAAGGAAGCCCCGTTCCGCCTCGAGCTGAGGCACGACTCCGCGGTTGAACCAATCTATCTGCAGGTCTATCTGGACACAGAGAAGGAAGCCTTCACCATTAGCGACTATGCAATCGCACCCGCGGCTTACACCCGCACCTATACGGTGACGCTGCAGGCCAACGAGGGCACGAAAGGCTCTCCTAACTGGGTGAATGTTCTTCCCCTGACCCGGCAGTTCACGGTGGCAAAGAAAGTTTCCGCGCACACGGTAAACGTCGTCCCGGAAGCGAATGACGCCGACTATACGATTTCCCTCGCCGATTCCGCCCGCCCCACGCTTCAGGCCAAGGTTTTGGGGGCAGGCGGTGAGCAGGCCAGCTACATCACCGGTAAATGGAGCAGCAGTGACCTGGACATTGCCACCATCGACGAGGATACCGGCCTTGTTGCCACCACAGGAACCAAGGTGGGAACCGTCACCTTTACCTTTACGGCGGACAACGGGACTGAGGACCCTGCCGATGATGTGACGGGCCAGTCACAGCCCTATACCGTGACGGCAGGCGATTCCCTGGCACTGGTGATTCCCGGCGGCTCGTCCATCGTGACGCGGGTAAATCAGCCCGCCACCGTGCTGTGGAGCTCCAATGCCGCGCTGATGGCACCGGGCAAAGAGTTCAATTACAGGATCGACCTGTATGAGGGCAACTACAAGAATGAGGCGGAGCTGAGCGGCCTCAAGCCCGTTGCGACTTATACCGCCGGCAAGGATGAAAACAGCGTGCGGATCGAGGAGAATGTGCTCTCCAAGCTCTCCAGCGGAAATACCCCGGCCTACACGGTATTGGTCTCCATGCCGCACCCCAACGCCGGTGGTGAGGACGTCCGCCTGTCGGCACTTGCCTGGATCATCGTGCAGGCACCACCTGCCACGGCCAAGCTGACACCGCCCCAGAGCATTTACCTCAAGGATACCGACGGCGCCGTCAATATCGGCTGGTCGGTGGAAAATGCCACTACCGGCGCCTCTCAACAGCCCACGCTGACCATTACCCGGGTCACAGAGGACAACAGCACCCATGAGGTGGCCAGTGAGCGCCTATCCGGTACCTCCGGAAGCTACTCCCTGCCATTACAGAGTGTGAAAGCCGGCAATCTAAAGGACACCTATCAAGTGGTTTTGAGCGTGGAGAATCCTGGTGAGGAATCTCCCAGCACCGACTCCTTCCCCCTGTATGTCTACGATGCCGACGCACTGAAGGTGCAGGACGGCAACGGAGCCACGATTTCTGCGCTGACCATGGACAATACCTCCAAGGTCAGCGGCAGCCTGCCCACCGATACAGCTAAAATTTTGCAGCTGCGCCAAGAGCTGGGGCTGATCGAGTACATAGGCATCAACTATGACGAGTACGGATGGAACTCCTTTAAAGACGGCATCCGGTGGCTCTCCAGTAACAACAATGCCATTTCCGTCAACTACAAGCAGGGCGGACTGTATGAGGACATCAGAAACTTCTCCTTTGATTCCTACCTTCCCGAAACCAAAATGGCGCTGTCCGGCTTGGCCAACGGCACCGCAACCGTCACGGCTACCCATGCCGCCACGGGCATGAGCGCCGCCGTACAGGTGACAGCAAAAACGCTGCAAAATAAGTTCTATCTCTTCCAGCTGACGCCTGCAGCGGAAACTACGCTGCAATACACCGACGGCAAAGGTGCGCCCAAAACGGTCACGACCAACAGTGAAGGCGTGCTGGCGCTTTACGAACCCAACGGAATCGCCAGTGAGGTGTCTCTGCGGTCCGGCTCCGGCGCGGATATTTATCTGGGCACCATCTATAAAGAAAATCTGCGTTCCGGCGAGCGGGATGCCACAAAACTGCAGCTTTATCCCTTGAATACCTTCAGCCTTCGGCGAGTCGCCCGGGCATCTGTGACGCTCATCACGCCGGGCGGCGATCCGCTGGCGAACAAGACGGTGACCGTTCGCGGCGGCGTTTATAAAAACGGAGGCTACTGCCAGACAGCTCTGCTGGGCTCCAGGGCAGGAGCACTTGTCAGCGGCATCACCGGCGACACCTATACCACGGATGCGGCGGGAAATATAACCGTCTATCTGGATTCCACCCAGTTCTGGTCGGCCGAAAAGGGCGAGAGCAACACCACGGCGCTTTCCGCTCTGGATCAGCTGGAGTACATTCTGGAGATCAGCGCAATTGACGGCGACAAGTACTATCCGCTGCTGCTGACCGTCAACGGCAAGCTGGGCGTGGACGATGTAATGCGCACCGCAGAGGGCGTTGTCTCTCTGGAGCGCGTGCCGGCGGGGGAGGAAAACAAGCCCTTCATTGTGGCGCAAAGCGTTGATTACGGTCTTGCCAATGGTCAGAAAGTGGATGTCCGCAGCTCGACCGGGAAGATTGGCCCTAACAGCAGCTTTAAAACAGCAACCCTGCACACCACCATGTTCCTCTGGGGCGAGAAGATTGCCGACGCGAAGAATTACAGTCTCAAGCTGGCGGACGAATACGGCGTTCTTCCTGCCGCCCAGAGCAGCAGTACCAAGCAGTATCCCTTCTCATCCATCCCTGTAGCGGAAAACGATCTGACCCTCACCGAGGCCACCATGACCACCTCTGGATGGATCGCCGACGGCAAGGATGTGGGTATGAAAACGCAGCTGAGCCTGAACGGCAGCCTGCTGCAGGAGAAAATAATGCCCTTCCGGGTCGTTGATCTGACCCGAGTGCCCAAGGTGACAGAGGATGACCGCGTCACCGGTATTCTGGCGACGATGGGAGCCTCCAGTATAGTGAAGGGAGTCGACTTTGGCGGAGTGGGCGACAGTAACATTCTCAAGGTGCTGACCGGACGGCTGGATGATCTGAGCGGTCCGGTGGACACTTCCGTGTTCAAAATGATCATCACCCCCAGCGAAGATCCCTCCGTGTTCCGTGCCATGATTTGGGCCGGGTACAATACGCTGGAGATGGAGGACATGGACTATTCCGAGGACGGCGTGGCGTTGGGTGCGAATGTGCTGACGCAGAACCTGGAAGTGGGCGTGCCCGGTACCGGGGATCTGAGCCAGATGGCCCAGGGAACCTATGATCCCAAGGGGGACTACAAAACCAACTCCTTGGCCGACAATGTCACCAGCACGGATCTCAACTTGCAGTTGGAGGGCTTTTACGAAGCGGAGATCCGCTATAACGCCGAAAAAAAGGAGTGGGAGGTTTTCACCGTAGGCGGCGGCTTTACCTCCGGCGTTGGCGTGGGCTTCTCCTTCAGCGTGAACGCCATGGCTGGCCCCGTGCCGTTGACAGCAACCTTTGAGCTGGGCGGTGCCATTCAGCTGGATTTCCGTACCGCAGTGCGCTACGGCCAGCAGGGACAGGGCACAGAGCTTGCCTGGAGCGATCCCACGGCCACGGCAGTGAATGACTTTTTGACCACGCTGCGTATCAACGCCTATGTCCACGCGTTTGGCGGCATTGGCTTTGACTATTCGATCGTGGCGCTGAAGATCGGCCTATTCGGCAATTTGGATGTGGACAGTCAGAATAAGTTCCTTTCCCGCACCTATCTTGCCGACGAGACAAAGCGCCAGATCAACGGTCAGGCCCTGGGGATCCAAAGCGAAGTGGGAATCAAATTTGTGGCCACCTTCCTGTTTATCTCCTACGAGGCGGTGATCGCCTCCGGGACCTTTGGAGCCACCAAGACTTTTAATAACTGGAAAACAATCGACGACTACTGGAATAGCGCCACCAGTGGGCTGAGCCTTGCCTCGCTGCGGATGGCGGCGGCCCAGAGCGGAATGCAGGTGGCTTCTGCCAGTGCGACGCTCCAAAGCCGGGACTATCTGGAGCAATATGCCCGTACTTGGGGCCAGCCCCAGCGGCGGATGATGCTGTTCTCTCTGAACTCCACCAATGGGCTGCAAAACATCCAGTCCAATGCCAACCCCACATCCTATCCACAGCTCAGCGATGACGGGAAGGTATTGGCCTACATCAACGACGGCAACATCGGCAATATTTACGCCAGCCGGGCACATTTCTCCACCCTTAATGGCGGCAGCTATTCTGTCTCCAGCCAAATTGCCGATCCCACAGGGTTCCCCGGCTACGGCGACACGAGCGTTTCTCTGTCCGGCACTGACAGCTTTGCGGCGGCGGCTTGGGTTCGCATGGGCACCGACCTGCCGGGTAAAAATGCCGGTGATCCCGTGACATTGGAAGAGCAAAACCTGCTGATGAACAGCACGGAGATCGTAGCGTCCGTCTATAACGGCACAACCTGGACTTCCACCCGTCTAACCAACGACGGCACGCCGGATCTGGCCCCAGCCACGGCAGTGGGCGGCGATGGCAAGGCCATCGTGTTCTGGCGCAGCGTCTACACCCCCGATCCCGGTACGCAGGGCAGCAACAACCTGCTGAACTTCACTACCAGAGATTGTATCATGTACCGTTGCTATGACAGCGGCACCTGGAGCGAGGCCAAAATGCTTTATAACGGTGCTACTGGCAGCGTGAAGGCGTTGCAGGCGGCCATGCTGCCCGACGGAACCGCTATGGCGGTTTACTCGCTGGACCGCAGCGGAACCGGAGATACCTCCGCCTACGAGATCGCCTATTGTACCGTGGCTGCTGACGGAACTCCCGGTACAGCCATGCTGGCGACCTGTGACAGCAATCTTGACGAAAACGCCCAGGTCGTTGCAGCCAACTTCGGCAGCGGGGATGACCGATTTGTCATCGGTTGGCACAGTGTCCGAGACGGCAGCAGCGATATTCAGCTGTTGGCTGTGGACGGCAGCGGCACCATGTCCAACAGTTTCCCCGGCTCTCTGTCTGCCCTGACCAGCAGCGGCAACGCCGTCGTGGGCGGAGACTTCCGCTTCGCTTCCCTCAGCGGGAATCATCGCAGCCTCAATGACCTTACCATCGTCTGGAATGAGACTGTCAATGACGCCAACGGCGCGGTAGATCACGGCATTTTGAAGGCGGCCAAGCTGCGCTATGCCGCAAATACCTACACGCTCTCCGCACCATTGGAACTGGCAGAGCTGCCGGATCGCACGCTGGCTGACCACTTTGATGCCTATGTCAGCGGCAGCAATCAGGTGCAGGCTGCCATTCAGGCCACCCGGTATGACGATGAAAAGCCGGAGGTAATCGGCGGCGTGACCGTTCCGGGTGAGGAAACGATCCTCTATACCGCTACTTCTAATTTTATCACCGATGCGGTGGCAGTGGAACAGATCGGTGTGGATTATGCAACGCTGGCGTTGAACAGCCTGACACCCATTCGCTTTACCATCCGCAACACCGGGCTGAACGATGTGACAAACCTAACGGTCAAGCTTGGCAGCGGGGAAACCGCCACCCTTACGGAAAAACTGCTGCCCAACGAAAGCACCACCCTTACCGTCTGGCACCATGTGAGAGACCGCGTGACCGACCCGAGCTATACCATCACCGCCGCCGGCGGCATCAACGAAAACGGCACAGTGTATCTGGATTATCCCGACATTGGCATCTCGCAAATGGAAGTGATTGCGGAGAGCGCCGGCAAGCGCACGGTGCGCATGACCCTCTATAATTCCTCTGCCGCCACGCTGGCCGGCGGAAAGAACCGCGAGGTGAAGCTTGCGTTCTATGCGGATGATCTGCATACCAAGCCTGCAGAGGTAGCCTGCACCACAAACGGCGTATCGGTTAGCGGTAATGAAATCACCGTTTCTGGAGACAGCGCCCTCGCCCGCATCGATCAGGGGACCTTTACACTGGACCTGACCTATGATCTGGGCAGGTATATGACATCCATTGGCAAAACCGAGATCCCCAATGTGGGTACCTATCTGTACGCCGAGGCGTGGGCGGAAGGTCAGATCGGTGGAACGGGAAGCAATCAGCGCCTGCCGGAGTATGACGGCAGTGACAGCGAGGCCAGCGTCCATATGACCGGCGCACTGGCCCGCACCGGAGAGCGGCTGACGATGGATGTGACACAGGGGAACGACGGCAACGGTCACAGCACCGCCGCCATTACCCTGCGCAACAACTGCCTGCAGCCTCAGACTAGCGCAGAGCTGGTGGCCACGCTGCTGGATGCTGCCGGGACCGTTCTGGAAACGAAAAAGACCAGTATTGGCGGTGCCATCTCCGGGGAAACCTTCCAGACGGAAACCGTCACCTTCTCCCGGCTTGGCACCCGCGTAGTGGTGCGAGCCGCAGTGCCCGGTAATGACCTTCTGACCTTTGAAGGTCTGGCAGTGGGGCTCGGCGATTTTACCGCCAACGGAACGAACTATACCTATACGCTGCAAAATGATAGCGGAGCAACATCTACGCTAGTCACAGCGGTGTCTGGAAACGGCGAGCCCGTGAGCATCAACGGACAGGCTCTGTCCACCGGCGGCAGCGCAACCGTTGCCATCCCCAACAGCGGCACAACCGACATTGTCGTGGGAATCGGTGCTAAAACCTACACGCTGACGATTCTGCGCAATAGCGGCACAGGCGCGAATCCCTTTACCGATGTTTCCGAAAAGGATTGGTTCTATGGCGATGTGATGTTCGCCTATGAAAATGGGCTGATGATCGGCACGGGCAACGCGCAATTCCGTCCGCACGGGACGGCGACGCGCGGGATGATGGCGACCATTCTTTGGCGCATGGCGGGCAGCCCCGCGCCGAAGGGCAACAGCAGCTTTACCGATGTGGAAGCCGGAACGTGGTACACAGACGCGATCGCATGGACGGCGGAGAACGGCATCTTTTTGGGCTACGGCAACAACAAAGTCGGTCCGAACGATTCCATCACCCGTGAACAGCTTGCAGCCATCTTCTTCCGCTACGCAGACTACAAGGGCTGCGATATGACCGCCAAGGGAGAGCTTGACAAGTTCCGGGATGCGGGCAAGGTCTCAGATTATGCAAGGGCAGCGATGCAGTGGGCGGTCGGCAGCGGTCTGATCCAAGGGAAGCCCGACGGGGTGCTTGACCCGCAGGGCACGGCGACCCGCGCGGAGATCGCCGCGATGCTCCACCGCTTCCTTGAGAAGTATGAGCTGGTGCAGGGCAAGGCTTCCGGCGTCTGATGCGCCGGAACAGCCCGAAGCAGCTGCAAGCCCCAAAGACCGGCGACAGCAGCGTATTCGGCTTGTGATGGCGCTCCTGCGCTGCACCTCTTGCCGGAAGCCTTTCGCTGAGCACATGGCAGAGCAGGCGGCGTGAGGAAGAAGCGCTGCAAATCATCGAAAAGGAAACAGGCTCACCTTTCGGGGCGCGGGCACATAGCACCGCGCCCCTTTTCGGTTTCCTTCGTCAGGAAAGGCGGTTGTTTCTTTTGGCTCTATGCTCAACCTTTTTTCGTAAGAAAGGGGCCATGCAGTGAGCCCCAACAGTTATTATAGAACCGCAATGCCTTCAAGTTTGTCATTGGGCTTGTCTCAAAATAAAATTTTCTAAAATTAGCCAAGCAATTAAGCCGTGAAAATCCAAATGAACCTGGATTTTCACGGCTTTTATCTAACTTTTAAAGGGGGGCTACACTCTTACAATCCGCATTTTGAGACAGCCCCAATCTCGGGGAGGCAGCTGCGTTTTCGCCGATGGCTTTCCCGCAATTCAGCCGGGTACTGCGAGATTGCACCCCAAGGGCACTTCCTCGCGCTTCGCGCTCAGGGCGCCACGTCGCTTCGCTCCTCGCAATGACAAATCGGAGGCGATCACCATTTTAACGGCGGCCGGTACGGACTGGAAGTGCGCAGCCGGGAGCGGCATGCCGCTCCCCTGCGGCGGCCTTGTAAAACTTTCCGCTTTCCGGTTTCAAGTTTCCACTTGCCGCTCCCCTGCGTTTTACTTTTTATGCTTTGCAAACAGGAACGCACCGATGAGGGCGGACAGGGGCACGGCGAGGATAACGCCGACGGAGCTGGCGATGGCCTGCACCATCTCCACGGAGAAGAACGTGCCGCTCATGAGCTGGGAGAACGACGGCTCGAGCGACGAGAGATAGATCATCAGCACGAGCGAGCTGCCGACGAGGGCAAGGATGAGCGTATTGGTCATCGTGCCGACCATATCGCGGCCGATGTTCATGCCGGAGCGCAGGAGCTGGCGGCGCGTGAGGGCCGGGTTGACGGCCACGAGCTCATTCATGGCGGAGCTGATGCTCATGGCTACGTCATTCACCGCGCCGAGGGCCGCGATGACAATGCCGCCGACGAGCAGATCGCCGAGCTGGAGCGAGTGCATGGGATCCTGCCCCTGCTTGATCTGCAGCAGGGCCTCGATGGTCGGCTCGGCGGAATACATCTTATAGCCGTTCACGCGCAGCAGGGCGCAGGCCAGCTCGCCGAACAGGGCCGCGAAAGCAACGCCGGAGATCGTGCCGAGGATGGCGCAGAGCGTCTTACGGTTCACACCGCCGAGGATAACGAACTCCACGACCGTCACATAGGCGCACATGCCGAGAATGGTCGGCAGCGTCGGCCAGCCGCCGAGGAGCAGCGGGATGAGGATGGAGAAAATGCACACGACCGTCAGGCCGAGGCCGAGCAGCGACTTTGCGCCGACCCTCCGGCCGACGAGCACCGTGACAACAAGGAAGGCCAGCACCACGAGGGCCAGCGGCACGGTGCGGTCGTAGTCCTGCAGCGTCATGCTGCTGATCTCCCCATCCTCCTCCGTGACGGCGACGGTCACGGCGTCGCCCGCTTTCAGGATCGTGCCGTAGAGATAGCTCAGCTGGTTCGGCAGCTCATAGACCTGCCCGCGGTATTTGCCGGAGCGCAGCTCCACGCGGACGGTCTGCTTGCCGACGGGGATGTCCTCATAGTCCTGCTGGCCCTGCCAGGCGTTGTCCGTGACCTCGATGACGCGGCCGCGGACATAGTGCGTGGCCTGCTGCACCGTCGACATCGGCACGGAGGGCGTCTGCTGCGCAAGGCCATAGAACACAAGGAACACGACGGCCGACGCCAGCAGCACCCACAGGCTGCGCCGCAGGCCTGGCGCGCGGGAGCGCAGCGCCAGCACGGTCAATGCCGCGCCGCCGCAGGCCGCGAGCACCAGGGCGGCGGCGTCCGTCAGCCCGGCCTCGCCGCGGACGAGCCGGACGGCGAGCACGATGCAGGCAGCAAGGAAAAACAGTGCGCCCAGAACGGCAGAGGCCAGACGCGGCAGGGTGAGCTTCTTCATGGGGGCAACCTCCGAAAATGTTTATTAACGATTCTATTATACCGTCCGGCCGATGGGCTGTCAACCCTGCGGGCTGTATGAGGCGCGGGATCAAAAAGCGGAATAACGCGGTATATCTTTGGCTATTTTGCCGAAAAACAGAAATCTCCGTGTGAGTATTCTGTTTTCTATGGCAATCGCAGAGAAAGTATGGTATCATAAACTCATCATACTGCCCTCTGCATATGCAGGGGGGACAGAAAAGGAGGATAATCTAATGAGGAAACACCTCAGTCGGGTCATGGCGGTGCTGCTCGTGCTGGCAATGGCCCTGACGATGCTGCCCGTCGTATCGGCTGCGAAGGAGCGCTTCACGGCCACGCCCATCGACGGCATCCCGGAGAGCGGGCAGACGTTCGTCATCTACAGCGCGCCCGCAGGCGGCGTGTTCTCGCCGGAGGCCTCCGGCGGCGCAGTCGGCGTTTCGGCTGCTTTCGGCTCCGAGGAGTCTGCAAACCTGACCGTGCAGACGGGCGCAGGTGCCTATCAGGCCGTGAAGAACGCGGACGGCACCTACTACCTGACGTGCGGCGGTCAGTACCTGACCGTGGACAGCGCCGAAAAGCTCTCGTTCGAGGCCGAGCCGAAGTCCGGCTCCTCCAAGAGCTCGAAGTGGAAGATCGCCGACGCAGGTAAGGACTACGACGGCTTCTCCATTGCCAGTGCCGAGGTCAAGTACAATAACTACGAGATCTTCCTGGAGTTCTATACCTCCTTCAAGGCCTGGACGTACAACCCGAACAAGAACGACTGGAGCATTTACGTCTTCCGCTTCTTCTCCGTGGACGGCACGGCGGACCCGGACAACGACGGCTACATCGGCACGCGCCCCGAGGCCGGCGAGCTGCCGAAGGACGGCCAGACCGTCGTGATCTACAACGACAACGCGGGCGCCGTCATGGGCCCGCAGACGGATGACACCACCGCCCCCTCACTGACGGGCGTCGAAGCCACGCCGAAGGGCAGCGGCATCGAGGTCGGCAACGGCGGCCTCATCTTCACCGTTCACACCGACGGCACCTACTACACGTTCGAAAATCAGGGCAAGTTCCTGCGCACGTCCGAGAACCAGTCCGACGGCTCGAACGCCGAGTGCCTGTACTTCGACACCGTCGAGAGCGACTACACCAAGTGGACGCTCGAGAAGAAGTCGGAGGGCTACATCATCTATAACAAGACGGCAAAGTACAATAACAAAAAGGTGTGCATCGAGTACTTCAGCAACGGCTTCAGCGGCTGGACCTACAACGGCAGCCTCGAGCTGTTTGCCATGAAGTTCTACCCCGTGCAGGACGAGCTGAACATCGGCTATGTCCTGAACCCGAAGGTCTCCTTCAAGGCGGCCGACGCCTATCAGGGCCTGGACTACACGTTCTCCGTCACACTGGACGACCTGTCCGACATCACGGAGATGACCGTGCAGTATCAGACGACCGGCGCTGCCGTCACCCTGACGGCCGGCTCCGTCGAGGGCAAGGTCTACACCTACACCGTCCCGATGGCCGCCCTGTCCGGCCAGACGAGCCTGAAGCTCACGGCCAGCGCGAAGAACAGCTTCGGCATGACCTATTCCGGCGAGACGACCGTGCAGGTCCTCGATGAGCCGGTGCTGACGAATGTCATGCCCGCAGCCAACGAGGCCACCGGCGCGAACAAGCGCCCGGAGATCGGCGCAGTCGCCGCCAACCTCGGCGAAGGCCCGACGTTCTCCATGAAGCTCAACGGCGAGAGCGTCACGCCCGTTCTGAAGGACGGCAGACTCACCTACACCCCGGCGAAGGATCTGGCAGACGGCAAGTACGTCGTCGAGCTGAGCGTGACCCGCAAGGACGGCAAGAAGGCCGAAAAGATCTGGTCGTTCTTTGTCGGCGAATCCGGCCTCAGCCTGTATTTCGGCCAGATGCACTCCCACACCGCGGAGTATTCCGACGGCGCAGGCACGCTCGAGGATGCCTATGAGCATGCCATGCAGGCCAAGGACGTCGATTTCCTGATCGTCACGGACCACTCGAACTACTTCGATACGAAGAGCTCCGCCACGAAGACGAGCTACTACGACCTGTCCTCGCTCGAGAAGACCGCGGACGGCACCATGACGAAGTGGGAAGAGGCCAAGAAGACGGCCGAGAAGTACAACGCCCTGTCCACGGACTTCATCGCCGCCTACGGCTACGAGATGACGTGGTCCGGCGGCCCCGGCCACACGAACACCTTCAACACCTACGGCATCGTTTCCCGCAATAACGGCGAGCTCAATGAGAAGAGCAACAGCTATGCGGGCATGCACCTGTATAACGACCTGATGGTCAACGCGAACAAGGGCCTCGATGTCAACGGCGAAGCCGTCGCGGCTGGCGTGAAGACGAAGTGGCTCGAAAATGCTCCGGTCGTCTCCCAGTTCAACCATCCGGGCACGACGTTCGGCACGTTCGATGACTTCGCGGGCTATACCCCGTCGCGCGACGTCGTTCTGAACCTCGTCGAGGTCGGCAACGGCGAAGGCGCAGTCGGCGGCAGCTCCTATTGGCCGAGCTACTCCGAGTATGACAAGGCCCTGTCCAAGGGCTGGCATGTCGCGCCGACGAACAATCAGGATAACCACAAGGGCAAGTGGGGCGACTCCAACACCTGCCGCGACGTCATCGTGACCGACGACTTCACGGAGGCCGGCCTCTACGCCGCCATGGCCGAGCGCCGCGTCTACTCCACCGAGGACCAGAACCTCGCGATCTACTACTATCTGAACGACACCCTCATGGGCGGCATCATCCCGCTCGAGGACGGTCAGAAGCTCGACACCGTCCGCGTCAAGGCGAGCATCGCCGACCCCGACGGCGAGGAGCTGGGCAAGGTCGAGGTCATCGGCGCGAACGGCATCACCGTCAAGACGTTCGAGATCTCCGGCTCGACCTATGAGCTCGACGCCGAGCTGCCGAACACCGAGCCTTACTACTACCTGAAGGTCACGCAGGCCGACGGCGACATCGCCGTGACCGCTCCTGTGTGGGTCGGCGAGGCCACGCCCATCACGGCGGATCTGAAGAACAGCACCGCCCTGAGCACGGTCGGCACCTCTGAGACCATCACCTCCACCATCACGAACGCGGCCACCGCGAACTACCAGATCAGCAAGGTCGAGCTGACCGTCACGGTGGGCGGCACGACGACGACCGTCGAGACCCAGACCCCGGCCAAGACGCTGGCTCCGGACCAGAAGGAGACGTTCTCCTTCACGTTCAAGCCCACCGCCGCCGGTGCGCAGACCCTGCGCGTGCTCTACACCGGCACCTATGAGGGCGAGGAATTCCAGTGTGCCGCAACGCTGGAGCTCAAGGTCTATGACGCGGCCGACCTCATCAACGTCGGCGTCGACCACGGCCACGACAACTACTATCTCTCCGGCGACTATGCCGGAAGCGCCGGCAACTTCATCAGCTTCTGCGCCGACAATGGCGTGAAGTGCAGCTACATCAAGGCCGGTCAGTTCACCTATGACAACCTGAAGAACTATACCCTCCTCGTTCTGACGGTCCCGTACCGCCGCAACACGGCCAAGGCCACAATGTACACCGAGGCCGAGATCGCCGCGCTGAAGCAGTACACGGACAACGGCGGCAAGGTCATCCTCTGCTCCAAGTCCGACCGCGACAACAAGTATGACAACTGCGCCGAGAACTCCAACGCCCTGCTCACCGCCATCGGTGCACACTCCCGCATTGTCAACGGCATCATCGTCGACAATGACCTGAAGGCGAACGAGGCCTACCGTCTCTACC
>OGML01001742.1_pt1 | contig 17247 bp, 10 predicted proteins | sample 1572951 | NCBI WGS metagenome assembly OGML01 (sample SAMEA2581883, study PRJEB24529) | metagenome | biome: Human gut stool | place: China | collected 2011 | reverse complement strand
TTTCCGGACGAAGATAAATCTTCATGGCACCATCGGCAGTAGAACCCATTTCGGTGGAGAACATCAAATTGAACTGACGTACTTCAGTCCAGTTCTTGGTTCCCGAAATAGGACAAACAATCTCTTCATCAATGATAATCTGACGAAGTTCATCCAAATCATTGTCGTTCAAAGCTTTTGAGAACCGTTCATGTAAAGCGTCGCGCTTGGCCTGATGCTCCAGAACACGACCGTTGGTGCTACGAAACTGAGCCTCATCAAAAGCATCACCGAATCTCTTGGCAGCCTTGGCCACTTCTTTGTTTATCTTCTCGTCATATTTGGCAAGCTGGTCTTCAATCAGCACATCGGCACGATAACGTTTTTTAGAATCGCGGTTGTCAATCAGAGGATCATTGAATGCGTCCACATGTCCGGAAGCCTTCCAAATAGTAGGATGCATAAAAATAGCAGAATCAATTCCTACGATGTTCTCGTGCAGCAGCACCATACTCTGCCACCAATATTGCTTGATATTATTCTTCAACTCCACTCCCATCTGACCGTAATCGTATACAGCGCCTAGTCCGTCATATATATCACTGGACGGAAATACAAAACCATACTCTTTACAGTGCGATACTAATTTCTTAAAAACATCTTCTTGTGCCATTTTCTTATCTGTTTATTCTTACACTTTTGTTGTTTTTTCCTGTTTTCAACCTTTAATAAGGGCGAAATAATATGCAAAGTAAATGATTTTTTTCAATAAAAGTCGTATTTTTGCGTGCATATCATCAGAACATTAAGGAATTTAAATATATATGAGCGACGATTTTATTGATAAAGAGGAACAAAACGAAGAAAATATCCCCACACCGGAGAACGGACACTCGGACTATAAACCTACCGATACCAAAAACACAGGGGTGAAGCACCAGCTGAGTGGAATGTATCAGAACTGGTTTTTGGACTATGCCTCTTACGTAATATTGGAACGTGCCGTACCGCACATCAATGACGGTTTGAAACCTGTCCAAAGACGTATCCTCCACTCTATGAAAAGATTGGATGACGGCCGATATAACAAAGTAGCAAATATTGTAGGACATACCATGCAGTTTCATCCGCACGGCGATGCTTCCATAGGCGACGCGTTGGTACAGCTAGGCCAAAAGGATCTGTTAATAGACTGTCAGGGAAACTGGGGTAACATACTGACAGGAGATGGTGCCGCTGCCCCCCGTTATATCGAAGCACGTCTATCCAAATTTGCATTGGACGTGGTTTTCAATCCCAAAACCACCGAATGGCAAGCGTCATACGACGGACGAAACAAAGAGCCGATCACCCTACCTGTCAAATTCCCGCTCTTGCTCGCTCAGGGAGTAGAAGGTATTGCTGTGGGCCTTTCTTCCAAAATCCTACCACACAATTTTAACGAACTGTGTGATGCCTCCATTGCCTATTTGCGTGGTGAGGAATTCAAACTCTATCCCGATTTCCAGACAGGAGGCTCTATTGATGTATCCCGCTACAACGATGGAGAACGCGGCGGAATGGTGAAGGTACGTGCTAAAATCAATAAAATAGACAACAAAACATTGTCCATAGCCGAAGTGCCTTTCGGAAAGACTGTCCCGGGGGTATGCGACTCTATTGTCAAAGCCAGTGAAAAGGGAAAAATCAAGATTCGGAAAGTAGAAGATCTTACTTCTGAAAAAGTGGAAATCCTAGTGCACCTTGCTCCGGGAGTATCCTCGGACAAAACCTTGGACGCGCTCTATGCATTTACTGATTGTGAAGTAAGCATATCCCCCAATTGTTGCGTTATTGATGAAAAGAAGCCCCACTTCCTTACTGTCAGTGCCGTCCTTAAAAAAGCCACAGACAACACGTTGTCCCTGCTTCGTCAAGAGTTGGAAATACACAAAGGAGAATTGCTTGAAAACCTTCATTTCGCATCATTGGAAAAAATCTTTATCGAAGAACGGATTTATAAGGAAGTAAAGTTCGAGCAATCCGAAAATACAGACGCCGCCTGCGAGTTCATTGATGAACGGCTGACTCCTTTCTATTCGCAATTTATCCGTGAAGTGACCAAAGAGGATATTCTGAAGTTATTGGATATCAAGATGGCCCGAATTCTGAAGTTCAACAAGGATAAAGCAGATGAAAACATAGCCCGTATCAAGGAACAGATTGAAGAAATAAACAATCATCTGGCACATATCGTAGAATATACCATTGACTGGTATCAGATGTTGAAAGATAAATATGGCAAACAATACCCCCGCCGTACAGAGTTGCGTAACTTCGATACCATTGAGGCGGCGAAGGTAGTGGAAGCTAACGAAAAACTCTATATCAACCGCGAAGAAGGCTTTATCGGCACCACCTTGAAAAAAGATGAATTTATAGCCAACTGTTCAGACATAGACGATGTGATTATCTTCTATAAAGACGGCAAATATAAAGTAGTTCGCGTAACAGACAAAATGTTTGTCGGCAAGAATGTTCTCTATGTCAATATCTTCAAGAAAAACGACAAACGTACCATATACAATGTGGTTTATCGTGATGGAAAAGAAGGGTTTCACTATATCAAACGGTTCAACATTACCTCCATCACCCGTGACCGTGAATATGATGTAACGCAAGGTACACCCGGCTCACGTATTGTTTACTTTACAGCCAATCCTAATGGAGAAGCAGAGGTTATCAAGATTACCTTAAAACCGAATCCACGTATCAAAAAAATCATATATGAAAAAGATTTCAGTGACATCAATATCAAGGGACGCCAGTCCATGGGCAATATCCTGTCTAAATACGAAGTACATAAAATAGCCTTAAAACAACGTGGCGGCTCTACTTTGGGTGGAAGAAAAGTATGGTTTGACCGGGATGTGCTCCGCTTGAACTATGACGGACGCGGTGAATATCTGGGAGAATTCCAAAGTGACGAATTGATTTTAATAGTCCATGAAAATGGAGAATTCTATACTAGTAACTTCGATTTGAATAATCATTATGATCCGGGAATCCGCATCATTGAGAAGTTCGACGCCAACAAGGTATGGTCTGCCGCTTTATTTGATGCCGATCAGGGATATCCTTATCTGAAACGATTCACTTTTGAATCCACTTCACGCCGTCTCAATTATTTGGGCGAGAACAAGGAAAGCCGTTCTATATTGCTTACTTGTGTGGTTTATCCACGCATACAAGTCATATTCGGAGAACATGATAGTTTCCGTGATCCATTGGAAATAGATGTGGACGAATTCATCGGAATTAAGAGTTTCAAAGCGAAAGGAAAACGAATCAGTACTTACAACATTGAACAAATAAACGAGCTGGAGCCTTTACGTTTTCCCGAACCTCCCAAAGAAGAGGACGGTGCGGAAGAGGGGACTGATAAAAATGAAGAAGCTGCTGAAATTGAAGATCCGGATCATGGTAAGAGTGAAACAGATATCATTGATGAAATTACCGGCCAGATGAAACTGTTTTAAGAAATGAAAAAAATTCTCCTATTATTACTGTCCCTGTTTCTTGGTCTGCCTTCACAGGCTCAGGAAGACAGCTTACGAGCAAACCGCTACGTTATGAGGGCTACTCTTTACGGTGTCGGTTTTACAAATATATTGGACACCTATCTTTCACCGATGGAATATACCGGACCCGAAATTCGTATCCTGCGTGAAAGTATGCGCATGACCAAACTGATGAATGGCAACGTATCTGTTCAAAGTCTGTTCCAAGCCAATCTGTCCCTGACTGAGAATAAAGCAGAAACAAGTAACGAAATGTCAGGTATGGTCAATTGGAATTATGCACTGCATTACCAGTTCCGGCTGACAGAAAACTTGAAGATACTGGCGGGTCCCATGCTGGACTTGAACGGCGGATTCATCTATAACATGCGAAATTCTAATAATCCTGCCCAAGCCAAAGCATATGTCAATCTGGCGGCATCGGGTATGGTCATCTATCGGTTCCATATCGGTAACTATCCGCTGATAGCCCGTTATCAAGCCAATTTGCCTGTCATGGGGGTTATGTTTTCCCCGGAATACGGACAATCTTATTATGAGATATTCAGTTTAAAGAATGGCGGCAAGAATGTGCTGTTCACTTCCCTGCATAACCAACCTTCCTTGCGGCAATTGGTTACATTGGATTTTCCTATCCGGTCAGTCAATATGCGTTTCGGATACCTATGTGATATCCAGCAGGCGAAAGTCAATAATCTGAAAAGTCATATATGGTCACACGCCTTTATGATAGGTTTCGTGAAAAACTTCTATTTATTAAAAGGTAAGAACAAAGTGGCGATGCCCAGCCGGGTCAGCCCTTATTAATATAGAGAATGAAAAGAAATAGTTATTTTTTTATCAGTCTGTTATTGTCTGTTGTATTATTTACTTCGTGCATCACGGAGGACGAATACGACAACTCCCCCGAAGGCAACTTCGAAGCATTATGGCAGACTATCGACCGCCAGTATTGTTTCCTTGACTATAAAAAGCAGGAATACGGATTGGACTGGAATGAAATATATAGCCAGTACAAACAGAGAATATCAAAAGGCATGAATAATGAACAGTTATTCGAAGTTCTGGCAGATATGCTGAACGAGTTGCGTGACGGACACGTAAATCTGTCTTCCAAACTGGAGTACTCCCAATATCGTGAATGGTTTGACAGCTATCCGGCCAATTTCAGCGACAGCATCCAACGTGTCTATCTAGGTAAGGACTATGCCCAATCCTCAGGCATGAAGTATCAGGTATTCGAGGATAACATAGCCTATATTTATTGTGGCAGTTTCCAATCAGGTATCGGCGAAGGAAATCTGGACGAGATTCTAAACAAGCTGGCTATTTGCGATGGATTGATTATTGATGTGCGAAACAATTCCGGTGGTAACCTTACCACAGCCGAGAAATTAGCCGCACGTTTCACGAATGAAAAAGTGTTGGTAGGCTATATGTCCCATAAAACCGGACCGGGACACAATGATTTCTCAACTCCTAAAGCTGTTTGGCTGGAACCGTCACTAGATCGCGTACGCTGGCAAAAACAAGCGGTAGTGCTGACTAACCGCCGCTCTTTCAGCGCCACCAATGATTTTGTGAACAGAATGAAAATACTACCCAAAGTAACCATCATCGGTGACAAAACAGGTGGCGGTTCTGGTCTGCCCTTCTCTTCTGAACTGCCCAATGGCTGGTCTGTCCGCTTCTCGGCCAGTCCAATGTACGATGCGAATATGCAACATCTGGAATTTGGTATAGATCCGGACATCAAAGTCAATATGACCTCAGAGGATATGCAACGCAATGTGGATACAATTATTGAGGCTGCACGTGAATATTTACATAACCACAAAGAATAATTTCCTAAAAATCTTTGGTACTTAAGAAATATTCCTTATCTTTGCACCCGCTTACCGAAAGCAATGTCGCGCGTGTGGCGTAATTGGTAGCCGCGCCAGACTTAGGATCTGGTGTCGTGAGACGTGTAGGTTCGAGTCCTATCACGCGCACAAGTTTCCGTATAGAAACAGACAAAAGCCCTCGAAATTATCCGATTTCGAGGGCTTTCTTTACTAGAAGAAACTAGTTCTCAAAAATCATGTGGCATACTAAAATTTCACATTTATTTTTTTCCCTTTATAAAGCACTGTCTTTTCACTTCCATCCGGCATTCGAACTGTAAACTTCCGCTCATCCAGCATCCCTTCATAGCAGCCACGGCGTGCATCAATAGTCAATGTCCGCTTGGCATCATTCCAAGTCATCGGAATTTCAGTATAAGCACCGTTTTCGTAATTATAGTTATTGCCTTCATCCTCATAAAGCACAAAATTACCATCGGCACCAGGATAAACACAAACCTTGAGATTGTCCCATTTCTTCTCGGTCACGTATTGCACATCGGGACCTAACGGCACGATGCTTCCAGCACGTACATAAAGCGGAATACGATTGAACACAGTCGTCACCTTCAGCTTCTGCCCACCTTCTGCCACTTCGTTCGTCCAAAAATCATACCATTGGCTACCGGCAGGCAAATATAGTTCCATTTCTTTAGATTGAGTAAAATCGACAGACAATAGAGGGATATCAGACTCCTGCGCTTTGCAGCCCCACCCTTCATTCTCTTTCAAGATTTGCTGTGCCTGCTCAGGAGTGTATTGGGCATGTAATACAGGTGCCACCAAAAAGGATGATCCAAACATATACTCACTGCCCATGTTCCATGTCTTAGGATCACTGAGAAAATCCATGAATAGTGCCCGCATAAACGTGGAATTACGATGACTTACTTCCCAAGATGTAGAATAGATATAAGGCATCAACGAATAACGGAGTTTTATAGCATCAACCAATGCATCATACACCGGCTCACCAGCTTTACCATAGAGGAAAATTTCGCGAGGTGCATCAGCCCCGTGACTACGCATCATTGGACAAAATACACCGAATTGCGCCCAACGCACATACAATTCATGGAACATAGGATTTTTTGTAGCCGTTCCACCTCCCAAGCTATTGTTATAAGAACCGGCAAAGAATCCGCCAAGGTCAGTATTCCAATGCGGCATTCCCGTCAGAGAAAAATTCAACCCGGCAGTAATTTGCCTACGAAACATATCCCATGAAGATCCTACATCGCCCGTCCATACATTTGAGCCATAACGTTGTTGCCCCAAGAATCCTGAACGGGTCAAGATAATGACACGCTTATCGCGAGTCAGAGCACGCTGATGATCAGACACTCCGCCTACTGTTACGAGCGGAAAAGCGTTCCGTACGCTACGGAAGGAACCGGAATAAGTCTGTCGGTCGAAATCCGAATCTTTGGGGTTAAAGTGGTCAGGTTCTGTCGAGTCCATCCACCATCCGTCCATGCCAAGCTGAAAGATACCTTTGTTCAAGTAATTCCAATAAATATCACGAGCCTTCGGATGATATGGATCATAAACCTTCACGCCAGAAGGATAATCAAAGTTAGGCGGCCATCCTTCCACACCCGATTCGGGCCATGTAGCCATATCCATCAGCAACCCTTCCTTCTCAAGTTCCTTGAAAGGTTTAGTCTTTGGACCAAAAGAAGACCAAATGGAAATCATCATGTGTGCATTCAAGCCGTGGACTTCATCAATCATCCTTTTCGGATCACGGTACTCGTAATTCAGGAACTCCATTGCATTCCATAAATAGTTACTTCCCCAATATTGCCAATCCTGAATGATACAGTCAAGCGGTATGCCCAATTCACGGTATTTCTTCACAACACTTACCACTTCATCCTGGCTCTTATAGCGCTCTTTGCTTTGCATAAATCCATAACTCCACAAAGGCATCATAGGAACAGAACCGGTCAGCAAGCGAATCTGTGCAATTACACCGTCAGCCGAACCACCATACATGAAATAATAATCGATACAATCGCCTACATCTGAACGGAACGACGTTTCCTCTTCATTGTCAACATACATCGTACCTGCATAATTATCCCAAAATACACCATATCCCTTAGTCGACTGAAAAACAGGAGTTACGTCTTCTGTATTGCCTTGCACCAGATACTTCTCTATTCCACGTTGCATCATCTGTCCGTTTTGAAGTTGTCCAAGTCCATAAAGCCCTTCATCCTTATCGGTTTTAAAACTTTGGTAAACAGAATAAGTAGCCCGCCCTGCGTCATTGACAGGTATGAATGCCTTCACATTCTCCAATTCCTTCAATAGGGGCATCCCATTACGTGTTTCATAAATCAGAACACCTGTTTTTGTGTCTAGTTTCACCGTCAGTAAACGGCTCTTCATTACAATATTGCCATCTTCCGACGTAGAAACTTTAAGAGCCGTTTTTTCAGGTCTTGCAATAACCGAAAGACTTTTCTTATCTACCGATTGCCCATGCGGCATTTTCAACACGCGCAGACTATTAGCATTAAACCATTGCACTTCCACATCTATCTTTTTCCCAAAAATAGAAGCCTTAATGCCTGTTTCTGTCCGCTGATATTCCTGCGACCACACCAAAGTGGTCAACAGACAACAGAATGTAAAAATAAGTTCTCGTTTCATAAACTCTAACTTTATATTAGTTATCAATAAGTATTAATTAACCTTCCACCAATCCAGCATAAACTATTTTTATTCTATCTCCTCAAAGGGATAAGCTTATCTATCATCATTAATAAAAACTTCCATAGCAATATCAAAACAATTGTCTATATGCTAAAAACACTTACCCTTATCCTATTTCCTCAACTTAACCCATACCACAAAACCTCCGCGAGGCTGGCACTCTATATTCAATTCTTTGGTATCGAATGCCGAATTTTCAATTTTTATTTGTTTCCCATCAGTAGTATCCGAAAACAGTTGGATAAGCTGAATAGAATCTTTAATAAACTCCAAATTCACACGAAATGATTTTGTATTTTCCGTACCATTCAAACCGGAAATATACCAACTATCCTTACTTTTACGAGCAATAACAACACTTTCAGCCGGATAACCGGACAGCAGTCTGGTATCCTCCCATGCAACCGGAAGATACCTGATAAAGTTCTGTACCTCTACCGGTTGTTGCCTATACCCTTCAGGACGATCTGCCAAATGCTGTAGAGCCGACTCAAAAATAACAAGTAACGCCAATTCATGCGCATCGGTAGTGATATGTGGATGTTGTGAATTGGTAAATGTACAAGGCGTATAGTCCATCGGACCTATCACATTACGGGTAAAAGGCAAGGTACAATTATGCCAAGCTGCATTATCAGTCAATGTCGGTTTATTATTATACCATTCGGCCCCATATACCGCTTCCACACTCATCAGGTTTGGGTATGTCCGTTGCCAGCCTCTGGGAATAGCTGCCCCATGAAAATTGACTAACAATTTATGCCTGGCTGCATCCTCCAGCAAATCAATATAATAATTCATCGTACCTATAGAATCTCCACCAAAAAAGTCTATCTTAACTCCCTGAATACCTATTTCTTTTAGCCATTCAAATTCTTTGTCACGCACTTCCGGGGTATTCAACCGATATAACGGAGTAGGATCACACCATGCAGTAGAAGAATTATACCATATCAAAGGAGTTACATTTTTCTCTTTACAATAGTTCATTGCATCATTCAGATTTCCTCCATTCCCCATTGCATCCCATTCCCAATCAATCAACATATAGGGCAAATCAAAGTCTGCGGCAAAATCAATATATTTCTTCACTATTTGATAATCCTTAGAACCATGATTATATGCCCAATATATCCAAGAGACCAATCCAGGTTTTATCCATTGGGTATCTTGGATTTTACATGGTTCACTCACATCAGTTACCAAAGTCGATTCGACAATATCAGCTAATGTTCCTATGATAGCGACACGCCAAGGTGAATACCAGCCGGATGGGCATATCAACCGTTCATCCGATAATTTTATCTTATAGATAGAAGAATCAGCTGCATTAGTAAGATAAGCTCCTGTGTTATCACGTAATATGTTGGCTTCGGTTAATAGTACAAAAGCGCTGTCCGAAAGTTGGAACAATGTTGGAAAACTCCACTCACGTCCCTCATTATCTGCAACGCCGTCCGTATTTGGCCAATAAAAGCCCTCATAACCTACAGTAAATTTTTGTGTCCAACGCTTGATACCTGGAGTAAAAGCAAATGCAGTGTACTCATCAAGAACCACAATCTCTTCTTTGGTTTTAGGAAGATGATAACGGAAAGCTATACCATCATTATAAACCCGGAAAATAAGATCTACCCGAAGTCCTTTGACATTTTCAAACCGATAAGTACATTCATTAGCCTCATTATGGCAATGCCTGCGTTTACCAGTCAGCATTTCATAATCATCAACTACAGAAGTTACAGGAGTTGAGCTTATCAATTTAAAGCAATCATCCGTATCCGACGTTTTTAGACCTATTTCAGGTAATGACATCATTTTAACTTTATCCCGCCCACTATGATAAATAACAGAAAAACCTTTTTCAGCATGATATTCAATGGCTATCTTACCGTTAGGAGATTGTAATAAATTGTTCTGCATCGTACATGAAATGCAGGATAAGCACAACAGTGCAATGATAGTAAAATATTTCATAATCATTAAATTGTTCAATGTACCTTCTATTATATTTTAAGGAAAAAGAGAATACTTCATCAGCACCCTCTCTTTCCTCTCTTTTTTAATTATTCATATAGATAAAACATACGTTCCATCATACTCCATTTTTCTTTAGCAAGTTCCCCTTTCCTGCATTGTTGGAATACCGATACAAAATCTTCCCATTCCTGCTGTCGGGGTAAAGTCGCAAGTTTAGCCATAGCAGATTCCCAATCGAAATCAATAGGAGTTTCGACAATCATGAATAACCGATTACCGCATATATATATTTCCATTTCTAAAATACCAACTGAACGGATCCCCTCTCTGATCTCCCGCCACGACTTCTCCTTACTGTGGCACTCCCGATACTTCGCTATCAGCTCCGGATCATCCTTCAAATCCATTGTCTGACAATATCTCTTTACCGGATAGCCATATCTTTTCATTTCATATCCATTTTCTTTCATCTTATCTTAAACTTAATCCTGCTTAATTATATCCCTCATTCTGTTTCAGATTCTTATTTACATTCAAATCATTTTGAGGAATAGGAAAATATCGGTTATGGGGTGCCCATGTACGTTTCTCAAATTGATAATACATATTTTCATCCACCGGAGAAGCAGTAGCCCCACTCCCTCTATAATTACGAGCTTGAGGATCATCCGACAATTTTACTCCGGTAAATGTATGATTAAGTTCTTTCTCGGCAATGCCCCAACGTAACACGTCATAATATCGAAGCCCCTCGAATGCCAGTTCCACACGTCTTTCTTTACGAACTGCTTCACGAACAAGTTCCTGTGTCGCTACGTCTGTCTTTTTTATTCCAACCAATTTCACACGATCACGTATATCATTGATAGTCAAATCCAATAAATTCTGGTCTACTGCATTCGGCTGCGATTCATTTACCGCTTCCAGATAGCTTAATAGAACCTCAGCATAACGCATTATAGGAGTATAAGTGGGAGTAGAACCTAAATTATTAGTTATAGACGGATCACAACCTTTCTTCGGACAATATCCATTAAATAAGGCAAATTTATTATAGCTATCTGCAGTATTAGCTCCCTTAAAGCAATCATAAATTATATCATTATACTTAGTTCCCTCATAACTTCCCAAAGGAGGTAAAAAAATAGAAGCATACAAGCGCAAATCCCGATTAACATAAGGATCATTCTCATCATAAACCTCAGAAGTCTTAATGTCCTTGCCGTCTGCACAGAAATATTCTTTCACCAATTCGTTATATGGTGAGAACTGATGCCACCCTCCATAAGCAGCTTCAGGATATAAATATTGATAACGTGAATTAGTATACAAATCCTTTATCCCCATAATACAAAATATTATCTCAGGGCTATATTCACCTCCTATTTGAAAAAGTTTCTCATAGCTGTCCTCTCCATTACGACGATCCAATTCATATATTCCCGACTCAATCACACTACGTAAAATAGTAGCAGCATCTCCCCATCTCTCTTGTGCCAGATAAAGACGACTTAAAAGTACCTTAGCCGCCCCCTTGGTAAACCGGCCATATTCCTCTGAAGAATATTGGACAGGCAACAAGTCTATAGCAGTCTTCAAGTCCTTCTCCACTTGCGAATAGACTTCAGTCTGAGGTGTTTGAGAGATAGAATTCGCTTCGTCCACCGACAGAGTTTTCAAAGGCATAGGAACATCCTTATAATAAAATGCCAAATTTAAAAAGAAATAAGCTCGTAAACACTTCACTTCGGCAGACCACTGTTCTTTTTTAGATTCTTCCATCGGACAGTCCGTAATATTCTCTAGAAAAGTGTTGTACTTAGCTATTTGCGTATATGCATTTCCCCAATACCAACGTAAATTACTGTTAGTAGCCACCGTATTGGAACTAGCCATTAAAGTAGAAAAATTTTCCTTTTCCGTTCCGTTTCCACCTGCAAAATCCAAATAGAGCAACCCTTGTGGCGTAGCAAAATCATCATGCGACCAACCAGTCTGGAAACGATAACATCCTGTCAAAGCCAACATGGCATCCCCTTCACCAGTCCAAAAACTACCATCAGAAATTGCTGAAGGTGGCTCCTTATCTAATAAATCCGAGCAACCAGTTGTTACTAGTGATACAGCCAAAGCACATAAACAAGCCTTTGTCATTCCTAATGTATTATATATATTTTTCATAATGATTCTTGATTGAATGATTTACTTAGAACTTGAAATTAAATCCGAATGAATAAATACTATTGACCGGATAATAAGAGGGAGAATCCCCTGTTCCTATCTCATTTTCAGGATCCCAACCTTTATAGAAACTATTGAAAGAGAACAGATTTTGTCCGCTTACATAAACACGCACATTTTCCAAACCTATTTTTTTAGTCCATGCTTTTGGGAATGTATATCCTATTTGTATATTCTTGACTCGTAAGAAACTAGCATTACGGACCCAATAATCAGAAGTTTGAAGATTAGTGTCATTCATATTCAAAGTTTCCAATCGAGGATATTCAGCCCATTTATCAGGATTTTCTTCCTTCCAACAAGATTCAGCCTGCCATCTCTGTATCTGTCCACCGTTGTAGAATGCATAAGCCATATAAGATCCTATCAAACGCTTATGACCTCCTAAACCTTGTAATAAAGCTGAAAAATCAAAACCTTTATAAGAAGCGGAAAGATTCAAACCATAATAAAACTTCGGGGTAGTACTTCCCAATACGGTACGATCATATTGCGCATCCACCTTACCATCGGGAACCCCGTCAGGACCACTAATATCTTTGTATTTCACATAACCAGGTTTCAATCCTGACTTACTTACCAATTGCTCAGGAGCCGCATCTATTTCCGCTTGGTCTACAAACAGTCCATCAGTTTCATATCCATATATAATACCTATCGGTTGCCCTACAATTCTGTTATTATTAATTTCTTCGGTAGCTCCGTTCGCCAATTTCTCGACTGCATTTTTTACCCATGTAAAATTAGGAGAAATACTAAACCGGAAATCACGTCCTATTTGTCCGTTATAAGTCAGATTTATTTCAATTCCTTTGTTCGAAACAGCTCCAACATTAGATTGTCCGACTTCACGTCCCATAATACTAGACACCTCAACTGGTGCTAAAATGTCCGAAGTATATTTATAAAAATAATCCAATGTTCCACTAAAACGTCCATTCAATAAACTAAAATCTAAACCAATATCCGTTATAGCCGTCTTTTCCCAAGTAATTTCCGGATTATTATAGGTTTTCATGTAAGCCCCAGACTGAAGAGTTGCCGGATTTCCAAAAGGATAATCATGTCCAAGTTCATAAATCTGTTGGTAAGGATAAACACCTATATTTTGATTACCAAGTACACCATAGGAAGCACGCAATTTCAAATTATCAACTACAGCTGAAACTGCCGCATTCTTCCAAAAATCCTCCTCAGAAATTCTCCACCCTGCAGAAACTGACGGGAAAAGTCCCCAACGATGACCGTCCGCAAAACGTGACGATCCATCATAGCGCAAATTAGCCTCTAATAAATAACGATCTTTCCATGCATAATTTATACGCCCGAAAAAAGAAAGCAACGCATATTCCTCCAATGAACTATCATTAGTAGCTGTTGATTTATCTCCAGAACCTAATTCATACAAATAATTATTAGGAAACGTATTTCTATAACCTTCCAAACCTTTATTATTAGATTGCTCCACAGAAGTACCCGCCAATAACTTAAAGGTATGATTTTTAATTTGTTTTTCATAAGTAGCTAATGCTTCAAAGGTAGTATACGTATTATTTGCAGTCCATACATTTAAAGTAGCGGGCCCCACTGTCTTACTATCATCAAAATAAGTATCAGCCCGGTACGCTTTATCATATTTAGTCCAGTAATTCACCCCAGCTTTACCTATAAAAGAAAGTCCGTCTACAGGAGTATTCCATGTCAATTGTCCGGAAGCACTTATATTTCTACTCACATTCTGTACAAAAGATTCACTCGCCAACCACGCTTCCGGACTATAATTATCCTGATATCCAAAACTTCCATCCGACTTTTGCCCGGCATAAATAGGTCCCTGACGAACAGCATATCCTATCATTCCATCAATACTTTGTGGTTCGCCATTAGGAGCATTATATTTATTATTATAAGCATTAATATTCAAATTAAGCATCAGCCCTTTGGCGATTTCACTTTTCATAGTAAACAGTGCAGTCATTCTTTCATTAGACGTTTTTGCCGTCATACCTTCCTGATTTCTATAACCTACTGATAAATTATAACTTGTCGTAGCATTTCCTCCTTGTATGCTGAGATTATGTTGGTGTTGAAAACCAGAACCAGATTCCAACAGCCATTTTAAGTGATTTACATTCGGATAATTATCCGGATCAGATCCATCTCTATACTTTTGAATCTGTTCAGGTAAATAAGCTTCCTGCTTACCCATATTCCGCATAGCCATATTATAATATTCCGCATAGCCATATTATAATATTCCGCATATTCCCATGATGGTAAAAAATCAGGCAATTCCGTAGGCCGTTGCCAACCAAAAGAATTACTATATGTAATAGTCGTTTTACCTTGTGCACCCTTCTTTGTTTCAATCAAGATCACCCCATTAGCAGCACGATTACCATAAATAGAAGCAGAAGCTGCATCTTTCAAAAAAGAAATGCTCTGAATATCATTAGGATCTACATCATCAATGTTACCTGATAAACCATCAATCAAAACCAATGGATCTGTTCCAGCTTTTGAAAATGTACCAGTTCCACGAATTTTAACAGTTGCTCCTTGTCCGGGACGACCTGAAGTTTGCAATACACTTAAACCTGGAGCCAAACCTGCCAGTGCTTGAGCAGTACTCATAACAGGCTTACTAGCCAAGTCTTCAGCTGAAACAGCAGATACGGCTCCTGTTAAATTCACCTTTTTCTGTGTTCCATATCCAACTACAACTACTTCTTCCAACTTTTTTGTATCTTCTTCCATTATAATACGAAGTAACTTGTTACTTTCAACCTTTATTTCTTGCGAAATATAACCTACATAACTTATCTGGAGCATGTTTCCCATTTCAGCAGACAGAGAAAATTTGCCATCCAAATCAGTAACAGTTCCATTGGAAGTACCTTTAACCAAGATACTGACCCCAATTAACGGCTCACCGGAAAAATCAGTAACCAAACCATTGACATTACTCTGTGTCTGTGCCCAAGTAGTATAGCTCAGGCAACACATCAACAAGACCACCAAGAATCTTATTGGCTGCATACATTCTAATCTGTTTCTCATTATTCTATTGATTATTGGGTTAATTTTCAAGACATAACAAGGGCTTACCGACCTAAAAAAGCCGATAAATAAACCTACTTTATGCTATATTCACTTCTTTATCTTAAATACGGGAGCAATCTTATTCAACTGTACATCAGGCATATCAATAACAACTCCTTGCGCTGTACGAGTAAAAGATACCTTTCCATAACCTAACAATTCAATTTTAGTAATTTTATCAGGATACAACTCACTTCCCGTTGCCAGCGATTGAATGACAACTTGCTTTTCTTCCGGCCATGCAAGGACTGTAGCATAGAGATATTTCTTGGTTTGAGTAAAACGGATTTCAGATGCAGTGGCTTTAGTGTAAGCACCTTCATTGAAACCTTGGGCATTAATCTTGATATCAGCATTGGCTATCGGACCTTCTCCGAAGACTTTCCACGGGCGTGTATCATAAATAGCCTCTTTATTCATACTCATCCAGTCACCAAATTCATTTAAAATGGCTTCTTCCTTTTCATCGAAAGTTCCGTCAGCCCGAAGAGGAACACTAAGCAACAAATTACCGTTCTTACTGACCACATCCACTAATAGTTTCACTACATCGGAAGCACTTTTATACCAGCCGTTCTCCGCCAATCTGGTATCATAATGCCAACCGCCTAAACAAGAACAAGTCTGCCATGGCTCTTCATAAATACTATTGGGAGATCCCCTTTCCACATCCCATACCAAAGCTTTACGTTGCTCATCGGTAAGAATTTTACCAAACATAACAGCACTGAAATCCCCCTTACGAACAACCATGTTGTGATTATAAAAATGTGCGGCAATCTTCAAACCCGCATCACTGATAGGATAAAACGGTACACCAGTCACATCAAAATAAATCAAATCGGGATTATAACGGTTTATTGCATCGACTGTACGATCATAAAAGTTTGTCACATATTCTTGAGTAGGAATACAAACACCATTTCCCCATGCCCATTGACGGTGAATCATACCGTCAGCCCAACTTCCAGCGCTTAACGGATGATTCTGTGCATAAAGTTTTTGAGGATCGTAGCCTTCCCACCACTTACCCTTACCATCTTCTTTAGTCAAACATCCATCGTAGGGTACACCTGCCTTCTCGCCATGACGGTCGTATCGTTGAGCCGGTTCATACCAGCTCCACGCATGGTCCGCATGGAAACTGATACCAAATGGAAGACCGTTTTTCTTAGCTGCTTCAGCCCAGCCCGCCAATATATCCTTCTTAGGGCCTATATTCACGGAATTCCATTCCTGATATTGGCTATCCCATAAATCATAATTATCATGGTGATTACCTAAAGCGAAGAAATACTGGGCACCAATCTTCTTATAAAAGGAAACCAATTTGTCCGGATCCCATTTCTCGGCTTTAAACAAAGGCAATATATCCTTGAAGCCCACTTCAGAGGGATGGCCATAATGTTCCACATGGTGCTTATACTCGCGCGAACCTTCCAAATAGAGAGAACGCGCCATCCAGTCGCCGGACCCTTCCACACATTGCGGTCCCCAATGTGCCCAAATACCAAATTTGGCATTTCTAAACCATTCAGGAACTTTATAGTTCTGCAATGATTCCCAAGTAGGTTCGAACTCTCCCTCCTGCATTTTTTCATTTTTCTCTGAAACAGGTACCTGGTAAGTCTGAGCCTCCAAAACTCCCGTCCAAAGCAACAAAGCCGAAGCCAAAAGAAAATGTTTTGCTTTCATAGTATAATTGCTTTATATGTTTTTCAATTATCAATAGTGCAAATATACAGAGTTGAAACCAATTTATATTATCCAAATGC
>OGML01001736.1_pt1 | contig 17331 bp, 14 predicted proteins | sample 1572951 | NCBI WGS metagenome assembly OGML01 (sample SAMEA2581883, study PRJEB24529) | metagenome | biome: Human gut stool | place: China | collected 2011 | reverse complement strand
TAGGCGGCGAACCGTACTGGTCTTGGTACGGCTTCGGAAGCCGTGTGGAATGGTGTGCTTGTTTTGTAAGCTGGTGCGCCGATCAGTGCGGCTATATCGACACCGGGGTTGTGCCGAAATATGCGGGTTGCGTGAACGGCGTCCAGTGGTTCAAAGATCGAGGACAGTGGATCGACGGTTCTGCCGAGCCTGTCCCCGGAATGATTATTTTCTTTGATTGGGATAACAAGGGTTCGTCGGGTCCGCAGGACGGACAATCCGACCACACCGGTATTGTCCAAAAAGTCGAAAACGGTATCGTTTATACCGTTGAGGGAAACTCCGGTGATAGCTGTCGGGTAAACCAGTACAGCGTAGGTCACTACGAAATCCTCGGATACGGGGTACCGCAATATTAAAATAGGTGGCTATGGGCTTTATTGTCCCATAGCCACCTATTTTTCTTTTTTGTTTAGAATTTGATCCGGGATAATTGAGGTGTTCAGCAAATCACCTGGCTCAACCTTCAGCGCATCAGCAATATTAAATAGAACCTCTACGGAAAAGGGTCTGACGATATTCGGTGCTTCGATTGCGCTAAGATGCGAACGGCTCATCATCGCCTCTGCCGCAAGCTGCTCCTGCGACATACCTCGCATTTTACGAAGAACTGAAATTGTGATTCCCAGTTGAATAAATCTATCTCTATTTTTGAAGCCAATTTCTTTGCTCATTTGCTCCACCTCGAATCCATAATAATTATATGTTATTCTCTCTTGACTTTCTGTTCTCGCTGTGAAGCTATTGACTTATATATAGAGCAAAAATATAATAATAAGTGCAGATGAACAATAATATGCTCATTTGCTCTACTGTTATTCTTGGTGGTGTTTGTATGACCTGTTGTTTTATCGGGCATAGGAGAATTAAGCATAAAAAAGAGCTTGCAAGTCGATTGCGGGACAATATTTGCTATCTGCTTGAGCAGGGCGTAGCAACCTTTCTGTTTGGAGATCATTCCGAATTTAATACGCTCTGCTACGAGGTGGTTTCAGAACTAAGAGAAGTTTACCCCAAAATTCGCAGAATACACTATCGGACGGATTATCCTGATGCAGATGCTTATACGATGCAGTTCCTATTAGATGGATATGAGGACAGTATTTGCCCTGACGGAGTTGCTGCTGCCGGGAAAGCTGCTTATGTGGAACGCAATCAAGCTATGATTCAGGCAAGTGACTTTTGCGTCTTTTACTTTAATAACGAATACCTTCCGGCGAGTCGAAAAGAGTCGAAAAAAGCAATAACAAGCTATCAGCCCAAAAGCGGAACCGGGGTTGCCTTTGACTATGCAAAAGCGCACGGAAGAACAATCATTAACCTATACGAAGAAGATGAACACTGCAATTAAGCATCGAATCTATTTGGTTCGTCTTTTTTGTGACATTTATATCCGAAGTCCCGTGCTTTACAACAAACACCTTTTGAGTTATTTGCATCATTGGAGCAGCCGGAAACGGCTGCTTTTCCTTTACGCTGATGAAGGGTGATAAGGCTATCGAGTGCTGTAAAGTATGTACCAATAGCAGCCTGCTCACTAATGTTTGACGGGATGGAGAACACGGTTTTGGACACCAATTTCCAATCTGCCCTCGGCATTTTCGTCCCGGTCGATTGATTAGCTACTTCATCGAATTGCCGGCTCTGAATCAATCGATATAGAAAGCTGCTATCAGCATTTTGAGGCTGTAATACCCAAAAATCGCCCACAGCAAGCCCATCAAATGTGGGCAAAAGCCAGTTTTGCAAGTACGGGCGGAGTTTTCCGTAAAGGACATCACCTTGATGAAATGCGATGCCTGATTTGATACTTTGCTTGGCGTAGATGTCTTTGTTGAGCCGACCTGTCCCTGACACTATATCCTCATATTCAACTCTTGGAAGGGTATCATCGGAGCATATTACCGATGATCGCACAGCGATTTCTTCAAACTTACGCTGTTCCCAAGAAAAATCAAAAGAGCCAAGGAAACACCTTGGCTCTCTTGTTAAGACCGCATATTTTTTCATTTTTCGGCTTGCTTTAGCGGTGATGGCACTCATTACGGCATATCAACCTCAAATCCACCGGTAAGAATGAACTGCCGCAAAAGCTGATCCGTTTTCATATTGACCTTGGGCGGAATCAACTTGGTTTGTTCATATGCTTCAAAGAACGCTTTTGCTTTGGTCTTATCGACGCTCTTTTTCAGCTCGTCAAACCTGCCAAACTCATTGATAGTCGCTTCATTCAGGTTAAGCCCCATCATATTCCTGAGTTTATCCTCATCAAGACCGAAGATGGTCGCAAAACGGTGAATTTGGTCATCTTTTGCTCTAAACTGATACTCCGTGATGTAGTCACGAAGCGTTTTTCCGTCCTCGGCAATGACATCGCCTCGCTCAATGTCGTGCAGAAAGATATTTGCGTATTTCTGCTCCTCTTGCGTTAGGGCAGCAAAAGTCTTGTGAAGTTCTGCCTTTGCTTGCTCAATAGATTCCTCGGAAGAACCTTCCTGCCGAATCAATTTGAGGTACTTATCGAAGCGACTGTTCATATAATCGGCATCGATAACCCCTGTGTCAATTTCAGTCAGGTATCCTACAAGATCGTATGGTATATCTATGTCTTGTGATCCGGGATCATCGGGAGAAGCGGCGGAAAGCTCTTTATAACGCTGTGCCAAAATCAAAAATGCGTTCTCATCGAACTCCATTGTAATTTCAATCGAATTTCCGCTTTCCTCGTCCTTGAATGAGTAAGTGTGTTTGTCCCACCTAAATCCTTGGATTTTAGCAGCTTCAAGGTATCCGTTGAAATCTCTAAACAGCGAGGCGAACTTAGCTCTTACGGTTCCGTCCGCAGGCAGCTTTTCAAAGTCAGGGATACCGGCATTCTTGAACAAATAGGCAATATCATCAAACACAGCGTTGAGCTTTCCGAGGTTGTAAGACAGTTTTTCAACGAACAGACCTATCGGTCTATCGCCGGAATAGAGCTTAACAGCTTTGCTCACATTCTGCTCCATCGTATGCGGCTTGCGATAATATCTGATAATGCCAAAAGGCTTATCGGGTCCGAAAAGTCTGTTGGTTCTGGAAAATGCCTGAATGATGTTCTCATACTCCAGTATCTTGTCCATATATAGCGTGTTGACCCACTTAGAGTCAAAGCCGGTAAGCATCTGATCCACTACAATCAGGAGGTCGAGCTGCTTCTCAGGCTCTCTTTCAACCCGCTTATACTGCTCTTTGTGGGCAAGGCGTAGGGAAAGGTCTTTTTTGAAGCGAGCGTGTGTAGCAATCGAAAAATCCTGACCAAACATCGTATTATAGTCAGTGAGGATTTCAATCAAACCTTGCTCTTTGTAGAAGGCAATCGGCTGCCCCCTGTATTCTTTGTAATCCCCATCTTCATTGCTGATATTGGGGTCAAAAAGGCAACTGATCCTTAGCTCCGGCATTGCAGCCTTCAACAGTCGATAGTAGTCTATTGCTTCGGGGATGCTGCTCGTTGCAAAGATTGCGTGGAATTTCCCGTTATGGCTCAAAGTAAGCCAGTTTTCTTGAATATCCTCAACAACCTTGCTTTGATGCTCCGAGGAAAGGTACTGAGTCTTCGGAAGATAATCTTCAATGCCCTTGACCCATTTACCGTCATCGCCTAAGAAACCAGCCATCTTGACGGTGGAGGAGTCCATATACTCATAGAATATTTTTGCCTTTTTCGGATCGCTGATTGCTTCTTCTTCGGTTGCCGCTTTTGCTTTTTCCAAAGCAACCACCTTGCGGACATCCTTGTCACGGAATGTCAGGACTTTATAAGGATCAAATCCAAGCACATTCTTATCCCTGATACCATCAGCAATGCTATATCTGTGGAGTTCATTGCCAAAAACATCTGTTTGGGCATTGTTTTTCTTTGCATTCTCCTCAAACACCGGTGTGCCGGTAAAGCCAAAGAAGATGGCATTGGGGAATGTTTCCTTGATGATGGATAGCATATCTCCAAAAGTTGAACGATGAGCTTCGTCAACAATAAAAACAAGCCGTTTACCGTTGATTATTTCAATGTCGCTTGCATTAAGTCCTTCGTCCTCATCTCGGATATTGCTCATCTTCTGAATAGAGGTAACAATTAGGGTATCTGCCGTTGCGTTGCTTTTCAGCTTAGTCAAAAGGACATATGTGTTCTCTGTTGCCTGCACGGTTTCGTTCTCGTCCGCAAATGCCCGATATTCCTTGAGCGACTGCGTTCCTAACTCAATACGGTCGGTAAGGAAAATAACCTTATCTGCATCATTGGAGTTTGCAATCAACTGAGCCGACTTAAAGCTCGTCATCGTCTTGCCTGAGCCGGTGGTATGCCAAATGTAGCCACCACGCTGCTTACCGCTGTCCCACTTCGTTTTAGACACAACATCGGAAATTGCGCTGGCTGCGTAATACTGGTAGCTTCGCATTACCTTCAGAACACCGTCAGCATTGTCGGCAACAGTATAAAACCCAATGAGCTGGTGCGCCATAGGGATGGACAGCAGCGAGGAGGCGATAGCTTTCCAATCGTTGATAGGTTCGTTATTGAAGTCAGCCCAATGGAAATAGTAATCCGTATTGAACTTTCCGTCAGGTCCGGGATTCGCAAAATAACGAGTTTCTTCAGGGTTCATTGCTACAAACACCTGAACGAGCGAGAACAATCCGGTAAAAACGCCCTCAAATGAGTATTTCTCAATCTGATTATATGCTTGACTGACGGGGACACCGCTGCGCTTCAGCTCAATATGTATGACCGGCATACCATTGATGAGCAGCATCAAATCGCCACGACGATCATTCAGCATTTTTGACTTGCTCGGAAAGACTGGTTGCTGTACGATCTGATACCGGCTCTGTCCAGCGGCGATTTCCCTGCGATCATATATTTTCAAGCTGATTTCAGTGCCAAAATGGAGCTTATCATCAGGGTTATCACGCTTGATGGACACAGTTTTTCCGTTGATAAAGCCATTGAGTTTCAACGGGGTTCTAAGTTCCGTGATCTGCTCGATGATCTGCTGCATTTCGCCATCCGTAAGAGGATAGTTATTCAAGCGGTCAATTCCACGGTTGTTATCATACAGGATCTTTGCCCAATTTCGGATGAGGTCTTGCTCGGTTGGGTTCTTGATAACTTCTTTTTCCCAGCCTTTATCCGCCAAGACTTTAATCAGGGCTTCCTCAAAGTCCGCTTCTTTTTGGAATGTCATTCGATTTCCTCCTTCCTGCTAAATTGATGTCACACGAACATCTTTTCAAGCATAGATTTCTTGATATTTTGGAGCTTTTCCAACTCACGCTGATGAAGGGTGATAAGGTTGTCAAGATGGCGAAAGAACTCTGCAATTTTGATTTGCTCATCTCTTGATGGAAACCTCATTAGATAATTAAGCATCTCATCAAGTTTCAAAACTCTGTTTCGACCAGCTCCTCCCGGTGAAGCAAGCCATAAATGATGACGAAATTTTTCGTCTACAATTACATAGCGGAAAAACTCCGGAACCATCCCTTCAGCAAATGAAAACTGCGGAAATCTATGCGAAACCAGCTTCCCTGCATCATTTTTATCCGTAATTGCAACGGCGTGTTCCCACCCAAAAGTAATATTTACAATAAAATTTCCGGCTGCAACTCGATGCATTTGAGCTGTTTCGAGTTCCTGTCCCTTGGCTACATAGCTATGAAATGTTCCTTTTGCGTGACTTCTTATGCCGAGTCTATAATAGCCATCGTGAGGCGTGGGGACAGGATCTTCGTATTTGCTTGTAATTTCTCCAAACTTACGCTGTTCCCAAGAAAAAGTTGAAGTCGCAAATAACAGAGAGAAAACTACCTGAGAAGGGCTGCATAAATTTGCACATTTACGCTGATGAAGGGTGATAAGGTTGTCGAGGTTTTCAAAGAATAGCCCTATGCGCTTTTCCTCAGGAACAGATGGCATACAAATAACAGTGTTTAGTATGTTATCGTTATAAAGCCTTTTTATGGTGCTACCCTCAATACCAGCCCACTTTACTACTGAGTAAAAACACTTCAAAAATGGATTTGAGAGCCTTTCATCGTGGTTAAGCCACACGATATTTGAATCCTGAAAATACTCATTATTCCCGGCAAATTCAACGGTTCTGCCGATACTGCCCGACGCTGAAATCAAAATATCTCCCTTTTGGGGATAAGGGTATTTTGATTTGTATTCTTCAAAAAGCTCTCTGGAAATAAACGCATCAGGATCAGCGCCAAATGTTCCAATTTTATAAAAAGGTATATCTCCAGTTTCTGATGTCTGTTCCTTGAAAATGCGGCGGCACATTGAAACCGAGCCTATTTCACCAAGCTTACGCTGTTCCCAAGTGTCACTAAATCCCTTAAATCTGATTGCCGGAGTGTCTGTTTTTTTCGTCATTTTGCACTACCTCCAAGCAATTTCTTAAGTTCAGCAAGACCTTGCATATCAAAATCGTTACCTGTTAAATCATCAAGCATACCCGAAAGCGAAGATTCCGCTTCACTAATCTGACTGTCAAGTTCAGTGAATGAGGTATCATATTTCTTTGAAAGCGCATCAATCTGGCTTTCAAGTGAAGAAATCAGTGTGTGCGGCAGATTGGTTATTCCGTCACAGATAGGGTCAATCCACTTTTTAACAAGAATGTTATGAATTTCTTCGTCAGTAAGTGTTTTTATTTTTTCTTCGGTTTCGCTGTCAAGGACTGTTTTCTTTGTCTTTAGAGCCTTCTTCACTTGGCTGATTTTATTGTTTGTTTTATCAATACTCATAATTATCGATTCGTATGAATCGTCTTCATATTCGGCGCCTTTTTTGATATTCTTTTTGATTTCGGCAATTTTTGATTTGAGCTTCTTGGAATCAATATCGCTCGAATCACCGTCTTTAAAAAGTTCGGCTTTGTCATCGGGTTCAATGGAATCAAGAAGGTCATCCTTTTCGTTTGCCAGTGCAGAAATCTCAATGTCTAAAGCTGAAACTTCGTCCGCCAAATCGGAGAAATACAGATTTTGAATCATAGCGAAAGGTATAAGTCTACCGTCTGTTCCGATAACCTTTTCTTCAAGTTTTTTTGTTTTGGAGTCTTTTTTTAGTACTTTAATATCATCAATTTCTTTCGCAGCCGCAAAGCCCTGAGTTTTTACAGTCTCAAGGTCGAGAAGTATTTCTTGCCATACATTGTCAAGTGCCTCAAAACAATCATAATAATCAATTAACCCGTTGTCGTCAATTTTTTCTCTTATAGAAGCGGCGATTTTCATTTCGAGTGAACTCAAGTGAATGCTCGCCGGGTTCGAAAGAAATTCATTTTCAAGATAAGTTTTTAAATACGAAAATTTATTATTATAAAAACTGATAAACGAAGCAACATCAGCGTTATTCTCAATAATTTCTTTTAAGTTCTCGGCGGCAGTTACGGAATATTTTGAATTTATAGCCTTAAACAGTTCATTTTTCAAAGTCGGAAATTGTCGCCAAAACGGAGCAAGTTTTTCGCTATTTATCTCAGCGTTCGGTATACCGCCGTACATCAACGCAAAGATATCATGCGGTTCTACTTTGTCGGATGAATCGACATAGCGAGGGATATTCAAGTTGAATTCATTTTGCTTGATTTCATCGAAGCTTACAAGACGGGAATAGCGGTCAATATTTTTTCTTGAAATAACCGTGTCAACAATCTTGCGAATGTCTCTTTGGCGCAGTTTGTTTTTGTTACCGTCCTTAATAAATCCCTTTGATGCGTCAATAAAGAGGATATCACTTCTCTCACGAACTTTTCTGAGAATCATGATGATTGTTGGAATACCGGTGCCGTAAAAAAGATTTGCAGGCAGACCGATAATTGTTTCAATATTGTGCTTTCTTACAAGTTGCTCTCTAATTGTTCCTTCTTCACCGCCTCTGAAAAGCACTCCGTGAGGTAAAACAATGGTCATTATTCCATCGCTGTTAAGATGATACAGATTGTGAAGAAGAAAAGCATAATCCGCTTTTGATTTTGGAGCAAGTCCGTATCCGCTGAACCTCGGGTCTTCCCTCGGTTCCCAAGGTTGAGAGTAAGGAGGATTTGAGCAGCAAGCATCAACAGAAAGGTAATCATACGTTGAATCCGGATCGCCGTCCTCAAAATAAGGCCAATCTTTGTCAAGAGTATCACCTTTGCGTGCTACGATATTACCCGGCAAAATATCGTGCATGACGAGGTTCATTCTGGTAAGGTTGTATGTTTCCGGAATCAATTCCTGAGCATAATACTTAATTTTATTTTTGTCTCCGAGATAGCCTGAAACAGCCTGACCGATATTTATAAGCAACGAGCCAGAGCCGGATGTCGGGTCGTATATAGACAGAGTTTCTTTATGTTGAAGGTTATATGCTATGATTTCTGCCATAATGACAGAGGCTTCGTGAGGAGTATAAAACTCGCCAGCTTTGCCAGCGTTGGCTGCAAAGTTTTTTAAGAGATATTCGTAAACAAAACCGAGAACATCATAATCTTCCCTGTTGTCGGTAGGAATGGATTTTACAAGTTTTATTATTTCGCCAGCGTTTTTGGTCCTTTCGGGGTCGGTAGAGCCAAGGTCTGTAATTCTGCTTGATAAGGTGGCAAAAATATTTGAGAACACTTTTTTATATGCAGAGGAAATATGTCTCTCAAAGGCGCTCAATGCAACAGTTACATTTTCGACGGAGAAATCTACACCGAGATTTATCCAAGTTGAAAATAAATTTTTGTATGCGATAAAATAACCGAGATTGTCCATGCAGTTCTTTTTCGGTTGCTCATCTTCTTCCTTTACCTCGGGTAGTTCATCTCTTTCATAGCTGAGATTATTAATCAGATAGTTTTCTTCACGATCTGAAAGATATTTGTAAAACAAAAATCCGAGCATATAGTCTTTATATGTCGCCGCAGGCACCTTGCCTCTGAGTTCATTTGCAAGTGTCCATATTTTCGATGCCAATTGTTGTTTGTTCATAATCTTCCTCCGATTATATCTATGTAGTTATCTTAATTTTATCAAATGCCATGTCTTATAAAACGGACTTAATCTTCTTCATCAGGAATAAAATCCATAATATCTTCTACTTTACAATCAAGTGCCTTACATATTCTACCGAGAACCTCAGTATTAACATTTTCATCTCTGCTCATTTTGCTCATTGTGTAGTGGCTTAATCCTGCTAAAGCTTCCAAATCCTTTTTCTTCATATCCCTATCAACAAGAATATGCCACAACTTTTTATAACTAACAGCCATTAATTGCACCTCTTTTTCTGTCAAAGTGTGAGTGTATATATTATACCATATAAATCTGATTTTTTCAATATAAAGTCGTTATAGCAGACGAAAGTTCAATTTTTCGAACTTTTGCAAAATGAGCAAAATGTATCTTGTGCCCGAATTTCAGGAATTTTCTTGGGAACAGCGTAAGTTGGGAGAAGTGCTTATAAGCCTGCAAAACAATACCCTTTCAAGGGCTGATTTATCATCCGAGGAAGGGATTGTAAAGAATATTCACTACGGGGATATTTTGGTTAAATTTGGTGAAGTGATAGATGTGAAAACTGAATCTCTTCCTATGATTGGAGACGAAACAGTTATAGCTAAATACAAGTCATCATTTTTACAAAACGGTGATGTTATTGTTGCGGATACCGCAGAGGATGAAACCGTAGGAAAATGCACAGAAATAGCAGGATTAAGTGATGAAATTGTAATTTCAGGACTACATACAATACCTTACAGACCATTACAAAAATATGCTCCCGGTTATCTTGGATATTATATGAACTCGCCATCTTATCATAACCAATTATTACCTCTTATGCAAGGAATAAAAGTTACTTCGATTTCAAAAACTGCATTGCAAAATACAGACATTTTATATCCAAAATCAGCGACTGAACAGGCTGCTATCGGTAGATATTTCCGCAACCTCGACCACCTTATCACCCTTCATCAGCGTGAGTTAGAAAAACTTCAAAATATCAAGAAATCTATGCTCGAAAAGATGTTTGTTTCGGAGGAAAAGAGAAAATGAAAAAAATAACTTTATATCACGGTACTCCTGACAAAATTGTAGTGCCTACATTCGGCAAGGGCGAGGAAAAACACGACTACGGACAAGGATTTTATCTTACCGAAAGCATAGACCTTGCAAAAGAATGGGCAGTTTGCCGACCAAATGAAACAAACGGCTATGTTCATCAATATGAACTTGATACAGAAGGACTTGAAATTTTGGATTTTCAAGAAAAAGGTGTTCTTGCGTGGCTTGCAGAACTGATGAAGCACAGAGACGCAGCCGACTCAAAGCGTTACCGTATGCTTGCAAAGAAATTTATTGCAAAATACGGTGTAGATACCGGCAAGTACGATATTATTAAAGGTTGGAGAGCAAACGCCTCATATTTCTATATCGCAAAGGAATTTGTAAGAGACAATATTGATATAGATATTCTTGAGGAATTGCTGTCTCTTGGCGGCTTAGGTATTCAGTATTGTATAAAGTCCGAACTTGCCTATTCTAAACTGCAAGAAGTGGCAAACAGCTTGCAAACTGTTGAGTACACACAGTTTAACGAATTGTACAATCAGCGAGATATTACTGCAAGGCAGAAAATGCGTGAACTTGTTGATTCCGACGCTAACCGTGTAACAAAGGTGTTCAGTACACTGTTTGAGGAGTGATGATTATGAGAGCCTATTCACAGGATTATTTGAATGATGTAGTAGAAAATCAGGGTAAGCTCTTTGACTTTGTTGCCCAAACTTATCCCGATAAAGATACCGAAGATTTTATCAAGACCTATATGACAAGCAAAACAAGGAAAAGTATTGATGAGGCAAAAGCCTATGTCAACACAATGGATGCCAAAGAATTGTGGGAATACTTTACCGAAACCGAAAAGTATTCCTTAAAGTCCGGCAAGGCTCTTGACGGCTTTATGCCAGACTGGATTGGTGAATTTTATGCTTACTATCAATGGTATTACGATATTCCGAGTGTCGAGGTGCTGAAAAAGGTGCCACTTGATTTCATAAAAAAAGCTTACTACGGTTTGCACGACTTGGAACTTGATTTGGCAGTGCAAAAAGTCGGTGAAGTGTAATGAATATTGTTTGTTTTCACAATCCCAATGAAGATAACGGCTATTTGAGCAATTGGTATCCGTCACCCTTTACGGTGGACGGTGTTGCGTTTTCTTCGATGGAACAATTTATGATGTACCGCAAAGCAATCTGCTTTGGAGATGAAGCGGTAGCAGCTCAAATCTTATCAACAAGTGATGTTGCCGAAATCAAATTACTTGGCAGGCAGGTGTCAAACTACGATGAGAGTTTGTGGAACGGCATTCGTCAAATTGTAGTTTATGAGGGACTTTTGGCAAAGTTCTCGCAAAATGAGGAACTAAAAGGAAAACTCAAAGCAACCGAAAATGCTGTTTTGGCAGAGTGTGCCGTAAAAGACCGTATTTGGGGCATTGGGTTGTCAATGAAAGATCCCAATAGATTAAACAAATCTAAATGGAACGGTAAAAATCTGCTTGGATATGCCCTTATGATGGTGCGTGATCACTTATAATGGAATTATTCTTGGGAACAGCGTAAGCTCGGTGATGTCGTGCAGATAACTATGGGGCAATCGCCGGATGGTAGTACCTATTCGGATGAGCCAAGCGATTATATCCTTGTTCAAGGTAATGCCGATTTGCAAAATGGCTGGGTTTGCCCCCGCATTTGGACAACTCAAATCACCAAGAAAGCAGATGCAGGTGACTTAATAATGAGTGTCCGTGCTCCGGCTGGAGCAATGGGAAAAACCGCTTATAATGCGGTAATCGGGCGTGGTGTTGCTGCAATTAAAGGAAATGAATTTATTTATCAACTGCTCGTAAAAATGGATGCAGACGGTTTTTGGAAAATACTTTCCTGCGGCTCAACATTTGAATCTCTTAACTCAGAGAATATTAAAAATGCTGAGGTCAAAATACCGACAACAGCCGAGCAGATAAAAATAGGCGGTTATTTTCAGCAGCTCGACAACCTTATCACCCTTCATCAGCGTGAGCTTAAAAACTTAAAAACCCGCCTTGAAAAGATATTTGTGAATTAAGGAGATGAAATTATGCCATACAATGACGAATTGCTCTTTGAAAGAGACCTTATAAACTACCTTCAACAGAGTTGCGGCTGGAAGGACGGACTTATTAAAAATCCCACAGAAGAAGATTTGATAAAAAATTGGGCCAACATTCTTTACGAAAACAATAATGATATTGACCACTTAAATGGATGCAGACTCACAGACGGAGAAATGAGGCAAATTCTCGGTCAGATTGATGCACTTAAAAGTCCGTATAAACTGAATACATTCATTAACGGCAAAAGTGTAACGATAATAAGGGATAATCAGGATGACTCTGCTCATTTCAGTAGTCCTGTGACCCTTAAAATATATGACCGTATGGAAATTGCCGCTGGAAACAGCAGATACCAAATAGTCGAACAACCGAGATTTAAAACAACAAACAATGTTTATCCAAATAGACGTGGCGATTTAATGTTGCTTATCAACGGTATGCCTGTATATCACATAGAACTAAAGAAGAGTGGTGTACCGTTAAGTCAGGCGGAAACACAAATCCAAAAGTATATGATAAACAATGCGTTCACCGGCATTTTCTCTCTTATTCAAGTGTTTATTGCCATGAATCCGGAGGAGTCAGTCTACTTCGCAAATCCCGGCCTTGACGGTAAATTTAATCCCCTTTATTATTTTCATTGGACTGATATAAACAATGAATATATCAATGAATGGCATAAATTTGCTCATTCGCTTCTTATGATTCCGAGAGCACATGAGATGATTGGTTTCTATACTGTACCGGATGCCTCTGACGGCGTTTTGAAAGTGCTGCGTCCATACCAAGTTTACGCCGCACTGAATGTTTCAAATACAGTATCTGCATCTCATTGGACAAAAGCCGAACAAAAAGCGGGATACATCTGGCATACCACAGGCAGCGGAAAAACACTCACATCATTCAAAACGGCGCAACTCATTGCGAATATGAACACAAAAGCAGACAAAGTAGTTTTTCTGATTGACAGAGTAGAGCTTGGCGATCAATCCTATACCGATTATACTAATTTTGCCAATGTTGATGTCTCTATCAATAACACAAGTGATACCGATGCACTTATAAAACTATTGAAAAGTGATGAGGCTGACGAAAAAGTTATCATTACTTCTATTCAGAAAATGTCTCGTATTAAAGAGGGCGATGTACCACAATCTGTTATCAGCAAAATCAGGGGAAAGCATATTGTCTTTATTGTTGATGAATGTCACAGAGATCAGAACGGTGAAATGCATCAAAATATCGAACACACTTTTCCAACAGCAATGTTTTTCGGTTATACGGGCACACCAGATCATGCCCTAACAAAAGATATTTTCGGTTCTGAAAAGCATAGATATACAATAGCCCACGGTATAAGAGACCGCAATGTTTTAGGATTTGACCCTTATGAAGTGCATATATTTGACGACAATGACCTGAGAGTGAAAGTCGGGCTTAACCTTGTTCATGCTGTTACCGAAGCAGAGGCAATGGCTGACGATATGAAGCGTGATAAATATCTTTATTACCTTAATCAGGGCACAGAACCTTGCCCAATGACTGAGATTGAAAAGCATATTCCCGTTACTCAATATCAAACCGATAATTACAGAAGAAAGGTTGTTGAAAACATTCTAAAAAGATGGACAGTAAGAAGTTACAACTCACTGTTTCATGCAATATTCGCAACGAGTAGTATTCCCGAAGCTATTGAGTATTATAAAATATTCAGGGAAGAGCGTGAAAAAGGTAATCACAGCCTAAATGTCACGGCACTTTTTGATGCAAGCGATGACAACGGAAATAATGCTATTTTGAAAATGCAAGGTATAACGCAAATTCTGAATGATTACAGAGATATGTTCGGTCAGAGTTATACTCACGCCAATTATGACAAATTTAAAAAAGACCTGTGTAAACGACTTGCGCATAAAGACCCGTATATTAACCTTGAAATAAATCAGCAACTGAATATTGTTATTGTTGTAGATCAGCTTTTGACCGGATTTGACTCAAAATGGATTAATACGGTTTATCTCGATAAAATGCAGAGAAGTAAAAACTTTATTCAGACTGCATCAAGAACGAACAGACTTTTTGGACCGGAAAAGAAACACGGAACAATAGTCTGGTATAGATATCCACATACAATGACAGCAAATTTTAAGGCAGCTGTTGATGAGTATTCCGGTAACAGACCTTTTGGTGTTTTTGTAGATAAACTTGAAAAAAATCTCAATTCATTAAACTTGATTTTTGATGATATTTGCAGTCATTTTGAAGCAGTAGGAATTGAAAACTTTGAACACAATTATTGTGATGATGGATGGAAAAAGAAATTTGCAAAATTATTTCAGTCTTTCCAGGACAAACTTGACTCTGCAAAAATTCAGGGCTTCTACTGGGGAAATTGTGAATATAATTTTGATCACGACGACAGTCCACAAACAACGGTTAAAGTTAAAATTGATAAGGAAACATACCTCATACTTGTTCAAAGATATAAGGAGCTGTTCGTAGTAAGCCCAGGCAATCCTGACCCACCGTATGACATTGACCCACATATCACTGAAATCAGTACAGATGTAATTGATAACGATTATATGAATTCCCGTTTTAAACAGTTCATCAAAGATTTGAATGCTGGCAATGCTGAAGCAAAGCAAAGGAATCTTGATGAACTCCATAAATCATTTGCGGCTCTTTCTCAGGAAGATCAGTCCTTTGCAAGGCAATTCTTAAACGATGTTGAAAACGGTCTGGCTGTTGAGGAAAATAAAAACCTGTCGGATTATATCGCAGAATATAAGGCAAAAAGCTATAACGATAAGATTAGTGAGATTTCTAAAGGTATGGGGTTGAATCCCGATAAACTCAGATTTTTAATTAACCTTCATCCAACAGAATCAAAAATTAACGAATTCAACAGGTACGATGAGTTGTTTTGTGATTTGAATTTGGATAAAGCACGAACATATCTTGAGAAAAAGCTCGGTAAAGCATTGGCAAAAAAACGAGAAGTTAAAATGGAAGCTGATGCATTTTTGAGGGAAGTAATTCTAAACGGGGTTTGATTCTATTTAAATTGAATTTGATATTACCTAAACGGTATATGAAACGAAAAAGTTTATGGCTTTTGCAATGATTTCATGTTTCGTATACAAAATTAATTGGGGGGTCAGGAGAAATCTTGACTCCCTTGCTTTTTCTTGGGAACAGCGTAAGTTACTAGAGTTCGGTTTAGCTACTGGTGGAACGTCTATAGAATCGGAGTTTTCAGAAGATGGAGTATATAAGGTAATAAGCATAGGAAGCTATTCTGAAGACAACGTTTATAGGGACCAGGGAATACGTGCTGTTAGGTCAGATAAGACTGTAAATAGAATTTTAAACAAAGGTGATATTACGATGATTTTGAATGATAAAACAGCATCTGGAAATATCATTGGACGTGTACTTTTAATTGAAGAATCGGGGGTTTATGTATATAATCAGCGAACTGAAAGAATTGAAGTGGATAATTCAAATTATGATTCGCAGTTTATTTATACAATGTTAAATGCCCCAGCGATTAGAGATAGAATTATAAAGCAAAGTCAAGGCAATACACAGATATACGTTAATTGGACAACTATATCTCAGACGGATTATTTAGTGCCTCAATTTAGCGAGCAAAGAAAAATCGGAGAATATTTTGCTAACCTCGACCACCTTATCACCCTTCATCAGCGTAAGCACTATTTAATTTTGGAGGATATTATGCTGAATAACATAAACAAAATGGATTTATTTTACGATTATTACGCTCAATGGATTACGGTGTATAAGGAGGGGGCGATAAGAAAGGTCACAATGGACAAGTATTTGCTTACACAGTCTTGGATAAAACAATTAGCGCCGGAACTGAGGGTATGCGAACTATCGAGGATAACATATCAAAAGCTGCTTAATGATTATGCCAAGTCGCACGAAAGGCAGACGACGATGGATTTTCATCATCAACTTAAAGGTGCAGTTTTGGATGCAGTTGATGAAGGTCTCATAGAAAGAGACCCTACACGAAAAGCAATTATCAAAGGCAAAAAACCAAGGCACAAGAAAATCAAATATCTTAATCAATTTGAGTTACATAAATTACTGTCAAATTTAGATTTGGGACAAGAGATAAATTGGGATTGGTTTATTTTATTGGTCGCAAAAACAGGCATGAGGTTTTCTGAGGCATTAGCAATAACACCTAAGGATTTTGATTTTTCTAAACAATCGTTATCAATTAACAAAACTTGGGATTACAAAGGTGAAGGTGGATTTATGCCAACAAAAAATCAGTCATCAATCAGAAAAATACAAATTGACTGGCAACTAATAATTCAGTTTTCTACACTTGTTAAAGATTTACCTGAAGATGAGCCGATATTTGTTTCTGGCAAGGTATATAATTCGACTGTTAATGATATTCTTGAAAGACATTGCAAGAAAGCAGAAATACCTGTTATTTCTATTCACGGATTAAGACATACACACGCTTCACTGCTTTTGTTTGCGGGAGTATCAATCGCAAGTGTTGCACAAAGATTAGGACATTCAAGTATGACGACGACGCAGAAAACTTATCTGCATATTATTCAAGAGCTTGAGAACAAAGATGTGGATTTGGTGATGCGTTCGTTATCAAGTCTGAATTGACGACAACCGCTTACGCTGATGAAGGGCGATATACTACAATTATTTATAAATTAAAAGTGACATCCAAAGTGACAACTCTAATGTCACTTTGGAATAAGTGAATTTATAATTGAGCCTCGGACATTTCAATTTATTATCTATCAATAAATAAACATAAACACGAGTTCTAATCAAATGCTATAATAAACATATAAATAGTAAATCCATATCAAAAGGGCTTTACTATTATTTGTCACCGTTTCTTGCAGTGGGGTGCATTATATTTGCGTTCTAAATACAGTTCATTTTTCAAGAGCATCAAAAAAGCATCAATTTTCAACAAAAATTATAAAGACAAAAACGAACAGCACTTTCAAATCCTGAAAGTGCTGTTTTGTGCGGAATTTTAGGGGGACTGTATTTTAACACGCGGCTTAACTGAAAGCGTGCTTTTCGCTCCAAAACCG
>OGML01001716.1_pt1 | contig 17491 bp, 15 predicted proteins | sample 1572951 | NCBI WGS metagenome assembly OGML01 (sample SAMEA2581883, study PRJEB24529) | metagenome | biome: Human gut stool | place: China | collected 2011 | reverse complement strand
ATGTCCGATGATATGCCAGTGCACCATGTCTTTGGAATGGGAAATGGGAATCGCCGGAAAATACTGGAAACTGGAATTCACCATGTAGTAATCGTCGCCAACACGGATCACAGAAGGATCCGGGAAAAAGCCTCGCTGTACAGGATTGTGATAGGTTCTCTGTTCGCTCATAGGGGTCTCCTTTTATCACTCATAATTATACTGTAAGTGTAGCTTCTTCCCCGACTTCTGTCGTGCCAGTTTTCTTTTTATTTTATGACAAATATTGCATTAAATACCGATTGATCCTCCGGAATTATTCCATGATGGAGTACTGCATCCACTCGTACAACAACTTCGTGCCCTCCATGATCTCGGGCGGGAGCAGCGCACGCGCTACCAGCTTTAATTCATCGGATTCGATGTCCGTTCTGCGAAGATGGGCGTAATCGCCGTCAATGCTTTCTACGATATATTCAAAACGATTCATAGGGATACCTCTTTCTTTGATGTGCTTGAGATAAGTTTAAGAGGTTTTTGTGGGAGAGTCAAGGGAATACGCCTTATCTTCGAAAATCGCTCTGCTTCGCACTTATGCTTCGACGCAGCAGTGTCTTATCGCATAAATTGCTTCGCAATTCATGCGATATCCGCTGGACTTCGTCATATCCGTGACATAAAAAGTACCCGACCTCTCAAGCAAGCTTGGAGATCGGGTATTTTGCACATCCACGTTTATATCTTCGAAAATCGCTCTGCTTCGCAGAGCACGTGCTTCGCACTTATGATTTTCTCGATAAACACCCATAAAAAACAAATGCCACACCCGAAGGTGTGGCGCTTGTTTTTTCTATGGGTGTTTACATCATTCCGCCCATACCGGCTCCACCGGCGGGCATTGCAGGAGTCTCTTCCTTGATGTTAGCTACAACGCTTTCGGTAGTAAGCAGTGTGCTTGCTACGCTGGTAGCGTTCTGCAGGGCACTTCTGGTAACCTTTGCAGGATCCAGGATGCCGGCACTTACCATATCTACATATTCCTCTTTCAGAGCATCGAAGCCGACACCGACCTCAGACTCACGTACCTTATTGATGATAACGCTGCCTTCCAGTCCTGCGTTTGCTGCGATGTGATACAGCGGAGCTTCCAATGCTTTCAGGACGATGCCTGCACCGGTCTTCTCATCACCTTCCAGAGTAGCTGCCAGTTTGGCAACTTCCTTGGATGCATGAATGTATGCGGAACCACCGCCACAGATGATGCCTTCCTCTACGGCTGCTCTGGTAGCTGCCAACGCATCTTCCAGGCGAAGCTTAGCTTCCTTCATCTCAGTCTCGGTAGCAGCACCTACACGGATGACTGCCACGCCACCGGACAGCTTAGCCAGTCTCTCCTGTAATTTCTCTCTGTCGAAATCAGAAGTGGTCTCTTCGATCTGCTTCTTGATCTGTGCGATTCTGGACTGCAATGCTTCCTTATCGCCTTCACCGTCTACGATCACGGTGTTCTCTTTCTGAACCTTAACGGATTTTGCACGACCCAGCATATCCATTGTGGTATCTTTCAGTTCATAACCAAGCTCGGAGCTGATCACGGTACCACCGGTCAGGATTGCGATATCCTCCAGCATAGCTTTTCTTCTGTCACCATAGCCGGGAGCCTTAACAGCTACTACATTGAAAGTACCACGCAGCTTGTTGACGATCAGGGTGGTCAGTGCCTCGCCCTCTACATCCTCAGCGATGATCAGCAGCTTAGCGCCGGACTGAACGATCTGCTCTAACAGGGGCAGGATCTCCTGAATGTTGGAGATCTTCTTATCAGTGATCAGAATATAAGGATTATCCAGAACTGCTTCCATCTTATCCATATCGGTTGCCATGTAAGCGGAGATATAACCTCTGTCAAACTGCATACCCTCTACCAGATCCAGTTCGGTCTGCATGGTCTTGGACTCTTCAATGGTGATAACACCGTTGTTGCTTACCTTCTCCATAGCATCTGCAACCAGCTGTCCTACTGCTTCATCTCCTGCGGAGATTGCTGCTACTCTTGCGATGTGCTCCTTACCGTTTACCTTCTGGCTCATCTTACCGATGGTTTCTACTGCACATGCAGTTGCTTTCTTCATACCTTTTCTCAGGATGATGGGGTTAGCACCTGCTGCCAGGTTCTTCATACCTGCATTTACCATAGCCTGTGCCAGAACGGTTGCTGTGGTAGTACCATCACCGGCTACATCGTTGGTCTTGGTAGCTACTTCCTTTACCAGCTGTGCACCCATGTTCTCGAATGCATCTTCCAGCTCGATCTCTTTTGCAATGGTAACACCATCGTTGGTGATCAGGGGTGCACCGAAGGACTTATCCAGTACTACGTTTCTTCCTTTGGGTCCTAAAGTTACTCTTACGGTATCTGCCAGCTGGTTGACACCAGCCTCTAATGCTGCACGGGCTTCTGCGCCGTATTTAATCTCTTTTGCCATAATAATCAGCCTCCAATTTATTTGTTCTTAGTCTTAATTTCTTTTTAGGTCTCTGCAATTACTGAATAATTGCAAGGATGTCGCTCTGTCTAACGATGATGTACTCTTCGTCATCCAGCTTTACTTCGGTTCCGGAATATTTGGAATAGATGACCTGATCGCCAACCTTAACTTCCATCTTGACTTCCTTGCCGTCTACAACACCGCCGGGGCCTACTGCTACGACTTCTGCCTGCTGGGGTTTTTCCTTATTCTGACCGGGGAGTACGATACCGGACTTGGTAGTCTCCTCTGCAACTAACTGTTTTAATACGACTCTGTCACCTAACGGTTTCAAATTCATGATAACTGCCTCCTTAATAGCTATTTAAAAATATTATTACTCGTTTTCATTTGTTAGCACTCATTTTTATCGAGTGCTAATTGCTATAGCTTATATTAGTTTTATATGCCCAGTTTTTCAAACGTATTCACAACTATTTAAAATCTCTATTCTCATTTTTTCTCTCATTTTCTCATTTTATCTTTCTTTTTTATATAGCATAAGTGAAAATACGATTTAATATTTCGTTTATAATTATAAAAAAGAATCTCGCTTATTTCCTATGAATTAAAAAAACAGCCCGATGCTATCACCGGACTGTTTCCCATACTTACCTATAAAATTGATTTACTTTATGCTGTTTTGGCATCGTCATGGTATTTCTGCCACTTCTTCTTATAAATAAAGTAACAGGGAATTCCTACGAATACCATTCCACCTAAAATATTACCGATGGTAACGGGAATAAAGTTGTTCAGACTGTGAAGTATCGTCAGTCCCTGAATCTGCTCTGCCGTCAATCCGTATGCTTCCTGTGCTTTCGCCACGTAAACAGGATTCTGCGCAGCCATCATGCCAACGGGAATGTAGAACATATTTGCAACGCAGTGTTCGAAGCCGCCGACCACAAACGCCATGATCGGGAAGAAGATCGCCCAGACCTTACCTACGATATCCGTAGCTGCCACTGCCATCAGGATAGCAATACATACCAAAATATTACACAGAATGCCTGAGGTGATTCCCTTCAGGGGAGAAATGCCCACTTTGCCGACTGCCACCTTGATGGCATAGGCACCCAGCAGCCCACCGGTGTAATCCAGATTACCGGAAAAGTAGATCAGGGTATCAATGATCAGGGCGCCGATCAGATTGCTGAAGTACACCACGATCAGGTTGCGGATACATTCGAACCACGTTACCTTTTTGCCAACCACATCCATGACGATCAGGCAGTTACCGGTGAAAAGCTCTCCACCTACAAATACAATGATCATCAGTCCCACGGGGAAGATAATACCTGCCACACATCGTGCCAGCCCTACATTGTCAATGGCATGTGCCGCGGTGCTGCTGGTGGCTCCGCCCAGCGCGATAAATGCACCCGCCATAATACCTAACAGGATCATCTTGCCTAAAGGAAGATGGGCTTTACCTTCTCCGGCTTTCATGTTGGTATCAATGACTTCTGACGGCGTATTAAAATGCTGTTCCATATAACCCTCATTTCTGCACAGCTCTCATCTGCTGTACTCTCTTAACTCATTTATTCCTTATATTACACTACTTTCATGATAGTAAGCAAGATATTCACTCCATGTATCTGATTATATACATTTCTGTTTTCAAAGTGGAATCTCGTTTACAAAACGGGAAACTCGGATGACTATTGAGCAGCGTCTGATTTTGTCGACAAAGAGTCTTTTTTTGTAATTTTTTTGCTTTTTTTTGCAAAAAAATGCTAGACAAAAGCCAAATTGTGTACTATACTAAACTTGTTCGGTGAGAGCCGAACCGCTTATATAAGTAGATTTCCGGAAGAATTCCCCTTTTACACAATTAAAGTGGCTGCAGGTTTCCCGCCTGCGGCTGCTTTAATTGTGTTATAAGATAGTTTTTAAGCTTTGCTTTAAAATTGCAAAAGTTTTTGCAAAAATTTAAAATTTTCACTTGCTAAGTGATAAGTATCTATGCTATAATAGCTTTCGTCAGTGGTTCAGCTGATACAATTTCATAGGGGAATAGTACAGCGGTAGTGCGGCGGTCTCCAAAACCGTTAACGGGGGTTCGATCCCCTCTTCCCCTGCTTTTAAAAGTCGATGTTATCGGCTTTTTTTATTTCTGTTTTTAGATACAATTTCACCCCGGCACGACGTGATTCATAGATCTGCGCCATGCCGGGGTGTTGTCTTTACAGCTATATTGTTATATCTCCTCTTTCTCCGAATCCGGTGCGATCACAGATCCGATGGCGGTCGCGTAATCAGAGTACTCCGGAATGCTGATCTTCACATCCCACAGGCTCTTGAAATCCTCGATGATCTGGCGGCACTCGAAGAATTTAGTCAGTCCGCCGATCAGGATATACTCTTTGATGCCGGTGCTCATAGATGCCAGGATTCCTGCCTGGCAGATATTCTCGATCACCATATGTACAATACCTGCCGCGATATCCTCCGGTTTGGACTGGGCATCTGCCTTACCGAAATTAGAAGCCGTCACATCCAGATTCAGGCCCGGCAGCTTTTCTTTGGCCAGATCTGCGATCCGCAGATCGATCTTCGCCACATCACCCTTACGGGACAACGGCACAATTTCATGAATGTCGCCGGTATTCAGCATGATCGAGGACAGTCCACAGATCGTTCCGCCTCCTAAGCCGACACCACCCAGGTGCTTCATCTCCTTCTCCGTCACTTTGACGAAGAAGCTTCCGGTACCCATACTGATGACAATGACTTCCTTTTTATCCGTAAGATAATATCCTCCGGTACCTGTAGCGACGAATTCATCCACTTTATAGGTAGGACGATCATATACCGCTTTCTCCACATATTTGCTTCCCACACCGGTGATATAGACTCCTTCCACATCAGCCAGTTCCAGATTATTCTCATACAGATATCTTCCGAATGCACCGTAGAGAGATGCCACCTGGCTATCCGCCTTGACCGCCATAGGCGGAAGCATATGCTCTCCTTCAAAAGCTACGATTTTTGTCGTACTGCTACCGATATCGATTCCTATTTTGACAGGCATGTTTTCAACCTCCTCATATCACTTAACTGTTCATCGTCTCATTTCCAGATACATTTCCACAGTTCGAGACCGTCAGCCAAACACTTTATCCACAGCATCCTGTACAGAACTGACGCCAATGACCCGGATCTTACTTCCTTTTTTACACTCTTCCAACGAGACAAGCGGCACCACACATTCTTCGAAGCCCAGCTTCTCTGCCTCTGCCACGCGTTGTTTTGCCATGCTGACTGCCCGGACCTCGCCGCTTAATCCCACTTCACCGAAAGCGACCAGTTTCGGATTCAGTGCCTTATTCCGGAAGCTGGACAGAATCGCCAGCACGATTCCCAGATCGATCGCCGGTTCCTGGATCTTGATACCTCCGGTGATATTCACGTAGGCATCACAGGAAGATAATTGCACTCCGGAACGTTTCTCCAGCACTGCCATCAGGAGATTTACACGGTTGAAATCCGTACCGGTGGTCTGTCTTCTGGGAATTCCGAAATTGCTGTGGCACACCAGCGCCTGCAGTTCGATCAGAAGCGGCCTGGTGCCCTCCATAGTACATGCCACCACAGAGCCACTGGCATTCTCCGGCCGTCCGTTCAACATATATTCCGAAGGGTTCTTCACCTCCGCGAGTCCCGTCTCCCGCATCTCGAAAACACCGATCTCGTTCGTGGACCCGAAACGGTTCTTCACCCCACGCAGGATACGGTAGGAAGCATGTCTGTCCCCTTCAAAATAAAGTACCGTGTCCACCATATGTTCCAACACTCTGGGTCCCGCTACGGTTCCTTCTTTTGTTACATGTCCCACAATAAAAATAGAAATCCCCAATCCTTTTGCCAGTTGCAACAGGATGCCTGTGGATTCCCGCACCTGTGATACGCTTCCCGGTGCTGCAGATACATTTTCATTATACATGGTCTGAATAGAATCTATGATCACGACCTCCGGCTTGCTCCTGCGGATCACTTCGCCGATGATGTCCAGATTCGTCTCACACAGCAGGAGCATATGTTCCGAAAATGTGCCAAGCCTGTCCGCCCGCATCTTGATCTGTACCTTGGATTCCTCTCCGGAGATATACAATACCTTATGTCCGGCCTCTGACAGATTGTGACACACCTGAAGCAGCAGGGTAGATTTACCGATCCCCGGATCGCCTCCTACCAGAGTCAGGGAACCCTGTACGATTCCGCCACCGAGCACCCGGTCCAGTTCTTTGATCCCGGTGAGTGTCTTGTTCTCCTCACGGATTGCGATTTCAGATAATACACAGGGTTCGGAAGCCTCTCTGCGCTCTCTTCTGCTCCCGGTGCCGGTGTTTTTCAATACCGTTTTATCTATCGTCTCTTCCACGAAAGTGTTCCACTCTCTGCAGCCGGGGCATTGTCCCAGCCATTTCGTGGATTCATAGCCACAGTTCTGACAGAAAAAAACGGTGGCTGTCTTACCTTTTGCCATGCTCTCTCCTCAATCGTTATAAAAAAGAGCCCAGACACGAAGTACTACAATATCCTCCGTGTCTGGACTCCTTTGCAGTGCGCCTTTACGCCTCTACGATCTTCACAGGTACTTCCCCTGCTGCTTCCAGTTCTACACTCAGGCTCAGCTTGCCGCCAAGTCCGGTCTTCATGGTTCCTACGTTCTTACCGTCAATAAATACTTCGTACTCGGTGTCGTCCTTTAATCCTACTGTGATCTGGGAATCTTCATCACCTTCTACGATGAATTCTACACTGTTATCGGACTCTTTGAACTCCAACACACTGGTTCCGGGAACAGATTCATATAAAAACATACCGTTCTTCTCCAGCTTTGTCATCTCATTGTAGGTCTTAACCTTCAGCAGATCCCCTGCATGCTCATAATCTTCTACCTTTGCCTTCTTGGCCAACTTATGATTACCAAAGCTGATAGATCCGTCTGCTTCACTGCGAAGTATTTCTTCCACTACTGCCATCTGTCTGTCCTCCTGAAAGTAACTGCATCCGCAACACTTCTTTATCTTTCGTCCTTTGCGAATGGGGTTTGAATAGTTACAGTATAATATATCTCACCCTGTTTTTCTACAAAAAAATTTTTAAATTTTGTAACTATTCAGAGTCATTTAAATATCATTGAATATTCGTCGAATGCTTGCATTCGTAAGAATATTTCATGATATTTATAAGACGAAGTAACCTCAATGAGCAAAAGGAAAGCTCTGCAAGAGCGATTTTGCGAATTGAGTGACTGAATAGTTACAAATGCTTAATTCTTAACCGTAAATACGACTTTACCATTCTTAAATCCTGCAGAAACCTTATCTCCCGGCACCACCTTTTTCAGCAGGATCTCTTCCGCCAGCGCATCCTCTACCACTGACTGGATCGCACGCTTTAACGGTCTCGCTCCCATCTTATTGTCAGCATATTTTTTCACCAGATGCTCCTTCAGTGCTGCAGTGATCGTCAGATGGATGCCCAGCTGGTCCTCGCATCTCTTATACAGATTGGATGCCAGCAGATTTACGATCTCTTTCATATTCTCATTGTTCAGCTGGTGGAACACGATAATGTCATCGATACGGTTGATGAATTCCGGCTTGAAGCTGCGCTTTACCTCTTCCATGACATTGGATTTCATTTTCTCATAATCCTTCGTCTCGCTCTTCTCCGTTGCGAAGCCGAGATTCTTGGGATCTACAATCCGCTGTGCTCCGGCGTTGGATGTCATGATCAGCACCGTATTCTTGAAGCTGACCTTTCTGCCCTTGGAATCCGTAATATGGCCGTCATCCAGCACCTGCAAAAGCACGTTGAACACATCCGGATGAGCCTTTTCGATCTCATCAAACAGAACGACAGAATAAGGATTCCTGCGGACCTTCTCGCTCAACTGGCCACCTTCTTCAAATCCCACATATCCGGGCGGGGAACCGATCATCTTGGATACCGAATGACCTTCCATATACTCCGACATATCCACACGGATCATGGCATCTTCCGAGCCGAACATAGCCTCTGCAAGCGCCTTGGATAATTCCGTCTTGCCGACGCCGGTAGGTCCTAAGAACAGGAAAGAACCGATGGGACGGTTCGGATCCTTCAGTCCCACACGGCCTCTGCGGATGGCTTTGGCCACGGCGGTAACTGCCTCTTCCTGACCGATCACACGCTTATGCAATGTCTTCTCCAGCTTCAGAAGTCTCTCGCTTTCCTTCTCTGCCAGCTTCTGCACCGGGATTTTGGTCCACTGGGCCACCACCTCGGCGATCTCATTTTCACCGATGCTTAAAGTATTTTCCTCTTCCCTTTTTTCACGCTTTTTCAGCAAACGCTCCTGCTTCTTTACCAGAGCATCCTGTTTCTTCTTGATCTCTGCCATCTGGGCAAAAGCTTCCACGCGGATAGCCTTCTCCATCTCCCAGTCCAGCTCCCGGATCTTATCCGAGATCTCCTTTGCCTTATCCGGTGCATCCATTGCATGCAGTCTGGCACTGGCCGCTGCCTCATCGATCAGGTCAATCGCCTTGTCGGGCAGATTCCTATCATTGATATAACGACTGGACAGTCTCACTGCCGCCTCCACCGCTTCCGGTGTAATGGTCACATGGTGATGTGCTTCGTACTTCCCCTTGATACCCTCCAGGATGCGGACAGCCTCTTCCTCTGTGGGTTCTTCCACCGTAACCGGCTGGAATCTCCGCTCCAGTGCAGCATCCTTCTCAATATACTTGCGATACTCCGCGATCGTGGTCGCACCGATCAGCTGGATCTCTCCGCGGGCCAGAGACGGTTTCATGATATTGGACGCATCAATAGCCCCCTCGGCACCTCCGGCACCGATGATCGTATGCAATTCATCCAGGAATAAAATAATATTCCCATCCTCTGTGACTTCCTTCAGTACCTTCTTGATCCGCTCCTCGAACTCTCCGCGGTACTTACTTCCCGCTACCATTCCGGACAGATCCAGTGTCAGTACTCTCTTATTCTGCACCGTAAAAGGCACATCGCCCGCCACAATACGGGCTGCCAGTCCTTCTACCACAGCCGTCTTGCCGACTCCGGGTTCTCCTACCAGACAAGGGTTGTTCTTCGTACGACGGCTCAGAATCTGGATCACCCTGCGGATCTCGTCTTCTCTGCCCACCACAGGGTCAAGCTTTCCCTCTCTGGCCAGCGCCGTCAGATCCCGGCTGTACTGCTCCAGCGTAGACTGCTTCGCCTTACGGTCTCCTCTTTTTCCCAGGTCTTCCTTGTACAGATTGCCGTCCTGTCCGATAGCGATCAGGGTATCCACATAAATTTTCTGTACATTGGCTCCCAGCGTGTTCAACAGGCGTACCGCTACGTTTTCCCCCTCTTTGATCAGGGCCAGCAGCAAATGCTCCGTTCCGGTCTGCTTCTGTCCGAAACGTGCGGCCTGATGGTGTGCTTCCTCCAGGATTCTCGCGGCTCTGGGAGAATATCCCTCTCTGTCCTTCACTGCGACACCGTTCTCAAACGCGATCAGATCCCGGATCATGTCCATGACCTGCCCGGTCTCCACACCGTTATCAGCCAATACCTTGGCCGCCACACCGGTGTCTTCCTTTAATAATCCTACCAGAATGTGTTCCGTTCCGATGTAACCCTGCTTCAGACTCCTTGCACATCTGGAAGCCTGCGCCAGCGCATTTTGCGCCTTATCCGTAAACTGTGACTGCATCAATTCAGTCCTCCATACTCTTCATATATTTCATCAATCAGCTCATGAACTTCCTGCCTGGAAATATTCTTGCAGCTGCTCTTAGCCAGTATTACCTGCAATTCCTTCCGCAATTCATCTACCGCACGCATGCGATCCACATCGAGTGCAATTACCGCGCCTTTTCGCCGGTCTACCTTAACATAACCTTCCTGCTTCAGAACCGTATATGCCTTATTTACTGTATGCATATTGATCCCGATCGTATCCGCCAGCTGGCGCACGCTGGGCAGAGAATCTCCTTCATGAAATTGTGACGTGGCAATTCCCATGATGATCTGATTGCGTAATTGCATATAGAGTGCTTCATCACTGTTGAAATCTATCTCTATTATCATCAAACTCGCTCCCTTCCCATGTCACTGATTGTTATATTCCTATTATAACAGTGAACGCAGTACTGTCAACTGTAACCGGGGAAAGTTTATCGTTTTTTAATCAAAAACGGCATCTCACTTGTGCAAGATGCCGTTTGCATTTTATTGATCTTCGTCTCCGTCCCAATTCAGGAATTCAAATTCAAATTCATCATCATCTGACATGAAGTTTTTGGACTTCCAGCCGGGATTCTGATTGCCTTCACTCTGCGGTACAGGCTTTGTGGGTCTTGCCACCGGTCTGCCGGCCTGCTGCGCTGGTCTTTCGCTCTGCGGTGCCGTGGGTCTGCCTCCCTGAGGTGCAGGTCTTCCCTGTCCGGGTGTCACCGGTCTGCCTCCCCGGGGTGCAGGTCTTCTCTCCTGCGGTGCCGCAGGTCTTACGGTCTGTCCAACGGGTCTCTCTCCCTGAGGTGCGGGTCTGCCATCTGGACGTGTTCCCTGGCCTGTCGGTCTGGATGCCGGTCTTCTCTCGGCTCCCACTTCATGCATTACTTTCTGGCTGCCTTGCGGCCTGCCTCCCTGCGGTCTGCCTCCCTGAGGTGCGGGTCTTCCGTTTTGGGGTCTGCCTCCCTGGGGTCTGTCCACTCTTCTTCTGCGGGCCGTTTCCTCTTCCACGCCGGAGAAATAGGATGCGTCATTCATATCTTTGATTTTGAAGATCAACAGTGTCACCGCTGCTACCGCCGCTACAAGCAGAATCACCAAAATAATGATGACTGCTTTCTGGCTGCTGATCTTTTTCTGATTGGTCTCATACTGTGCATTGATCTCTGTGATCTGGTTCAGGGAATTGAACAGATCTTCAATCTTATATTGCTTCTGCCCTGCCATGTCCAGCAGATACCATGCATCTCCCTGCATCTGAGTATCCCAGTCTTTGGATGTGGTCTGGGTATCTTCCGCAGGCTGCTCGTCTGTGGGTTGTTCCTCTACCGGCTGTTCTTCTACCGGTGCCTGCAGCTCTCCGGATAATGCAACATAATCCGAACGAATGAAGCCTGTCACCTCGACACTGTTGGAAATAAAGCTTATCTGATACCATGTCTTTCCATCGGTTCCTGTTGCCTGTCCGGTCACAGTCAGTGCCATTCCATTCTCCGCAGTAGTCACGATCTGGCTGGTGGTAGACGCATTGCTGCGCACACGAACAAACTGACCTCCGGTCACGGTCGCACTCAGGGGTTCCACTGCAGTAACCTCCACAGGGGTCTCATTCACGGCAGGCGCCGGTGTTGCTGTGGTCGTAGTCGTTGTAGTCGTTGTTGTACCTGAAGAAGACGACGGGGTAGATCCGTCGGTAATGCTTACCAGATCGGAACGAATATATCCCAGCGTATTCGCATCCACATACACTTCATACCAGGTATAACCGTCTGCACCCTTGGTCTGACTCTTGATGGAGATCGTCTTATCCTTGGTCGCACTTCCGATGACTTCACTGGAAGAGTCCGCACTCTTACGGATCTTGGCACTGGATGCCGTTACCTTGGCCGCACTCTCCGCATGACTGACGATTGCCAGCTCCCCGGCAAAAAGTCCTGCTCCCAACACAAGTACCAGTGCAAGCATTCCCCAGAAAGCTTTACATTTACTTATTCTCTGTACTGTCTTTTTCATCTGCAACTCCTTTTGTATCCTGACCTTGCCTTACGCTTCATCGATTGCCTTGCCAATGTCATGACGCATGTATTTATTCTCGAAAGAGATCCATTCCGTTGCCGCATAGGCATTGGCACGTGCCTCCTTCAGGGTAGCTCCCTTTGCTGTCACTCCCAGAACACGACCACCGTTTGTGACGATTCCCTTGTCCGTAAGCTTCGTTCCGGCATGGAAGCAATAATAACCGTCTTTTCCGTCGAAGTTCTCCAGACCGCTTATTACAAATCCCTTCTCATAGGATACGGGATAGCCGTCGCTTGCCAGGACCACACATACCGCAGCATTGTCCTCAAATTGCAGGTCGATCTGATCCAGTGTGCCGTCCACACAGGCTTCCATCACTTCGATAATATCATTCTTCATACGCGGCAGTACCACCTGTGCCTCCGGATCACCGAATCTGGCATTGTATTCTAATACCTTGGGGCCGTTCGGAGTCAGCATCAGTCCGAAGAAAATGACTCCCTTGAAAGGTCTGCCTTCCGCTGCCATGGCATCCACGGTAGCCTGGTAGATGTATTTCTTACAGAATGCATCCACTTCCTCTGTATAGAAGGGGCTGGGAGAAAAGGTTCCCATACCACCGGTGTTCAGCCCCTGATCGCCGTCCTTTGCTCTCTTATGATCCTGCGCAGAAGTCATGATGCGGATGGTCTTGCCGTCCACAAAAGAAAGTACACTGACTTCTCTGCCTGTCATAAACTCTTCGATGACCATGCGGTTGCCGGCTGCACCGAACTTTTTATCCAGCATGATCTCATCCACGCCTGCCAGCGCTTCTTCTAAAGTATTGCAGATCAATACGCCCTTGCCCAGTGCAAGACCGTCCGCCTTCAGCACGATGGGAAAGCTTGCCTGCTCCTTCAGGTACTTAATAGCCTCCTCCGCGTTATCAAAATTCTCATAAGCTGCGGTGGGAATGTTGTATTTCTTCATGAGATCCTTGGAAAAGGCCTTGCTACCTTCCAGGATCGCTGCATTTTTACGGGGTCCAAAAGCCCGCAGGCCCTCTGCCTCCAGTGCATCCACCAGTCCGCCGACCAGGGGATCATCCATGCCTACGATGGTCAGGTCAATGGCCTGTTCCTTCGCAAATGCCACGATCTTATCAAATTCCATGGCTCCGATGGGAACACATTCTGCGATCTGACCGATCCCGGCATTGCCCGGAGCACAATAGATCTTATCTACTTTAGGACTTTTTGCCACACAGGTTGCAATGGCGTGCTCTCTGCCGCCACCGCCTACGATCAATACTTTCATACCCATATCTTCTGCCTTCCTTAATTTTCGCTGTTTGTATGCTTTACTTTTCCGTTCACGACACAGATCCGTCCGTTGGCAATGTCATCCACCGCCTTCGGAAGAAGCAGCCACTCTGCCTGTTCCATCACACGTCTCTGCAACGTCTCCGGAGTGTCGTCGTCCTCCACTGCCACTGCCTTCTGTGCAATGATAGGACCCTCGTCCATGCCTTCATTCACAAAATGTACCGTAGCTCCTGTCACTTTCACACCGCGCTCCAGTGCTTTTTCATGCACATGTAGTCCGTAGTATCCCACACCGCAGAAAGAAGGGATCAGGGACGGGTGGATATTGATGATCCGGTTGCTGTATTCATGTACCATTGCCTCCGGGATCTTCACCAGGAATCCTGCCAGTACGATTAAGTCCGGAGCAAACTCCTTCACCTTTGCAAGCAGTGCCTCATTAAATACTTCTCTGCTCTCATAATCCTTCGGAGACACACAGACTGCGGGAATCCCAGCATTCTGTGCTCTTTCTAAGCTCTTCACCGTCTTGTTATTGCTGATCACGCCCACGATCTGTGCGTTTTTAACCTTACCTGCTGCAATAGCATCAATGATGGCCTGTAAATTCGTGCCGCCGCCGGATACCAGTACGACTACTCTTAACATATGGTCACACCCTTTTCACCGGTCTCACAGGTACCTACCACATAAGCAGTCTCGCCTGCTGCCTTCAGAGCTTCCATAGTCTTATCCACATCTGCGGGATCCAGTGCCAGTACCATGCCCAGACCCATGTTGTAAGTATTATACATCATCTCGTCTGTGATATTGCCTTTCTTCTGCATCAGGCGGAAAATAGCAGGCACTTCGTAGCTGTCTTTCTTCACGACTGCACGGATGCCGTCGGGAAGCATTCTGGGGATGTTCTCATAGAAACCACCACCGGTGATATGGCTACAGCCCTTTACCTTAACACCTGCGTTCTTCACAGACTTCATAGCCTTCACATAGATTCTGGTGGGAGCAAGCAGTGCTTCACCCAGAGTCTTGCCCAGTTCGTCATAATAGGTATCCAGGCTCTCTTTTGTCATATCGAATACTTTTCTCACCAGAGAAAAACCATTGGAATGTACACCGGAGGAAGCGATGCCCACCAGTACATCACCGGGCTTGATATTCTCACCGGTGATCAGATCTTTACGTTCTACCACGCCTACGGCAAATCCTGCCAGATCATACTCATCCTCGGGCATCAGTCCGGGATGTTCTGCGGTCTCACCGCCTACCAGTGCTGCGTCAGACTGCTTACAGCCCTCTGCCACGCCCTTTACGATAATAGCGATCTTCTCGGGAATATTGCGTCCGCATGCGATATAATCCAGGAAAAATAAAGGTTCGCCGCCTGCACATGCCACATCGTTTACACACATGGCCACACAGTCGATACCGATGGTATCATGCTTGTCCATTAAAAATGCCAGCTTCAGCTTGGTACCTACACCATCGGTGCCGGACAGGAGCACAGGATCCTCCATATCTTTGATGGCACTTAAGGAAAATGCTCCGGAGAAACCACCGATGCCGCCCATTACTTCGGGACGCATGGTCTCCTTCACGTACTTCTTCATCAGTTCTACAGACTTGTAGCCTGCTTCGATGTCTACTCCAGCTTTCTTGTAATCCATTTTCTCCTCATTTCCGCCGCAGGGGCTCTTTCGTTTTATTAGTGGGGCAGCCTCTTAAGAGGTCCCGGATTCTCTGTCTTATTTTCTTATTTTTTCATGCCTTCCAGGTAAGCTTTGTAACCGATCTCCTGCAGTTTTGCATCTTTGGCTTCTACCTGTTCTTTTAATTTTGTGCTGTATGCTTTCAGTTTTCCGAGAAGTTCTGCGTCGGAGGTTGCCAGGATCTTGGCAGCCAGAAGTCCTGCATTGGCGCCGCCGTTAATGGCTACTGTGGCAACAGGAATGCCTGAGGGCATCTGTACGATGGAATACAGAGAATCTCTGCCTCCCAGGGAAGTAGTGTGCATGGGAATACCAATGACAGGCATCGGGAAAATAGCGGCGCACATACCGGGCAGATGTGCTGCCATACCGGCACCGGCAATGATCACCTTGAAGCCTTTTTCCTCCGCACTTTTTGCATATTCAAAAAATACATCCGGCTCTCTGTGAGCGCTGATCACGGTCATCTCATAAGGGATGCCCAGTTCTTCCAGAATGTCTGCGGCTTTCGCCATCACAGGCATATCGGAATCACTACCCATTACAATGCCAACCTTAGGGCAATTCTCTGTATTTGCCATAATGTCCTCCTCATGTGTCGGTTTTCACCGATTTTTCCATATATCTATAAGTGTACTAAAATCTTGTCGATGATGCAATGGTTTTATGAAAGTTCCTGCAACGGTTCGTTCAGTTCTTCCGTTCCCGGCAGGACGAATCTGCCGTTTTGAATGATAGTGATCCGGTCTCCGTCCTTTTTCACCGCGGTCAGCTCTGCCAGCTCATCATAAGGAATGGTAATGTCCGTATGGCAGTTAAAATATGCCTTGGACGGATTCACACTGCGGAGCGCCGCCACCTCGTTGTCTCTTGCCACGATCTCCTTGCCGTCGGGATTGTATACTTTTACTTCTTCCGCATGGGAATAACAGGTATCTCCCACTGCAAAATGCGGTCCCATCTTCTCTGCGATCAGAATGGGCATTTTGGACTCCACACCCAGCTTTTTTGCTGCCACATAGGCTGTGGTATTCGTGCCGATGGCAAATTCTCCTAAGGGCAGTGTCTTGTGGCGGAACAGGATATTCTCCCTAATAAATGCCTTATTTTCTTCCTCTGTGGCAAAGTTGGCGCAATTATAATTTTGGATCTTACCGTTTTCAAAAGTGATCTCCAGATCCTTATATTCCAGACCGTTTAAGAATACCCGGGTCACATGCAGCACGCCGTTCGTACCTTCCAATACCGGAGAGGTAAATACCTCACCCACGGGGATGTTCACATCTGCCACGCAGTTTTCAAAAATAGTCTCTTTCGCAGGGTTCTTCAGTTTCCATAAGTTTACCTTCAGATCGGTATGATTGCCGTTACAACCCTTAATTTCACAATGCTCTGCCTGATCCAGGGCATCAATGATGGTCTGCTGGATCCGCTGATATTTTTTATAATCCAGCGTATTGATCTGTATCGTCTCCCGAAACAGTTCCTCGAAGCAGTCACCCACCTCCGGGATCGGGAACGCAATGATCGTGAAGCTGCGCTCTTCTTCTACGCCGAAAATGCCGTCAACGCTGAAGAAGCCGCTAAGGTTCTCGCCGACGGCGGACGCGAAGCGCTTGAACTCTTTGCCCAGAAACTCAAAGCGCTTGATGCGGAAACGCCTGAAAACGTTTATCACTGCATTCAGGAAGTGATGGCCGAACGCAGCATTCCGATGAAGATTCTTGCCAACCCGCTGCGCGTCCTCGTCTGCCGCGCTGACCGCACGCCGCAGATTGACCGCACGCTCTGTCTTATTGGCCGTGACAAGGTACTGGCCCGTATCGCTGAAGGGTTGGCTTAATTTTTAGCCGCCTCTTGCGGAGAAAGATGCTTTCACATATAATTCGCTTTCTCCGCAAAGACGTCCCCATCGTCTAGTGGTTAGGACGGCAGCCTCTCACGTTGTCAACATCGGTTCGAATCCGATTGGGGACGCCATTCAAAGATACCTGTCAGGCAGTTGCCTCGACAGGTTTTTTTGTTTTCCAAGGCAGAAAACAAATTTGAGATTTTTGTTCACAAAGTGATTGCCTCGCAATCATTTCGGCAGACTATTCTTGCAAGTATTAAAAATATCCTTGCAAGGATTCAAGATGATTAAAAATCTCGAAAAAAGTACTGTCATCAAACTGAAGGATCAAGTTCCTTACCTCGCGGGGCA
>OGML01001713.1_pt1 | contig 17503 bp, 18 predicted proteins | sample 1572951 | NCBI WGS metagenome assembly OGML01 (sample SAMEA2581883, study PRJEB24529) | metagenome | biome: Human gut stool | place: China | collected 2011 | reverse complement strand
GGCGGGGTTCATGCCCTTGACGGTGATGTTGCTGTCGAACAGGCGGCGGTAATCCGCAGTCTGCTGTTTATTGCCGAGCTGAAAGACAGTCCGACAACGAGGGTGCTTATCCATGAGAAAAGCTCCCTTCGCCGCCCGGACAGTCCCTAGCCTTTTCTCTGGGAGACGACAAAGGCTTTGAGTGGATAGGGGCTTATGACATTACCGGACGAGCTTCTTGCCGGGACGGACACCGCCAAGACCGAAAGCAAGACCTGACAGGCGCAAATGCCACCCCGAGAGAATTTGAACACCCAACACCTGCGGGTCAAAGATATAGCAGGCTCAGAGTCGAAATTCCGACTCTGAGCCTGTTGAATTCTTGTTGTAATAGATGAAGCGGTGCTAAGGATGCGCAAAACAGATAATAGCACGCATCAGACGATTATGTACTTCAGATTGCTTTGCTCAAAGAGGCTAATCCAGTTTCCGCCTATATCGCTGTCTGTAATTACCATGTCGAAATCTGAAAGATTTGAGAACATGCAGGGACGCATTTTGCCGAACTTCGATGAGTCGACCAGTAGAATTCTTGTGGATGATGAGTTGATAGCCGCCTTCTTGTACATAAATTCATACGGCTCGATGCATGAAAGGTTTCCTTTTGAAGTTACTCCAGCTGCTGCCATAAAGCACTTGTTGATATTCAGTCTGGATATAAGCGCGACTCCTTCGGGAGAATCGAAAAGCTCGGTGTTCCTGTGGTAAAATCCGCCGCCGCAAATGAGAGAGATGTTGCTTCTGTTCTGGCAGGCAACCATAGTGTTCAGAGTGTAGCCCACTACCGTGATGGGAAAGTCCAGATTTAAGTGCTTGAGCATACACTCTGTGGTGGAACCCGTATCTATCAGAACGATATCATTCGGCTCAATGAGCTTGCAGGCCTCCAGACCGATTGCCTCCTTGCTGCCGGACATGCTCTGTCTCTCGTCGTGAATGAAATAGTCCTTCTTTATCTTCGAGCCATCCTGGTTATCATTCAGAATTGCAACGCCATTGATAACGGTGGTATATCCCTGCGCGGACAGCTCGTGCAAGTCTCGGCGTATGGTCATATCCGAGACTCCGATTTCCGAGGCAAGCGCGCTTATGGATTCACCTACTCTGTTTGCCAGGATGGAGAGAATACAGCTGATACGCTCGGGCTTGTTCTTCATATAAGCCTTCTCCTTTTCTGAACGGTATTTAACAAAATGCTCGTAATATTTTTAATTTATAACAAATTTATCACAGCGACAGAGAAAATTCAATAGCAACAAAGGGGAAATGCACCTTGGTTTTAACAAAATTTGCAGATTTGCTGGGATACAGAGGCGCGGTAATACGATTATAAGCCGGATATTTCATCTGAAATGCGCCGAATTTCGCATTATTCTGAGAAAATGTGCGTATTGGCAATCAGATAAATGACTTTTGTTATACAGCAAAGCAAAATGTTAACATGTCAACAAAATGTGTTAACAATCGCTGCCGATTAACAGCTAAAAAGAGCGGATGTTAAAAAAGTGTTGGTTTTATACAAACAAAGAGATGGATATTATGAACTATTCACAAAAAAGTTTTGAAATATTGACTCAAATTTTTCTTTATGTTAACATATGTTACAGGATGAACAAAACTTGTGATAAATAAATATTTTCACAAAAGCTGAAAGGATATATAACATTGAAGAAAGAAGAAGTATACGGACACATTGACCATACGCTCCTCAAGGCGTTTAGCACAACAGAGCAGATTGAAGCCATTGCAGAGGAGGCGCTGAAATACGGCACTGCATCTATATGCATTCCGGCAAGCTTTGTAAATTACATTCACAACAAATATAAGGATGTCAATATATGCACCGTAATTGGCTTTCCCCTCGGATATTCCACCACTTCAATCAAGGTTGCAGAGGCAAAGCAGGCAATTGAAGACGGCGCAAATGAAATCGATATGGTAATCAACATCGGCTGGGCAAAGGAGCATAAGTTTGATGCTGTTACCGAAGAGATCAAGGCCGTCAAAGCGGCGTGCGGGGACAAGATTCTGAAGGTTATCATTGAGACCTGCTATCTGACTGACGAGGAAAAAATCGCACTTTGCAAGTGCGTTTCGGATGCAAAGGCCGACTATATTAAGACCTCAACCGGATTTGGCACCGGTGGCGCAACGCTGGAGGATGTAAAGCTTTTGAAGGCCAATGTTGCACCTTATGTAAAAGTAAAGGCAGCAGGCGGTATGAAGACCAAGGCAGACCTTTTTGCATTCCTTGAGGCCGGTGCAGACAGACTCGGCACAAGCTCGGGCATAAAGCTTCTCAACGAATAATTTGTTGATGGTGATAACTGATGAGTAACCGTTTTCTTCTTGAAGCTAAAAACATAATTAAGACTTTCCCGCCTACTGTGGCATTGAATGATGTTCACTTTTGCCTGAGGCCCGGCGAAATCCACGGCCTGATGGGCGAGAACGGCTCAGGCAAGAGCACGATGTGTTCAATCGTTTCGGGCATTTATCCCTATGATTCAGGTGAACTCTTCCTGGATGGTGAGCCGTATTGCCCTAAGAATATGATTGACGCAGCAGCTAAGGGCGTTTGCATGATTGTTCAGGAGCAGGGGACCTTTGCGAGCACAACCGTTGCGGAAAACATATTCATCGGAAAAGAAAAGCAGTTTCATAACGGCATCAGGCTGGATACGAAAAAAATGGCGAATGCCGCACAGAAGATTCTTGATGAGCTTCAGATGCAGCACATTGACGCCAGAATGACCTGCGGCAGACTTTCCTTTGAGGACAGAAAGCTTGTAGAGATAGCAAGAGCAATGTATTCAGACCCAAAGGTTCTGATAATAGATGAGACGACCAGCGCACTTTCCAAGAACGGCCGCGATATTCTCTACGGCTTGATGGAAAAGATGAAGTCAGAAGGCAAGTCCGTAATCTTCATCTCACATGACATAGATGAGCTTATGGAAAAATGCGACTATCTGACGGTTTTCAGAGACGGCATTTACATTGACGAGGTGCCGAAGGAGAAATTCAATGCCGATCTGATCAAGCAGCTGATGGTTGGCAGAGAAATGGTCGGAGCCTACTATCGCGAGGATTTCAAGCCGAGCCACGAGGACGAGGTTGTCCTCTCGGTTGAGCATATTACGCAGGGAATTGTTACCGATGTCTCGTTCGATGCGTATAAGGGCGAGATACTCGGCATAGGCGGCCTGAACGAGTGCGGTATGCACGAGTTGGGCAAGCTGATATTCGGTCTTGAACCGCGTACGATCGGCGTTACCAGGTATCATGGCGGCGTTGAGTTCAAAAATCCGACTGATGCAATGAAGCTGGGCATCGGCTACATTTCCAAGGATCGCGACAAAGAAGCAATTCTCACAGCAGCAAGCATTCGTGATAACATCTGCCTTCCGTCCCTGAGTAAGCTGCAGAAGGGCATATTCATCACGGATAAGAGAGAGAAGGAGTTTACGAATTCCTACATAAATACGCTCGAAATCAAAACCAGCGGAATGGAACAGCTTTGTATGCATCTGTCCGGCGGCAATAAGCAGAAGGTCGTTATTGCGAAATGGGTGGGCTTCGATGCCTCCGTTCTGATAATGGACTGTCCCACCAGAGGCATAGACATCGGCGTTAAAGCGGAGATTTACCGCATCATGGAAAAAATGAAAGCGGACGGCAGGACCATAATACTGATTTCCGAGGAGCTGCCTGAGCTGATAGGTATGAGCGACAGACTGCTTATCATGAAGGACGGCAAAATCACAAAAGAGTTTCAGAGAAGCAAAGAGTTGTCCGACAGAGATATTATTAATTACATGATATAGGTGATAGGTGCTTTCTAATGAAAACGGATATAAAAAAGCATGAAAACGGCGGGGCAAAAAGCTGGATCAAGGCGCACCTGTCTGACATTATTCCCGTATTAGGCCTCATATTAGTGTTGGTATTCTTCAATGCGGTCAGCGGCGGAAAAGTATTTACAAAGACAAACTTCAACACGCTGTTCAACGAGGCTTTCAGCCTTCTGATTGTTACATACGCATTGATTTTTGTTATGGCGCAGGGCAAAAACGATATGTCCCTGGGCGGCGTTGTGGCACTTGCGGCGGCACTTGCGGCACACGCATCATCTATAAGCGGCAATTTGGTCCTGCCGGTTGCGCTGCTGGTCGGACTGCTGTGCGGCCTGCTGAACGGCTTGATTGTTACGGAGTTTAGAATTGACTCGTTTATTGCTACAATAGCAATGTCCTTCATCCTGAAGGGCTTTGTTGAATTGCTGCTCCAGTCGGGTGTTCAGTCCATACCCATCAAGATGATGATGCTCGATTCTCAGCAGCTTAAAATCACAGTTGCGCTGGTATTCGGTATTATTAGCTTCATACTGTTTAAGTACACCATGTTCGGCAAGCATTGCCGCGCAATAGGCTCAAGGCTGGAAGTCTGCAGACAGTCCGGCGTAAGAGTAAAGCTCGTTCAGTACGGAAGCTATGTGTTCACGGGTTTGGCCTCCGGTCTTGTTGCATTCTTCTTCCTCATCCGCTCCGGTGCTGCTAATATCGGCACGGCAAGCAATTTGGAATTCAATGCGCTGCAGGCGCTGATGCTCGGCGGCGTGCTGATCACAGGCGGCTCGTCCGTTAAGTTCAGAAGTGCGGTAATCGGCAGCATCACGATGGCGGCACTTGCAAATGGTATGACCCTGTGGGGCGTTGAGACACTGACTCAGCAACTTATCAAGGGATTTATATTCCTTATTGTAATTGCGCTTACATTTGAAAGAAAGAGCGTAGAGGTAATCAAGTGAATTTTGTAATTCTCATTACCGGCAGAGTAATGAAAAGAAAAAGGAGAAAAAAATATGAAGAAAGTCATCGCCCTCTTGCTGGCGGCAGTTATGGTGTTTGCACTTTGTGCATGCGGCCAGCAAGGCGCTGAGGGGAAAGATCCCGCAGCAAAACTTCCCGAGTTCAAGCTCGGCATCCCCATGGAAAACACCGCAAACCCTGCACAGTATTCCTACCTTGAGAACATGGTTTACCTGTGCGGCAACTTCCCCAACGGCGGCACCGCAGTTGCAGAAGCTGACGACCTGACCGACCCCGATCATATGATTTCCAGCGTTGAGAAACTTATCTCTGCAGGCTGCAATATGATCACCATCTGCCCCTGCAACGACACTATGCTCATCAAGGTTGCAAAGCTTTGCGAAGAGAACAAGGTTTACTGGGCAGTTGCATGGCGCGACATCCTCGACCCCGAGGTACGTGATGTTGTATACGCATCTCCCTACTTCTGCGGCACCGCAGTTCAGTCCGACCTGAACGCAGGCTATGCAGCAGTTAAGGCAATGGGCGAAGCAGGCATGAAGAAGATCGGCCTCATCTCTTTGGACAAGAGCAGCTCCTGCGCAGCACTTCGTGAAAAGGGCATGCAGAAGGCGCTTGACGAGTACGGCATGCAAGTTGTTGCTGAGGCAAGAGACCTCCAGCAGGCAGCTGACGCAGCACAGGCAGTTGAAAGCTTCATCGTTGCAAATCCCGACCTCGACGGTGTTTACATCGCTTGCTCCATGGGCATGAACATCCTCGACGGCACGCTCTCCGCGCTTGAGCAGTACGACCCCGACAACCACATCAAGATCAGCGTTATTGACTTCCTGACCGGACTCGACACCTGCTTCGAGAAGGATAGAATCATTTGCGCACAGGGCGGTATTTACATCCCCGTTCAGATTGCCTGCGGTATGCTCGAGATGAACGCAATCCTCAATGGCGGCCGCCTCGGTGGACAGGCATGGGATGTTCCCATCTCCTTCGGTGCAGTCGGCTCCGCTGAAGAGTTCAAGGATTACAGCAAGTTCTGCGAAGGAGCACTTCCTACTTACACCTTTGAAGAGCTGCAGAACCTGTTCATCACCTACAATCCCGATGTAACCGGTGAAGACATCATCGCTTGGGGTAATGCATTCAACCTCGCCGACATTTATGCTGCACATGCAGACCTCGCAGCACCCGTAAAGGGACCCAACGGCGTTGAATATGTTCCCTTTGCAAAGTAATTGCGTTCAATTAGCCTGAACTTAACACCACACAAATTCCGGGGGGAGGTTTATTCTCCCCCCGGCACTGAAAAAACCGTCACCCATCTCTGCGTTTTTGCTTTATATGTGTTATGAATGACGCACGTTTTCCCCTTATGAAAAGTAATGCAGCAGCTGCATTATTACTGACAATAATCGTTGTTAAAGGTTTACTGTTATGAAGGAAAAAAAGAACAATATATTTATCGTACTTGCCGTACCGGTGGTCATCTTTTTAATTCTGACTGCCTGCATAGATAATTACGGCTTCCATTCTCTGAAGATTGTTCTGTCTCAAGCCATTATCCCTACAACTCTGGGATATGCAATGTGCTTTACCAACGCAATTGGTATGTTCGATCTCAGCTGCGCATCTGCTATGATAATTGCTGCAATGATAGGAGGTTCTCTCGGAAACACAATGGGAATTCCCGGCCTCATCATCGGCTGCATAGCCGTTGGCGTTGTGCTGGGTGTAATTAACGGCACTGTGTACAAGCTGCTGAAGATTCCCTGTCTCATTGTATCTCTGGGCCTGCTGCTCATCTACGAGATACTTGCACAGAAAATCGGTCTCGGCGTCAGCAAGACAATTCCCGCTGATGTCGGCATTATCGGCAAATTCCCCTATAGTTTGATTATATTGGGAGCAAGCGCACTCTTGTTCTATTACATATACAATAAAACCTGCATTGCCTGCCACATTCGCGCGGTAGGTAATGAGGAGCTTCTCGCCAACGCACTTGGCGTCAATGCAATGAATACCAAGTATATGACCTTTGTGCTTGCCGGTATCTTTATCGGCATCACCGCAATCCTGCAGATTTCTTATGCAAACAGCATTACCACGGTTTCTTCCCTGAGGAGTATCTCAATGATATTCCAGCCTCTTATGGGCGTGCTGATTGCATTTGCAATTCAGGAATGGTGCAATCTGACGCTTGGTGTATTCATAAGCCAGTTCACCCTTTCCATGATGTTCAATGCATTGATTGCTCTGGGTGTCCCGAGCAAGATGCAGGATGTTGTGCTGGGTGTTATGCTCATAATCGTAATGGGTATTGCGCTGAACAACAAGCGTATCAGCGGATTCTTTGAAAGAAAAGCAAGAAGAAAAGAATTAATGAAAAGAGCCTAATTGAGTTCAATTAGGCTCTTTCAAAAACTTGCGCAAATTGAAAAGAGCATAAAAAGACATAGCTTACAGGCTTTGGCAGAATGAAGCCACGACACACCATCATTTGTAAAGAAGTATGTGCTTACGAAATGTTCGATATTCAGATATAAAATAAAGGAGCGCGATCATGGCATTCAGATATTCTGATAAATATAAGAAATACTCTCTTGATATGCATGTAAATGTAACGAGAGACGAATTCCTTAAGCAGTTTGACCCGGAGGCTCTTGCTAAGGACATTATCTCAACAGGTGCTGAGGCGGGAATGATGTACATTCAGTCCCATTACGGCTATTCCTACTGGCCTACAAAGGTTGGCGAAATGCACCCGGGTCTCATCGGAAATGAAGATGCATTCAAAAGGCTGTACGATGAAATGCACAAGGGCGGAATGGATGTTGATGTATACTTCAGCATGATTTATAACAACTGGGCATATGACCACCATCCCGAGTGGAGAATTAAAGACATAGACGGCCACTATTCGCGCGACAAGGGCAGAAGATTCGGCCTTTGCTGCCCGAACAGCGAGGGCTACAAAAAGTTCTGCAGAGACCAGATTGCAGATTTCACTGAATATGTAGGTCCCTATGAGGCGTTTTTTGCGGATATGACCTTCTGGCCCACAGTATGCTACTGCGACAATTGCAGAGCAAGATGGGAAAAGGAAGTCGGCGGAGAAATGCCGAGAATTGTCAATTGGAAGGACGAACGTTGGAAGCTTTTCCAGCGCAAGCGCGAGGAGTGGCTGCAGGACTATATGCAGTACATCTACGATTCCGTCAAGATGGTCAATCCCGGCGCAGTTGTCGAAATGCAGAACTCCACCATGCCGGGAAGCTGGATGATGGGCGTAACCGAGAATGCCACGATTGCAAGCGATGCAGTTTCCGGCGATTTGTATGGCGGTTTTTCTCAGCAGACCTTTGCCTGCAAAATGTACTACAATATGACGCCCAATCTGCCGTTCAACTATACTACCTCAAGGTGCGAGCCGTCTCTTGACGAGCATACCACTATTAAATCCGAGGTAATGATGAAGCTCCATGCAATGCTGTCATTTATCAATCACGGCAGCAACATATTTGTTGACGCAGTGGATATGACCGGCACATATGAACCGCTGGTGTACAGCCGCCTTAAGAATGTATATGATGATGCGGCAAAGTTTGAAAAGTATTTCTCAAAGGGCAAGCCCTGCACGGATATAGGCATATACTTCAATCTGCACGGCAAGTACGACGAGGAGATGCCGCCTATGGACATCTCTGAGAGCAAGAACATTAGCAGGGCAATACCGCATCTTGACAGCAGCATCAATGTCAGCGAAACGCTGCAGAGAGCGCATATACCCTACAGCGTGTATACCAGCTTCCACCCTGAGCAGTGGGGCAAAGCAAAAATGCTTATCGTGAGCGATGCGCCCAATATGAGCAAGGAAAATATGTCTGCGCTGAAGGCTTATGTCGAAGACGGCGGCATAGCGTATATCAGCGGTCACAGCGCACAGCCTCTGGTTGAGGAGATTTTCGGCGGAAAGATAACGGGACGTACCGACGAAACAATCACTTATATTGCCCCCGAGGATGAGGTGGCACCGCTGTTTGGTGAGTACAGCAGAAAATATCCTTTGACAGTGTACGACAGTGCGTATATTCTTGAAGGAGCAACGAACGGCAAGGTGCTTGCAAAGCTGACGCTGCCGTATTCACTGCAGGCAAGCTCATTCCTGGTGTGTGCAGACCTCGAGCTTCAGGTGGAAGCGGACCCGAATGACCCGCGCAATGAGAGTGCATCCATGCACTCAGACCCACCCGGAATCGCAACAGACTACCCTGCAATGATGGAAGCAGAGGTCGGCAAGGGCAAGATAATATGGGCATGTGCACCCTTTGAGAGCACAAGCCTGACACAGCCAAGAAAGGTATTCACATCATTTGTAAAGAAGTATGTGCCTGAGATGAGCTTCGCTTCAGACGATACGCCGTATGTGGTTGAGTATCAGCTGTGGGAGGATGAAGAGGGCAAATATCTGTCTGCAATCAACCTGCAGTACGCAGATGAGGTTCTGCCGGTATTTGACTTCAATATCTGCATAAGGACGGAAAAGCCTGCAAAGATAACCCGCGTATCAGACGGCAGGGAAATGGGCTTTGAGTATTCAGACGGCAAGCTTGTTCTGCACATTGACAGACTTGACCTTTACGAAATGTTCGATATTCAGATATAATTGTGATAGCTGCAGCGTGTCAGCAAAAGGAGAAAAGCAATGGAAAACAAAAAGATAGTAGTGTTTGGCAGCTATGTAACTGACCTTACCGGCAGAACCCCTAAGTTTCCCACAGAGGGCGAAACGGTAATGGGTGTGTCCTTCAAAAGCGGGCCGGGAGGAAAGGGCTCCAACCAGGCGGTAGCTGCAAAGCGAGCCGGAGGCGATGTAACACTTGTAACCAGACTCGGTGAGGACGACTTCGGAAAGCTGGCACTTAATTTCTATGACAAAGAGGGAATCGATTCCTCAAAAATCATTGTTGATAAAAATTCTGACACAGGCGCTGCACTGATAATCGTAAACGAAGCTACTGGACAGAACGAAATCATTGTAATTATCGGTGCCTGCGGAGAGTTCAAGCCCGAGGAGGTTCAGGCGCTTAAAGAAACTGTCGCCTCAGCGGGAACGGTTCTCTGCCAGCTTGAAACAAATCCGGAGGCTACCTACAAGGTGCTTGATATGGCAAAGCAGGCAGGTGTGACGACTGTTTTTAATCCTGCACCGGCAAGAAAGCTGCCTGATGAGGTGTTGAACGGCATAGATTACATCACCCCCAACGAAACAGAAGCAGAAATCATAACAGGCATTGCAGTTACCGGTTATGAGAGCGCCTCAAAGGCGGCAGATGTTCTTCTCGGCAAGGGAGTTAAGAATGTTGTCATCACGCTCGGAAACAAGGGCTATTATGCCAAAAATGCACAGTCTGAGTTTACCGGTGCGCCGATTCAGGTAAATGTTGTTGACACAACGGGAGCAGGTGATGCCTTTAACGGCGGCTTTACTGCGGCGCTTGCGGCGGGAATGAGCTTTGAAGCTGCGCTTATATATGGCAATGTAACCGGCGGACTGTCGGTCGAAAAGCTCGGTACAGCACCGGCGATGCCTTATAAAGAAGAGATTATGGCAGCACTGAACAAGTAAATATTTGAAAAGGTGCAGACACTTGAACCTGTATGTTCAGAAATTCAAGGTCTGCACCGTTTTTTGCTGTAGAAGACGAGTATAGGTGAGGTTTAGCCGGTCCCGTCAAGATTTATGCGCAAAATTGTTTGCAGGCTCCGGCTGAATGAAGTCAGCCGGCAATGGAGGCGTCGTCCAAAGCTGCCTCCAAATGCTTCATGTTCATGTATTTCTTGCAGCCCAACTGGGTGCCCGCCGCGTGGCGAAGTCGGGCGCAGACCAGCATCAGGGCGGAGTTCCCGTCAGGGAATGTCCCCACCACACGGGTGCGGCGGCAGATCTCACGGTTCAGCCGCTCGATCACGTTGTTGGTACGGATGCGGGTCCAATGCTCGCTGGGAAAATCGCAGTAGGTCAGCGTTTCCTCTGTACAATTTTCTCGGACATAGTTTGCTGTCTCCTTTCAGAATGGTGTGTGGTAACTTCATTCTACCAGAGCCTGCATGCTATGTCTTCTTTTATGCGATTTTCAATTTGCGCACCTTATTGTACATTATCAGAAACCCTATGCGCAAAACTGCCCCCTGGGGCGAAATTGTCTTGCATGCACAGTCACGGCGGCAGTTCTTGTTACATTTGCTAAAGAAATAACGATACGCATGTGTTATGATAATGTCACAGTAAGAAAGACGATTTTTCAAAAGATCATCCTAAACAAACGGAGGTAACTACAATGAAAGAATTTGCTGGAAAAGTGGCTGGCATCACCGGCGCTGCCAACGGCATCGGCGAAGCCTTCGCACTGGAGGCCGCACGCCGCGGCATGAATCTTGTGCTGATCGACATCGAAGGCGACCGGCTGCAGGAGGTCAAGAAGGAATGTGAAGCGCTGGGTGCGCCCAAAGTCGTCACGATCACCGTGGACGTGTCCGAGTACGAGCAGGTCCGCATGAGCGTTGAGCGCATCATGGCGGAGTTTGAGCGCATCGATGTGTTCTTCAGCAACGCCGGTGTTGCCGGCGCTGGCACGCTGGGCAACATCCCTGCCCAGGACTGGGACTGGATCACCAGCGTCAACTTCCTCGGCATGGCCTACTACGTCACGGAAGTGCTGCCCATCATGAAAAAGCAGGGCACCGACGCCTACTTCCTGTTCACCGTCTCCATCGGCGGTCTGCAGCCCGGCATGCGCATCCAGTCGGCCTACACCGCGTCCAAGCACGCGGCAATGAGCCTTGCCGAGAGCGTAAAGGACTATGCCGTCAACTACGCGCCGTACATTGGCGTGACCGCGTTCTGCCCGGAATACGTCAACACCACGATCTGGGACAGCGAGAAGCGCCGCCCCGAGAAGTTCCAGAAGCCGTATGATCCCTTCTACGCGACCAGCGACTATCAGGACTACAAGGCCAATTTTGAAGGCCGCATCAAGAACCAGGGCTACAACCCCCGCTTTGTCGGCCCGCGTCTGTTCCGCGCCATGGAGGACGAGCAGCTCTACGTGCACCCGCACGTGCACACCCACCAGATGCTGCGCGACCGCTTCGCGCGCATCGAGGCCGACCTGCGCAAGGACGAAGAGCTCGACGCCGAGTTCAAGGCACTCGAGGGCTACGACGACTGAGTCCCCCTGAAAACCTGCGAGGTGTGATATGTTTTTTGGATTCCAGCTTACCTGCGGCCTGATGATGGTCTTTTACGGCTACTCGGTGATGAAGAACCCCCGTGTGTGGGGAGATCAGGGCCGTCAGGCGGTCAAGGCGGAGAATTTTCCGGAATACTGCCGCCAGAACGGCCTGTTCTTCCTGAAGGCGGGCCTGATCATGGCGCTCATCGGCGCGCTGGACGCACTGGTGAGCCTTTCCGGCGCGCTCTACGTCCTGCTGTATCTGTTCGGGCTGGCGTTCTCGTTCTATCCGCTGGTCAAATGGTGCCGCGAGAACGAGGGCTTCTCCTGGCCCTGGCCCCATGTGGAAAGCGAGAAGAAGCGGATCAAAAAGCTGCGCAGGGAGCAGGAACAGGAGCAGCAGGGCGGCTCTGAGAAAAAATAAGAGAGAACCGGAACGCGGCGCTCTCCCTGAAGAAGGGAGGGCGCTGCTTTTGTCTGCTGAAGTTTCGACCCTTGACAGCCGGAGCCGCAGAACCTATAATGAAACCACGATGACCCCTCTTGAAACACATTTGGAGGTACAAAACCATGATCAACTATCCCAAGAATTATGCTCCTCTGGCGGAAGAGGAAATGGAGTACACCAGCGGCGGCCTGTCCATCAACTGGATGGCACTGGGCTCCACCGTTATGGGCGTGGCCACCAGTATGCTGGCCTACCTGAATGTCTCCAACATTGCCGGTGTGGCAGTCCAGCTGCAGAAGAAAGACCCCGAGAAGTACCCTGAGCCGGAAGGCACCATCAACGGCAACCTCATCATTGATTCCACCCTGACCTACTTCTCCAGCGTGGCAGGCATCGGCATGGGCCTGCTGAACATCGCTGCGGGCGTGGGCACCGTCTATCTGGGCATGAAGTCCGGTTCTTAAAAATTAGCACTGGACATTTGAGCCAAAACGTGGTATACTTCTTCCTGCATTCGCGGGCATCGTACATCGGCTAGTATATCAGCCTTCCAAGCTGAGGAGGTGGGTTCGATTCCCATTGCCCGCTCCATGCAGAAAAAAGCCCTGAGTTCTCCGGAACTCGGGGCTTTTTTGCATATCTGGGGCAAAATGTTTGGCCTTCATCTCTTGTTTACAAAAAAATTGTTGACATTGTGCATACAACGTATTATATTAAAGGCAAAGGAGCGTGATTTGTATGTCTCAGACAACGGTAAGCATCCGTATGGACAATGAGTTGAAGAACAATTTTGACCATATCTGCACCGAGTTGGGCATGTCGATGTCCACCGCCGTGACCATGCTGGCCAAAAAGATGACCCGGGAACAGCGCCTGCCTTTTGAGCTCTCGGTAGACCCGTTCTACTCCGAGCAGAACATGGCCCGCCTGCGCAAGTCCATTGCGGAGATGGAAGCCACCGGCGGCACAGTCCATGAGGTAAATCTGGATGATTAAAGCGTGGACAGAGGAAGCATGGGAAGATTTTGAATACTGGACGCGGCAGGACCGCAAGGTGCTGAAACGCATTTTGCAGCTCCTGAAGGACATTGACCGCAACGGCTATGAGGGCATCGGAAAGCCCGAGCGCTTGAGCGGCGATCTGTCCAGCTACTGGAGCCGCCGCATCGATGATGCCAACCGCATTGTGTATCGGATCGATGGCAATGTGGTCAAAATCGTTCAGTGCGGTTCACACTATCGGGATAAGTGATGCAAAGCAGATGGCCTGCGGGCTGTCTGCTTTTTTGATGAGGGCGAGGTTGTTCACTTTACCTGTTTACTTTGAAGCAATTTTATAGTAAAATAAGATGAATAAATCAGGGGCAGGGGAAACTTTGGCCTGATGAGAGAAATGATTTAGGTGGTGTATTGATATGGCATTGAAATATCAGCGGATCCTTCTGAAGATCAGCGGCGAGGCCCTGGGCGGCGAAAAGGGCACCGGCTTTGACGAGCCGACCATGGACGCAATCTGCGGCGGCGTGAAAAAGGCCCACGACCTGGGCGTGCAGATCGGCATCGTGGTGGGCGGCGGCAACTTCTGGCGCGGCCGTTCCAGCGGCAAAATGGAGCGCACCCTGGCCGACAAGATCGGCATGCTGGCTACGGTGATGAACGCTCTGGCCGTCTCCGACAAGCTGGAGCAGCTGGGCGTGCCCACCGAGGTGTTCACCTCCATCACCATGCCCCAGGTGGCACAGCCCTTTACCCGCAAAGACGCCCTGCGCGCCATGGAGGAGGGCAAGATCGCCGTGTTTGGCGGCGGCACCGGCAACCCCTTCTTCTCCACCGACACGGCAACGGCCCTGCGCGCCGTGGAAGTGAGCGCCGATGTGATGTTCAAGGCCACCATGGTGGACGGCGTGTACGACAAGGACCCCCACAAGTACCCCGACGCCAAGAAGTACGATACCCTCACCTTCACCAAGGTGCTGGAGGACCAGCTGGCCGTCATGGATGGCACCGCTGCCACCCTGTGCCGCGACAACAAGCTGCCCATCCTGGTGTTTGATCTGGCTGACCCGGACAACATCGCAAAGGCTGTGCAGGGCGAGAACGTGGGCACGCTGGTGTATGAGGGCTGACCGCGTATAGCCTTCTGCGCAGAAACATACAATGAAGGGCGGGGCTGCCCGGTGCACTCTGCCCACCGAATATATCAACAGGAACAGGAGACTACAACAATGAGCAGCAACACCAAGGTTTACGAAGAAAAGATGAAGAGCTCGGTGGAGCACCTGGGCCGCGAGCTGGCCGCTGTGCGTGCAGGCCGTGCAAACCCCGCTGTGCTGGACAAGGTGACCGTGGACTACTACGGCGCGCCCACCCCCATCCAGCAGGTGGCATCCGTGGCTGTCAGCGAGGCCCGCACCCTGACCATCACCCCCTGGGACCGCACCCTGCTGCGTGCCATCAGCAAGGCCATCATGGCCAGCGACGTGGGCATCAACCCCATCGACGACGGCCAGACCATCCGCCTGAACTTCCCGGCTCCCACCGAGGAGCGCCGCAAGCAGCTGGCCAAGGAAGTCTCCAAGCTGGGCGAGGAGGCCAAGGTGGCTGTGCGCAACATCCGCCGCGACGCCATGGACAAGGCCAAGGCCATGAAGAAGACCGGTGAACTGACCGAGGACAGCCAGAAGACCATGGAAGAGGATGTCCAGAAGCTGACCGACAAGTATATCAAGAACATCGACGCTGCCGTGGAAGAAAAGCAGAAGGAGATCATGTCCGTCTGATCCGGCTGCGCTGAGCAGAACAACAATGTAAGGTGTCGTGCGCTGGTGGGGGAGCCGCTTTTCAAAAAAAGCAGCGCCTGTGGTGCGCGGCACTTTTTTCAGGGCAGCAATGCTGCCGGGAGGAGCAAATGGCACATCCCAGAGAGTTTGCGGAGGGGCTGTCCATCGGCATCATCATGGACGGCAATGGCCGCTGGGCCAAGAACCGGGGCCTGCCCCGCACCGCCGGGCACAAAAAAGGCGCCGAGGTGTTCAGCGATATCGCGGACTACTGCGACGAGCTGGGCGTTTCGTCGGTGTACTTCTATGCCTTTTCCACCGAGAACTGGAAGCGCCCGCTGGAAGAAGTGAACGCCATCATGCGGCTGTTCGGCGAATACCTGCTGAAGGGATTTGACTACAAGAACCGCAACATCCGCATCAAATTCATGGGCGACCGCACCGTGCTGGACGAGAAGCTGCAGCAGCTGATGAACAAGCTGGAAGCTGAATCGTCGGTCAAGACCGGCATGACCCTGAACATTGCCATCAACTACGGCGGCCGCCCGGAGATCGTGCGGGCCGCGCAGCAGTTGGCGGAAAAGGCCGCAGCCGGGCAGCTGAAGCCGGAAGAGATCACTGAGCAGATGCTCAGCGATGCCATGTACACCGCCGGGCAGAAGGACCCGGACTTTATCCTGCGGCCCAGCGGAGAAAAGCGTCTGTCCAACTTCATGCTGTGGCAGGCCGCTTATGCAGAGCTGGTGGAAATGGACGTTCTGTGGCCGGACTTTACCCGTGCTGACCTGGACGCTGCCATTGAGGAGTTCAATCACCGCAGCCGCCGTTTTGGCGGGCTGTAAGGCAGCAACGACACCCAAAATATCCTGTGCACGGCGCAGGGACCGGAATACCCGACCGTTCCTCGGGTTGTGCGGCACCCGCAAGAGGGGAGTGCCTTCCGGCAGAACAAAGGAGAGCCAACCTATGAAAACACGCATTATCACAGCCATTGTGGGCATCATCGTCCTCATTGGCGTCATGTTCACCTTCAACACGCTGATCTTCAATCTGGTCATTGCAGCCATCACGCTCATTGCCATCCACGAGATCTACAATGCGCTGGGCTTTACCAAAAAGGACTGGCTGATGTACGCGGCACTGGTGCCGTATACCCTGCTGGTGATGACCTCCAACTACATGGTCATGCGCCGTCTGGTCATGCCGGTGTCCTTTGTGCTGGTCACCTTTTACGCCATCTATCTGGTGGTGCGCAACGGTACCATCAGCTACCAGAAGGCCAGCGGTCTGCTCGTGTTTTCGGGCATCGTGATCTTCTGCTTCTACTCCTTTATCCGGCTCAAGGAACTGCTGCCGGTGGAGCAGTTCGGCTACGATGCGGTGTTCTTCATCCTGCTCATCCTCTGCTTTGCCTGGGGCGGCGATACCTGCGCCTACTTTGCGGGCCGCGCGTTCGGCAAGCACAAGCTGGCTCCGGTGGTAAGCCCCAACAAAACGGTGGAAGGCGCCATCGGCGGTGTGATCGGCAGCGTGGTCATCGGGCTGCTGGCAACCATTATTTACAGCGCGCTTTCCGGCCGGTTCGCCAGCCTGACGGTGGCTGTCACCGCGCGCCACTATATCATCATTGCCGCCATGGGCGCCGTGGCGTCGGTGCTGGGCATTTTGGGCGACCTGTTTGCCTCTGCTGTCAAGCGTCAGGCGGGCATCAAGGACTACGGCACGATTTTCCCGGGGCACGGTGGTATTCTCGACCGCTTTGACAGCGTTATGTTCATTGCGCCGTTCGTTTCCATCGCGGTACGCTATTTCTTCTATCTGCTGTGAGGAATGTACAATGAGTAAAGTTATCACACTGCTGGGCTCTACCGGTTCAATCGGCACCCAAAGCCTCGATGTCTGCCGCATGCACGGCTATGAGGTGTTCGGTTTGTCGGCCAACTCCAGTGTAGACAAGCTGCTGGCCCAGATCGCTGAATTTCACCCGAAGTATGTGGCTGTCACCGACCCGGCCGCGTTCGACAGGCTGTCCGCCGCGCTGGCAGGGCAGACGGGCGCGCCCAAGCTGCTGAAGGGGGCAGACGGCCTCCGTGAGCTGGCCGCCATGGACGGCGCAGGCACGGTGCTGAACGCTGTTGTCGGCATTGCCGGTCTGGATGCCTCGCTGACGGCTAT
>OGML01001707.1_pt1 | contig 17571 bp, 13 predicted proteins | sample 1572951 | NCBI WGS metagenome assembly OGML01 (sample SAMEA2581883, study PRJEB24529) | metagenome | biome: Human gut stool | place: China | collected 2011 | reverse complement strand
TTAGGAAATCCGTAACACCACCTATAAGCGGCAGTTCACAAGTTAAACTCCGGTTATTCGCATTATGAGATGAAACGGCAATTTTGGAATTGACATTCTGCACAGAGTAGCTTACACTATGGCTACATCAAAGTCGCAGACAAAACAATACGCAGCTATTAGTAAGTATAACTGCTTTTTTCTTATCGTTCCTGTTTGCAAATCCAAAACCAGTTTTCTGGTGATGGAATATATCTCAAGTATCATAGCCGTTTCGGCACGAGATTCCATTTTGATGAACATTTTCAATGCAAAAGATTTCTATTGTGTATTACTGATGTGTATTTGGGGGCATTTCGTGATAAAAATAGTACATACGCATTGAAAAATACAGAAAATTCAACTATCATAAAGGGGGAAAATGATTGAACACAAACGATGACAAAATCCAATGGCATCCAGCTTTTGATGCGGCGCTGCAGATTGAGCTGGAAGATGAAGCAGAGTATCTGGAATTTGAGCCGGAACATTTGCTTTCAAAGAAACCAATGCAGATTGATGTGTTGGTAAAGAATGAGAAGGATGTAAAAATCAAAAAGAATATCGGAAGAATCTTTCGGCAGTATAATATTATTGAGTACAAATCACCGGATGACAAACTGACTATTGATGATTTTTACAAAACATATGGATATGCCTGTCTCTATAAATCCGAAACAGGTGACGTAGATCAGATACCAGCAACGGAACTGACCATTACATTTGTATGTTACCATTATCCGGTGAAAATGCTGCAAAGTTCCAATACAGCTAATCATCATTCCAAAACTATCAAAAGAAAATAACTATTGGCTGAACAATCTCCGCAATGATTTGAAATCAGGTGGTGAAATCCGGAATTTTATCGAACAGTATGGAAAGAAAAAAGAATCAAAATTATATCAGGCACTTGCAGATACAATTATGCGTGCCAACTGGAAAGAATTAAAGGAGGAAAGGCGAATGTGTCAAGCATTACGGGAATTATTTGCGGATGATTTGCGTGAATCAGAATTGAAAGGCAGAAATGCTGGAAAACGCGAAGGAAAAATAGAAGGAAAAATGGAAGCCAAAATTGAGCTTATTATCAAGAAGTATAAAAAAGGCTGTAGTGCAGAAGAAACAGCAGATATGCTGGAAGAACCGATAAATTTGATGAGACAGATCTATGAGATGCTTGACCAGTATACGCCGGATTATGATGTTGAGAAGATTTATAAGGGACTTCTTGAAAAAGCAATATTGCCGGTATGATAAAATCGGTTTGAAACTAGTATAGCTAAAAACATTGTTTGTCAGTTGTTAAATTTTGATTTATTTTATGGGAGATGCAATAATGTCAGATAATATATCTATAATTGGTGGAGCAGACGGTCCAACATCTGTTTTTGTAGCAGGAAAACTTGGAATGAACTGGCTTAATACGTTTGGGCTTGTTTTAGTGATTCTTCTTTTAATTCCGAATATTATATATGCAGTCCGGGTGAAGAATCAGAAAAATAAATGTACCAATAAATTTATGAATATTCTGGAACAGATAGGACGTTATGGATGTATGTTTCTTATGATATTCAATATTGGCATAGTTGAATCTGGATTTCCTTCCATAAATGCGTTTATTATTTATCTTGTTGGAAATACAGTGCTAATGCTCTCATATTGGATTATCTGGATGCTTTACTTTAATAAACAGACTTACCGGGAGCAAATGGCATTGGCTGTTATACCGACTGGCATCTTCTTATTAAGTGGTATAACAATGTTACATTATTTTTTGATTATATTTGCAGTAATATTTGGGATTGGACATATCTATGTTACAAGCAGGAATAAGGTATGTTAGAACTGAATTTGTTTTGCAAAGATATTGAAAACCGGAGCCAACAACGTAATTTGGCAGATTTTGCGGCTATATTTAGAACATAAGCAGGGCATATCTCAGTGTCTATGCACAAGTCATTCATAGTGTAAATAAACGAAAAATCGTACTGACAAATATGATTTCCTTTGTGAGCTTTGCGAACAGGAATATCATATTTTGTCTGTACGATTTTTCGTTATAATAGCCAATAATATTGACTTGTTCTAGTTATCCCATAATAACCTTAACGTGAACCTCTTTTTTGCCAGCGTCCACAGGAATAAGATTTCCCTCAAACGCATTGCCATCCACGGTAACGGAAGCAACACCTTTTTCTACATGATCCGGGTTTTCAACCTCAATGTGGTAAGTCGTGCCACGGAAATCACGTTTGGCGGTGAAGCCGTCCATAAAGGAAGGGATGCAGGGATCTACGATCAAACCGTCATAATCCGGGCGGATACCGAGGATATACTGGGAAGCATTTAAGAATGTCCATGCAGCAGTACCGGTCAGCCAGCTATTTTTTGCCTCTCCGAAGTTTGGAGCGTCTTTACCGGCAATCATCTGGGAGTATACATATGGCTCTGTGCGATGAATTTCACTGATATCTTCGATATATGCCGGACAGGTTCTTGTGTAGACCTGCCATGCGCGGTTTCCACGACCAACAACAGTTTCTGCAATGGAGATCCATGGGTTGTTGTGACAGAAGATACCGGCATTCTCTTTGTATCCAGGTGGATAAGAAGAGATTTCACCGAGTTCAACATGATATCTGTGATAAGGTGGCTGTAATAATACAATGCCGTATTTGGTATCCAGATATTTTTCAACGGATTCCATTGCTTTTAAGCAGTTGCCTTCTTTTAGACCAATCTCTGCTATGACACAGAAACCCTGTGGCTCAATGAAAATCTTGCCATCTTCGCATTCTTTGGATCCGATTTTGTTTTTATAATGATCGTATGCACGCAGGAACCACTCTCCGTCCCAGCCGGCATCCAAAACTGTTTTTTCCATATCTGCAATGGCTTCTTCTGCAAGAGCAGCCTCCTCAGCCATGCCACGGTGTCTGCAGATTTCCACGTAATCTTTTCCATAGCGGACAAACATTCCGGCAATAAAAACAGATTCTGCATTAGGCCCTTCCGATGGACCAAAGGTCTGGAACGATTCGCCTGGCTCTGTAGAGAAGCAGTTTAAGTTCAGACAGTCATTCCAGTCAGCACGTCCGATCAGCGGAAGTTTGTGTGGACCACGGTGTTCCATGGTATAGTGGAAGGATCTGCGTAAGTGTTCCATAAGATCCGTTGCTTTGGAATCATCATTATCATAAGGTGTGCGCTCATCCAGAATGGAGTAGTCGCCGGTTTCTTTGATATAGGCGGCAGTTCCGGCAATAAGCCACAGTGGATCATCGTTAAAACCGCTTCCAATGTCCGAGTTTCCTTTTTTTGTAAGTGGCTGGTACTGATGATAAGCGCTTCCATCTTCAAACTGTGTGGAAGCAATGTCTAAAATTCTCTGACGTGCGCGGTCTGGTATCAGATGAACAAAGCCCAAAAGATCCTGACAGGAATCACGGAATCCCATTCCACGTCCGATGCCGGATTCGTAATAGGAAGCAGAACGGCTCATATTAAAGGTTACCATACACTGATACTGGTGCCAGATGTTTACCATGCGGTCAAGCTTTTCCTCTTTGGAAGAAACAGTAAAATGGCTGAGCAGTTTTTCCCAGTAAGCTTTCAGATCAGCAAGTGCCTGGTCTGCTTTTTCTGTTGTGTTGAATTTTTCTAATAATTTTTCAGCAGGAGTGCGGTTGATGATACCATCTTCCGGTCTGCCAACCCATTTTTCTGCTGCCGGATTCTCCACATAACCGAGAACAAATACATAAGTTCTGGATTCGCCCGGGGCAAGGGTTACATCTAACTGATGGCTGCCGACCGGAGCCCAGCCGCTTGCAACAGAATTTTTGCAGGAGCCGGATACGACAACTTCAGGAGCCGAATTTTCACCATATGCACCAAGAAATGCATCACGACTTGTATCAAATCCGGCAATCGGAGCATTGACGGCGTAAACAGCGTAATGGTTTCTTCTTTCCCGGTACTCGGTTTTATGATAGATGGCGGAACCATGGATTTCAACCTCTCCGGTGGAGTAGTTACGCTGGAAGTTTGTCATATCGTCCATTGCATTCCAGAGACAGAACTCTACATAGGAAAAAATGGAAAAATGTTTTTCTTCTTTACTGTGGTTGGTCATGGTCAGCTTATTGATCTCGCAGGTGCTTCCAATCGGAACGAAGTCTGTCAGCTCTGCGGCAAGATCATTTTTGCTTCCTTTAAAAATGGAATAACCGATACCGTGATGACATTCATAGGAATCCAGATCAGTCTTGGTTGGCATCCAGCCCGGATTCCAGATGGTATTTCCTTCTTTAATATAGTAGTAATGTCCGTTGCTGTCTCCGGGAACATTATTGTAACGGTATCTGGTAAGACGTAACAGCTTTGCATCTTTATAAAAGCTGTAGCCGCCGCATGTGTTTGAAACTAATGAAAAGAAATCTTCACAGCCGAGGTAATTAATCCAAGGCAGTGGTGTTTTTGGGGAAGTGATGACATACTCTTTTGCATTATCATCGAAATATCCGAATTTCATATAAATCCTCCTTGTTTTGCGAAGCAAAATGCGACTGTCCATACAGGAGCAGAGGATTTAGCCTCCTTGTTTTGCATATTACTTAACGAAAACGATTAAGTAAATATTCCTTATCTAAAATTATATCTTGCAGAATTATAAAAATCAACAAAAAATCCTTTGAAATAAGCAAAAACAGCACTTTTAACAAAAATTACAGCCTAATATAGAAGAAAGCAACAAAAGAAGGTTAAGCTGGATAATTAAGCTTGAAATACGAAAACGTATAAGCTTTTGCTGCATAAACTGTTGAATAACGAGAAGAATCATAAAAAATGCACAAAAAATCAGAGATAAAAATGTAAAATTAGCCGAAATGTCAAAAAAGTATTGCAATCCGTTTGCATAAGAGCTATATTAAAGATGCGAAAACGATTAAGTAAAAACTTCGAAAGACTTAAGCAGCAAGACAACAGGTCATACATAATAAAGTCTGGAAGAAGTACCTGGAGGATTCAATGGTATCTTTAAAAACAATTGCCGAAAAGTGTGGAGTATCAACTGCCACCGTCAGTAAGGCATTAAATGATCAAAAAGATATCAGTGAAGAGACAAAGAGTCGTATCCGGACGGTAGCAGAGCAATTAGGATATTTCCCGAATGCAGCAGCAAGATCACTTAAGACCAACCATTCATACAACCTCGGAGTTCTATTTGAAGAGGAAGCAGGAAGAGGTTTACAGCATGAATATTTTTCAGGAGTATTAAATGGTCTGAAAGTTCAGGCGGAGAAGCAGGGTTATGACATTACATTTATCAATACCTGTTTTGAAAACCGGAAGATGTCTTATCTGGAACATTGCAAATACCGGAATTTTGAAGGAGTTGCAATTGTGTGTGCGGATTTTAACGACGCTGGCGTCATGGAACTGATGAATAGCGAAGTACCGGTTGTTACCATCGACTACCTGCATCACAACTGCACGGCGGTCAGCTCGAACAACATTCAGGGCATGGAAGATCTGGTCAGATATATTTATTCTCAGGGACACAGGAGGATCGCTTACATCCACGGACAGCAGAATGGTTCGGCAGTTACCAAAGACCGGTTGACAAGTTTTTACCGGACAATGGATGAACTGAAGCTGGAAGTCCCGGATGAGTACATCCGTACAGCAGGTTACCTGGAGACAAAGGAAGCGGCAAAACAGACGAAGGAACTTCTGAATCTGGAAAATCCGCCAACCTGTATCATTTATCCTGATGACACCGCACTGATCGGTGGAAGAAATGTCATTATAGAGATGGGACTTCGGATACCAAAAGACATTTCGGTAGCAGGATACGACGGAACAAGGATGTCACAGCTTTTGCATCCGAAGCTTACCACAATTAAGCAGGACACAGAAGAGATTGGCAGAGAGGCTGCAAAACGGCTGATCGGATCCATTGAAAAACCAAAAACAACTCTCATAGAGAGAGTCGTTATAGAAGGAATCCTCATACCGGGACAATCGGTAGGAAAGATTCCGGAACAAAAATAACAATGCAAACAAGGCGGAAGCCAAAAAATTAAGGAGGAGGGTTTTCTATGAAAAAGAAAATCATTAGCGCATTATTATGTGTATCCATGGTAGCAACTATGGTAGCAGGATGTGGTGGATCATCAGACACAACATCCGCAGACAACAGCAACTCAGGTGTAGCAGCAACGGCAACAGAATCTGGATCTGATGCAGCGGAGACAGATACAACAGGTGATGAGGGAAAAGTTTTCAACATTTATTGCTGGAATGAAGAGTTTAAGAGCCGTCTGACAGATCACTATCCTGGATATGAGGAAGTGGATGCCACAACTGGTAAGATTGGGGATGTTACCGTAAAATGGAACATCACACCAAGTGATGACAACGCATATCAGAACAATCTGGATGCAACATTATTAAAACAGGAATCAGCAGCAGCCGATGACAAGATTGATTTATTCTTAGTAGAAGCAGACTACGCATTGAAATATGTTGATACAGATTACACAATGCCAGTCGCAGATCTTGGAATCACAGATGCAGATCTTGCAAATCAGTATCAGTATACAAAAGATATCGTTACAGATTCTAACGGCGTATTAAAAGGTGTTTCATGGCAGGGCTGCCCGGGTGTATTATTCTATAACCGTGATGCAGCAAAAGAGGTTCTTGGAACAGATGATCCTGACGAAGTTCAGAAATATGTTTCTGACTGGGATACATTCAATGATACAGCAGAGACAATGAAAGCTGCCGGATATAAGATGACATCTTCCGTCAATGATACTTACCGTGTATATTCTAACAACGTTACTTCTAAGTGGGTAGAAGATGGCAAGATCAATATTGATGATAACATTATGAAATGGGTATCTGACTCAAAAGAACTTTATGATGCAGGCGAGACAGAAACATATGAACTTTGGAGTGATGACTGGAAGAAAGGCTTCTATCCGGAAGGAAAAGTATTCTGCTACTTTGGACCAGCATGGTTCGTGAACTTCTCTATGGCAGCTGACACCGAAGGATCTATCGGTTACAACGGTGGATGGGGCGCTACACCAGGACCTCAGGGATTCTATTGGGGCGGTACATGGATCTGTGGAGCAACAGGTACAGATAACGCAGGTCTCGTAAAAGATATCATCTTAAAGATGACAACAGATGAGACAATCATGAAAGATATCGTAGTAAAAGATGATGATTTCGTTAACAATAAACCAGCTATGGAAGCAATGGCAGCAGATACAAGCTACCAGAGTAAAGTATTAGGCGGACAGAACCCATTGGCTATGTACTGTGCAAGTGTAGAAAAACTTGATTTAAGTAACCTTTCTGCATACGATCAGGGATGTAACGAAGAGTTCCAGAACGCAATGAAGAACTACTTTGAAGGCAATGCTTCACTTGATGATGCACTTGACTTATTCTACAAAGCAGTTGTTGAGAAATATCCGGACTTAACATACTAAAATAATAAGCCGCGCCTGCCAGACCGGCGGGTGCGGCTATCTTTATATCTATCTCCGGACGGAGAGAAAGCAGTCAGCGGCGTAAAGCGCAGAGCTGACAGCAGATTTGCACAAAAAGATGTCCGTGAAGGGATGCTGTGAACTCTGTGAAAAATAAAAAGAAGGGGGCAAGAGGCGTTATGAAGAAGAAAAGCAGTAAAGCAGTCAGATATAACAAATGGGGTTACATTTTTCTGATTCCTTTTATTCTGGTGTATGTTGTATTCCAGCTTATACCACTGTTTAATACCATTTATAACAGCTTTTTTGAAAATTATTTATCAGGTCTGACACAGATCGGACCAAACTTTGTGGGACTGGAGAACTACAAAACGCTGTTTACACAGGGCGATATCTGGATTTACGCAAAGAATACCATGATTTTATGGATCATGTGTTTTGTGCCACAGATTATTTTGTCATTACTGTTAGGTGCATGGTTTTCTGATGTGCGTTTGAAATTAAAAGGAAGCAGATTTTTCAAGACCGTGATCTATCTGCCAAACCTGATCATGGCATCCGCATTTTCCATGTTGTTCTTTACACTGTTCTCGGATGGTGGACCGATCAACTCGATTTTAATGCAGATCGGAATCATTTCAGAGCCATATAAGTTTCTGGCAAACACAGGAAGTGCGAGAGGGCTGATCGCCCTTATGAACTGCCTGATGTGGTTTGGTAATACGACTATTCTTTTAATGGCAGGCATGATGGGTATCGATACTTCCCTATTTGAAGCGGCAGAAGTGGATGGAGCAACTTCCACACAGGTATTCTACAAAATTACATTACCGCTGCTCCGGCCGATTTTAGTATATGTTGTGATCACATCGCTGATCGGTGGATTACAGTTATTCGATGTACCACAGATTTTGACCAATGGTACCGGTGATCCAATGAGATCGACCATGACATTGATCATGTTCTTAAATAAACATCTGTACAGCAAGAACTACGGAATGGCTGGTGCAGTATCGGTAATCCTGTTCATCATCACCGCAATTTTAAGTCTTATTGTCTTTAAGGTAACTGGAAACGATAAGAGAAAAGCATGAGTAGAATAGAAAGGTGAGGTGTTATTATGAACGAAAATAAAAATCTGAAAAAAGGACTTGGAATCCATGCAAGAAGATTTATCGCTTATGTAGTCCTGATTCTTGTTACATTTGCCTGCCTGTTCTGGTTCTATGTGCTGTTCATTAATGCGACCAGATCGAACGGTGAACTGCAGGCCGGATTTACACCACTGCCAAGCACACATCTGCTGGAAAACTGGACGAATCTGTTACACGGAACACTTCCGGTATGGCAGGGTATGATAAACAGTCTGATCGTATCGGTACTGTCAGCAGCGTTATGCACCTATTTTTCAACCATGACGGCTTACGCCATTCATGCATATGATTTTAAACTGAAAAAATACATCTATGCATTTATCTTAGCAGTCATGATGATCCCTACACAGGTAACGGCACTTGGATTTGTAAAATTAGTCGGTACATTACATATGGAAGATACATTCATTCCATTGATCGTGCCAACGATCGCTGCTCCGGTAACATTCTTTTACATGAAGCAGTATATGGAAAGTACATTGCCGGTTTCTCTGATCGAGGCTGCCAGAATTGACGGCTCCGGTGAGTTCCATACATTTAACCAGATTGTACTTCCATTGATGAAACCTGCCATTGCAGTACAGGCAATCTTTACATTCGTAAGCAGCTGGAATAATTATTTTGTACCGGCTTTAATCTTACACAATGACAAGAAAAAGACACTGCCAATCTTAATTGCACAGCTTCGTGCAGCAGACTGGCTGAAATTTGATATGGGTCAGGTTTATGTGATGATCGCATTTTCCATTTTCCCAGTTATCATTATTTACCTGATATTATCCAGACACATTGTACAGGGTGTTGCCCTCGGCAGTGTGAAAGGATAAATTAGAATATAGCTACAAATGAAAAAACCTTCCCTGAGAACCGCCGTGATTCCCCATATCACGGCGGTTCTTCTTTGGTGTAGCAGAAAAAGATTACAATATTAAAAAACATCATAATAATTGCCTGAAATAATCAAACATAAGCTCTTTCTTTCCTATTATAAGTATGCTATAATAAACGCAGATTTTGGAAAAAGAAATGGTTGAGAAGTGAATCTGCACAATCCTTTCAGAACGGAGGAAGACATGACAGAAGGCGGTTTTTTAGTTTTCATGGGAATTTTATTACTTTTGGTTGTCATCGTTGTTGTGATAGCGGTTGTTTCATCTGTGGCAGGTGCGGCAGCAGCAATCGTTGATGATGAAGACAGCGAAGATGAATAGAACAGGGTGAGAACAGAATAGTGGGGCGGTACTTTTGTGCCAGCTCCCTTTTTGCAGGTCTTATGGATACTGCGAAATGTCCCGAGATCGAATCATAAGAAAGGAGACAGAGATTATAATGCAGTTACTTACATTTTTGTTAAATGGAGTGAAGTTTGGTATTCCTGTCAATGATGTGGAATCCATTGAAACAAGAATGAATGTGGTGAATATTCCAAATTCACTGCCACAGGTTCATGGGATCATGAATCTGCACGGAGAAGTTATTGCAGTGTACAGTCTGGCAGAACAGTTTCATTATCCGGAACAGGAAATCAACAATATCATCGTTGCATCCATGAATGGTACAAAGATTGGGCTTGAGGTTGGAAACGTGGATGAGATTATTGATGTCCCGGATGAGAAGGTTATTTCCATGCCAGTCATTATGAAAGCAGTAGAAAATTGTTTTGATGAGGTTGCTTCCTATGCAAAAGAACTGATCGTTCTGATCGAGGTATCAAAGCTGATGCCGGAAGCAGAGCAGCAGGCAATACAGAAATTGGTAGAACAACAGTCATAAACAAAAAAGAGTAAAGCCTCTGTTATTATATATTGGAAAGATACAGTCTCGTGGGATGGAGTACCGATAGGTACTCCATTTTTGCGTAAATAGGAAATTTTGTTCCATTTCTAAAATAATTCTAAATTCTGTCCGATTTTCCTTGCATTTTGATGAGAGAGGAGTAAACTGATTTTTGCCGACCGACCGGTCGGTTTTGGCTTGCGGGAATGCAATAGCCAATCAGACATATAATTTTTCAGGAGGAACGAGAATGATCCCGAAGTATAGTGTAAAACGTCCATACACAGTGTTAGTGGCTGTTGTACTGGTGATCGTTTTAGGAGTTGTTTCGCTGACGAGGATGACAACAGATCTGCTGCCGGCAATGAATCTGCCGTATGTGATCGTTGTCACAACAGATGTGGGTGCAAGTCCGGAGGAAGTGGAAAAGGATGTGACATCGCCAATCGAAGCGGCAATGGCAACGACTTCCAATATTAATAACGTAAGTTCCATGTCCTATGATAACTATTCTATGGTTATTTTGGAGTATGAACAGAGCACGAACATGGATTCTGCTATGATTGAGATTCAGCAGCAGCTGGATCAGTTGACCGGACAGTTCCCGGATTCAGCGGGCTCACCGATCATTATGCAGATTGATCCGGATATGATGCCGGTCATGATCGCATCTGCGGATGTGGATGGTATGGATCAGGCAGAGATATCTAATTATGTAGATAATGAATTATTACCGCTGCTTGAGAGTATCGAGGGTGTGGCATCTGTGACGGCAACAGGTGTGCTGGATACGGACCTTCAGGTAACCATGAATCAGGAAAAAATAGATGCTTTAAACGAACAGATTTTAAGCAAAATAGATGCCCGGTTTACAGATGCACAGGCAGAGTTAGATAAGGCATCTTCCCAGATCGACAGTGGAAAAAAGAAGCTTTCCGATAGTGAAAAAGAGATGGGAAGCCAGCTTGGAGCAGGTGAAAATGAGATCATTAATAATAAAATCCAACTGTTTAACACCGAAGCAGATCTGACCACACAATTATCAGATCTTCAGAAATCACAGTCGTCCATGGATGGTGCAATCAAGTCGTTACAGTCAGCTTATGATGGAGCAACACAGTTACAGAGCGCGATTGACGGTTTACAGAAAGCAAAAGACGGTGTCAGCCAGGCGAAGAGTGGGGCAAAGCAGTTATATCAGGCACACGATGGTGTAATGGCAATTTTAACAGCAAAAAATCCAATGACAGGTGCAGATATGACAGTGGAGGAAGCGCTTGCAGCAGCAGTTCAATATGGTCAGATGACACAGGAACAGGCGAATCAGTTGAAAACAGTGATTTCAACTTTACAGGCAGATCCTAAAATGTTAGAAGCATATAAAAATGCGGCCAGCGAATCCGATTTCGTCGCCTACATGGAATCCACAGCCATTGCCCGGATCAACGCACAGGCAGGGACTTCCTATACAAGTGAGAGTGACATTGCAAGCCAGATCGTGACCTTACAGTCAAAACTGGACGACATCAATGTGATGCTGATGAATCAGGCATCCTCTTTTGCAGATGCAGGCGTGACGTTGACTTCTTACAAAGACATTCCTGCTGCAATCTCAAAATTAAGTGAGAGCAAGACGCAGATTGCGACGGGAATTGCGACGATCGAGTCTGCCCAGACGCAGGTGGCAGACGGTAAAACGTCTTTAGATGACGCATTAGTGACTTTAAATGAATCCCAGATATCCGGTATCATGGAGATGAGCAAGGGATATGCGGATCTTGCTGTTGCAGCAAATAAGATCGAAGAGGGACAGAGCCAGTTGGATGATGCAAAAGAGCAGGCAAAAGATTCAGCGGATCTGAACGCGATCCTTACAATGGATACCTTAAAAAATCTTCTGACAGCACAGAACTTCTCCATGCCGGCAGGTTATGTGACAGAGGGGAACGAGCAGTATCTGGTGCGGGTAGGAGATGAGGTGACATCCAAAGCAGATCTTGAAAATCTCGTTCTGATGGATCTTGGTATGGATGGTATCGAACCGATCAAACTGTCGGATGTGGCAGATATCGAATACATTGACAATTCCGGAGATTCCTATTCCAAAGTGAATGGAAATCCGGCGGTAATGCTTTCGATTGAAAAGCAGACCGGCTATTCCACCGGAGATGTGACAGACCGGTTATTGGATAAATTTGACAGCCTGGAAAAAGAAAATACAGATTTACATTTGAGCGTTCTCATGAATCAGGGTATTTACATTGACATGATCGTGAAATCAGTCGTAGAAAACATGATCGTGGGAGCCATCCTTGCAATTATTGTATTGTTATTATTCTTAAAAGATATGAAACCTACACTTGTAATAGCATGTTCCATTCCGCTCAGTGTTGTTTTTGCAGTGGTACTGATGTACTTTACGAATATTACGTTAAACATCATTTCACTGTCGGGTCTGGCACTCGGAATTGGTATGTTGGTGGATAACTCCATCGTCGTGATCGAGAATATCTATCGATTGCGCGGGGAGGGATATTCGATTCGAAAGGCAGCCGTGGAGGGTGCTTCACAGGTGACAGGAGCAATCATAGCATCCACACTTACAACCATCTGTGTATTTGCACCGATTATTTTTACAGAGGGTATCACAAGACAGTTATTTGTTGATATTGCGCTGACAATTGCATTTACGCTTGCAGCCAGCCTGCTCGTGGCATTGACTTTCGTGCCGATGATGGCAGCAGGATTATTAAAAAATACAAAAGAGATCAGGCATAATTTCTTTGACAAAGTAAAAGAGGTTTATGGAAAAATTTTAGCTGTATGCCTGCGTTTCAAGCCAATCGTATTTATCGCGGTGATCGTTTTGCTGGGAACAAGTGTTGTGGCAGCATTCTCCAGAGGATATTCTTTCATGGATATGAATATGGAAACGAACCAGATCAGTGCGACGATTTCAGCAAAAGAGGATCAGACACTAACGTTTGACGAACTGACAGAAATGGCAGATGAAGTCGTGGAAAAAGCATTGACGATCGATGGCATTGAGACCATTGGTGCCATGGCAGGCGGAAGTGTTCTTTCCATGATGGGAAGCAGTTCTACAGACAGTATTTCCATGTATATGATTTTGGATGAAGAATCTGAAGTGAGCAGTGCAGATGTAATCGAACAGTTGGATGAACTGACCAAAGACATGGACTGCGAAGTTACAACAGACACCTCTGCTTCTGATATGACATCACTTATGGGAAGTGGACTGACGATCAATGTAAAAGGAAATAATCTTGACAAACTGCAGGAACTTGCAGGCGAGGTTGCAAAAGTCGTAGAGAACACCGAGGGAACTGTGGATGTGGATGATGGACTTGCCAATACGACACCGTCTTTCACCATTTCTGTAGACAAGGAAAAAGCTGCGAAATATGGCATGACCGTTGCACAGGTATTCCAGCTTGTTTATGGGGAGATGGCATCCTCAACATCTGCAACGACAATCTCTACCGATGTAAATGATTATCAGGTTTATGTACAGAGCGAGGAGCAGTCCGATGTTACATTGGATGATATCAAAAACCTGACCTTTACCTATACAGACAGAGAAGGAAACGAGACAGAAGTAGAGCTTTCTGATATTGCACAGTTTGAGGAAGGTTACACCTTAGGATCGATCAACCGTGATGCGCAGACCAGATATATCAGTGTGACCGCAGGAGTGGATGATGACCATAATGTCAGTCTGTTAAGTAATGAGATCCAGAAAGAGTTAGATAAGATCGATCTGCCGGAAGGATACTCCATTGAGATGGCAGGTGAGGATGAGATGATCGCAGATGCGATGAATCAGTTGTATCTGATGCTTCTTTTGGCAGTCATCTTCATTTACCTTGTCATGGTAGCACAGTTCCAGTCACTGTTGTCGCCGTTTATCATTATGTTTACAATCCCGCTGGCATTTACAGGCGGTCTGTTCGCACTTTACTTTACCGGCAACGAAGTCAGCGTTGTGGCAATGATCGGATTTGTCATGCTTGCCGGAATTATCGTAAATAACGGTATCGTTATGGTAGACTTTATCAACCAGCTCCGCCGTGGCGGAATGGAGAAAAAAGACGCCATTATCGAATCCGGAAAAACGAGACTCCGTCCGATCCTTATGACCGCACTCACCACGATCCTGTCCATGTCCACGATGGCAGTCGGACTTGGAGAAGGTTCAGAAATGATGCAGCCAATGGCGATCGTAACGGTTGGTGGTTTGTTATATGGTACACTGTTGACTCTGATCGTTGTTCCATGTATTTATGATGCATTCAACCGCAATAAGAGCATGGTCGAGGAGGACTTATAATGGATGAGCAGAAACTGATCCACGATCCATCACAGAAAGTACTTGCCCTGTATCAGGCAGTCATTGAGTTCATTAATGAAGGCTGTGATATCAATACTTTAAAAGTAGCTGATATCACAGGCCGGGCAGGCATTGGAAAAGGAACGGCATACGAATATTTTTCTTCAAAGGAAGAGATAATCTCTTCTGCAATTTTATATTATGTGAAAGTGTGCTTTGAAAAACTGCAGGTAATTTCTACAGATAACAGAACGTTTCAACAGAAAATTAACGAGGTCATGGATTTTATTGATGAGCATGTAAAAGAAAAGCAGGGTGTCTTTTTCCTGATAAAAATGGTATTGGAATCATACGAGATACCAAAGAATCTGAAAGATGAGTATGAGCGTATGAAACACCAGTGCTGTGATAAGGAGAAAAACGAGATTATCGACTGCATTGTGGAGGAGGGTGTCCGCGAAGGTCTGATCCGGGAGGAGAATGTTTTCCTGCGAAGAGCCGCGGTCGAAACCCAGCTTTCGGTCTATTTTATGTACCGCATCGCAGCAGAGAAAAAAATGGAGCTTGACCTGGAGGCAGATTCTTTGAGAGAATATATCTATCAGAATATATTGAAATTATTAGGATAGAAAGAAGGAACAAATAAATTAAAATCACATATAAAAAAATCAGTTGACAAATGCCACGTTAGCTTTTATGATGAAAAAAGATATAAAAAGGTGATGAGAAAGAGGAGTACACACAGACACCTGAAAGAGAATGACATTCACCGGCTGAGAGATGTCACCAGAACATGTTGTGTGGAAGGTAGCTTTTGAACCGTCGCGCAGAACCTGTCTGTTGCAGATAAGTGGCAGAACTTGCAAGTTGATCATGCGGAGAAAATTTTCGTATATCGCCAGAAGCAGTCAGAAGTAAGCGAGAACGAGTTGTCCCCGTTACCGGACAGTGGCTTAGGAATGAGCCGGCAGAGATATGTTGTTTTTACAACATAACAAAGGTGGTACCGCGTTGACACGCCCTTTGCATCCGTATGGATGTGAAGGGCTTTTATTTTTTAAGAAAGGAAAAAGACAAATGAAGGAATTAGCAAAGACCTATGACCCAAAGGGCATTGAAGAACGTCTCTATAAAAAATGGGAAGACAACGGTTACTTCCATGCAGAAGTAGATCGCAGCAAGAAACCATTCACCATTGTGATGCCTCCACCAAACATTACCGGACAGCTTCACATGGGACACGCATTAGACAATACCATGCAGGATATTTTGATCCGCTACAAGAGAATGCAGGGTTACAATGCATTATGGCAGCCTGGAACAGACCACGCTTCCATTGCAACCGAAGTAAAAGTCATCCAGTCCTTAAAAGAAAAAGGAATCGACAAGGCAGATCTTGGAAGAGAAGGTTTCTTAGAGAAATGCTGGGAGTGGAGAGAGGAATACGGTAACCGTATCATCAACCAGTTAAAGAAACTCGGATCTTCTGCTGACTGGCAGAGAGAACGTTTTACCATGGATAAAGGATGTTCTGATGCCGTACAGGAAGTTTTTATTAAATTATATCAAAAAGGATATATCTACAAGGGTTCCCGTATCGTAAACTGGTGTCCGGTTTGTAAGACATCCATTTCCGATGCAGAGGTAGAGCATGAGGAGCAGGACGGATTCTTCTGGCATATCAACTACCCGGTAGTTGGCGAGGAAGGAAGATTCGTTGAGATTGCGACGACAAGACCGGAGACTTTATTCGGAGATACCGCTGTTGCTGTAAACCCGGATGATGAGAGATACAAAGACATCGTTGGAAAAATGTTAAAACTTCCGATGACAGACCGTGAGATTCCGGTGATCGCTGATCCATATGTAGACAAAGAGTTTGGAACCGGATGTGTGAAGATCACACCAGCCCATGACCCGAACGACTTTGAGGTTGGAAAACGCCACAACCTGGAAGAAATCGTTGTCATCAATGACGATGCAACCATGAACAAGTTAGCAGGAAAATATGAGGGAATGGACCGCTACGAGTGCAGAAAAGCATTAGTAAAAGATTTAGAGGAAGCGGGACTTTTAGTAAAAGTTGTTCCACATTCCCACAACGTAGGTACACATGACCGCTGCGGCACAACCGTTGAACCAATGATCAAACAGCAGTGGTTCGTGAAAATGGACGAGATGATCAAACCGGCAGTTGAAGGCGTAAAAAATGGTGATATCCAGTTACTTCCAAAACGTATGGAGAAGACATACTTCAACTGGACAGACAATATCCGTGACTGGTGTATTTCCAGACAGTTATGGTGGGGACACAGAATCCCGGCATACTACTGTGATGAGTGTGGCGAGATGGTAGTTGCCAAAGAAGCACCTCATAAGTGTCCGAAATGTGGATGCACCCATATGACACAGGACCCGGATACCTTAGATACCTGGTTCTCCTCTGCTTTATGGCCATTCTCAACACTTGGCTGGCCGGAAAAAACAGAAGACTTAGATTACTTTTATCCAAATGATGTTTTAGTAACCGGATATGATATTATCTTCTTCTGGGTAATCCGTATGATCTTCTCCGGTTACGAGCAGATGGGCAAAGCGCCATTCCATACCGTATTATTCCACGGTCTGGTACGTGACTCCCAGGGACGTAAGATGAGTAAGTCTCTTGGAAATGGTATCGATCCGTTAGAGGTTATTGACAAATACGGTGCTGACGCACTTCGTCTGACACTGATCACAGGCAATGCACCTGGTAACGATA
>OGML01001664.1_pt1 | contig 18012 bp, 15 predicted proteins | sample 1572951 | NCBI WGS metagenome assembly OGML01 (sample SAMEA2581883, study PRJEB24529) | metagenome | biome: Human gut stool | place: China | collected 2011 | reverse complement strand
GAATTGCGTCCGTAAATCCGGACAGGAGAATTGCTGCAGGCACATTACTCATCACCTGACTGGCAAGCACAGAAGTAACCATTTCTCTTCCGCGGATCATTCTTTCCAAAAACTGTCGAAATACTTCTATCCTCCCTAAATTTCCAATAAAAATAAATAACGCCGCAAAGGTTCCAAGAAGCGAATAATCTACTTTCATTAATGTCTTCCTATCAGCTGCGAATGTAAATACCAAAACAAATCCAATAGGGAATAGGAACCTCAATAACAATTCCAATGATAGCGAACATAATAATAGACATCATAATTTACACATCCTTTCTTAAATTCAAAAACCAATCTGCATTTACATCTTCATCAAGATAAAAAAATTTATGGCCGCCGACTGTAACAGCATGGTTTAGGCTCTCATGCCAACGGCTATAAACCCACTTAGGCGCATAAAAATACAAAATTGGATTTTCAGATACAAATTCACCATCATTAAAAACACGGCTTACGGCCTCACAGACTTCAGCCCAACAATCAGGATTTGAATTTTGCAGTTCATCATCCCAGCCAGAATATTGATATTTTTTGCGTGCTTCAGATGCAGATAGGCCATCTTTGGCCATAGCGTTAAGCAGACATTAGGCAACAGCTATTTTACCTTCTGTTGGTTCGCCTTTGGCTTCTCCGGCCACAATACACTCAATCACATATCTGTCATCTTCGGTGATAGGATAAAACGGCTTATCATATTCTACCATATATAAATTTAAATATTGAGCTTGGATTTCGCTATTTAAACTCCCTGCCCATCCACTCGCCTCAATATCGTCACCAAAAACTCTACCCAAATCTGAATTTTCAATTTCTGTTTTGATTTCTGTGGCTCGATAACCAATGATAAAAATTGCAGCTAGAATTTCAAACCCTAAAACCAAAACTAAAAATCTGTTTACAAATTTCTTACTCAAAACTAAATTTCCTTTCTGCAAATGCAAAATCAAAAATCAAAATTGAAAATTGAAATTCAAAAATCAAATTCAAAAATGGGAATCGTTCTCATTAATTCAAAAACAATGCCGAAGAACACGCCCGTGCCGATGGCTTGGCGGCTGGCCGAGCCGGGACCACTGGCCACTACCATGGGCAACATACCCAGAATGAAGGCCAGTGAAGTCATGAGGATGGGACGGAAACGCAGGCGTGCCGCATGGAGGGTCGAGGTTACCAAATCGCCGCCTCGGTCTACTTCGTCTTTGGCGAATTCGACAATCAGGATGGCGTTCTTGGCGGCCAGTCCGACCAACATCACCAGTCCGATTTGGAAATAAATGTCGTTCTCCAGTCCGCAGAGCGTGATGCCGAGATATGCGCCGAGGGCGGCTACCGGAAGGGATAGCAGTACGGCGATGGGTACCATCCAACTTTCATACAAGGCTGCAAGGAACAGGAAAACGAAGATGAATACGAGCATCAGCACGAGGCCGGTCTGCCCACCCGCCTGTTTTTCCTGATAGGACAGTCCGCTCCATTCCACGCCGATATTGTCCGGCAGATGCTCGCGGGCCACTTGTTCGATGACTTCCATGGCTTGCCCCGAACTGTAACCGTCGGCGGCGGCTCCCCGGATAATGGCACTGTTGAACATGTTGAAACGTTTGATGCTGCCTGGTCCCGTCGTATAGGAAGTCGTACCTAAGGAGGTCAGCGGTATCATGGCGTTGTTGCTTCCGCGGACGAAAAATAAATTGATGTTTTCGGGGTGTTCGCGGTAATCGGCTTCAGCCTGTATGTACACGCGGTAGATGCGGTTGAACATGTTGAAGTCGTTGACGTAGACCGACCCGGTGTAGGCTTTCATCGTGGAGAAAACGTCGGCCATTGGTACGCCGGACAGTTTCACCTTGTCGCGGTCCACATCGAAATAAAGCTGCGGAATCTCGGCCTGGAGGGAGGACGAAAGCCCCGAAAGTTCCTTGCGTTGCGCTGCATAATATAATAAGGTGTCGGTAGCTTGTACGAGATTCTCGAACGTGGCGTCGCCACGCGCCTCCAGTTGCATCTCAAAACCGCCCGATGAACCCAGCCCGGGAATGACCGGAGGGGTAGACAAGTAGACTTTGCATTCGGGATATTCCTTAAAATGCGCTTTGACCTCGGCCATGACTTCGTCAATCGTGGTCTTGTCCCGTTCCTCCCATGGTTTCAGGATGACGGTCAGTTCGCTCCGCGCCTGGCTCGTACCTACGCGGGGGCTGCTTCCGGTCACGTTTTGTACGTATTCCACAGCCGGATTTTCCATCAGGTAACGGATGGCACGTTCGGTCACGTTCCGTGTACGTTCGAGTGTGGCTCCTTCCGGAAGCTCCAGTTCCACCTTGAAATATCCTTGGTCCTCTACGGGGAGGAAACTGGTCGGCACCATACGGTGAAGGATGAAAATCAGTCCGACGACCAGGCAGAAGCTCAGAATGATTCGTTTAGGATGTATCAGGACTTTCTGGATACCTTGGATGTATTTGTGGTTTCCGACGGACAACCATTCGTTGATTTTGCGGAAAACGATGTTTTTAGGTTTGTTCGGGTCTGTCGGTTTCAGGATGAGCGAGCACATGACCGGACTCAGCGTCAGGGCTACTACCGTAGAAATCAGTACCGATACCACAATCGTTACGGTGAACTGGCGATAGAGTTGTCCCGTGATGCCCGGCAAGAAGCTGACCGGTACGAATACGGCTGCCAGTACTAATGACGTGGCTATCAAGGCACCGGCCAGTCCTGTCATGGCTTTCTTCGTGGCTTCGTACGCGCCGAGGTGCTCTTCTTCCATGATACGTTCCACGTTCTCTACCACGACGATAGCGTCGTCCACCACAATACCGATGGCCAGAATCAGGCCCAACAAAGTCAGCATGTTAAGCGAGAAGCCGAATATCAGCATGAAGCCGAAAGTTCCGATAAGGGAGATCGGTACGGCTACGACGGGTATCAGCGTGGCGCGCCAGCTTTGCAGGGAGAGGAAGACTACGAAAATCACCAGTACCAGTGCCTCGAAGAGCGTCTTGTACACTTCGTGAATGGATTCCGAAATGTAAGTGGTCATGTCGAACGGAATCTCATATTTCAGTCCTTCCGGAAAGTTCTTGCTGATTTCGTCCATGGCATTCTTTACATTTTCTGCCACTTCCATGGCATTCGCTCCCGGCAGCATGTAGATACCGAGTACGGCGGCGTTGCCCCCGTTGATACCGCTTTCTGTGTTGTAAGACTGGGCTTCGAGCGAGATGCGGGCTACGTCGCGCAGGCGGATGAGCGATCCGTCGGCATCGGCACGCAACACGATTTCCTCGAATTGGCTGACGGTAGAGAGCCGCCCTTTGGTGGAGATGGGAATGGTGATGTCCAAACCTTCTATGGGTTGCTGGCCGAGTACGCCCGCTGCGGATTCACGGTTTTGGTCTTTTAAGGCGTTCTGCACGTCCTGTACCGTCAGGCCGAAGTTGGCCAACTTGTCCGGTTGCACCCATATCTGCATGGCGTAATAGCGGCTTCCGATGTTCGACACACGGCCCACCCCCGGAATGCGTCGCAATACGTCGAGCACATTGATGGTGGCAAAGTTACTCAGATAGATTTCATCGAATTTCGGGTCGTCGGAAGTCAGACATAAGGTCATGAGCTGGCTGGGCGCCTGTTTCTCCACGGAGATACCGTTTTGTATCACCTCGGCAGGCAGGCGGGATTCTGCCAGTTTCACGCGGTTCTGTATTTCTACAGCCGCCAAGTCGGGGTCGGCCGAGATGTCGAACGTAATCGTGGCGGAAAAACCTCCGGAATTGGAACTGCTGGACTCCATGTACAGCATGCCCGGCGTCCCGTTCAGTTCCTGTTCGATGGGGGTGGCTACGGCCTGCGATACCGTCAGCGCACTGGCTCCCGGATAGGATGCGCTGATCTTGACTACCGGAGGCGTAATTTGAGGATATTGGTCGATGGGCAATAAGGTCAGACCTATGATACCCACGATGACAATCAGTATGGAGATGACCATCGAGAACACCGGACGGTCAATGAAATAAGTCACTTTCATGGGCTTCTCGATTATTGGGCTGTTGTCGTTTGCTGTTTCTTTTCGTTTGTCTCAGCCGTAGCTACATGCACTTTCATGCCGGGGTTCAGCTTATGGTAGCCTTCGGTGACAAGCTGTTCGTTCGGAACCAGACCGCGTTCCACTACGACGTGGTTCCCGAATTCCGGTCCTAATTCGATGAAACGCCGTTCTACGGTGGAGTCTTTACGCATGACAAAGACGTATGCCCCACCTTTTTCAATAATAAGTGCTTTTTGTGGGACTACCGTGGCGTTCTCGCGGACGTCGAGCAGGGCTTTGACTTTTGTGAACTGTCCCGGCAACAGCACGTGGTCCGGATTAGGCATTTCCGCACGTACGGAGAAGGTGCCGGTCCGAGGGTCTACTTGGGGTTCCGCAAAGTCCACCAATCCCTTGAAAGGATAGGTCGTATTGTCCGGCAAAGTAATGGTGACGGTAGGCTGCCAAGAGCGGTTCTGGTCTTTTTGTCCTATATTTACGTTACGTTCCTTACTTTTAAGGTAGTCGAGGGCGGTCATGCTGAAGTCCACCAGTACCGTATCGCTCTTGACGATAGTAGCCAACAGCGATTTACCGCCACTGCCCACCAAAGTACCCAAGTCTACATGCCGTTCGCTGATATGGCCGGAGATGGGGGAACGCACGATGGTGTAGCCCAGTTCTTGTTCCGCCTGGTCCAAATCGGCTTGGCTCATTCCGACACTGGCCACAGCCGTTTCGTATGCTGCTACGGCATTGTCCAAATCCAACTGGCTGGCTGCATTTTGTTCGTACAAGGGCTTGATGCGGTCCAGGTCGCGTTTGGCCTTTCGGGCTTGTGCCTCGTCTTTCTTCAACTGCGCACGTGCTTTGTCGGCTTTGGCACGGTATTGCCGTTGGTCGATGACAAAAAGAACCTGGTTGCGGCTGACGTACGTGCCTTCTTCAAATAACATGTTCTCCAGAAACCCTTCCACACGGGCGCGTACCTCCACGAACTGTTGGGCACGTATGCGTCCTACGTATTCTCCGAAGATTTCCACATTCTGTTGCTCTACGGGCATGACAGAGACCACCGGAATGTCGGGGGCCGGTTGCTTCTCGCGGGTCAGAATCCAGTATACGCCTACCACCAATACGATGCATATAAAAGCATAAAGTAACTTCTTTTTCTTAAATCTCAATTCCTTCTTGTTCAATGGATATTTCATTTCATAATGGGTTGGATGTTCAATCAGTATAAGGTGATTCGGGTGCAAAAGTAGTTTGTTTTATTGCATTTTGCCTAATAATAAATATGAAAAAAGACTAATCTGCCGGATTATCCCTATCTTTGCACCGCTTTTCTGTTTTTTCACTCCTATGATGCAATATGTTAAGGATTTGACCCACGGTTCCATTCGCGGACAACTGGTAAGACTGGCTCTTCCCGTCATGGGGTCGTCATTTGTACAAATGGCCTATAGTTTTACCGATATGGCTTGGGTAGGAAGCTTGGGCAGCAAATCGGTCGCGGCGATTGGGGCTGTCGGGGTGCTGACGTGGACGAGTAATTCCCTGGCTCTTATCAATAAAGTCGGTGCGGAGGTAAATGTGAGCCAGTGTATCGGTGCGCAGCGTATGGATAAAGCGCAGGCTTATGCGTCACATAATCTGACGTTGGCTTTGTTGATTTCCGTCGTATGGACGACATTAATCTGGACGTGTGCCGTTCCGTTGATAGGGATATTCGGGATGGAAAGCGACGTGACGCAGTTATCAGTGGAATATTTGCGGGTGGTATCTACGGCTTTCCCTTTTATTTTTATGTCTGCCGCTTTCACCGGAATCTACAATGCTTCGGGGCATACGCAGGTTCCTTTTTATGTAAATGGGATAGGATTGGCACTCAATATGCTGCTTGACCCGCTTTTCATTTTAGGTTTCGGCATGGGGACTTTAGGAGCTGCCTGGGCCACTTGGATATCCCAGGCTACGGTTTGCCTGATGTTTTTTTACGTATTGATGAGGAGACGCCGCTTGTTCGAACGTTTCCGGATATTGGTTCCGCTGCGTTTGCCTTACGTTCCTTTAATCTTCAAAGTCGGATTGCCGGTGGCTTTGTTGAATATCTTTTTCTCGTTGATTAGCCTGTTCATGGGGCGTACGGCATCGGCAGAGGGAGGATATCTGGGGGTAATGACTTTGACGGCAGGCGGGCAGTTGGAGGCTATAGCTTGGTACACTTCTCAAGGATTCAGTACGGCGCTGAGTACCTTTGTGGCACAAAACTATGCGGCCGGATGTACGGAACGTATCCGCAAGGCTTTTAAAATGACGTTGGGGATTACGGCTGCCATAGGTGCCGGATGCACGGCCTTGTTTTATGGAGGCGGCGAATGGATTTTTTCCCTTATCACATCGGAACCGGACGCTTACCGTGCCGGAGGGCTTTTCCTGAGAATAGATAGTTACTCCATGATTTTTATGATGCTTGAGATCACGACGCAAGGTGTCTTTTACGGGACCGGGCGTACGGTGCCCCCGGCTTTGGTCAGCATCACCGGCAACGTGTTGCGCATCCCTCTGGCTTTGCTTTTAGGACATTGGGGATGGGGGATAGCCGGCGTATGGTGGGCCGTCAGTATGTCCAGTATCCTGAAAGGCTGTGTCTTGTTCGGTTGGTTGGTTTTGCGTCGTCACGTGCTCTTGACCGGCAGTACGTTGAGACCCCGTTCCGGCCTGCTATCCTAACCAAGTGTGCATCCTTTCGCGGATGGCGTTCGATTCGCTGAGCAGATGGATGAATTTAAGGGCCGAGTGCTTCCGGTAGGCATGTTTCAAAGTATGGATACATCCCTCCATTTCATACTCATTGACATCTAAGGGGATGGCTTTCACTCCCGATTCATCGTGTATGGTAGCCTCGGAAAGGATGGTCACCAGATTGCTTTTCTTTATCAATTTCAGCAGGATATTGACTTCGTTCAGTTCCACGCGGACTTTGAATTTGTAGTCACGTTCGGAAAACACTTGGTCGAATGTGTTTCGGGCTTGCAGGCCTTTGCTGGGCAGGGCGAACTCATATTTTTCCAGTTCGCTGAGTGTCACTTTCTGTTTCTGGGCCAAAGCATGGTCGGAACGCACGATGACCGACAGATGGTTGTCGAAGAGGATGTGCGATTCGATCTGTTCGTAACGGCGTGTGGGTTTGAAGGCCAGTACGAAATCCACTTCGCGCTTGACAAGCATTTGCATCAGTTCCGTCATGGTCTTGTAGAAAATGTTCAGTTTCACTTCGGGGTACAGTTTCATAAAAGCCAATACCGTTTCCGTCAGAATCGGGCTGAACGAATAGGTCACGCCGATGTTCAGTGTGCCGGTGAGCAGTTGTTGCAGGTCGCGTATATGCTCTTTGCACGTGTCGGCGGCATACAGGGTTTCTTTGGCGTATGGCAAAAGTTCCGCTCCGGCTTCGGTCAGCGTTACTTCATGGCTGTTGCGTTGGAAGAGTTGTACGTCCAACTCGGTTTCCAGTTGTCGGATTTGCTGGGATAATGTACTTTGTGTGATGTACAGCCCTTTGGCGGCTTCGGAAAAGTTGAGTGTTTCGGCAGCTTTGACGAAATACCGGAGTTGTCGTAGTTCCATATAGTCGATGGTTAGCGTGTAGCTTTAAATGAAGTGTTCTTGAACAGGAAGATGGGTAGCGTGGCTCCTACGACCATTCCCAATATAATAAATGTACAGGTCAAACCGTTGTAGGACAACAGATAGAAATAGTGGTTGAAAGCATGTTCTTCCTGGTTGGTCAGGCAGAGCAAAAGAGCTTCGATTGTGCGGTAGGCGTACATTCCCGGAATCATGGGGAGCAGCGCGGGGAAGGAGAAAGTCTCCGCCGGGCATTTGGCACGTGGAGCCAGAAACACCGTCAGTACGCCGATGACCAGCGACGCGATGAAGCTGGCACCGATGAGGTGCATCTCGCCGTAAGCGTTATGGGTGAGGACATACCGTGTGGCGTGACCTAAAGCCGCAATGAGGGCACAATACTTGTAAGCTTGGCGCGGAGGATTACTGATGCTGGCAAAGCCGATGGCAGCAATCGCCGCAAAGAATCCGTCCTGAAGAATATTGAAGAGATAAGTCATCATCGTTAGAGCCATTTGATATTCATGAGTAATAAACCGCCGCACAAGCCGGCCGACAAACAAGCGGTCAGTACCATGGCATTCATGAAACGGCTGAATGAACTGATATAGTGTCCGTCCAGAAGGTCGCTCACGGAATTGATGTAAGGAATGCCCGGTATCAGATACAGGACACTGGTGCCGAGGGCGATTTCCGGTGTATCGCTTAGGTCGAATACGTAACCCGCCGCACCGATTACGGAAGAGAAGAACGCGCAGCAGAAGAATACGAAACGTACGTCTTGTCCGTCCTCCAACATCACTTGTTTCAGTTTGTAACCTGCCAATGTTCCTATCAGTACGATAGCCATGGCTATGAAATCTCCTCCGAACAGACGGCAAAATGCCATGTTGGCCAAGGATGCCAGTATCCACACCATCCAAGGATTGGCCGGTCGGGTCTGCACGATGGCTTCAAAATTCCGGCGGGCCTCTGTGAAACCTATTTTCCGGTCGGCTATCGCCCAACTTAATTTGCTCAGTTGGGTATTGATGTCGAAACTGATACCCGTATGATGCAGTCTTACGATATTGCTGTACGAGTGGCTGCGGTCGTCGTTCCACACCGTCATGTGTATATGCGAGGGCAAGATGGTCATTTCCGATGTCATGTTCCATCTGTCGGCCATCCGTTTTACATTCTTTTCTATGCGGATACATGTGGCACCGCATCCTAAGAGCCATGCGGCGTAGTCGGAAAGAAAGATGCACGCATCTTTCGGCGTTGCAGGAATATCCGTTTCCGCAACGAGTGCCTCTTTATGATTCGTCGTCTTCGAGTTCGTCATAGATATTGTTCTCGTTTCCTATTTCAAGAATCTTGCTGTCTCCCGTTTCCCTGCGCATCTTTTGGATGCTTCTGAAAATAAAAATCAAAAATAAGCATCCTACGGTTAAAATCCAAATGGTCATCTGATTATTCATATCTTTTTTCTTTTTGATGCCGCAAAAGTAGGCGGTTTATCGTTCTCCGGAAAGTTTTCGTTCGCGAAAGTTTCGATAGTGGCTATCGTATTTACCGAGTCTCTGCCATCGGTGTTTATTATGGCAAAAATGTTCCGCCGGTATTGGGCGAAGCGGGAAAAAAGCGTATTTTTGCGGGACAAACAGGAATATTTATGCATAGCAGAGAAGAAAAATTAGAGGCTTTCGGGCGTTTCCTCGATGTGTTGGATACGTTGCGTGAAAAGTGTCCGTGGGACAGGAAACAGACGAACGAGAGCCTGCGGCCGAACACGATAGAGGAAACCTTTGAATTGTGCGACGCCCTGATGAAAGACGACAAGAAAAACATTTGCAAGGAACTGGGCGACGTGCTGCTGCACGTGTGTTTTTATGCCAAGATTGCCAGCGAGACGGGGGATTTTGATATAGCAGACGTGTGCGACAAGTTGACGGACAAACTGATTTTCCGCCACCCGCATGTGTACGGTGAGGCACAGGCCGACACGGCAGGTCAGGTAAGCCAGAATTGGGAACAAATCAAATTGAAGGAGAAAGACGGTAACAAGAGCGTGTTGGGCGGCGTGCCGGAAGCTCTGCCTTCGCTCATCAAGGCTTACCGTATTCAGGACAAGGCGCGTAATGTCGGCTTCGATTGGGAAAAGAAAGAGGACGTATGGGACAAGGTGAGGGAAGAGCTCGGCGAATTGCAGGCAGAACTGGCCCGGGAGGACAAGGAGAAATCCACCGATGAGTTCGGCGATTTCCTTTTCAGTGTCATCAATGCCGGAAGGCTTTATCATATCAATCCTGACAACGCCTTGGAGCGTACGAACCGCAAGTTCATCCGGCGCTTCAATTATGTGGAGCAACATTCCATCCGCCAAGGACGGTCTTTGAAGGACATGACCTTGGGAGAAATGGATGCACTTTGGAACGAAGCGAAAGAAATAGAGAAACGGGGCGGCTTGTAACGCCCCGTTTCTTATAATACTTGTACGACAATCCGTTTATATGCCGTCAGTGCCGGCTTGCCCCGGTCAGTCAGGGAGAGAATGACGTGCAGGGACTTTCCGGATGCCTCTGCGGGGATGTGTATGCGGCATTTCGGGGAATCCCCGTTTTCCATGTTTACCTTACCCTTATACGTACTGGGTTCGGCATAGATTTCCCAACGGAAATCCAGCGGATTCCCATCGGGGTCGTAAGATGCGGAAGCGTCGAATTCCATATCGCGGCCTGCCTTCGTCTTTTTATATATGCAGTTCATGTCGTCGTGCCCATTTACGATGGCTACAGGATGGTGGTTGACGGCGGAATACTCGTCTGTGGCTGTCCAGGCCATACGTGCCGCAAAATCGTTCCATATCTCCCGTTCCCATCTCTTTATCGAGTTTCCGCCTTCGGCCGCACAGGCGTACATGCGGTATGGGTCGTACAGGCTCTCGTCCTTTCCGCTTTGGGCAATGAATTTCATGCCGCGTATGTTTTCAACGGGGATATCCGAGAAACGGCCGCCCCATCCTCCGAAAGTGATTTCTTCGGGTACGTTCAGTCCGTTGGCATATACGTGGAGGAAAGACGGGGAGTCGCCCTCCGTGGCCCATTTCCTGTCGGGATAATAGTCGCCCAAAGGTTTATGGCTTTGTATGTTGTCCCTGAGCCATTCGTCCGAAGGTGCCCATCCGTAAACCGCTTTGTTACGGAGGTATAAGATGCCGGGATAGTTCTGGGCAATCCAAGCACCGGCATCGTCCTGTCCCAACACGTCATAGATGCGGATTTTACGTACGAACCTTTCGATGTCTTTGGGGGATCGCGTGTGCGTCACGGTCCAAAGTGCCTGAGCCACAGTGTTCATGCCGCCCCAAGCGGCAATCCATACCGGTCGCGGGTCGTCCTTTTTGTCCACGGCTTCGATGATGAGTTCGGAGCCGGGAGATGCTTTGCCGTCTCCCACGCCTGCCATATTGGATGTCTTTTGGCCTTGCCGGATGACGGAGCGGAGGTAGCCCGGTTCAGGATAGCCTTCCGCATGTTTTTTCAAGCGTGGCAGGACTTTTTCAAATTGCCCGACAACTTCACGGATTCGGTCCACCTTGTCCGGCATGTCCGACCAGACCTGCGAGCTGACCAACCCTTCGATGTCTATCGCATTGGAACATACCAAAAGATGAATCATCGACTGGGTATCGTCCGGGTCCGTGCCTCCGAGGTCCGTGGTGACGATAAGTCTTTGCTTGTCCGGATGCGTCCGTGCGTTACGGCAATGGCATGCAGAGGCGGAGGCGGCCAATAGTAATGCGAACACCGTTTTCAGGCATATTCCGGGTTGAAGTTTTAACGTAGATACATACATGGCATTCAAATGGTGTTTTTTGTTTATATTGTTTTTCCTGTCCTTTTGGTACCTATTTTATTTCTTCTATTTCAATGTCTTTGTACCAGACTTCACAAGCTTTACCCTCGTGTATTTGCAGAGCTATATGACCCTCTTGGTTAATAGTGCCTATACCTTCGAACGGTTCATCGATGTAAGGTTCTATATAATCTGTCGTTTTGACCCCATTCAGCCAAATGCGTATACGCGATCCTTCACAACGTATAATAAGATCGTTCCATTGGTCGGCTTTGTAATTTTGGGGTACTCCGGTTGGCATTCCAAGAAAGTCCCAACGACGTTGTTCATCATATAGTGCGCCCTGTTTCCAAGAGATAATATCGGCCTGATAACCGACCATTTCGAATGAACGTCCGGGGATAGTGCAAGGAACACTTCGGAATTGTATTCCGCCATTATAACTTTCGTCCGAAGCTTTCACTTTATACTTCAGTCGTAGTTCGAAGTTTTTATATTTTCGTGTGGTGCGTATGAATTGATTGTGTTCAAGGTCCTTGTTTATGTTTCCGCCTACGATGGCTCGTTTTTCGATACGAAAATGTGCCATACTGTATTCTCCATCGTTACCTTCCCAACCCTCAAAATCTTTACCGTTGAAGAGACGAGTGCCTTCGAAATGAGCTGGAATGCCAGTCGCTTCCGATGTGGTCGGAAGGGATGTCGGAACAAGTATCAGAGATTGTACGTCAGGGAAAGCTTCGTCTGCTTTCAGTTTGCCTTCTTTGTTGCGTTTGATGCCCTTTTGTATACCTCGTAATGTAATCGTTACATTTCCTCCTTGGGGAATATTGATAATGCCGATCTTTTCTGTGGTGTAGTCAAACCAAGTGAAAGTGGGCTTAAACAAAGCGGCCAGTTCCTGCCCGTCGGCTTCTAAGGTCATAGCACTTCCGGCATGGGGTTGCGCATATCGCATCAACACTTGATAGTGTCCCGGCAAGAGAGAAGCGGACCATGATATGGATTGGGACGGATGGTTCCAACCGTGGATGGAGGCTTCGGTACCTTTCCCTTGCATAGTCATTTCGGGAGAAGTCCGAGCTTTGTATGCCGGCAATAGGATGGTATCGCCCGTCCGGGCCTTTTCGTCGTTAGCTTTGATAAGTTCTTCGCAGAGTCTATTGATTTCGTTTACACTTTGGATGAGGTAAGGCATCGGGTTATCGAAATCATGTTCATATTCCAGCATCATTAAAGGCTTGGTTTGACTATCGTTCAGAGCTTGAAATATCTCTTTCAATCGTCCCTTGCCGGTACCACATGGGACATCGAGTCCGTGGGGGGATATGGTACTTACATCTCGTAAATGAAAATGATACATCTTGCCTATATCAATGTAGCGTCGTGTAATTTCATACGTGTCGAACCCACCTCGCATGTAGTGCCCAATGTCAATGGATGCTCCGATGCAGGAACCGTGGTTTTGAGTGTCTTCTACGGTGAAATCCGGATTCCAATAAGCTGCTGCTTTCGGGTGGTTTGTGAAAACCATTTTCACACCGTGCTTTTCCAAAATCTTTTCATAAAATGCGACCGGTTGCCCACCTTGTTCTGCACGGCGCGGGTCACTGACAATCATCCATCCCATATCTTTGCAAAATTTTACGATATCTTCAAAGCCTTTTCCGCTACCGTCCATCCAATAATATATGGATTCGCATTTCACTCCGCTTTCAGCCAGCTTCCGCTTGATGCGTTCCCGCCATTCAGGGGAGAGTCCGGCATGGATGTTTTGTGTACTTTCCTCGCAAATCCGTGCCCCGATGGTGGCTTCTATATAATGTAGTCCTAAGGCACGGGTCAGGTCTATGGCTTCGAAAAAGGTATATTTATGAAAGGTATAGAACTGGACACCCACTTTCCATCCCAGTTCCTCTGCATGAGGACAACCGTCAGCAAGGCGTCCATAGCAATGGTAAGGTGGTTGTACGATACGGTTTAAGTTTAGATTTTCTGCACGTTGGGCATAGCTTTCCGGCAGCATACTGCATGTCAGACACATGCAAATTAAGATGATTCTTTTGAACATGATAAAGTGGTATTGATAAAGTTATTATTATGGCCGCGTGGCCGGTTTGTTTTTGATGTGGTAATGGAACTTGTCAACGTCTATATAACCCCTGTTGTTTTGGTTATTATACGTACAGATTCCTACCATGTCTCCTCTAAAGTTACCTGTTCCCATTCTGTATTCATCACCGAAAGGGTAGAAGTTTTGTCCGTCTATGCTATAGAGGAAATGTTGCCCTTCCGTAGTGTATTGCCGGTTTGTATCACGCTTTTCGAAACCGGAAACCGACCGGATGTACAAGGTTTTTAGGTTGGACGGGAGTCGTGGGCCGTTTTTGCTCTTTCCGTCTGCTTCGTAGATAATATGTTTGCTGTTACCGTAATCAGCTATTCCGCAAAAAGCATAGTGCACTCCGCCATTGAAATGTGTCAGTCCGGCTTTTTGTCCTTGGGTGGTACCCGTCACGTCCACTTTTATGGTGATGATGACCGTGTCGGAACTCATGTAGCGTTGGTGAAGGGTATTGGCTGCTTTGAAGAACGAATCTGTTGAATCTGCCGTAGCATCCGCATAAAGACGGAGAAATCCAGGGCGTACACTCAACGACCAATGCGAACTGTCCGGTTGGTGGTTCCAAGCCCATAGCTTTTTAAGTGTGGAGAAGGAGAAGTCGTCGCTGCCGTGAGGTAGCGTGGTATGAGAAGATTGGACGGGTTTGGCAGCTCTCCAACACATTTTTCCGTATTCATTGGGAGAGGATACGGAATCACCGATGACAGGCCAATCATCTATCCAGGTCACAGGTACGAGGCAGGGAGTGCGTCCGTCCGAGCCGTATCGATTGAATTGTGCAATCCAGTACCACCGCCCGTCCGGAGTATCCACCAAGCCGCCTTGTCCCGGAAGTACCTGCCGATAAGGATTCCCGTGCGGGTCAATACGTTTTATTTCGTATGTACCGATGTCTCCCGGTGTTCCGGGGCTACCGTCGGCTTTTGTCCCGTATAGGTTCCGGGAACGATAGACGTAAGTTCCCGCTCCATTTCCTCCGTCTAAGAATTCAATGTGAAGGAGGTAGTAATACCCGTTTCTCCGATATAGTTTGTTTCCTTCCGTGGAATAATTCCGGCTGTACAATGTACCTCCTTTGGGGTATTCGTACACGATACCTCGCTGTTTCATGTGTTCGGTTTCGGCATCTAATAATTGTGTGCCGTCCGGACTCATCTGAAACAGGTAGCCAAACCAGTTTTTACCTGGGGTACTGCTGGCCAAATAGGCGTTCCCGTTTTCGTCCCATATCGGGCAGGGATCGGTCCATCCTTCTACTTGTAAAGGTTGGCCGAACTTGTCTTTCAGAGGCTGTACGTCCCATTTCCCGGCAGGGTTACGGGTGGTTGCGACGAACATGCCATCGGTATATAGATTAACATACACATAAAACTTTCCTTTGTGATAACGGATGCACGGAGCATATACTCCTCCGTTGTAACGTCGCATTTTCCGGAAAGAGAAAGCCGGAGACACTTTAGACAAGTCGTCAAAAACCGCTCCTATGATTTCCCAGTTCACAAGGTCTTTGGAATGAAGTACCGTGACTCCGGGAGAGGTTTCAAATGTGGAGGTTACCATGTAAAAGTCGTCACCGACCCGTATTAGGTCAGGGTCACTGAAATCGGCGGCAATGATGGGATTACGATAAGTACCGTCACCCATATCGCCCCAATAGCCGTTTTGTGCTTGTTCGTTCAATTTGGCAGTGTCTTCCTGATGTTTTTTTGTACAAGGCCGTATCTCTTCATATAATTCGGCTGTTTCATGTTTTTGTTTGGTCGAATCACTATTTATATGAGCGTTTAGGCGAGGGTAAGAGGCAAAACAAGTCAGTGTTAGTAAGAGCACGCCTCTTTGGCTGATTTTTATTATGGGTGTATACATGGCATTCAAATGATGTTTTTTGTTTATATTGTTTTTCCTGTCCTTTCGGTACGTTGCAAAGGTAAGCGGTATGGGATTATCTTGTTTTCGGCTGTGTTGCATGTTTTTTGTTTAAGGTAACTTTTTGTGCTTTATTGAGAGGTAAAAATCATCTGCCTTACAACGTGAAATCGTTCTGCGCCAAACAAAAAATCAATCGCAGGAGATTGAAAAATCGTTTGGCGCAGAATGAAAATCCAATATCTGAAGACGGTTCGGAGTGTGTCCGAACCCTATCTTTAGCTTAAGATTATCTGCTACTCCGAAGGTGAATTCAGAAGGGGAAAAGCAAGGGCAGTACGAATATCATGACGATACCCATAATGATTTGCAATGGCAAACCGACTTTGACGTAATCCATGAAAGTGTATTGGCCGGCCGGCATGACCAACGCGTTGGGAGGCGTAGAAAACGGGGACGCGAAACACATGCTGGCACCGAGGGTGACGGCAAACAGGAAGGGGACTGGGCTTACACCAATCTGTAGCGCACTTTGCAAGGCTATGGGAGCCAGCAATACGGCCGTCGCCGTATTGCTGATGAACATGGTCATCAGGGAGGTCGTGAAATAGATTCCGGCCATGAGTGCCAACGGGCCGTAACTGCCCAATCCGTTGACAAGGCTGTTGGATATGAACTCGGCTCCTCCCGTTTTTTCCAGGGCTAACGACATGGGAAGCATGGCGGCAATCAGCACGATGCTTTCCCAATTGATGGTTTTATAGGCGGCTTCCACATTGCGGAAACATCCGGTCAGTACCATCAGTATGCCGGCTATCATGACCGCCGTGACGGGGGCTACGGGGATGAAGTCGAATACCATCATGGCGACCATCAGTATCATGATGGCCGCTGCCAGCGGGGCTTTGTAGTCCAGGGTCACCTTGGCCGCTTCGTCGAGCGGCTCTCCCAATACGACCCAGTCTTCATCTTCTTTGCTCAACCGCGAGATGTCGCTCCACGTACCCTGTATGAGCAGTACGTCGCCGGAGTGGATGCGAAGGTCGCCCAAATCCTGCAGCAGGTATTCTTTCTTACGGCGGATACCCAATACGTTAACATTGAATTTGTCTCTGAAGCCTATTTCTTTAATCGTGTGGTTGACGATTCTTGAGGCCGGCATTAAGACGATTTCAGCAATGCCTATATCATAGAAATCCAGCGAACGGTCTCTGCGTATGTCTTCCGAGGTCCGGCCGTCGAGAATTTCCAGTCGGTGTGCTGCGGCCCAAGCGTTTACTTGTTCGAAATCTCCTTTGACATATAGAATATCTTCTGCTTGCAGGATGGTGTCCGGCTCGGCCAATTTTTGCGTGATGGTCTTCAGGAAACGGTGTTGCGATGCCTCTCCTCTCCGTACTTCCAGAATGTTCAGCCCGTACCTGCGGCGTATGTCCAAGTCTACGATGGTTTTGCCTTTCAGCACGGACTTTGCAGGGATTCTCAACCGGAAAAGGTTGTCGGAGAGTCCGTATTCATGCACTAACTCTTTGAGCGACTTTCCGGAATGCTTGCCTGTGCGGCTTTCTGCGCCTCGCTTGGATAAGAACATTTTGCTGAGCGGCAGCAGGACAATGGTGCCTACGACTACGCAAATAAGTCCTACGGGAAGAAATGAAAAGAAAGAGAGGCTGGGATAGCCGGCGTCTGTCAACGTGTTTTGTATGACGAGGTTGGGAGGCGTACCGATTAGGGTCATCATGCCGCCCATACTGCTGGCAAAGGCCAGCGGCATGAGTAGCCGGCTGGCGTTCATGTGGGGATTGGATGCTGCCAAACTGACGACGATCGGGAGCATCAGGGCCACGGTGCCGGTGTTGCTGACGAAAGCGCCGATGGCCGAGGTGACGGCCATGATGAGGATAAACAGGCGTAGTTCGCTGTTTCCGGCCAGTTTGAGAATGCGCGAACTGAGCATTTTGGCCAGTCCGGTCTGGAAGATGGCCCCTCCGACGACAAACAGGCCGACCATCATAATGACTACGGAGTTGGAGAACCCCGACAAGGCTTCTTCCGGAGTGAGAATATGGAATATCAGCAGGGCTACCAAGGCGCACAATGCCACGATATCGGAACGTATTTTTCCGCTGACAAAAAATATGGCGGAAAGAATCAAGATGCAGAGGGTGGTCAGCATGGATGAAAACATGTTAGGGTTTATATCATAATCTTCTTCAAAGTTACGAAGATAAATCTGTTGTCGGGAGAGGGAGGGGGCTTTTTTATGTATTCTTTAGAAATGAACTTGAAGCAAAAAAGCACAGCATGGCGAGCTGTGCTTACTTTTGCTTGGACCTGTCCGGCCGGTTGCTGAACTTGCGTAGCATACGACGGTGGAAGCGGTCTTCGGCCTGCATGGCTTCATGCACTTTCCGGGCGGGAACCGCTTTACACATTTTTTTGTAGTAAACATCTTCCAATTCGGCCGACTCAA
>OGML01001662.1_pt1 | contig 18029 bp, 14 predicted proteins | sample 1572951 | NCBI WGS metagenome assembly OGML01 (sample SAMEA2581883, study PRJEB24529) | metagenome | biome: Human gut stool | place: China | collected 2011 | reverse complement strand
GGGAAACGGCGTCGGCGGTGTTGGCCAGAAAGACCTTGGTGCTCTCTGCGCCGATATTCTTCATGGCAATGCCGAACATGCAGGCCCAGAACAGGATGCCGATGTAGTTGCCGTTCATCAGAGCGCTGACGGGGTTGGCCACAAAGTTGGTCAGCAGGGTGCTCAGCACCTCGCCCAGACCCTGCGGGATCACGTCAGATTGTGCCGCATCGGCCAGCACCACCTTGACCGGGAACAGAAAGCTTGTGATGGCCGCAATGGCTGCCGCCAGAAAAGTGGTGAGCATATACAGCCAGATCACGGTACCAAAGCGGCGGTCCAGCTTGGAGCTGCCCTGTGCCAGCGCGCTTGCCACAATAACGAACACCAGCACCGGGGCAATGCCCTTCAGAGCACCCACGAACAGGCTGCCGAACTCTTCCACCCAGCCCGCACCGGGCACCGCCAGTGCCAGCACCGCACCGACCACAAGGCCGATGACGATGCGCAGGATCAGGCTGGTGGCGTTGTACCTTGCCGCAACCGCTTTCAATGTTTTCATAACTTTTCTACTCCCCTATCCAGATTGTGCGCCTATTGCGCACAGTTTTCCCATTCCTCTACACGGAACAAGTACGATTATACGCCTCGCAGGCCAAAAAGTCAAAGATTTTCCCCGTTTTTTGGTTTTTCACTTCAAGGCATACGGACACGAACTTTTTTCACTGTCCGTATACGGAATACAGATTCGCAAAAAGAGACCGCACCCCGTGTGTTTCGGGATGCGGTCTGTTCCTGTTTTAGTCGAGATAGGACACCTTGCCGGGTACAAAGCCCTGAATGCCCATGCCGGGCGCGTCGGAGACGGTGATGTTCTTTTCGTCGAACACGGCACCGCCGAGGATGTGGTCCTCGCTGCAGAGCACCGGGCCGTCGAGGTCGATCTTGGTGATGATCTTCTTGGCACAGGCCAGCTCCACGGCGGCGTTGACCGAGATCTTTGCTTCCAGCATACAGCCGATCATGCACTCCACGCCGTACACCTCAGCGGCGGCGGCAATGCGCAGGGCATTGGTGATGCCGCCGCACTTCATCAGCTTGATGTTCACAAGGTCGGCCGCGCCGGTCTGCATGATCCGCAGGGCATCTGCCGGGCTGAACACGCTCTCGTCGGCCAGCACGGGCACATCGGCATGGCGGGTGACATACTGCATTCCCTCAAGGTCTGCGGCGGGCACGGGCTGCTCCACGAACTCAATGTCCAGCCCCTTCTCCTGCATCTGGTTTAGGATGCGGACCGCCTGCTTGGCGTTCCAGGCCTGATTGGCATCGATGCGGAGCTTGATGTCCCGGCCCACGGCCTGCCGCACTGCGGCAAGGCGGGCCACATCCAGCTCAGGGTCGATGCCAACCTTGACCTTCAGGCAGTCGTAGCCGCGCTGGACGGCGGTGCGGGCATCCCGGGCCATCTCCTCCGGCGGGTTGACGCTGATGGTGATATCGGTCACGATGTTCCTGCGGGCACCGCCCAGCATCCGGTAAACAGGGGCGCTGTACTTCTGGCCCAGCAGATCCCACAGGGCCATGTCCACAGCGGCCTTGGCGCTGGTATTGTGGACAAGCGCCTTCTGCACGGCGGCGGTCAGATCCTCAAATTCATCGAGGTCGCGGCCCAGCAGGGCAGGGGCGATATGATCCCGAATGGCACCGAGGATGGCACCGGTGGTGTCGCCGGTGATAACACCGGTCGGGGGTGCTTCGCCGTAGCCCACCGCACCGGTATCGGTGTGGAGCTCCACGATAACATCCTCAACGCTGTTCACAGTGCGCAGTGCCGTTTTGAACGGCACCCGCAGCGGGGTAGAAATGCGGCCCAGCCGCACCTGCGTGATCTTCATAGTCCCGTCCTCCTTCTTATTCCAGCGGCAGATTTGCCAGCTTGACAATGGCGTTTGCGATGATCTGGGCGTTCTGCACCAGACGTTCCAGATCGATGCATTCATCGGGCTGATGCTCTGTGACCGGGTCGCCCGCGAACAGGGGGCCAAAGGCCACCACATTGGGCAGCATCTTGGCGTAGGTGCCGCCGCCGATGCACTTGGGCGGGGCATTGTCGCCGGTGGCATCCCGGTAAACCTCCAGCAGGGCGCTGACCAGCGGGGTCTCGGCAGGGTAGTAGAGCTTTTCCTTGTGCACCTGCCCATCCAGCGCCCAGCCTGCGGCCTCAAAGGCGGCCTGCACAGCGGGCTGGCAGTCCGCCCGTTCCATGGTCACGGGATAGCGGTAGTTCAGCTTGACCCACAGATGCTGCGCGTCGCCCTCGATCAGCCCCCAGTTGCAGCTCATGGGGCCGGAGAGCGCATCCTCCAGCCGATGGCCCAGCAGGCGCTCGCCGTAGGGGTCGGTGCCCAGCTTTTCAGCCAGAAAGTGCACGGCCTGCCTGGCATCCCCCTCCAGCGGCAGCCGGTCGAGGTAGCACACCAGCCGCCCGATGGCGTTTTCGCCCTGCTCCGGGTGGCTGCCATGGGCCGAAACGCCCACCGCTTCCACCTGATAGCCGCCGGGGATGGCCGTCACGGTGATGTGCTCCGCCTCCGGCAGGGCGGCCCCCGCCGGGGCGGTCAGCGCAGCGCAGGCGTAGTCCGGCACCACATTGCCGGCCACGCCGCCCTGCACCCTGTTCAGCTGCCAGGCACCGGTCTGGTGCAGCTGAACGGCATAGCTCTCGTTCAGGATGCCCTTTTCGCCGTTGATGAGCGGATACTCGCCGTCCGGGGTGAAGCCCAGCACCGGGATCTCCCCGCCGTGGGCCTTGTAGTACAGCACGTCCCGGTCGTTGGTCTCCTCGTTCAGGCCGAACAGCAGCCGGACACGGCGGTTGAGCGGGATGCCCAGATCCCGGATGGCCTTCAGCGCGAACAGGCTGGCCACCACCGGGCCTTTGTCGTCAATGGCACCCCGGCCATACAGCCTGCCGTCCTCGATCTCGGCGGCGTAGGGTGGGTGATGCCAGCCCTCGCCCTCGGGCACCACGTCCAGATGCCCCAGCACCGCCACCATCTCGTCCCCGGTGCCGATCTCGCACCAGCCGATGTACCGATCCATGTCGGTGGTCTCAAAGCCCAGCTCATGGCAGAGGGTCAGCGCCTCGGCAAAGCAGGCATCCACCTCCTCGCCAAAGGGCTTGCCCGGCAGCGGGTCGGCCTCCACACTGCGCCTGCGCACCAGCCGCTGGAGCGCCGCCACCATCTGGGGCCGCAGCGCCGCCACGGCCTCGTTCAGTTTTTTGTCCATACGTTCCACCCCTTTTGTGATTCATTTCACAGCTTGTATTATAGAACGATTGCCCCCGCTCCACAAGCCCCCAGTTCCACGAAAAAACGCCCCCGGATACTTCATCAGAAGCATCCGGGAGCGCTCGGTTTCAATTGAAAATTGTCAAATCCTATGATATACTGTTTTTAATGCTGGTAACAGCAGGAAAAAAGGTGCTGTCTGCAATGCAGGTGGTCATGCTTCTCGCTCCTGGTGTGCTTACAACGCCGCGCAAGCGGCAATGTTGCTCCGGGAAACGGAACTTTTTTGATTTTGTACCCTTTCCCGGAGCCTTTCAGGCGAAGGGAGGGATGTCGAATGTCTCTGACAGAAGTTTGTGCTCTGTTGACGGTAGTGATCAGTTTGCTGGCGCTGCTTGTCACCGTTGCGAAAGCCGCATTTGATGCTGGCTGGAAGATTTCTCACGAGAAGAGCGATAAAAACAAAGAAGATTGACCGCCACAGTTCCCCAACTCAAACGGTCAATCTTTTTTGATCCACTAGAAACGGGAAGCTGACCAAACATTGCTCGTCAGCACCTTTTCTATTTGTAGTATAGTCAATTTTAAACGATTTGTCAAGGGATTATCCACCACTGTCAGACTGCCGTCTGTTTTTTCTTTTTTTTTTTTCAAATTTTTTTGAAAAAGGGTGAAAGGATTTCGCGCGGCGTGTATTTAAGGAAGTGAGAGCATCCATTTTTGCCGGAGCTCCACTTCCGGCCCAAAGAAAGTGAGGGACCCCCTATGAAGAAACGACTTATCAGCCTTCTGGTGGCGCTGTGCATGGCGGTAACGCTCCTGCCTGTGTCGGCATTGACCGCAGCAGCGGAGGATAGCAGCAACGGCGAACTTAAAATCGGACAAAACGGTTATCCTGTTCTGGATAATATCCCTCACCAAACAGTCAACGGGCATGATATCTACACTGGTGATGGCTGGACTTACGATGCCGATGAAAATTGTAAAATTCTGACCCTGTGCCCCAGTGCACCAACAAACTATGATTTTTGGGCCATTCACGAATGGAACTTTAAAACCAACTGTAACCTGGTAATTGGTTCCCATGCAGCTGTTACCGGCGGATCTTTTAATGCTTCTGTTACCAACAGGGGCACAATAACTGGCGGCATCTTTGGCAATGCTGTTACCAATCATGGTAAAATAATTGGCGGTAAATTTTACTCTTCAGTCACCAATGAATCGGATGGCATCATTGAAAATGGTCAGTTTGGTCGTTATTCTCACCTGTGCACCGTTACAAACAATAGCGGCACGATCAACGGCGGCACTTTCCAAGATGAGCTAACCGGAAGTGGCATAGAACCGGGTTATACCCTCACAGCAATAACACCCAACAATTTTATCAGTGTTTCGGTCAATGGGTATCACAATTCATGCTATATCATCCCGAATCAAACATATCATGCTTCTGTCAGAATTGTTTATGCTTTTGACAATTATAGTGGTTTTCCATCACTCCCACCACTTGATGTAGCCATCAATAGTGCGCAACACATGCTTCTTTCCGACTGGTGTGGGAGTGATCTCAAGATTGAGTTCAAGGATATCAGCGGAGTTTATGAAGTCACCTTCACCGCACCGCCTGCAAATGGCTCAACCGTAACCATCAGCCCGCTGACCCGGCTGGTGATTGACAAGGACGGCTACCCTGCCGTGGCACAAGATAGGGATGGCAACCGGGCGAATTATACCGGCGATGGTTGGAAGTTTGAAAACGACACCCTGACTTTGGAGCCTGCCGACGAGAAAAGCTATGACTTTAACAACACCGACCTGAATCCCCACGGGGTGGCGGTGAACTGCCCGGTTACGGTGGACAGCAATGCCAGCATCACCAACGGCATTTTCCTGAAAGAAGTTACCGGCAGCGCCAGCGCCCTGAACGGCGTGTTCCTGAATGTTCCCAATGGCTGTGAGAACAGCACCAAAAAGATCACCGTTTCGGATAACGGAACCATTACGGCCCTGAAAACCAGCGGCGATACCACCACACTGGACAGTGCCGCCAAGGAACTTTATGTGGTCGGCCAGCCCACCGGCACCCTGTATGTGACCCTGAGCAGCGGCAAGGTACGGGAAGTACAGCTGCCTCTTACGGCTGACCTTGAGCTGCAATTGAACGACCCGAAACCGGAACCCAAACCCGAACCGAAGCCTGAACCGGAACCGAAGCCTGAACCGGAACCGGAGACCTACACCCTGAAAGTGGTGGGCGGCAGCTTTACGACCGGCGGCAGGGATGCGCTGACCAGCGGCACCGTGCCGGTGGATGCAGAAGCAAACGTGACCCTGAACCCGGATGCCGTACCGGAGGGCATGGTGTTCGACCAGTGGACCATCAGTGAGGAAAGCCTGCTGGGCAACCCCAATGTGGCCTACAACGCCGAAAGCTTTACCATCCCGGCCAATGCAGTGGAAAAAGGCAAGACCGTTACCGTGGAAGCCCAGTACCGGGAAGCCACCATTGAAAGCGAAGGCCCCGGCATTCTGGGCACCGCCGCCATAATCGGCACGGCGGGTGCTGGCGCTGCCGTGCTCGGCTACACCGGCTACATGATCGGCACCGAGCTGTACCTGAACACCGTCCTGCCTGCCGGTGCGGCCATCCCCAACAACGCCGGGGAGCTGGCCCTGCTGCTGTGGGAAGCCGCCGGGACCCCGGCCCCCGCTGCTCTTCTCCCTGCCGATGCTGCCCCGGTCCAGCAGGCCCTTGCATGGGCCATCGAGAACCAGCTCCTCGCCCCGGATGCGTCCGCGGAGGATTCCGTCAGCCGCTGGGAGGTTATTCGGAGCTGGAATCAGATGAAGGGGTAAGTGGCGAACCCTCTCAGTCAAAGCCTTCGGCTTTGCCACTAGCCGGGTTGTGGCACCCAGCAGTTACTTCATGCAATAAATTGCATTCGTATCTTGCTGGCCACTGCCCCAACAACTCCTCCCTCAATCCGCCGCTGGCGGCGGTCGTTGTTGTTGCCCCAAAGGAGGAGCCAAGGGCAATCCCAGATTTAGCAGCATCTGCCCTCTGTAATGTCTTACCTCTCCCTTCGGGAGAGGTGGCATTGCGCAAGCAATGACGGAGAGGGTGAGGATGCTAACTAAACAGCGAACCCCCCGGTGCGATCTGCACTGGGGGGTTCGCTGTTATTGTTGCTTCAGGAAATATGTACCGCTTCCAGCACCCTGATGCCCTCCTGCTCCATCACGCCGCGCAGAGCTTCGAGGTAGCCGGGCTTGTCCACCTTGTTCTCAATGCAGCAGGTCAGCACGCCGTGCAGGCTGGTGACCTCCATTGCAAGGGACGCACCGTCCGGCAGCACCCAGGTCTGGAAATCGGTCAGGTACGCTTCCAGCTCCGGGCTGTGCGGCAGCAGCGGGCTGCCGATGTAGCTGACCCAGAAATCTGCCGGGAAGCCGCTGATGTACTCGCCCATCTGGAACACACGCTTCTTGATCTTGAGCGCGGCCTTCTGCCGGAACACCTGATGCACCCAGCCCATCTGTTCGGCCATGCGGAACAGGCGGCGCTCCGGGGTCAGGCTTTCCCGGATCTCATGGTCGAGCTGCTTTGCAAAGCTGTGGAGCCGGGCCTGCGGTTCCAGCTGCAGGGCCAGCTGAAAGGACGCAATGCAGTTGTACAGGGCATGCGGCACCCCCAGCGCCGCGCGGGTGTCGGCAGCATAGCTGTACACAAGATCGTTCTTTTCCAGATACCGCTGCGCTGCCTGGCAGGTCAGCCCCATGAGGGCGCTGAAGGGCTTCACGCCCTCCTTCTGCGCCAGATCCACAAGGCTCTGTCTGTCCAGCCGCAGCCGCTGAAAATGGGGCGTGCCCTCGTGGATCTGCAGCACGTCCTTCTGCATGTTGTTGGCCACCTGGCTCTCCGGGTAGCGGGCCAGCAGCTGTTCCACATCGTAGGGCGGGTCAGAGGCAAGGGCCTCGCACACAAAACCGGCGTTGGAGCGCAGGTTGCAGTAGAGCTTGAGCAGCAGGGTGAAAAAGGGCGAGCCGCCCCGGCCATCGGCCAGGAAGTGGAACCAGTCCAGATAGACCGTGTTTCCCTCATAGCCCAGCGAGAAGAGATAATCGTTCGTCTCCTCGGGGATCTTTGGCTGGGTGCTGCCCTGCCGCACACGGCAGGGGGCAGTGTTGGGCTCCAGACGGGCCTCCCGCTTTTCCCACACCACATGGCAGAAATAATACTCTGCCAGCGGGCGGGCCGCATCCAGTGCCTGCTGCAGAAGAGCCGGGTCAACGGCCTCCTTCAGCGTGGCCTGATAGCGGCAGAGGACCTGATTTTCACGGTAATAGTAGACGATGCCCTGAAACACCGCACGCTGCTCTGCATTCATCCGGAATTTACCCCGCGTTCTCGGCCAGATAATCGGCCAGATCGCCGATGGTCACAAAGTTGCGCAGCTCCTTTTCGGGGATGCGCAGACCAAAGGTCTCTTCCAGATCGGCCACGACGGTCAGGATCTCCATAGAGGACAGATCCAGATCATCCATCATCACGCTGTTTTCGTTGACATCCTCGGGCGAGATCTCTGCCACATCCTCCAGAATTGCCAGGATCTGAGACACGATTTCTGCTCTTTCCATCAAAAAATCTTCCTTTCCGTGAGGGATTTTTTATCGCCTGCAAGGGCGCAGTTTCAGTATGCCACGCGCCGGGCCGGTTTAGCCAGCCGGGCGGGACATTCCTGTGTTTTATAATACCTGTTTTATGGAGGAAATGCAACACACAGGCCGCCCGGTTTCGCGCTTTTTTCGCAATTTCCGCGCTTACCTGCGCAGCAGCTTGCCCATAGCGTTGCGGGGCAGGGGTTCGGCACTGAACTCCACCGCCGTGATCCGCTGGTACAGCGGCAGGGTACGGTTCAGCCCGGTGAGGAAAGCCCGGACCTCCGCCTGCTTTTCCTCGGCACAGCAGATCAGCGCGCCGATCTTTTTGCCCATCTCCTTGACCACGCACTCCTGCACCTCAGGGCAGGCGTAGAGCTTTCGTTCCAGCTCCTCGGGGCTGACATTCTCGCCGGTGCCCAGAATGATCAGATTCTTCTTCCGGCCCACCATGTAGTAATAGCCGTCCTCGTCCTCACGGGCCAGGTCGCCGGTGTGGAGCCAGCCGTCTTTGTCGATGATCTCGGCGGTGGCCTCGGGGTCTTTATAGTAGCCCAGCATCACACAGCCGCCCCGGATGCAGATCTCGCCGGTCTCATCCAGCTTGTACTCACAGTGGCCGTCCGGCTTGCCCAGCGCCCGGATATGGGGCTCTGCCTGGGCGTAGTTCACCAGACCATCGCCGCAGGTCTCGGTCATGCCGTAGCACTGGGTGATGTACATGCCGTTTTCCACCAGACCCAGCAGCAGCTCGCTGTCGAACATGGCAGAGCTGCCGCAGGGGTTCCACAGGCCGTTCAGCTTATCGACGCGGCCGCGCTTGACATCCTTGTAGATGCTCTCCATCAGCACCGGGGCCACGGCAATGGAATCGCTGTGCATCAGGCCCAGATCCCGGTAAAAATTCCGCAGGTCACTGCAAAGGTTCAGGGCCCAGCCCTTGAAGGGCCAGGAGAACAGGCAGATAAAGGTGCCCAGATGGAACAGGGGCAGGATGGCAAAGTTGCTCAGGACATCGTTTTTGTCCTCGGGCAGCTGCCGGTGCTTGAAGTCCAGCATGTGGTCGCCCATGGCAACATGCATCTGCATCACGGTAAAGAAGTTCCGCTCCGCCAGCATCACGGCCTTGCTGCGGCCGGTGGTGCCGGAGGTGAACAGCATGACCATCAGGGCATTGGGGTCGATCTTCTTTTCCAGCCCGCCGGGTGCGGTGTCCTTCCAGACATCCATCGGCCGCAGGCGTTCCCCATACGCAGCCTCCAGCTGGTCACGGCAGCCGTAGTCCACCCCATCGTTCAGGATGAGGGCAGGCTCTGCCAGCTCCAGCTCCCAGCTCAGCTCGTCCCAGGTCTTTTTCTGGTTCATCGTTACCAGGACAGCCCCGGCCAGCACAGCGCCAAAGGTATTCACGCCGTACTCATAGCAGTTCCGGCTCAGCAGGACCACCCGCTTGCCCTCCACCTCCGGGATGTTCCGGGCAAACCAGGCAGCAGCGCGGCGGATATCCTGTGCATACTCGGCATAGGTCTTTTCCTTCACGGTGCCGGTGGCATCCTCTACCCAGCGGAACGCCACCCGCCCGGAGAATTCCTGCTCCATTGTCCGGGTGACAAGATCATAGACATTGTTTACCATGGGCTGCTCCTTTTTCTCCCGTTTGATTTTACTTGCGCAGCAGCTTGCCCAGCGCGTTGCGGGGCAGGGGCTCGGCGCTGCACTCTACCACGGAGATGCGCTTGTACAGGGGCAGGGTGCGGTTCAGCTCGGTGACAAAAGCCTTCACCTGCTGCTGCCTGTCATCCTCACAGCAGACCACGGTGCCGATCTTCTTGCCCATCTCCTTGACGATGCACTCCTTGATGGCATCGCACTTGCCCAGCAGCTTTTCCAGCTCCTCGGGGCTGACGTTCTCGCCGCTGTCCAGAATGATGAGGTTCTTCTTGCGGCCGGTCATATAGTAGCAGCCTTCCTCGTCCACGCGGGCCAGGTCGCCGGTGTGGAGCCAGCCGTCCTTGTCGATGGTCTCGGCAGTGGTCTCGGAGTCCTTATAGTAGCCCAGCATCACGCAGCCGCCGCGGACGCAGATCTCGCCGGTCTCGTCCACCTTGACCTCACAGAAGCCGTCCGGCTTGCCCAGGGCACGCAGGTGGTCGCCCTCCTGGGCCACGTTCAGCAGGCCATAGCCGGCCAGCTCGGTCATGGAGTAGCACTGATTGATGTAGAAGCCATTCTTCACCAGATCGCTCAGAATGGCGGGGTCAAGGATGGCAGAGCTGCAGCTCAGGTTCCACAGACCGTTCAGGCGGTCGGCATGGCCGCGCTTGACCTCGTTGTAGATCATCTCCACCAGCACCGGCGGGGTAGACATGGCATCGCTGTGCATCAGGCTCATATCCCGGCGCAGGTCGCGGGCATCACAGCAGAGATTCAGGGTCCAGCCCTGCATGCCATAGACAAAGTAGCAGATGAAACCAGCCAGATGGAACATGGGCACCAGCGTAAAGTGGCTGAAGGTCTGGTCGAGGTTCTGGGGTGCCAGCCGCTCCTTCTGATCAGGGATGACCTTCTGGCCATCGATGTACATCTGGCAGGCGGTGAAGTAGTTCTTCTCGCTCAGCATCACGCCCTTGCTGCGGCCGGTGGTGCCGGAGGTGAACATCAGCATCAGCAGACCCTCGTGGTCGATGCGGTTGACCATCTCAGCCTCAGGGGCAGCGGTCCAGGCATCCATGGGGCGGAGCCGAGCGCCGTAAAGTGCTTCCAGCTGGGCGCGGTAGCCGTAATCGATGCCATCATTGAAGATGAGGTCCGGCTCCACCATGCCCAGCTCATACTCCAGCTCGGCCCAGGTCTTGCCCTGGTTCAGGGTCACGATGACAGCGCCTGCCATCATGGTGCCGAAAACAACCGCGCCGTACTCATAGTTGGTGCGGCTCAGGATGACGATCTTCTTGCCCTTGGGCTCGCCCAGCTCCTGCTGCAGGTAGCCGGTCGCTTTGCGGATATCCTGCACATACTGAGCGTAGGTCTTTTCCACCACCGTGTCCTTGCCCTCCACATAGCGGAACGCCACACGGTCAGCATACTTATTCTGCATCGCAGAGATCATATCAAAAACGGTCATCGGCATATTTGCCACGGTCACAATTTCGTTACAAGCCTTGTCTGCCATTATTTTACACTCCCTGTTTATTTTTGTTAAAATATTCCCTTTCGTTTCCGCTAAATGGAATCTTCTGGGTACTCTAGCCTAGAGTATACCGCATAGAAGGCTCAAACGCAAGATTTAATTGCACAAATATGCAACTTAAACTTACAGTCAATCTGTGCACCCGGATGTAAATCCTGCCTTTTGTTGCGGGCAGGCCGTGAGTGTGGTACACTTTTCCCGGTATCCGCCTACCGTGCTTTCTCCCTGGGTTTGATTGACAGCAAGGGCAAAAAGCATTATACTTATTATAAATATCTCTAATTTTTAACATGATGCGCCAAAAATCCGGCAATTCTGCCATCCCGGGGCGGGGTGCGGCGCAGAGGAGGACCTTTTTATGGAGGGAACCAAACGCCGTGCCGCAAATTCGCTGGGCATGTTCGATCTGCTCAAGGGTGTCGGCATGCTGACCATCGTCTTTGCCCACACCGGTGAGCTTTACCCCATGGGCGATGCCAGCCACATCAACCCGCTGACCTTTTTCATGTTCGCCTACCGCGAATCCCTGATGGCGGCCTTTTACATTGCCAGCGGCTACGGCTTCCGCAAGCGCTCCATCGGCAAGTGCATCGACCAGCAGTTCAAAACGCTGCTCAAGCCTTACATCTATACCGGCATTGCCACCACCGTGTTCCATTTTATCATCCATTACAGCCTGTTCGGCAGCCTGCACAACGCCACCTACGAGACCTACAAGGTGCTGGGCGGCTTTGCACTGGGCCTGCCCCACACGGCCACCTATTTCGGCCAGCTGTTCTTCTCCTGCGGCCCCATGTGGTATCTGCTCTCGCTGATGATCGCATGGATCCTGCTGGATCTCATCCTGAATATCTTCCCGGAGCAGTACATAAACTGGGCGGTGCTGGGTACCATGCTGTTAGGCTGGGGCATCTGCATCACCTGGGAGGCCCCTTTTTGCATCGGTCAGGGCATGGTCACCGTTCCGGCCCTGTATGTGGGCTATCTTGCCAAGAAATATAAGATCTTTGATCAGCCCCTCTCGCCCCGTCTGCGCGGCGGGATGATCGCGGCGGCTCTGGCCGTGGCCGCACTGGTGCTTCTTACCAAGAGCACCGACTGCGTCTCGATGGCCGAGTGGACCCTCGGCCCCGTGAGCATCCTGCTGGATGCCGTAACGGGCCTGGGCATCCTTTCCATCGTCATCTGGTTCCAGCGCAGGGTGGAGAACGTTGTCACCCACGCCATCCAGGCCATTGGCCGTCGTTCGCTGTTCATCTTCTGCGTCCACACCGTGGAGCTCACGGCCATTCCCTGGTATCTGATGCCCCAGAAGTTTGCGGCTCACCCGGTGCTGGGCATGGTGCTGCAGTTCACCCTTTCGCTGGGCTCCACCCTGCTCATCTGCGAGCTGCTGGTGCGCCGCCGGGACCTGAAGTTCTGGCTCACCTCCCGCCGGGAGCAGAAGGCGGCGGAAGCGCCCCGCCGGCGCAGCGCCCGCACCGAAGCGCCCGAGCGTCATTTTGCGGCAAAACACTGATTTTTTGCAGAGGGTGCACCCTCTGCTGAAGTGAAATAATATTATGAGGAGAATCCGGTTATGAACAACGCAGCTCCTGAGAACACTGCGGCTCTGCAGGAAAAGATCGCCGAGCTGGAACAGCAGCTCAAGCTTTCGGACGAAGGTGTTTCCCATCTGGCAGAGCGCTGCCTTTCCCTGGAACAGAAGGTGCAATCCTACCTTGCGGCACACCCCCAGCGCGAGATGCATACTGACTCGCCCACTCTGCTGCAGCCGCTGCTCTATTATGACGCAGGCTTCGGCTTTTCGGAAAAGGACACCCTGACCGCACCCGACTGCACCACCGACGAGCTGACCGGTGCCGTGACCGCGACCTTTGAGCTGCCGGTGGCTGCACAGGCCCTGCGGTTCGACCCGGGTGAGCTGCCCTGCTGCATCACCAACCTGATCTTTTCAGATGACCGCATCATCTGCACACCCACCAACGGCCTGAACCTTTCCGGCGGCAGCACCCTGTTCCTGGGCGATGACCCCAACTACCGGCTGGAGGGCACCACACACTATCCCGCCGGGATGAAGCTGGTGGTGAGCTACGGCTACTTCCCGCTGGAGACCCTGACGGACGAGCCTTTGTTCTGCGCCGTGCTGCAGGGCGTGCAGCAGCTCCAGCTGCGCAAGGACAGCGAAAAGCAGCATATCCAGCAGCTGGAGCAGAATGCCGCGGCCCAGCAGCAGATGGTGGCCGCCCTGCAGCAGGAGATCGCACAGTTGTGCCAGAAAAACGCCGATCTGCAGGCCCGGAGCATTGCCTACGAGACCTCGCTGGAAAGCGTGTTTTCCAGTAAAAGCTGGAAGCTCACTGCTCCCATCCGCAGCCTGATGCGCCTGTTCCACCGTGGAAACTGAGAAGCGGAACGGAGGAACAGCCATGTATAACAATTACACCCCCCTGCAGCAGCGTCAGCTGGCCCTGCAGGAGTACAGCAACACCCAGAGCACCTACCTGCTGGTCTGCGCACCGGCCCGCAGCACGGCCCTGAAAGCCACTCTGACCGATCAGCTCCACCGCAAGTTCCGGCTGGTGGACCGGCTGGACGGGGAACTGACCGCAAGCGTGGACGGCGTGCTTCTGGCCGCCGAGGACGTGGAGCTGATGTCCACTGCCCTGATGTACTTTGCCAAAGCCCTGCAGGACGGCACGGATTATGTCGCCTGCAATGCGGTGTTCGGCTTTGGCGGGGCGACTGCCCTCTATCAGAGCCAGCCGCTGCAGGCGCAGAACCGCTGCGCCGTGGTCAGCCGCACCCTGCTGGAGCGCTGCCGTGCCGCCGCCCATGACCCCGAAAATGTGCCCGAGCTGCTGGCGCTGGCCGCGCAGCTCTGCACTAAGCCCGCTCTCATCCCGCAGGCCCTGCTCCACTACGAGCGCGGCATCTGCGCCGAGGATGCGTTTTCGGCCCACGGCAAACGCGCCTTTATTATGAGCCATGTGCTGGATATGACCGGCGCGCCCATCGTGCTGGTGAGTGCCGTGCCGGTGCTGCGCAGCATGGGGTATGAGGTACTTGTGCTGGGCCCCAGTGACGGCGGCTCCCTGCATCTCTTCCTGGATGCCGGGGCCTCGGTCATCACCCGTTCGTCCTGCCGCAATGTCTCCGATGCCTGGGGCATGGCCCTCTGTGCCGACTTCGTCATTGTCAACACGGTGGTCATGGCCCGGGCTGTCCGTGCCCTGAGCGGCACCGCCGTACCGGTGCTGTGGTGGCTCCACGATGCCTTTGCGGGTTACCCCCACATTGCCCACCAGATCCCCACCCAGCTGGGAGAGAATGTCCGGGTCTACTCGGTGGGCAGCCACGCCGCCAACGCCATGCGCGCCGTGCGGCCCGAGTTCGAGATCCGGCCGCTCATCTACGGCCTGCCCGATTACGCGGCAGAGAACTTTGTCCGCACCGATCTGGGCTACAACCGCGGCCGCCCGCTGTTTGCCACGGTGGGCTCCTTTGAGCGCCGCAAGGGCCACGATATCTTCTGCAAGGCCATCCGCCTGCTGCCGCCCGAGGTGCGGGAAAAAGCCTCCTTCCTCTTTGTGGGCCAGGCCGCCGACAAGGAGATGATGGACTCCGTCCGCACCCTGACCGCAGACTACCCGGAAAACGTGTACTACTGCAAGCGGCTCACCCGTGACGAGATCAAGAGCCTGATGGAGCAGTGCACCGGTCTGGTCTGCGCCTCCCGCGATGATCCCATGCCCACCTTTGTCACCGAGGGTCTGATCTTCGGCAAGCCGTCCATCGTATCGGAGCACACCGGCACCGCCGGGCTCATCTCCGAGGGTCGGAACGGCTTCGTCTACCATGACGACGACCCGCAGCAGCTGGCTGTCCTGCTGGAGCACGCCATTGAACACCCGGAAGAGCTGGCCTCCATGCGGACAGAATGCCGTAAAATGTACGAGCAGTATTATTCCAAGGAGGCTTTTGAGCAGACGCTCCGGGCTGCTGTGGAAGATCTGACAGCGAAAAAGTAACACAAAACCTCTCCGTCATTGCTTCGCAATGCCACTTCTCCTACTAGGGGCAACAGCAACAACCGCCGCCAGTGGCGGATAAAGGGCGTTGCTGTTGGGGCCGCGGCCAGCAAGACACAAGTGTTGTTTACAACACGAAGTGGATGCTGGGTGCCGCAACCCGGGCTTGGCGAACGAAGTAAACCTGAGAGGTTCTTTTTATCATATCACACAAAGTGACGAGAAAAATTTTGTTTCAGTTCACAAAAGCAAGGCCCCGCTGTGTTATACTGCAAGCAGTATCGTGAAAGGAGCCTTGTCTCATGGAACAGACCAACACCCCCCAGCAGCCCTCCCGCAAAAAGGCGATCCTTTCTCTGCTGGTGCTGCTGGCGCTGACCTGTGTAGTGGTTTTTATCTTCAGCAGCCACTGGGCCGAGATCTCGACCGCGCTGGCCCAGCTCTCCTTCTGGCAGGTGCTGCTGGTGCTGGCCATCGGCCTGACATATCCCCTGCTTGAGGGAATCGTCTGCTGGCTCATCATCCGCTGCCGCCTGCCGGGCTTCACCCTGCGGCGCGGCTTGGATGCCGCCTTTGTGGGCACCTTTGGCAACGTGGTCGGCCTGGGTGCCGGGGCTGTGCCCATGGAGTCCTACTATCTCTACCATTGCGGCCTGCCGCTGGGCCCCGGTGTGGGCCTGATGACCCTGCAATATGTATTCCACAAGACCACCGTTCTGCTCTATGCCACTGTGATGCTCCTGCTGCAGCACCGTTGGCTCGCCGCCAACACCTCCGGCGTGATGCACTATCTGCCCGCCGCCTACTGCGTGGTGGCGCTGGTCATCGTGTCGCTGGTGCTGCTCTGTGTCTCGCCGCTGGTGCAGCGGCTGGCCCGCTGGGCCATGGGCTTTCTGCCCAAAACAGAACCGTGGCAGACCCGCCGGGAAAAGTGGCTGGAGCAGCTGGACACCCTGGCCACTGAGAGCCGCCTCCTGCTGGCCGACAAGGGCCGCTGTGCCCGCATCCTTGCCGTGCAGACCCTCAAGCTGTTTCTGATGTTCACCCTGCCGTGGTTCTGCATCCGCTTCATGGGGCTTTCCTGCGGGCTGAGTTTCTGGCAGGTACAGCTGCTCACCAGCCTGATGCTCTTCCTTTCCAACGCCCTGCCCAATGTGGCAGGCATGGGTTCCATTGAAACAGCCTTTCTGCTGGTGTTCAGCAGCTTTATGACCAGCGGCGAAGCCATGAGCACCCTGATGCTCTTCCGCATCGCAAGCTACTATTTTGTGTTTGCCGCCAGCGCCGCAGGCACCTTTGCGGCGCAGAAGCATCTGGAGAACAGTTGACATCCTGCGCATTCCGGCACTATAATGAAAGCGTACTCTCTGAATCTCTCTGGCCGCCCTGCTGTGCGGCCTGCCAAAGGAGAACGCCTTATGGAAAACAAAAGTCTCCGTTTTTATGCCATCATGGCCCTCTGGGTCGTGTTGTTCTTGCTGTTGTTCGTTTCCAACCGCCGCGTTGACCTGAAAACTGATATCAATAAAAGCACTTCCGTCTCTGTCAGTGTGGAGGATACCGTCAGCCTGAGCCCATCGGTGGTTACCACCCACGCCTATTCTGCGGGCGATGACACCTATCAGGCATTTTTCAAGATCCTGCAAAACGCGAGCTGCTACCAGAAGTTCAACCAGAACGCTCGCTCCTACTCCCACGACTACGAAGCGCATTCCATCACCCTGCGCTTTGCAGACGGTTCCAGCCAGAACCTGCTCTTCACCGTCTATTCAGACGGAGTCTGCCAGGTAAATGGAAAATTCGTCTTCCTCCGCTCCCCCGCTGGAAACGCGGAGGCGATCTACCAGCTGCTGCGGGATGCGGTGGTGTAAAGATGTTGTCCGCTCCCCGGGATGCGGCTGATCAACGACCGGGACAAAACAAAAATCGGGGCACTCAGGTGGTCAAGCTGAGTGTCCCGTTTTTGTTTTGATTGCGCACAGTGCCGTACCAGAGCCCTGTGTGCCGCGCGGCGGATGCAGAGCAAACCAGAATGCTGCATCCTGCCAAGAAAAAGAGAGTATGGAATGGAGGAATGGAACGGAGCGCTTGCAGACGTTCCGTTTTTTGGTGCAGCGCGGTTAGAAATAGCTAACCTGTGCTGTGAGAACAGGATACCATACGCAGTTAGTCTTGTCAACCCTCAATTTGCAATTTTTCCCGAAAAAAGTGTACACCGCCGGGGTTTTAGCTTTTTTTCTACATTCTGCCCAAAGAATCCCCCTTGCTTTGGAAGAAAACCCACTTGTTTTCTATTGCTTTTTAAGGTGGTTCTTGTTATTATAGTAACGCAAGATTTTGTGGGCAGGTTTTCATTTTTGTCTACACCTTGTAGTCGGGGCTGCCGCAGCTGGCAGTTCAAGACCGTTTTGCCCCCAGAAAGCCGCCAATACAGAGCGGTTTTTCAAAGGTTCATTAGTTAGAAAACGCTAACTGCGTAATGGAGCAAGGAGGTTCCAATGATCAATTTTGAACAGTGGGAAGGCTTTGAGGGCCGCATCTGGAAAGAGGAAGTCAATGTGCGCGACTTCATCCAGAAGAATTACACTCCCTACGACGGCGACGAGAGCTTTCTGGCCGGCCCCACCGAGGCGACCGACAAGCTGTGGGGTGCCCTGCAGAAGCTGCAGAAGGCCGAGCGCGCCAAGGGCGGCGTGCTGGATATGGAGACCGAAGTGGTCAGCAGCCTGACTGCTTACGGCCCCGGCTATATCGACGAAAGCCTGAAGGATCTGGAGCAGATCGTGGGTCTGCAGACCGACAAGCCCCTCAAGCGCGCCTTCATGCCCTACGGCGGCATCAAGATGGCAGAGCAGGCCTGCACCACCTACGGCT
>OGML01001658.1_pt1 | contig 18063 bp, 10 predicted proteins | sample 1572951 | NCBI WGS metagenome assembly OGML01 (sample SAMEA2581883, study PRJEB24529) | metagenome | biome: Human gut stool | place: China | collected 2011 | reverse complement strand
TTCTTCGGCAAAGAAGGCAAGTTCTGCACCATCCGCCACATCAACGAACGATTGGAAAAAGAATTGGAGAAGAACCTCGCCTTACGTGTCTCCATGCCGGACGGATACACCGACCGTTGGATCGTGGCAGGACGCGGTGTGCTCCATCTTTCGGTGCTCATCGAAACCATGCGCCGCGAAGGATATGAATTGCAAGTAGGACAGCCCCAAGTCATCTACAAGGAAATAGACGGACAGCGTTGCGAACCGATTGAAGAGCTGACCATCAACGTACCCGAAGAGTTCTCCAGCAAGATGATCGATATGGTGACGCGCCGCAAAGGCGAAATGACCTCTATGGAGACACGGGGTGACCGCGTAGACATCGAATTCGATATTCCTTCGCGTGGTATCATCGGTCTGCGTACCAATGTACTCACGGCCAGTCAGGGCGAAGCCATCATGGCCCACCGCTTTAAAGAGTACCAACCTTATAAAGGAGACATCAGCCGCCGAAGCAACGGAGTAATGATTGCTCTCGAAAGCGGAACGGCTTTCGCCTACGCCATCAATAACCTGCAAGACCGAGGTAAATTCTTCATCGAACCGCAGGATGCGGTCTACGCCGGGCAAATCGTAGGAGAACATATCCACGAAAACGACCTGGTGGTGAACGTTACCAAGAGCAAACAGTTGACCAACATGCGTGCCTCCGGCTCCGATGAGAAGGCCCGTATCGTTCCGGCTACCATCCTCTCGTTGGAGGAAGCCTTGGAATATATTCGCGAAGACGAATACGTGGAAGTAACGCCCAAAAGTATGCGCATGCGTAAGATTATTCTCGACCACACGGAACGTAAGCGCGCCAACCGCGACTAAAAAAACAAGGCTGGATCTCTTCCGGTTAAATCATTATGTGCAAAACGGCTTTTTCAATCCGTTTTGCACATTTTATATGATAGAGCTACAGACAGATTTTCCAAGACTTCACATTCTTAAAAATACCGTTTCAAATAATAGAAATGAAATCTGAGGAAGATTTTCCATACAGCATTTCCTTAAATCATAAAATTTATATGCTCCAAATCCATTCGAAAAGGATAATTTCTGTAAATTAGCAAGCTAATATAAAACAACAAGTCATGAAAAGACTCCTATCTTCCTGGACGCTCCTCTGCGTCCTGTTCCAGTTATGGGCACAAATTCCTGCTGGTTATTACGAGTTTGCGACAGGCACTCACGGTTCCGGACTGAAAACCGCTCTCTTCTCCATTATTACCGAACACACGGAGCGAAGCTACAAAGAGCTTTGGACGGACATGCAAAAAACAGATGTACGTGAAGACGGCAGAGTTTGGGATATGTATTCTTCCAGCTCCGACTTCATCTTCATAGACGACCAATGCGGAACTTATAAAAAGGAAGAGGACTGCTATAACCGGGAACACTCATTCCCCAAAAGCTGGTTCAATGATGACTATCCTATGTATACAGACTTATTCCACTTGTACCCCACAGACGGATATGTGAACAACCAAAGAGGAAACTACCCTTTTGGTGAAACCAATGGCGAGAAATACAAATCGAACGGAGGATTCAGCAAACTCGGGAAAAGCACCGTCAGCGGCTACAGTGACATCGTGTTCGAACCGGCTGATGAATACAAAGGAGACTTCGCACGTTCTTATTTCTATATGGTCACCTGTTACGAAAACCGGATAACTACTTGGAACAGCGACATGCTGGACGGCAAAAGCTATCCGGGTTTTGCCCAATGGGCACTCGACATGCTGCTGCGTTGGGCTGCGGAAGACCCTGTCAGCGAAAAAGAAACAGCCCGTAACAATACGGTATATGGCATACAAGGTAACCGCAACCCTTACATCGACTTCCCGGGACTGGAACAATACGTTTGGGGCGAGAAGAGCCACGTGGATTTCGACCCGGACAATTATGAAGGCGGCGAAGTGGCTCCTCCAGCCACAGACGTGGAAAGCCCCACTTTTACCCCTACACCCGGCAGCGTGGACAAGGGAACTATTGTCACGATCAATACGGCCACGGCGGGCGCTTATATCGTCTACTCCCTGAACGGCGGTAACCTACGTACGGAAGAACCACCCGTCTATGTGGAAATCACCGAACCTACCACCATCGAAGCTTACGCTATGAAAGATGATAAAACGAGCGGGACGGTGAATGCCTCCTACACCCTCGTCAACACCACACCGGACGAGGGCATACAAATTTTCCGTAAAGTCACATCGGCGGAAGAACTCCAAACCGGAAACCGTTACTTGATTGTATGCGAGGACAAGTCTACCGCCATGGGAGCCATCCAAAAGGACTTCAGAAGTTCTTGCGGCATTACTTTCGAAGCCAACAAGATACACACAGAGGTAGACCGTGAAGGATTGCCTTACCAAATGATTCTCGGCGGAACGGAAGGAGCCTACACCTTGTATGACGCCGCATCGCAAGTCTACCTGTCGCTGACCTCGAACGACAACAAGCTGCACGGCGCGGAATCAACTGAAAGCGACAACGCACAGTGGACCATCACCGTAAGCGGCGGACAAGCTTCCATCCAAAACAACGCTTACAAGAACCGCACCATCCAATACAATGCCTCATCGCCCCGTTTCGCTTGCTACAAAAGCGGACAACAACCGGTGTCCCTTTACGTGAACACGACCTCCGGTAGCGGCATCCCGAGCATTACCGCCACAAGTGGCTCCCGGGTAGACGTGTACACCCTTAATGGACAACTCGTACGCCAAAACGTGCAAGCATCCCAAGCTCTGAAAGGACTGAAAAAAGGCATGTACGTCATCAAAGGAAACAAAGTACTGGTAAAGTAAACAACAATTCTCATACCCATCTATAAACAACCACATCCCGCCACGCTTCCGATAAGAGCGTGGCGGGATGCGTATTAGAATGCAGCCCTATTATTATCTCATTGCGCGTACAAAACGACTTCGCCCTCGCGTAAAGAAGCCTGCACGTCAATCAGACGTTGGTTGCGACTACCGCGAAACAACACGTCACGGTCGCGTAAGGATTCTACGTATGGCCCGTCCACCAACACGTCGATGTATTGCAGCAGTTCAGCCTGCCGTCTGTCATGCCGCAACCGTTCAAACTTATAACCGGTATAACACCAGATGTTTTTTCCGGTCTCCCGTTTCACGGCTTCCGCCAGTTCGGCAAACCCTTCAGGCTGGAACATCGGGTCGCCGCCGCTGAACGTCACGTCCGCAAACTCATCGGCCCGGATGACCTGCATGATTTCTTCCGTCGTCATCAGGGTTCCGGACTCGATGTCCCACGACTGCGGATTATGGCAGCCGGGACAGGCATTGGGACAACCGGCGGCATACACCGTCGTGCGAAACCCCGGTCCGTCCACCGTCGTGTCCTCAACAATCTTTATGACTGAAATCATCGTCGTTTATCGGTTTTCATGTACCACACGGTCATTCAGTTCAGCCAACTTGGCCTTATTCCAACGGTCGGTCGTCCCGACCAAGTAACCGGTAATGCGTTGCAGACGGTCGATATGCTCACTGCCGCATTTGGGACACACTTTCATCTCTGGTTCGGCATTTTCGTATCCGCAAGCCATGCAACGGTTACGGTTGTGGTTCACCGAGCCGTAACCGATATTGTACTTGTCCATCATGTCCACCACGCGCATGATGACTTCCGGATTGTGAGTGGCATCCCCGTCGATTTCCACGTAGAAGATATGGCCGCCCCGCGTCAGGTCGTGATACGGCGCCTCAACTTCGGCCTTATGACGGGCACTGCACTTGTAATACACCGGTACATGGTTGGAATTGGTATAATACTCACGGTCGGTAATACCCGGCAAGACACCGAACTGTTTGCGGTCGCCTCGGGTAAACCTTCCGGCCAACCCTTCAGCCGGAGTGGCCAACACGCTGTAATTATGCTGGTAGAGTTCTGAGAACTCGTTGGCACGGTCACGCATGTAGGTCACTATCTTCAGGCCGAGCTGCTGTGCCTCTTCCGACTCTCCATGATGCTTGCCGGTCAAAGCGACCAAGCATTCGGCCAAACCGATGAAACCGATGCCCAACGTCCCTTGGTTAATCACCGGAGCTATCGTATCGTTGGGCTTCAACTTCTCGCATCCCAACCAAAGCGCGCTCATCACCAACGGGAATTGCTTGGCAAAGGCTGTCTTCTGGAACTCCATGCGCTCATGCAACTGACGGGCCGTGATCTCCAGCATGTGGTCGAGCTTGGCAAAGAAACAGGCGATACGTTCTTCTTCATCCGCAATCTCCATGCACTCGATAGCCAGACGCACGATATTGATGGTTGAAAAAGAAATATTTCCCCGTCCGATAGAGGTCTTCGGCCCGAAACGGTTTTCAAAGACGCGGGTGCGGCAACCCATTGTAGCCGTTTCATACAGGTAACGTTTCGGGTCGTCGGCACGCCACAGTTCATGCCGATTGAACGTGGCATCCAGATTAATGAAATTCGGGAAAAAACGACGGGCCGTCACCTTGCAGGCATATTGGTAAAGGTCGTAGTTGCGGTCGGTAGGCAAATAGCTCACACCCCGCTTCTTTTTCCAGATTTGAATCGGAAAGATAGCCGTTTCGCCGTTGCCCACCCCTTCGTAAGTACTACGCAGGATTTCGCGGATGATGCAACGCCCCTCGGCCGAGGTATCCGTACCGTAGTTCACGGAACTGAACACCACCTGATTTCCGCCACGGGAATGGATGGTATTCATATTGTGGATAAAGGCTTCCATGGCCTGATGCACCCGGGCCACAGTCTTGTTCATCGCATGCTGGAGGATACGTGCGTCGCCGGTCAGACCGTCCAGAGGACGAGTGACAAAATCGTCCACTTCCTTATGATATAAATGAGAGTAGTCTTCGGCATTCAACTCCTCCAAGACCTTCACTTCTTCGATGAAACTAGCACGCACGAAAGGAGCCAGATAAAAATCAAGCGCAGGAATAGCCTGGCCGCCGTGCATCTCATTCTGTGCCGTTTCCATAGAAATACAGGCCAAAATGCTGGCCGTCTCGATACGTTTGGCAGGACGGGACTCCCCGTGTCCAGCAGAGAAACCATGCTTCAGGATGTGGTCGAGCGGATGTTGTACGCACGTCAAGCTTTTGGTGGGATAATAATCCTTGTCATGAATGTGCAGATAGTTGTGCTTGACCGCCTCTTTCACCTCTTCGCTCAACAGGTAGTCGTCTACGAAAGGTTTGGTGGTCTCGCTGGCAAACTTCATCATCATGCCGGCCGGCGTGTCGGCATTCATGTTGGCATTCTCGCGGGTCACGTCGTTGGACTTGATATTGATGATCTCCAAGAACATGTCACGCGTTTTAGCCTTACGGGCAATGCTGCGCTGGTTACGGTAAGCGATATATTTCTGCGCCACATCCTTACGGCGGCTCTTCATCAGCTCCACCTCCACGGCATCCTGAATCTCTTCCACCGTCATCTGTACCTTTCCACGGTTAGCCACGTGTTCGCATATCAAATGAATCAGCTCTTCATTCTCACCGGCCTCAGTATGTACCATGGCCTTACGTACGGCATCACCGATTTTCCGGGCATTGAACCCCACAATGCGCCCGTCCCTTTTCACAACTGTCTGTATCATATTGCATTTATTTTTCAGGCCGAAAAAATCCTTCCCTCCTTTTCCTAAAGGAAGCCCCGTATCTTCGACACTTAAAAGTTTGTATCTTTCTTATTACGTTCCCGCCGTCGTTCCCTTATCCCCGGAGTCCGTACGGCTATGTCACAGGCAGGTCTTCTGACTTACTCTCGTTTCATGTCCTTCCCGTTTCGCCCGACGAAACAGTGGATGCAGTATGTCATGAAACGCATAAAAGAGTTCACAGCAGCGGGTCTGTCGGGGACTCTCACCCCGTTCCCTTTTCACTCTGTCGGCCGACTGGCAAACAGGGCACCTGAACAATGACAAAGGTACACCTTTTCCTTTTTTCGTGCAAGAGTTTTTGCGGTTTTTATTCTAAAGTTTTCCAATTCAAGAATCCACAAAACAATCAATAATCTAATAAACAGAAGATTATAAACTAAACCCTCGCCCACAAGAAGGCCAAAAGTTTTCCAAAATAAAAACCGAACGTACAAGATTATCAGACCCAACCTCCGGAAAGGAGAAGCTTTATATCACAAACCGAGAGAAAACCTAAGTCCGAATTCCAAATTAAAATTCAATGGTTTCTCCTTATAAATATTAGAAACAGAACTTCCATTATCAAAATAGTAACTCACTCCCGGCTCCACATACAAACCTACCACCGACGACAAGTTAAACTGCATCCCGGCACTCGCATTTACAGAACATTGCCAAGGTTTTTCCCGTATAGCCTTGTGTGTAGACGACTTTATCCTTCCTCGCCACATATAATCCGTTTCCGAATCTCCATCCACGCACTTCTCAGCCATTCCTCCGGCCGACAGATACAAATCCATCCACCGTTTCTTCCACAAGCTGGCCTTAAAGTTCAAGGGAATCCCTACGTATTGTAAGGATTGCCGTACCTTATAACTATAATCTTCTCCCGAAGAAGAAAGACTTGACGAAAGATAAGTATAAGAAAGGCCGCTTTCTATGCCGAATCTTTCATTCAAGGCATAACAAACGGACACACCGAACCTGACGGGTTGTTTATGTTTCATCGGGACAAAGTCATCCACATACGGGTGGGCGGACTTTATACCCGCCACCGGATATTTTCCATATCCCATGGTCTCGGGGTGTTCCCAAGAGGGAATAGCTCCCATCAGGGCAACCCCTCCGTTCCCGTGATTCATCACCGATTTTCCGGGTGTATTGGATGCAAAAAGACTTATGGCCAGTAAATGCGAGCTTTCATTCTTAACCTTCCCGACGTTTGCAACCCACTTAGTATGCCGGTCTATCCCGTCAGGATAAGCTTTCTCCATATACTCAAGAGTATCTTCAGAAACCGTTTTTTCCCTTTCGGCTACAAGTTCTTTCCTCTCCTCCGTTAAAATCTCCTGACCTTCCTCTGATACGATGGGACGGTCGCAGAAAGTCACCGTATCTTTCCCGAACGGTTTACCACGATATGATTCCTTTTTCACTCTCCGGACTTTTGCCCAAAAGACATCCGACGGCTCCGAAAAAATGTCTTCGGTTTGAATGCGCTTTTCTACAAGAGACGTAAAAACCGGCCGGCATACGTTTCTTCCCAAGGGCACAACGATCGCCAACGCCGCCGCTATCCCGGCCAGGCGAAGCCATACGGTACGCCTTCCACGAGAGGAGGCAACGGACAGGCGTCGCTCTTCCAAAGCCTTGTTTATCCCGTCCCACAGCCCGTCGGGAGGGGCGACCTCGTAACCGTCCAGTTTCTTTTGCCATTCATTCAACCATTTATCTTCCATTGACCTGAGCTTTATATCTTTGAACTTCCTTTGCCAACACCGCCTTTGCCCGATGCAGTTGCGAAGCCGATGTACTCTCTTTTATATTCAGCATCGCCGCAATCTCTTTATGGCTTTTCTTTTCGAATACATACAAATTGAAAACAGCCCTATACCCTGCCGGTAAACGGCAAATCATTTCCTGAAGAACTTCAGAAGGAATGTCCTCCGCATCCGGCTCATCCTCTACCGTATCCGGTACGTCCCACCCATCGCCAAGGGATTCCAACTGCCGGTTGCGCTTCAAGAATTTCAATGACTCGTTCACCACAATACGTACCATCCATCCCCGGAGAGAGCCTTCACCCCTCCACTCGAAACCGTGAATGGAAGTGAATATCTTCACGAAACAATCCTGAAGGACGTCTCTCACATCGTCCATACAAGCCACATAACGGGAACATACGGCTGTGAGGCAACCCGCATAGCGACAATATAATAATTTCATCGCTACACGGTCGCCCCGCTGTATATCTCGAACCAAATCCTGTTCGCCTCCGTTTCCGATACGCGTCATTCTGAACGAACGGTTATCTGTCCTCCAACACTATCGTAACATACCTCCTCTTTGCATTTGCTCTATTTGTCTGGCTACGTTTCCTGTCTTTTTTCGGGTACAATAATCGAATTCCGCTGTTCTCCTCCCCCGGAACGACTGCCAAACCAACGTCAGTTTGACCGTACGACCTCCGGTATCGGGAAGCTTCCCTAAATCAAAGGCCACAAGCGCATCACTTCGCCAACTCCCCGCATCTCCGCAAGCATCGTGACGAAACTCCACCTCATAAGGATTCTCCGGATTACCTCCGGTCAATAAATTCACCTTATGGGCAATCCCCCTATTGCCCCACAAAGTAGAGAAACGCAGCGTCAGATAACCGTCTTCCGCCACAGTCACCCAATCGTCTACGATATCCACCGGGTCATTCCCATACAGCGAATCGTTCACCAAAGCAGAATCCGGAACCGTTTTTTTCGTCAGAATGCTGTCCATCCAGTTTACATAGACCGCACGCGTACAGAAATGCTTTTCCCCATCTACGTCCGTAAAATGAACCAAAGCCCTCACTTCCTTTTCTCCGAAAGGGGAAGAGGACAGATTTACCGGCCAAAGCGTAGTCTCATCGTCCAACTGCAAGAAACAGGAATCCGTTCCGCCTTTGACCGTCACCAAAGCATTCGGACTGAGATAAGGATACCATACATAAACCTCGTCATCATCGTCCGAACAAGACTGAAACAAAACCGGAGCCGCCAACAGGCAGGCCAACACCCATAAGACATGTACTTTCTTCATTTTTCATCCAATTTAAAAATCCGACATTCTGTTTATCAAACCGCGAACCGGCCAAATCCTTGCTCATTCCGATGAAAAATAACGTTAAAAACCAAACATAAAAATAGGGATGTACCATTGGTATCTGATACATCCCCTGATATTCTCCATACAAGAACTACTTGTTCTTATAATTCTTTAAGCCGGTCTGCAAGAAATCTATATACTTATTGACATCCTCATCGTACGAATATGACTTGTTCAACGGCTTGCCTTCGTTGTCGAGCAACACATAGAAAGGTTGGGCGTTGGCCCCGAACTTACTGCGTTGCAAATAGCTCCATTTGTCACCTACCGTACGCAAAGTACGTTCCTGACCGTTCTCTGTCACTTTAATAGGTTCCGGCAGCTTGGTCTTCTCATCCACATACAACGTGATTAGCACGTAATCGTTCTGCATGATATCCGCAACCTTCTGGTCGGCCCACACAGCCAGCTCCATCTTGCGGCAGTTCACGCAACCGTATCCGGTAAAGTCTATCATCACGGGCTTACCTTGCCTGCGCGCATATTCCATCCCGGCATCATAATCCATGAACTGAGCCTTCACCTCGTTCTCATAAAGGTTAAAGTCTTGCGTGCTCATCGGAGGCGAAAAGGCACTGATAGCCTTCAGCGGCGCTCCCCACAAACCGGGAACCATGTAAATGGCAAAAGAGAAGGAAACCAAAGCCATGAAGAAACGGGTGACCGATGTACGATGATTGACCACGACATTACCCGACTCATCATATTCATCTTCATCGTGCGGAAAACGCAGCCAACCGATAAGATAAGCGCCCAACAAAGCAAAAATCACGATCCACAAACTCAGGAAAGCCTCGCGGTCGAGGATATGCCAACCGTAAGCCAAATCTGCCACCGACAAGAACTTCAAGGCAAAAGCCAATTCCAAGAAACCGAGCGTCACCTTCACACAATTCATCCAATTACCGGATTTCGGCATCGTCTTCAGCCAAGCCGGGAACATGGCAAAGAGGGTGAAAGGCAAGGCCAAGGCAATGGCAAAACCCAACATACCGACAGTCGGGGCAAGAATACTGCCCGACGTGGACACTTCTACCAACAGAAAACCGATAATCGGCCCCGTACAAGAAAAAGAAACCAAAGCGAGGGTAAAAGCCATCAGGAAGATGCTCAACAAACCTGTGGTAGATTCGGCCTTATTGTCTACCGCATTGCTCCACGAAGAAGGCAACGTAATTTCAAAAGCACCGAAGAAACTGGCGGCAAACACCAGCAACATCAGGCAGAAAAAGATGTTGAATACCGCATTCGTGGACAGGGCATTCAGGGCACTGGCCCCGAAAATACCGGTAATCACTAAGCCCAAAAGCACATAAATGACCACAATGCTCACACCATACGTCGCCGCATCGCGAATACCTTTGCGTTTGTCTCCCGAACGTTTCAGGAAAAAACTCACGGTCATCGGGATGATCGGCCAGACACAAGGAGTAAGCAAAGCAACCAAACCGCCGAGGAATCCCAACAGGAATATCTTCCACCACGTCTGGCTGGCTGCATTGGAGGCATCTTCACCGAAAGCTGCCAACTCATCAATAACGGGCATCCAATAGTCGCTTGCCGCCACAGCAGCATTACTACCGGCCACCGCAGAAGGTACGGAATCCGTCACGACCAAGCCCGTGGCAACCGTATCGGCCCCTCCGATTACGGGCGCATCTGCTTTTTCCTCTTTCTCCGCTACCGGCGTATCCGCAGTTTTCTCTTTCTGCTTCTGAGGCTCTGCCACAGCATTACCGGCCGCGGGCTTTCCGCTTCCGGAGAAAGTAAACTCCACATTAGTGGGAGGCATGCAATTCTCATCGTTACAAGCCCCATAGTTCAGATACCCTTTCACGGAATAAGTAGCGTCCGTAATACGCATTTTCTGCGCGAAAACAGCCGTATTTTCCATGTAGCTGACTTCCATCCCGAAAAGATTGTCGTACGCCTTATGCACCTTTCCACGTGCCGTCAGCTTACCTACCGGCTCCACTCCTTTCTGTTCATCGAAATTAATGGTAGCCGGAGTAGGGCCGCCGTCCGGAATGTCCGTAGAATAGACATGCCAACCCGCTTCCGCCTTTCCGGTAAAAACAATCTCGAATTCAGAGTCAGACAGTTTCTTTTGGGAAACAGAAAAACTTACCGGGTCGTGAAACTGTGCCCAAAGCGGCAAGACCATGACCCATAATAACAGTAATGAGGTTATTTTCTTCATCATCAAGAATAAAGTTTTTAATTGCAAAGATAAAAAAAGTGGGAGGGGTTTAAAAACGAACCGGAAAGAATCTATCTGTTTTTACAGTTTTTTAGTTTTACAACATTCATGCGCCGAAACAAAAAAAGTCTGCCTGAAGAATCCAGACAGACTTTCAATGTTATGCTTTACTGTAAAATTACAACTTCGGACCTGCTGCAACCAAAGCCTTACCGGCTTCGTTACCCGTGAACTTCGCAAAGTTCTTGATGAAACGGGCAGCCAAATCTTCAGCCTTCTTCGTCCACTCTGCAGCGTCAGCGTAGGTGTCGCGAGGATCGAGAATCTTCGGATCAACACCCGGCAACTCCGTAGGAACAACGAAATCGAAGTAAGGAATAGTCTTCGTAGGAGCCTTGTCGATAGAACCGTCCAAGATGGCATCAATGATACCACGAGTATCGCGGATGGAAATACGCTTGCCCGTACCGTTCCAACCCGTGTTCACCAAATATGCCTTGGCACCTACCTTGTTCATCTTCTTCACGAGCTCTTCAGCATATTTCGTAGGATGCAAGCTCAAGAAAGCAGCACCGAAACAAGCCGAGAACGTCGGAGTCGGTTCTGTGATACCACGTTCCGTACCGGCCAACTTGGCAGTAAAACCAGACAAGAAGTAGTATTGAGCCTGCTGGTCGTTCAAGATAGAAACGGGAGGCAATACACCGAAGGCATCAGCAGACAGGAAGATTACCTGCTTTGCGTGAGGACCCTTGGAAATAGGCTTCACGATATTCTCGATGTGGTAAATAGGATAAGATACACGTGTATTCTCCGTTACGCTCTTATCTGCAAAATCAATCTTGCCGTTAGCATCTACCGTTACATTCTCCAACAAAGCGTCACGTTTGATAGCCTTGTAGATATCGGGTTCGGATTCTTTATCCAGATTGATAACTTTAGCATAGCAACCGCCTTCGTAGTTGAATACGCCTTCGTCGTCCCATCCGTGCTCGTCGTCACCGATCAACTTACGTTTCGGGTCGGTAGACAAAGTCGTCTTACCGGTACCGGACAAACCGAAGAAGATAGCAGAGCTGGTGCCGTCCATGCTGGTGTTGGCAGAGCAGTGCATAGAAGCGATACCGCGCAAAGGATTGAAATAGTTCATCATAGAGAACATACCCTTCTTCATTTCACCACCGTACCAAGTGTTGATGATGACTTGCTCTTTTGAAGTCAAGTTGAAGACTACGGCTGTTTCTGAGTTCAAGCCCAGCTCCTTGTAGTTTTCAACCTTAGTCTTAGAAGCGTTGTAAACCACGAAATCAGGTTCGAAATCCTTCAAATCTTCTTCCGTAGCACGGATAAACATGTTCGTTACGAAGTGAGCCTGCCATGCAACCTCCACGATGAAACGCACTTTCAGGCAAGTAGCCTTGTTAGCGCCGCAGAAACCGTCGACAACAAACAATTTCTTATTTGAAAGCTCCTTCACAGCCAAATCCTTCAATACCTTCCAAGCCTCAGGAGTTACAGGCTTGTTGTCATTCTTATATTCTTCAGAAGTCCACCATACGGTGTTCTCAGAAGTAGCGTCTTTTACGATAAACTTGTCCTTGGGAGAACGACCGGTATAAATACCTGTCATCACATTCACTGCACCCAATTCCGTTACCTGACCTTTTTCAAAACCTTCCAAACCAGCTTTGGTTTCTTCCTGGAACAATACGTCGTATGACGGATTGTGGAGAACCTCAACAGTACCGGTAATACCGTACTTACTCAAATCTAAATTTGCCATTTTCTAAAATAATATTTGGTTAGAAATCAATTCACTATAAAAAAACTTCCTTTTTGCGCTGACAAAATTACAAAGAAATGCGTGCATCTGAAACTTTCGGCATATTATTTTTCTTAATTCAAAAACATTCTTCCGTTAAATTTCCCAAAACCTAAGAACCAAAGCTATATTTGCTACACGGAGTTTACATTTTCAAGAAGTTTTTGTTACTTTTGTTCTCAAGTATATTTAAATCCATCCAAATATGAAAGTAATTAACTTTGCAGAGCAACAAACGGTTGTCAACAGATACATGTCGGAACTCCGGGACGTATGCATACAGAAAGACAGGGCGCGGTTCCGCCGCAATCTGGAAAGAATCGGGGAAGTAATGGCTTACGAAATCAGTAAAACGCTGGATTATTCCGTCAAAGACATACAAACCCCGTTGGGCACGGCGCCCACGCTGTTGTACAACGACCCTATCGTACTGGGAACCATCTTCCGGGCCGGCCTCCCTTTCCATCAAGGCTTCCTGAATGTGTTTGAGGAGGCCGACAACGCATTCGTGTCGGCCTACCGATTCTACAAAGACAAAGAATGCCACGAAGTGGGCATACATATCGAATATCTGGCCACGCCGGACCTGAACGGCAAAACGCTTATCATCGCCGACCCCATGCTGGCCACGGGCGGAAGCATGGAATTGGGGCTAAAGGCATTCGAGACCAAAGGCATACCGGGAAAAGTGCATTTATGTAGTGCGATAGCCAGCCGGAAGGGCGTGGACTACCTGACGGAAACATTCAAAGACACGGACTATACCTTGTGGTGCGGAGCTATCGACCCGGAGCTGAACGACCACATGTACATCGTCCCGGGACTTGGCGATGCAGGCGATTTGGCCTACGGCGGAAAACTGTAAGAAGTAAAAAAGCATGACGGACGGGGCCTGGCAGAAAGCTGCGCACCGTTCTGCGCCAAACGGTAAATCAATCTCAGGCGAACGATTTTCCAATCTCCTGAGATTGATTTTTCATTTGACGGACAAAAATTTCCACCTTATTGCAGATTGAAAACCAGCACCTTACACAAAAGCAAGCAGATATAACGGATTTTGACAACCGACAGCCCGCCACCCGCCCATCGAAACAGAAAGACGGAACAAAAAAAGGCGGCTGCCCCACGATAAGGAACAGCCGCCTTTTCTTTCCTTTCCCTTTCACGGGGAACTTACTCCTTCACCTCCCAAATATCGTTCGTATAGAGCAGTTCCGTGAAATTGTGATAGGCTTTCTTTTCTTTCACTTCTTCTATCTGCCGGTTGACCGCCTCGTCGTATGTCGGAGCTTCCACATCACGAATCACGCCCAATGCCACCGGAAAATCAGGCCCTTCCATCAGAGCCAACTTCAAGTGCAAGGTGTTGTCCTGGCAATGCGCATCATGCACGAGGATGTCTTTTTCCGTCACGCCGTTCTCTCCTATCTTCACGACCTTCAACCCGAAACCTTCCTGCATCAAGCCGAATTCCTTATTTTCGCCGAACAACATCGGCTGGCCGTGTTCCAGATAAATGGCATGCTTGGCACGTCCTTCTTTGGTGTAAACGGTATCATGCGTCCCGTCGTTGAATATCACGCAGTTTTGCAATATCTCGCACACGGCGGCTCCCTTGTGGGCGTATGCCGCTTTCAGGATTTCCACCGTCCCGGCGGCATCCGTAGCCACGGCACGGGCAAAGAAATGACCACGCGCTCCGAAACATAACTCTGCCGGATTGAACGGGTCTTCCACCGTCCCGTAAGGAGAGGATTTACTGACGAATCCTCTCGGAGACGTCGGAGAATACTGCCCTTTCGTGAGACCATAAATCCGGTTGTTCAGCAGAATCATATTGATGTCCACGTTGCGGCGGACGGCATGGATGAAATGGTTACCGCCAATGGCCAGGCCGTCGCCGTCACCGGAAATCTGCCACACGGTGATATCCGGATTGGCCACCTTGAAGCCGGTGGCAATGGCAGCGGCACGTCCGTGAATCGTCTGCATGGCATACGTATTCATATAATAAGGCAGACGGCTGGAGCAACCGATACCTGAAATCACGGCTGTCTCGTAGGGAGGCACTCCGATTTCGGCCATAGCCTTGTGCAAAGAAGCCAGAAAAAAATGGTCTCCACACCCGGGACACCAACGCGGCAATCCCTTTTTATAATCTTTTGCTGTATATTCGCTCATTTTCTTTTATTCTTCTAAGTTTGACTATTTGTTGTAAATCTCGGTAAAGGCTGCCACCAACTCGCTCACGACAAAAGGCTGGCCTTTCACCTGATTGAACTGATAGGGCACGAAACCGTCTACTTTCATACGCAGATATGCGGCAAATTGCCCTAAGTTCTGCTCGGCTACCACGACTTTCTTATACCGCTTCAGCACTTCCGCCGTATTGGCAGGCAAGGGGTTCAGGTAAGAGAAATGAGCCAAAGCCACTTTCTTGCCTGTAGCCACCATTTCATCCATGGCCGAATGCAAATGGCCGTAAGTACCGCCAAAGCCTACTATCAGCAGTTCGGCATCGTCCACGCATCCCTGTACCTCCACATCAGGCACCGGGATTCGGGCCACTTTCTCTGCACGCAAACGACACATCTTGTCGTGGTTCTCGGGATCGGTGCTGATGGCTCCTGTCCGGCCGTCCTTCTCCAACCCGCCGAGAATATGCATATACCCTTCTTGTCCGGGTATGGCCCAGTAACGCACTTGCGTGTCGGGATTACGCATGTATGGCGTATAGCTCCCAGCCATTTCCGGAGTGACGTAAGGGGGACAAATATCGGGATAATCGTTCAAATCGGGCAGTTTGAAAGCACCGGAACCGTTGGCCACAAAAGCATCGGTGAGCAACACCACCGGCGTCATGTGCTCCAAAGCCATCTTCGAGGCATAATAGGCCGCATCGAAACAATTCGTAGGCGAAGTGGCTGCAATGACCGGCATCGGCGATTCGCCGTTGCGTCCGAAAAGGGCTTGCAACAAATCCGTCTGCTCGCTCTTCGTGGGCAAGCCCGTGGACGGGCCTCCGCGCTGCACGTTCAGTATCACCAACGGCAATTCCGTAATCACGGCCAGATTCATGGCTTCCGATTTCAAACATACGCCGGGCCCCGAAGTAGAAGTCACTGCCAATACACCGGCAAAGGAAGCACCGATGGAGGAGGCACAACCGGCAATCTCATCCTCGCACTGTACTGTGGTCACGCCCAAACTTTTATGTTTGGACAATTCATGCAGCACGTCCGTAGCCGGCGTAATGGGATACGACCCCAAGAAAAGCCGCTTGCCGGCTTTCTCGGCCGCAGCGATAAATCCGTATGCAGTAGCCTTATTGCCCATGATGTCCATATACTTACCGGGCTTTTTCGTCTTGGATTCCACTTTATAAGTATGTGCCACAGAAGCATGCGTATTTGCCCCGTAATCATATCCGGCCTGGATAACCTTTATATTGGCTTCTGCCACGGCGGGCTTTTTGGCAAACTTCTCACGCAACATATTGAACGCTATCTCCAGGTCGCGGTTGAACAACCAGCACACCAGTCCGAGCGCAAACATGTTACGGCATTTCAATATGGCCTTGTTGTCCATACCCGAGTCAGCCAGACAGGCTTTGACCATCTGGGTGATAGGGGCAGCAATCACATCGTTTTTGATGCCCAACTCTTCTATCGGATTATCCGTCGTGAAAGCGGCCTTCTGCAAATCTTTGGCCTGGAAACAATCGGTGTCGATAATAATACATGCTGTAGATTTGGCATATCTGTACTGGGTCTTTAATGCTGCCGCATTCATCGCCACCAACACATCGCACTTATCGCCCGGTGTGTACACGCGCTGGGCACCAATGTGTACCTGAAAACCGGAAACTCCTGTCAACGACCCCTGCGGAGCCCGGATATCAGCCGGATAATCGGGAAACGTACAAATGTCATTTCCTACCGTCGCCGAGACCGTAGAGAAAATATTCCCGGCCAACTGCATACCGTCGCCGGAATCACCAGAGAAACGGACCACTACCTGGTCCAGCTCTTTTACTTCTAATCTATCAGCCATACTTTTTGTAGCATTTATATGATTACTGTATATTCTTTCTACCTTAGGAATGCAAATATCGCAAAGATATGTTTAAAAACAAAATATTTCGCTGTTAAAAGCATTCCGGAATACAGATTATACTATAAAATCGTAATCTAAAAGCTTATTTATATAGCATTTCATCGTGCTTCTCTCACTTTTCAAAAGCATAAAGTTCGCAAAAGCACAGGAAAATGCATAAATATGCAAAGAGAGAAAGACCGAGCCTTTCCCTCTACCTTATGAAAGTTTTGTCCCAAGTATTCGACTTTTTAAGCAGAAACTGTTAACTTTGCAAAACAGAAAGAGCCCCTGTAGTTCAATGGATAGAACTACGGTTTCCTAAACCGCCAATCCGGGTTCGATTCCCGGCGGGGGTACACGGTCTATTTCAAGGTAAAAGCTTGTGTTCCGGCTTTCACTTTGTATTTCTTCCCATTCACTTTCAATACATATTCCTTATCAGACACCACGCGTACGGTATCCCTGTCCGCCACGATGTCAGTATGCACATCGCCGAACCTCAAATTCCGGATACCTTGCTCGCCCCAACCTGTCTTACGCCATTCCACGAGCCGAGCCGTGGCATCTATATTATAAAACCCCAACACGTTCTCAATAAACAAAGAAATAGGCCCCAAGGCGGACCATCCGCAAAAGTCTTGAGCCACCAACGTCAAATTCTCACCGTCCACCCGCTGTCCGGGACGAGCTGCCGACGGAGAATAACATTCCCAAATGGAATGGGGCTCGAAAGTCTTATAGGTTTCGGACATTTGCGCCAACAAACGGCACGCATTCTCATGTGCCACATCATGATAACCGTAAGTCTCAAGTGCCTTGGTTGACATGTAAGCCAAAGGCAGCCATACACCGCCCCTCCAGTAATCTCCTACCGTCCCATTGTAGTCTGCGTCACTCCGCGACACGGACGGCCAAGGATATTGACCACCGAACTCATCCTCGTCCTGTGCATATTCCACCAAACGCGCCGCTTGTTTCCGCCCCGGAACTTCTGCCAACATAGCCCAATACACAGCCGGTGTCCGCACTTTCACAAAGTCGCCCGTGGCCTCCTCTATGTCATAATAAAAACCATCCTCCGCATCCCAATAATACTTATTGAGCAAGTCCTTC
>OGML01001649.1_pt1 | contig 18124 bp, 22 predicted proteins | sample 1572951 | NCBI WGS metagenome assembly OGML01 (sample SAMEA2581883, study PRJEB24529) | metagenome | biome: Human gut stool | place: China | collected 2011 | reverse complement strand
CAGGTGGATAATATGCCATACATATGTTCTATCATTTTGGTGTTGAACTCGTTTGGTGTCCGAATTGGTAAAGAAGATATTTTGTTTAAAAAAGGAAATGCTGTCCTCATTGAATACAATTTAAAAGATCTTTTTTCGTCAAATACAGATCATCTAATGATCGTAGATGTTGAGGAGAAAACAGTTAATGATTTCTTTAAAAACTACACACTCTCACCTTTTTCTGTAAGAAGGTTTTATCCGTCATACTTGATAGTAGAATGTGAAGATTTTTCATTGTTAAAGAACTTGGTTGCATGCTTGAATTGTGATAGCAAAACCGTGGATGTAGTTAGAAATCAAATATCACTTGCATGTCTTGCTGTCTTATCTTCAGAGAAAATAGTGCAAAGTTTTTTGTTCGGAAGTCTTAATAGCTTAGGTTGTAAAGTTAAGGCTATTATTCACTCGGATATCTCTGCGTCATGGAGACTTTGTGATATATCTTCAAGATTATATATGAGCGAGAGTTTGTTAAAAAGAAAATTAAAAGACGAAGGATTATCGTTTAGTAAATTAATTCTTGAAGAACGAATGATGATGGCGCAAAGATTATTGATCTACAGTAACCATACTGTCGGCAAGGTGGCGGGAATATGCGGGTATGACAATGCATCATATTTTGTAAGTGTTTTTAGAGGATATTTTGGTGTGCCTCCGCACCAATATTTATCAAGATTTTCTTAGAAGATATGATGTGATGGCATTTTATAAAGTTATTTTTTGAAGTGTAAGATTATACGATATTTTTAGCTACGCCAGAATAATTGCTGGCGTTTTTCTTTTTGAATAGATGTTCGGGCCTTACGCTAATGTAACTTCTTTCCTTCTTCGAACCAAACCGTGTACACCATCCGTTATCTGCGGAGGTGAGGCTATGAAATCCATGGATAAGTTAACAACGGGCATCGCCTACAGCACCTCTGCAGGCAGTGCTGGCTACTGGTTTTTACAGTTGCTCGATAAAGTCACGCCCTCACAGTGGGCGGCAATAGGTGTATTGGGTAGTCTGGTATTTGGCATGCTGACGTATCTGACAAATCTTTATTTCAAGATTAAAGAAGACAGGCGTAAGGCTGCGAGAGGAGAGTAATCCAATGACTCAAGACTATGAACTGGTTGTGAAAGGAGTCCGTAATTTTGAGAATAAAGTTACGGTAACTGTAGCCTTACAGGACAAAGAACGCTTTGACGGTGAAATTTTTGGCCTGGATGTCGCCATGGACCGTGTTGAAGGAGCTGCGCTGGAGTTTTATGAGGCAGCAGCCAGAATGAGCGTCCGGCAAGTCTTCCTGGAAGTAGCAGAAAAATTGTCAGAAAAAGTTGAGTCTTATCTGCAGCATCAGTACTCCTTTAAGATTGAAAATCCTGCCAATAAGCACGAGCGTCCTCATCATAAATATCTATGAACACAAAAATCAGATACGGCCTGTCGGCTGCCGTTCTGGCGCTGATTGGTGCTGGCGCATCTGCTCCTCAGATACTTGACCAGTTTCTGGACGAAAAAGAAGGTAACCACACAATGGCATACCGCGATGGTTCTGGCATATGGACCATCTGTCGGGGTGCCACAGTGGTGGATGGAAAAACCGTTTTTCCCAATATGAAACTGTCGAAGGAAAAATGCGACCAGGTCAACGCCATTGAGCGTGATAAGGCGCTGGCATGGGTGGAGCGCAATATAAAAGTTCCACTGACCGAGCCACAGAAAGCCGGTATCGCGTCATTCTGTCCCTATAACATTGGCCCTGGTAAGTGTTTTCCGTCGACGTTTTATAAGCGGCTTAATGCCGGTGATCGTAAAGGCGCATGCGAGGCGATTCGCTGGTGGATAAAGGACGGTGGAGGTGATTGCCGCATTCGTTCAAATAATTGTTACGGTCAGGTTATTCGTCGTGACCAGGAGAGTGCATTAACCTGCTGGGGGATAGAACAGTGAATCAGATATTCACGGTGATTTTGCTCGTGTTGGTAGGATTTGTCGTAGGTAATGTCTGGAGCGACAGGGGATGGCAAAAAAAATGGGCGGAGCGTGATGCTGCCGAATTATCTCAAGAGGTAAATGTCCAATTTGCTGCTCGAATAATTGAACAGGGGCGAAGTATATCCCGTGATGAGGCTGTTAAAGATGCACAACAGAAAGCCGCTGAAATTTCTGCCAGGGCTGCTGATCTGTCTGATAGTGTTAACCAGCTGCGTGCCGAAGCAACAAAATATGCCATACGCCTTGACGCAGCGCAGCATACCGCAAATCTTGCCGCTGCCGTCAGAGGCAAAACAACCAAAGCCGCCGAAGGAATGCTCACCAACATGCTCGGAGATATTGCAGCAGAAGCTCAGCTTTATGCTGAAATTGCTGACAAACGCTACATCGCAGGAGTGACTTGTCAACGGATTTATGAATCTTTAAGAGATAAAAAATATCAGATGTAGATTAATATTAAATCGGATTATTTTTAGCGCTGAATGTGAAATTTAAATAAAAAGGACTCTTCCATGAGTCAAAATCCTTGAAATCTTAAGGGTAAGATAAAAGGTCATTAGACAGAATGACACGTTTTATTAATAAATAAAGCTATTGTTTCATTCGTGTGTTTTTCTTTACAAAAGTAATCCTTGCTATGGTTGGTTAATCATGCGTTAATGGTGTTCTGGTTTGTTACAAAATTATCTGAAGCAGTCATTGTTATAATTTTATTATTTGTACCTCTTGAGATTTCCTTGTTGGTTTTTCTCTCTGATATTTTTTTTCGGACCATTCTGCCCAAGGGCTAACTTCTTCAAAAGGTAATAATGATGTCTAACAAAATGACTGGTTTAGTGAAATGGTTTAACCCTGAAAAAGGTTTTGGTTTCATCACGCCGAAAGATGGTAGCAAAGATGTGTTTGTGCATTTCTCAGCTATTCAGAGCAACGATTTCAAAACGTTAACTGAGAATCAGGAAGTCGAATTTGGTATTGAGAACGGACCTAAAGGCCCTGCAGCTGTTCATGTAGTGGCACTTTGAGGTAGAAAATATTACAAACCATATTCACTTTAGATGCCCGTGTTGCCATGGTTCTCAGTATAGAACATCATCTTTTGATGTTTCTGACAGAAATCCTTTCGGGGCAAAATGTATCTTTTGTAAATCAATGATGATTACATTTGATAATATTTCACAATACTTAAATGTTAGCCATCTGTCGTTAGATTTAAGAAAGTGAAAATGAAGGCTCCTTCGGGAGCTTTTTTGCTTAGTGTCTAGTCGATGGATACTCACATATTACGGTAACATTATGAAAAAAATAATAGTTTTTTTTAACTCTGAACCAGCAATGGTAGTGCCAGTGATGACCGGAGTTAACACCATCATGCGTGAATATCCAAATGGCGAAACAACACACCTCACTGTAATGGCTGCAGGGTTTCCATCTCTGACCGGAGATCATAAAGTCATTTATGTAGCAGCGGATCGACATGTAACTTCAGAAGAAATTCTGGAAGCAGCAATGAGACTCTTGAATTGATTTGATTCTAATGCATTGATAATAAATGATAATCATCTTTATCTGTTTGTGTGAAATTTAGACCGTCGTATGTTGATTATTGCGATGTTTCATCTTATCTTTTATACGTTTGCTCCATATAATTGACACTACTGTGTACCAGGACAGTCATAACAGACTAAAAGAGGAAATGATGAACATTGAAGAGTTAAAAACAAAAACAGAAGCAGATATTTCTGAATATATAACAAAAAAATCATTGAGCTTAAGAAAAAGACCGGGAAAGAAGTTACCAGTATCCAGTTTACTGCACGGGAAAAAATGACTGGTCTTGAAAGCTATGATATCAAGATTGATTTAATCTAGCATGTTTATAGTATTAGCATCAATTTCTCATCAGATGCTATTCAACAATACAAATTACTCATAAACCTCGTTTTTACGGGGTTTTGTTATATTTAAACATTACCGAATAGATATAAATCTCGATTGTCGATGGTATTGGTTGTGTGACAATACCTAGTCTTTCCGGTATGCCTGAAGAGAATACAAACGACAGATTATGTAAGGGAAACGCGCTGAAACTTTCACTCTTTCATGCTGAGTGATTTGACGTTATATTTTTAGCCGCAAGTGAAGAGCAAACGAATGGAGCGACAAAATGCATAAAGATCAATACACTGATGCCCCCTCCCAGGAGCAGGTTCGTGTAAAAACTATGCTTAATAGCACCATTTCGATGGGTTACCCGGATGTTGTAATTGCATGTATAGAACATCAAGTATCTCTGGAAGCATTCAGGGCAATTGAGGCCGCGTTAGTAAAGCACGATAAGAATACGAAGGATTATTCCCTGGTGGTTGACTGATCACCATAACTGCTAACCATTCTGACCATTTCACAAGTGACAGAGTCAATATCGTATTCTGTCACTGTAAGGCTAATACAGTACTGCAATTCAACTACAGCAATGCCTCGTATTTAGGTGAATTTACAATATCGTCCAGTTCGGATGCCGGCTGCATTTCTGAAGATAAGGCATTTCGGTTCGCGTATTTTCCCCTCATGCTCGTCAGTCCTGCGCGTAGTAAGAAACAGGACACTCACACTAATTTGTGTGGGCATGCTGTGATGTCCTTCTGAATTATCCCCATGCCATTATGTAAAGCTCTGTTTCAGATGCTCGTCACGGTTGTCAGGCTGTCGGGTCCTCCCAGTGGGGGTCCCTGCCACGGGGCGGGAGCGTCGCGGAAAAAGGCTAGTTTTTGAAATTTTATTCGTCATCACCACTACTGTAATTGATTGATATTACAGTTGTTTTATTTTTATGGTGTCGATTCTGATTGTTTTTTGTTCATCACTAACACCGTTTGCCTAAAGTTGTTCGCAAGATGCATGTTTAAAACATTCTGGAGCGGGTATGGATCGAGAGTTAAAAAATCTGACGCTGAATATCAGTCAACTGGCGGCATTGTCAGGTGTACATCGCCAGACTGCTGCGGCAAGGCTGCAAAATCTACCCGTTGCAGGGGGGCATGAAAGCAACCTCAAGCTTTATCGGGTGGTTGATATTGTGTCGGCATTTCTGGCATTACCACCGCCGGTTGCAGAAGGCGAAATGGACGCGCATGAGCGCAAAGCCTGGTATCAGTCTGAACGTGAGCGTCTTAAGTTCGAACAGGAAACGGCACAACTCATTCCGGCCAGTGATGTCAGACGGGAGTTTGCCATCTGGGCAAAAGCGGTCGTGCAGGTGCTGGAGACATTACCGGATATTCTTGAACGTGACTGCGGTCTGCAGCCTGCCGCTGTGAGCCGTGTTCAGTCCATTATTGATGATCTGCGCGATCAGATAGCCCTGCGGGTGACTGAAGCAGGTGCGGATGATGAGGAGGAATTACAGCAGGAGGAGTAATGCTGAATCAGGAAACCGCAAAGGCAGCACGAACCGATTCAGGTTATATCCTTCGCGCACCGAGACGAATGCGGGTTGCTGATGCCGTTGCTCAGTATATGCGGGTGCCCATGGGGGCAGGGAACTCAGTCCCGTGGGATCCGCTGGTGGCACCGTATGTTATTGAGCCTATGAACTGCCTGGCCTCGCGTGAATACGACGCAGTGATATTTGTTGGCCCGGCACGAACCGGCAAGACTATCGGCCTGATTGACGGCTGGGTGATTTACAACGTGATTTGCGATCCTGCTGATATGCTGATCATTCAGATGACGGAGGAAAAAGCCCGCGAACACTCCAAAAAACGACTCGCCAGAACGTTTCGCGTCAGCCCGGAAGTGGTCAGTCGCCTGAGTCCGAACAAAAATGACAACAACGTTTATGACAGAACATTCCTTGCTGGCAACTACCTGAAAATCGGCTGGCCGTCAGTCAATATCATGTCTTCATCAGATTATAAATGCGTGGCGCTGACGGATTATGACCGTTTTCCGGAAGATATTGATGGTGAGGGGGATGCCTTCTCTCTTGCCTCAAAACGTACCACCACATTTATGTCCAGTGGTATGACGCTGGTGGAGAGTTCCCCCGGCAGGGATGTGAAGGATGTGAAATGGCGACGGACTTCACCGCATGAGGCTCCACCAACCACGGGGATCCTGTCGCTCTATAACCGTGGCGATCGCCGTCGCTGGTACTGGCCCTGTCCACACTGTGGTGAGTATTTTCAGCCCTGCGGCGATGTGGTTGCTGGTTTCCGTGATATTGCCGATCCTGTGCTGGCAAGTGAGGCGGCTTATATTCAGTGTCCTTCCTGTTCAGGACGGATTTTGCCTGAACAAAAACGCGAGCTGAACGGACGTGGGGTCTGGTTACGGGATAGTGAATCCATCAATGCAGATGGCAGTCGTTATGGTGATCCCCGGCGTTCACGTATTGCGTCATTCTGGATGGAGGGTCCGGCAGCTGCTTATCAGACACTCTCGCAACTCGTTTACAAACTGCTTACTGCAGAACAGGAATACGAGACAACCGGAAGTGAAGAGACACTCAAGACGGTTATCAATACCGACTGGGGATTACCTTATCTTCCCCGCGCCAGCATGGAGCAACGAAAAAGTGAATTGCTTGAGCAGCGGGCAGAGCCAGTTCCTTCCCGCAGTGTGCCGGATGGCGTTAATTTCCTTGTGGCGACAGTGGATGTGCAGGCGGGACGTCATCGCCGTTTTGTGGTTCAGGTAACGGGCTATGGCAGCCGTGGCGAACGCTGGATTATTGATCGTTACAACATCACGCAGTCATTGCGCGGTGACAGCGACGGGGAGAGCCAGCGAATTGATCCGGCCAGCTATCCGGAAGACTGGGATGTCCTGCTGACGGATGTTTTTCATAAAAGCTGGCCGCTGGCCTCCGATCCTTCTCAACAAATGCGACTGATGGCAATGGCGGTGGACTCCGGCGGTGAAGACGGGGTCACTGATAATGCCTATAAATTCTGGCGTCGTTGCCGTCGTGATGGCCTTGGTAAACGTATTTACCTGTTTAAGGGCGACAGCATCCGGCGCGCAAAACTGATCACCCGTACATTCCCTGATAACACCGGACGAACGGGCCGACGGGCGCAGGCCGCAGGTGATGTACCGCTCTGGCTTCTTCAGACGGATGCCCTGAAAGACCGGGTGAATAACGCGTTATGGCGTGACTCGCCAGGTCCCGGCTATGTGCATTTCCCTGACTGGCTGGGGAGCTGGTTTTACGACGAACTGACGTATGAAGAGCGGAGCAGTGACGGGAAATGGAGTAAGCCGGGTCGCGGTGCCAACGAAGCTTTTGACCTGATGGTGTATGCCGAGGCTCTGGTCATTCTGCATGGATACGAAAAGATCCGCTGGCCGGATGCACCGGAGTGGGCGAGCCGGGAAACCTGGCTGGAGTGTGTCCCGGACAGTACCGAACCGTCACCCACACCGGAACCGGTATCCACGCCTGTTAAAAAACAAAAACGGAAGAAAACAGTAACTGACGATGTTAACCCCTGGCTGACTTCCGGAGGATGGTTATGAATCAGAATGATATTGAAGCCATGATTCAGCGTTATACGGAAGCTGAAATGGCGGTGCTGGACGGAAAATCCGTCACTTTTAATGGTCAGCAGATGACCATGGAAAACTTATCTGAGATCCGGCAGGGGCGGCAGGAGTGGGAGCGCCGCCTTGCGGCTCTGATTACACGACGACGGGGGCATCCCGGGTACCGGCTGGCGAGGTTCTGATGGCAATTCTTGATGATGTGATTGGCGTTTTTTCACCAGGATGGAAAGCGGCAAGGCTGCGTTCCCGAGCGGTGATCCAGGCTTATGAGGCCGTAAAAACGACGCGGACACACAAAGCCCGACGGGAGAACCGAACTGCCGACCAGTTAAGCCAGTACGGGGCCGTGTCGTTACGTGAGCAGGCCCGTTACCTTGATAACAACCACGATCTGGTCATTGGTGTATTTGACAAGCTGGAAGAACGGGTGGTGGGGAAAAATGGGATTATTGTCGAGCCACATCCGGTATTACGCAATGGTGCCATTGCCCGTGACCTGGCAGCGGAGATACGTACCCGATGGAGTGAATGGTCTGTCAGTCCGGAAGTCACCGGGCAGTTTACCCGTCCGATGCTGGAACGTCTGATGCTGCGTACCTGGCTGCGCGATGGTGAGGTGTTTGCCCAGATGGTTTCCGGGCGCATAAACAGCCTGACGCCTTCTGCCGGTGTTCATTTCTGGCTGGAGGCGCTCGAGCCGGACTTTATTCCCATGACCAGTGATGAGAGCAACAGGCTGAATCAGGGCGTGTTTGTTGATGACTGGGGGCGTCCCGAAAAATATCTGGTGTATAAAAGTCGTCCTGTATCCAGACGGCAGATGGAAACCAAAGAAGTGGATGCAGAGCGAATGCTGCATCTTAAATTTGTTCGCCGTCTGCACCAGATGCGCGGGACGTCTTTATTGTCCGGTGTGCTGATCCGCCTCAGCGCCCTGAAAGAGTATGAAGATTCTGAGCTGACTGCAGCAAGGATCGCCGCTGCTCTGGGGATGTACATCCGGAAAGGCGACGGACAGAGCTATGAAACGGATGGTAATGACAGCAAGGAGAACGAACGCGAGCTTACCATTCAGCCAGGCATTATTTACGACGATCTGAAACCCGGCGAAGAAATCGGAATGGTGAAGTCGGATCGTCCCAATCCTAACCTTGAAACTTTTCGTAATGGTCAGTTGCGTGCCGTGGCGGCGGGCAGTCGTCTGAGTTTTTCCAGTACGGCACGCAACTATAACGGCACTTACAGCGCCCAGCGTCAGGAACTGGTTGAGTCTACTGATGGCTACCTGATCCTGCAGGACTGGTTTATTGGTGCCGTCACCCGCCCGATGTATCGTGCCTGGCTGAAACAGGCTGTGGCATCCGGTGTTATCAGGCTACCCCGCGATCTTGACCGTTCTTCACTGTATACCGCGGTGTATTCCGGACCAGTGATGCCGTGGATTGACCCTGTTAAGGAGGCTGAGGCCTGGAAAATCCAGATTCGTGGTGGAGCGGCGACAGAATCAGACTGGGTACGTGCTGGTGGTCGTAATCCGGATGATGTCAAACGTCGGCGCAAGGCCGAAATTGATGAAAACCGCAAGCTGGATCTGGTATTTGATACCGATCCGGCCAGTGATAAAGGAGGCAGCAGTGCCGCAACGAAACGACAGGAGCCGCAGCACACCGACGACCAGTCCGAAGAATAATTCCTGGTTCAGGATGCAGGCTGGTCACCAGAGTGACGCGGATATTTATATTTATGACGAGATTGGTTTCTGGGGTGTTACAGCGAAGCAGTTTATCAGTGATCTGAATGCACTGGGCGATATCACCCACATTAATCTCCATATTAATTCACCGGGTGGCGATGTCTTTGAAGGCATCGCCATTTTTAATGCGCTGAAAACACATGGTGCGTCCATTACCGTTTATGTCGACGGTGTGGCGGCGTCAATGGCGTCGGTCATTGCGATGGTGGGAAACCCGGTCATTATGCCGGAAAACACTTTCATGATGATTCATAAACCATTTGGCTTTACGGGCGGTGATGCGGAGGACATGCGCACCTATGCCGACCTGCTCGATAAAGTTGAGGCGGTTCTGTTACCCGCTTATGCACAGAAAACCGGGAAAACCACCGATGAAATTGCTGCCATGCTGGCGGATGAGACCTGGATGTCCGGTGCCGAATGTCTGGCACATGGATTTGCTGATCAGGTAACGCCAGCCGTTAAGGCAATGGCATGTATTCAGTCAAAACGTACAGAGGAATTTAAAAAGATGCCGGAATCCATTCGAAACATGATTACTCCGCCACGCAACAGTGCTCCACGCGTACAGGATGATGAACCTGCAGCCTCCCGGACGCCAGTGCAGGCAGCAGCACCCGTGGTGGATGAAAACAGTATCCGTGCGCAGGTACTGGCAGAGCAAAAAGCGCGTGTAAACGGTATTAATGATCTGTTTGCCATGTTTGGCGGGCGTTATCAGACGCTGCAGGCTCAGTGTCTTGCCGATCCTGAATGTTCGCTGGAGCAGGCCCGCGAAAAGCTGTTGAACGAGATGGGGCGCGAGTCCACGCCATCCAATAAAAATACCCCGGCTCATATTTATGCCGGTAACGGTAATTTTGTGGGGGACGGGATCCGCCAGGCGCTGATGGCGCGTGCCGGATTTGAAAAAACCGAACGTGATAATGTCTACAACGGGATGACCCTGCGTGAATATGCCCGTATGTCACTGACTGAACGGGGTATTGGGGTTTCCAGTTATAACCCGATGCAGATGGTCGGTGCGGCGTTCACACACAGTACGTCTGACTTCGGTAATATTCTGCTGGATGTTGCGAACAAAGCCATTCTGCAGGGCTGGGAAGATGCTCCTGAAACCTATGAACAGTGGACGCGGAAAGGTCAGTTGTCTGATTTTAAAATTGCCCATCGTGTGGGTATGGGGGGCTTCAGTGCTCTGCGTCAGGTGCGTGAAGGGGCGGAATATAAATACGTCACCACCGGAGATAAACAGGCCACTATTGCACTGGCGACCTATGGCGAGCTGTTCAGTATCACCCGTCAGGCCATTATCAATGATGATCTGAATATGCTGACCGATGTCCCGATGAAGCTGGGCCGTGCGGCGAAATCCACCATTGCCGATCTGGTTTATGCCATTCTGACGTCTAACCCGAAAATCTCCACAGATAATGTAAGTCTGTTCGATAAAGCGAAACATGCAAACGTACTGGAGAGCGCTGCAATGGACGTGGCATCGCTGGATAAAGCCCGCCAGTTGATGCGCGTTCAGAAAGAGGGGGAGCGTCATCTGAATATTCGTCCTGCGTTCGTACTGGTACCGACGGCGATGGAGTCTGTTGCTAACCAGGTCATTCGCTCCTCAAGTGTCAAGGGGGCTGACATTAACGCCGGTATTATTAACCCGGTGAAAGATTTTGCGACCGTTATTGCAGAGCCTCGTCTTGATGATAACAGCCAGACCACCTTCTACCTGGCTGCGTCCAAAGGCTCCGATACGATTGAAGTGGCTTATCTCAACGGTGTGGATACGCCATATATTGATCAGATGGAGGGCTTCAGTGTGGATGGCGTGACAACGAAAGTGCGTATTGACGCCGGTGTCGCGCCAGTTGATCACCGCGGTCTGGTGAAATGTACGGCGTAAACGTCGCAGACAACAACTCTGATGGCCCGTAAGGGCTTTTTTTGTACCTGAAATCAGCCTCTGAACGGGGCTGTGCGGAGACAGTTATGGCAAAGAATTTTGTAGAAGAAGGAAAAACGGTGGCGATTGTTGCCAGTGCAGCCATCAGCAGCGGAGATCTGGTGCAGGTGGGTGATGTTTTTGCGGTGGCGCTGACCGATATTCCACAGGGTGAAACAGGCGACGGCATGACCGAAGGTGTGTTTATCCTGCCTAAACTGAAAACGGATGACATGAAAACGGGTAAGAAGGTTTATCTGAAGTCCGGAAAAGTTCAGCTGACTAACAGCGGCTCTGATCCGCTGGTCGGGGTTGTCTGGGCAGATGCCGGAACCAGTGCAGAAGAAGTGCCGGTAAAACTCAATGTCTGATCCCTTTTCCCGGCTGGCAGCGCGTATGGATGCGATCACGGTCAGAAAGATGGGAAAGACAGCCTCGATTAATGATGTCGATATGGCTGTGATCCCGGGCGAAACACTGGCAGAGCTGAATGCTCTGTCCGGACCTGCGGTCTCTCTGGTGGTGTTTTCTTCGGGATACCGCCCACGGCGCGGGGATCGCGTTGTTTATGACGGACAACAATGGACGGTCACACGGCATGAACGTTTTAACGGTAAGCCAATGATCTTTATTGAGTAAAGAGGTGTGGGATGAAGGGGCTTGAGAATGCCATCCGCAATCTGAACAGCCTTGATACCCGTATGGTGCCACAGGCCAGCGCATGGGCGATAAACCGTGTGGCACAGAAAGCGGTCTCGGTTGCCACCCGGCAGGTTGCCGGGAATACCGTTGCGGGAGATAACCAGGTGAAAGGGATCCCCCTGAAACTGGTACGTCAGCGTGTCCGGGTGTTTAAAGCCAGTCCGTCAGGAAAAATGACGGCCAGGATCCGCGTTAACCGGGGCAATCTGCCCGCCATTAAGCTGGGGACAGCCCGGGTCAGACTGGCCCGGCGTGGTGGAAAACTGCAGTACCGTGGCAGTGTGCTGAAGGTGGGTAAATATCTTTTCCGGGATGCGTTTATTCAGCAACTGGCGAATGGTCGCTGGCATGTGATGCGGCGTATTGATGGCAAAAATCGTTACCCCATTGATGTGGTGAAAATCCCGCTTTCCGGACCGCTGACACAGGCATTTGAAGATGCCCGCGACCGCATCATTGCTGCGGAAATGCCGAAACAGCTGGGGTATGCACTGAAACAACAACTGAGGTTATGGCTGACCCGATGAACCGACATACACAAATCCGCCAGGCCGTACTGGCACGCCTTCGGGAACAGTGTGGAGACAGCGCCACGTTTTTTGACGGGCTTCCGGCATTTATTGATGCGCAGGAACTGCCTGCCGTGGCGGTGTGGCTGAGTGATGCTCAGTACACCGGAAAAATGACGGATGAAGATGACTGGCAGGCTGTTCTGCATATTGCTGTCTTCATCCGGGCACAGGCACCGGATTCAGAGCTGGATATGTGGATGGAGAGCACCATTTTCCCGGCCCTGAATGATATACCGGCACTTTCCGGACTCATCGACACCCTGATCCCTCTCGGTTTTAACTATCAACGTGATAATGAGATGGCCACCTGGGCGATGGCGGAAATCACGTACCAGATCACGTACACGAATTAAAGGAGGTGGCAATGACCACACCAAATCCACTGGCAAAAACGAAAGGTGCGGGAACGACGTTCTGGATGTACACCGGCAAGGGCGATGCGTTTGCGAACCCTTTATCGGACACTGACTGGCTGCGTCTTGCGATGGTGAAGGATCTGCAACCTGGCGAAATGACCGCTGATGCAGAAGATGACTCTTATCTCGATGATGAAGATGCAGACTGGAAAACGACAACCCAGGGGCAGAAATCCGTCGGTGATACTTCGGCGACGCTGGCCTGGCGTCCGGGTGACAGCGGGCAGAAAAAACTGGTTCAGTTGTTCGACTCCGGTGAAGTCTGCGCGTTTCGTATCAAATATCCCAACGGCACTGTTGATGTTTTCCGTGGCTGGCTGAGCTCACTGGGTAAAACCATTGCCTCAAAAGACGTGATGACCCGCACAGTGAAAATCAGCGGTGTGGGGCGTCCGTATCTGGCAGAGGAAGGCACTGAAACAGTGAGCGTTACCGGGCTGACGGTGGCACCGGCATCTGCCAGTGTAAAAGTGGGAGCAACCACCACGCTGACCTTTACAGTAAAACCTGACGGAGCCAGTGACAAAGCGATCAGTGTGCATTCGACAGATCCACAGACTGCCACGGTGACCCTGAACGGGCTTGTGGCCACGGTGAAAGGCGTGAAGCAGGGCAGTGTCAGCATTGTGGGCATGACTTCTGACGGCGATTTTGTGGCAGTGGCTGCGGTGGCTGTCAGCGCCGCAGGTTAACAGGACGATACTCATCATTTGCCCCGGTTATCCGGGGCTTTTTTGCAGGTGGAGAACATGATGTTTCTGAAACAGGGCACGTTTAATTATGAAAAGCAGTCCGTGGTGCTCAGTGAGCTGTCCGGGCTGCAGAGAATTGAATATCTGGCGTTTGTTCAGCAGCGAACGGCAAAGTTTGATGCCGAAGAGGGAGAACTGCCGGAGGCTGAACGACAGATTGCTTTTCTGCGGATGGGGATGGATATCAATGCCTGGCTGGTTTCCCGCTCACTGTGGAATGCGGAACAGTCTCAGGATGTTGAGACGCTTTGCGCATCCGTTATTACAACATGGTCGTATGATGCCCTGGGAGCGGGGGCGGAGATGGTTCTGTCGCTGAGCGGTATGGGAGCCATTGAGAATGCCGGGGATTTGGAGCATGAGGTGCTGACGCCGGAAAAGTCCTGACGCGGGAAATGCAGTTTGTCATGCGGCTTGCCCGGGAGTTCCGGCGGGCAGACTGGCGGCGGATGCTGTCGGAAATGTCGGCCACTGAGCTTGGTGAGTGGGGCGATTATTTCCGGATGCAGAGCTTCAGTGATGTGTGGATGGATGCGCAGTTTGCCTCGCTGAAGGCATTGATCGTGAGAATGGTGTCCGGTAGCAGTGATGCTGCGGTGGCTGATTTCAGCCTTTTACCGGAAGAGAACGGGATACCGGAGCGAACGGACGAAGAACTGATGCATCTTGGGGAAGGTATTTCCGGAGGTGTGCGTTATGGACCAGATAGCCAACCTGGTCATTGATTTGGGGATTGATGCGGCAGAGTTTAAAAATGAAATTCCCCGTATCAAAAACCTTCTGAATGGTGCAGCCAGCGATGCAGAACGGTCTTCTGCCCGTATGCAGCGTTTTATGGAGCGTCAGACTCAGGCCGCCCGGCAGACAATGCAGGCGGCTTCTTCGGCTGCAACAGCCGCATCCGTCCATGCGCAGACGGTGGAGAAGAGCGCACAGGCTCATGAACGCATGGCCCGCGAGGTGGAGCAAACCCGCCAGCGTATGGAGGCACTGAGCCAGAAAATGCGCGAGGAACAGGCGCAGGCCATGGCTCTGGCGGAGGCTCAGGATAAAGCGGCTGCCGCGTTTTATCGTCAGATTGACAGTGTGAAACAGGCCAGTGCGGGGCTGCAGGAATTACAGCGTATTCAGCAGCAGATCCGACAGGCCAGAAACAGTGGCGGGATTGGTCAGCAGGATTATCTGGCGCTGATTTCTGAGGTTACGGCGAAAACCCGTGTTCTTACGCAGGCTGAGGCAGAGGCTACCCGACAGAAAGTGGCGTTTATCCGTCAGCTTAAAGAGCAGGCAACCCGCCAGAATCTTTCCTCTTCTGAGTTGCTTCGTGCTAAGGCTGCCCAGCTGGGGGTAAGCAGTGCTGCAGAAGTGTATATCCGCAAAATGGAGCAGGCAGGAAAAGCCACGCATTCGCTGGGTCTGAAAAGTGCAGCGGCCCGCCAGGAGATAGGCGTTCTGATAGGTGAACTGGCTCGCGGCAATTTAGGTGCGCTGAGGGGATCCGGGATAACGCTGGCTAACCGTGCCGGATGGATAGACACACTGATGTCACCGAAAGGCATGATGCTGGGCTGGGTTATTGGCGGTATTGCCGCGGCCGTCTATGGTCTGGGTAAAGCCTGGTATGATGGTCAGAAGGAGGGGGAAGAATTTAACCGCCAGTTGTCGCTGACGGGGCATTATGCCGGAGTCACTGCCGGGCAGCTGTGGACGCTCAGTCGTGCTATTTCCGGGAATGGTATTACGCAACATGCTGCAGCCGGTGCGCTGGCTCAGGTGGTGGGGAGTGGTGCATTTCGTGGAAACGATATCGGTATGGTGGCGAGAGCTGCCGCACAGATGGAGCGATCGGTTGGCCAGTCGGTCGGCGATACCATAAATCAGTTTAAGCGGCTGAAGGATGATCCTGTAAATGCCGCGAAGGCTCTGGACAATGAGCTGCATTTTCTTACTGCCACTCAGCTTGAGCAGATACGCGTCCTTGGGGAACAGGGGCGGTCCAGTGATGCGGTACGGATAGCCATGTCTGCACTGGCAGAGGAAACCGGTCGGCGTACTGCGGATATTGATAATAACCTCAATGCGCTGGGCAGTACGCTGAAGTATCTGTCTGATTTATGGAGTCGTTTCTGGGATGCGGCCATGAATATTGGTCGTGAAGACTCGCTGGATGAACAGATTTCCGCTTTACAGGATAAAGTGTCGCGGGCGAAAAGACTCCCCTGGACGGCATCATCTTCTCAGGTTGAGTACGATCAGCAGCGTCTTAACGAGCTTCAGGAGAAAAAACGCCAGAAGGATTTGCAGGATGCAAAAGAGCAGGCAGAGCGGAATTATCAGGAGCAACAGAAACGCCGTAATGCTGAAAATGCTGCACTGAACCGGATGAATGAAACGGAAGCAGCACGACATCAGCGTGAAATTGCGCGTATTAATGCCATGCAGTACGCCGATCAGGCTGTCAGGGATGCGGCGATACAACGTGAAAATGAACGTTACGAGAAAGCCCTGGCATCCGGTAAGAAAAAAACACGCGAACCCCGTAATGATGAGGCCACCCGGTTATTGCTGCAGTACAGTCAGCAACAGGCACAGGTGGAAGGACAGATTGCTGCTGCCAGACAGTCAGCAGGCATTGCCACGGAAAGGATGACAGAAGCGCATAAACAGCTTCTGGCTCTGCAGCAGCGCATCAGCGACCTGGACGGGAAAAAACTGACGGCAGATGAAAAGAGTGTGCTGGCCCGTAAAGATGAACTGATTCAGGCACTGACGCTGCTGGATGTAAAACAGCAGGAGCTTCAGAAACAGACGGCACTCAACGAGCTGAAGAAAAAAACAATTCAGCTGACCAGTCAACTGGCTGAAGAAGAGCGCGCTCAGCGTCAGCAACATGACCTGGATATCGCCACGGTGGGTATGGGTGATCAGCAGCGGCAGCGATATCAGGTACAACTGAGTCTTCGCCAGAAATACCAGCAACAGCTGGAGCAGTTGAGGCGGGATAGTGAGCAGAAAGGAACATATAACACGGATGACTACAGAAAGGCCGAGCAGGCGCTGACGGAGAGCCTGAACCGACAACTGAATGAGAATCGCCGTTACTGGCAACAGCTTGAAGTTGTGCAGGGTAACTGGAAAAACGGAGTCCTGCGTGCATTTCAGGATTTTACCGTGGATGCAGATAATACGGCAGGAACAGCAGAACAGGTGTTCTCGTCAGCCTTCAGCAACATGGGAAATGGCCTGGCAACTTTTGTCACTACCGGCAAACTCAATTTCAAATCCTTCACCTCTTCTGTGCTGTCAGATATGGCGAAAATCCTGGCGCAGGCAACCATGATGAAATCGATAAAAGGGATTGGCAGTGTACTGGGATTTGATCTCAGCAGCCTTTCCCTGAATGCCAATGGGGGGATTTATCAGTCTGCTGATTTGAGTCGTTACAGTGGCACGGTGGTTAACCGTCCGACGTTTTTTGCTTTTGCAAAAGGCGCGGGTGTGATGGGGGAAGCGGGACCTGAAGCCATTCTGCCTCTGCGTCGTGGTGCTGACGGTAAGCTGGGGGTTGTGGCGGATATTGGTGGTTCAGGTATGGCGATGTTTGCCCCGCAGTACAACATCGAGATCAATAACGATGGCACGAACGGGCAGATAGGTCCGGCTGCCCTGAAGGTGGTTTATGACCTTGGGAAAAAAGCGGCAGCGGACTTTATGCAACAGCAGGCCCGTGATGGTGGTCGGTTAAGTGGAGCATATCGGTAATGGAGACGTTTCACTGGAAAGTGCGCCCGGATATGAATGTGGTATCAGAGCCGAAAGTGGTGACAGTGAAGCTGGGCGATGGTTATGAACAGCGTCGTGCGGCGGGACTGAATAACCAGTTGTCGACTTACAGCGTGACGATACGTGTTCGTAAATGTGAACACCCATCTTTAAAAGCCTTTCTGGAACGGCACGGTGGCGTCCGCGCATTTCAGTGGACGCCACCTTATGACTGGAAACCGATTAGGGTGGTTTGTCGTAAATGGTCGGCAAGCGTGGGGGCGCTGTGGGTAACCATAACGGCAGATTTTGAACAGGTCGTGGCATAGGAGGCTCTGATGCAGGATATTCCACAGGAAACACATCATGAGACGACACGCCTCACTCAGTCAGCCCAGGTGGTGCTCTGGGAAATCGATCTGACAGAGGTCGGTGGTGAACGTTATTTTTTCTGTAATGAGCAGAACAAAAAAGGTGAGCCGGTTACCTGGCAGGGGCGGCAGTATCAGGCATACCCCATTCAGGGGACGGGATTTGAACTGAATGGCAAGGGCAGTGCTGCCCGTCCGACACTGACGGTTTCTAACCTGCACGGCATGGTCACCGGGATGGCGGAAGACCTGCAGAGTCTGGTCGGCGGAACGGT
>OGML01001645.1_pt1 | contig 18151 bp, 15 predicted proteins | sample 1572951 | NCBI WGS metagenome assembly OGML01 (sample SAMEA2581883, study PRJEB24529) | metagenome | biome: Human gut stool | place: China | collected 2011 | reverse complement strand
ACGAAGACTCGCTGCACGGAATCCGCCGCATGCCGTTTGCGGATAAAGAAACTACGGAAATCGAAATCGTGCTCGACGAATTTTCCGTGGAATTTTTCGTATCTTTGACCGACAAACTCTTTGATTCATGCAACGTATAGTAGCCCCTTCGATGCTCTCGGCCGACTTCGGCCATCTGGAGCGCGATACCCGGATGGTCGACGCCAGTGCGGCCGAATGGGTCCATATCGACGTGATGGACGGCGTTTTCGTCCCCAACATTTCATTCGGGTTTCCCGTGCTGAAAGCCATCCGCAAGGCGACGGCGAAATTTCTCGACGTGCACCTGATGATCGTCAGCCCGGAAAAATACGTCGCGCGCTTCGCCGAGGCGGGGGCCGATCTGGTGACCTTCCACCTCGAAGCGACGGACGACCCCGCGGGGTGCGTCGCGCTGATCCGCCGGGCCGGAGCCAAAGCGGGCGTGTCGATCAAGCCGGCGACGCCGGTGGAGGCGCTGCGCGAGGTGCTGCCGCTGGTGGACCTGGTGCTGGTGATGAGCGTCGAGCCGGGGTTCGGCGGACAGTCGTTCATCCCGGGGTCGCTGGAGAAGATCGCGCAGCTGCGGGCGATGGCCCGGGAGATGGGTCTCGAAACGATCATCGAGGTCGATGGAGGCATCTCGGCCCGCAACGCCGGAGCGGTTTACGGGGCGGGCGCCGACGTGCTGGTGGCCGGCAGCAGCGTTTTCGGAGCCGAAGATCCGCAGGCCGAGGTCGTGAAGATGCTCAACGCCTGACCGGAGGGTCCGTCCGGAAGAGCGCAGGGGATTTCATTTCGGAAAAAACACTCCGTCAGCGTCCGGCGTGCCGGGCCGTCTCGGCGTCGAGCAGGCGGCGCAGTCGGCGCAGGAGCGCATCGTCGCGGAACCACTCCGCGCCATAGGTCAGGTTGAATTCGTAATCGAAATCGGCGGGATTGGCTCCCTGATTGTGCTGGAGGATGGTCTCGGCCTTGTCGAGCGCCTTGACCCAGCGGGCTTCGGGCGTGGCGCAGGCTTCGTACTCCTCCCAGAGCGTCCGGATGCGTGCTGCGGCTTCTGCGGGCAGCAGGGGCGTGAGCCGCTCCATGGCCGCAAGTTCCGCCGCGGCCTTGGAGGCGGGGTCGCACTGCGCAACGGCCGGGATGTCGCCTTCGTAAGCCTCCCCGAGGTCGTGGACCAGGCACATCGCAAGGACCCGAGGCAGGTCGAGTTCCGGTTTTTCGTCCGCAAGGACGAGGGCCAGCAGGGCCAGCCGCCACGTGTGTTCGGCGGTGCTTTCGTGCCGTCCGGTCGAGGTGCGGGCCGAGCGCAGGACGTTTTTCAGCCGTTCGGCTTCGCGCATGAATTGCAGGTATCGTTCCAGTTTTTCCATCTCCGGGATTCTGTTTCGGGACCGTAAAGATACGATATGTCGGATTAAATCGCTAACTTTGCGGTGTTTTTAGATTCGCCATGATTTCATTAGACAACCTTACCGTCAGTTATGGGGGCTGGACCCTTTTCGACAATATTTCGCTGCTGATCAACCCGAAGGACCGCATCGGACTGGTGGGCAAGAACGGAGCGGGCAAAACCACGCTCCTGCGCATCATCACGGGCGAACAGCAGCCCACGTCGGGCGCCGTGACGCTCAACGGCGACTGCACGATCGGATACCTGCCGCAGACGATGCGCGTGGCGGACACCACGACGCTCGCGGAGGAGACCGCCAAGGCCTTCGAGGAGGTGTTGCGGCTCGAGGCCGAGATCGAGGCCCTGACGCGCGAGATCGCCGAGCGCACCGACTACGAAAGCTCCGAATACGAACAGCTCCTGCACCGTCTGAACGACGCGCAGGACCACTATCATATCCTCGGCGGCGAGACCCGCGACGCGGACATCGAGAAGACGCTGCTGGGCCTCGGGTTCAAACGGTCGGATTTCGGGCGCGCCACGAGCGAGTTCTCGGGCGGCTGGCGCATGCGTATCGAGCTGGCGAAACTGCTGCTCAGGCGGCCCTCGATCTTCCTGCTGGACGAACCGACGAACCATCTCGACATCGAGTCGATTCAGTGGCTCGAAGAGTATCTCCGGAATTACAACGGCGCGGTGCTGCTCATTTCGCACGACCGCGCCTTTCTGGACAACGTCACCACACGCACCGTCGAACTGTCGCTGGGCAAGATCTACGACTACAAGGTGCCCTACTCGAAATACGTCGTGCTGCGCGCCGAACGGCGTGCGCAGCAGCTGGCCGCCTACGAGAACCAGCAGCGGATGATCGAGAAGACCGAGGAGTTCATCGAGAAATTCCGTTACAAACCCACCAAGTCGAACCAGGTGCAGTCGCGCATCAAGCAGCTGGAGCGGCTGGACCGTCTCGAGATCGAGGAAGAGGACCTCGCCACGCTCAACATCAAGTTCCCGCCCGCGCCCCGCTCGGGGCAGATCGTCGCGGAGATCAGCGAGGCCGGCATGTCGTTCGGCGAGAAACATGTCTTCAGCGGCGCGAATTTCGTCATCGAGAAGGGCGACAGGATTGCGTTGGTAGGCCGCAACGGCGAGGGCAAGACGACCCTCGCACGCATGCTGATCGGCCAGCTGACGCCCACCGAAGGGTCGGTGCGCCTCGGGGCGAACGTCAATATCGGCTATTACGCCCAGAATCAGGACGATCTGATGGACGGCGATTTCACGGTCTACGACACGCTGGACCGTGTGGCCGTGGGCGACATCCGGACCCGCCTGCGCGACATTCTGGGGGCGTTCCTGTTCCGCGGCGAGGACATCGACAAGAAGGTCAAGGTCCTCTCGGGCGGCGAGCGGGCGCGTCTGGCGATGGCCCGCATGATGCTCGAACCGCGCAACCTGCTGGTGCTGGACGAGCCGACGAACCACATGGACATGCGCTCGAAGGACATTCTCAAGAACGCCATCATGAAGTACGACGGCACGGTGGTCGTGGTGTCGCACGACCGCGAATTCCTCGACGGCATGGTCGAGAAGGTCTACGAGTTCCGCGACGGCGGGGTGAAGGAGTATCTGGGCGGCATCTACTATTTCCTCGAAAAGCGCAAGCTGGAGTCGTTGCAGGAGATCGAGCGGCGCGACGCTCCGGCCAAAACGCCTGCGAAAGGCGACGAACCGAAGCCGGCCGTATCCGGAAAGCTCTCCTACGAGCAGAGGAAGGAGCAGGAGAAGCAGCTGCGCAAAGCGAAAAAGGTCGTGGAGACGATCGAGGCGGAGCTGGCCGACATCGAGAAGCGGATCGCGGAGTACGATGCGCGGTTCGCCGCCGCGACCGAATACAACGAGGCCGACTACAAGGCTTACAACGAACTGAAAACCCGTTACGACCACCAGATGCACGAGTGGGAGAAGGCGTCGTACGAACTGGAAATCATCGAAAACGAGTGATTCCCAATTCTCTCGGGCACCTTTCGAACTTCCCTCGCCGGTCGGGACAGTCACATACGTGGAGTATGCTCCTGCCTTGCCCGACTCGCGAAACTCAAAATATGCTCCGCGATAATCGGAAATCGGGAATGGCGAAGAGCGAACAAAGCAAATATACCTAACTATGGATAGCAACCTTATTTTCGGGATTCGTCCCGTGGCCGAAGCGATCGAGGCCGGAAAGCAGATCGAGAAACTCTACATCCGCAAGGGAGCCGAAGGGCAGCTGATGCAGGAGCTGAAAGATCTTTGCATGCGCCACCGTCTGCATTATCAGGAGGTTCCGGTCGAGAAGCTCAACCGTCTGACGCGCGGCAACCACCAGGGCGTCGTGGCGCAGACCGCGGCCATCGAGTATGTGCAGCTGACCGACATTCTGGAACGCGTGCCCGAAGACGAGACGCCGCTCGTGGTGTTGTTCGACGGGGTGACCGACGTGCGGAATTTCGGGGCCATCGCCCGCTCGGCCGAGTGTGCCGGGGCGCACGGGCTGATCACGCCGCTGAAGAACTCGGCGCCCGTGAACGCCGAGGCGATCCGTTCGTCGGCCGGTGCGCTGACGACGATTCCCGTGTGCCGCGTCGGTTCGGTCCGCAATACGCTCAAGGCATTGCAGGCGGAGGGCTTTCAGGTCGTGGCCGCCACGGAGAAGAGCCGCAAACTGCTCTACGATGCCGATTTCCGCCGTCCTACGGTGATCGTGATGGGCGCCGAGGATACGGGCATCTCGAAAGAGGTGCTCAAACTCTGTGACGAGCAGCTGGCCATTCCGCTGATCGGCCACATCGAGTCGCTCAACGTCTCGGCCGCGGCGGCCGTGATGCTGTTCGAGGTCGTGCGCCAGCGCATCGGGCCGGAGAACTGAAAGGAGGAGACGGAGTCCCGTCATTGCGAGGAGCGCAGCGACGCGGCAATCCTTGCGGCGTTACGACACTCTCCGCAGATGGCCGCGGCATCTGACGACGCCTCGCCATGACGAACGAATATGCAAAGCCGATAATCAAAATCATAATTCTGTGAAAGCCAAACTCGAATACTGCCTGCGCTGGCTCCGCGAAGGGGCCGTGCGGGTCGTGCGGTCGTACCCGGTCGAAACGCTCCTGGCGCTCTACGCCTGCATCCGGTGCCTGCTCACCTACGAACTCGACTGGAGCGAGGAGGAATTGTTTAATAGACTCGGCCTCGTGCCGCTGTTCTTCGCTCTGGCGCTTGCCGTCAACAACCTGGCGGGGCGCGGACCGTGGCGGAAAGTCTATTGGGTCGTGTGGGCGCCGATCGTGCCGCTGACGCTTTGGAGCGGTCTCGGCGACTGGATCGAAAGCGCGTCTTTCCGCATTTCGCTCGGCATACTGGCGCCGCTGCTGTTGCTGTTGAGCCTGCGGGCCGTGCGCAACGACCGGTTCGTCAACGGCGCGCTCGTCTGGCTGCGCTCGGGTGCGCTGGCCCTGCTGTTCGCCAATGTCGCGCTGGGGCTGTTCTATGCGATACTCTATTCGGCGACCTATATCTTCGGCCTCGGCGGAGCGTGGATCGAACACGTCGCGGTGTGGTCCGTGACGATCTGCGAGACGCTGGCCGTGCCGCTGCTGTTCCTGATGATGGCCGACCGCTGGCGGGACGCCGAACTGCGCGGCAGCCGCATCCTCGAAATGCTGCTGAACTACATCGTGACCCCCGCACTGCTGATCTACGCCGCGATCCTCTACCTCTACATGGCCAAAATCCTCGTCACGTGGACGCTGCCCGAGGGCGGCGTGGCCTATCTGGTCTTCGGGTTCACGATGACGGCACTGGCCGTGAAGGCGCTGGGGCAGCTGCTTGAAAAACGGATTTACGACTGGTTTTTCGACCGTTTCAGCCTTGTGTCGCTGCCCGTGCTGACGCTGTTCTGGATCGGCGTGGTGCGCCGCACGAACGAATACGGCCTGACCGAACCGCGCGTCTACCTCGTGGTGTGCGGCGGTCTGATGACCCTCTGCGTGCTGTTGTTCCTTTCGCAGCGTACGGGCCGTTACCTGTGGGTGTGTCTTGCGGCATGGGTGAGCTTCGCCGCGCTGGCTTACGTTCCCTTCCTCGAGCCGGAGCGTATCGCCGTGCAGTCGCAGACGCAGCGCGCGGAGCGGGTGGCGGAGCGGCTCGGACGCCTCGGCGGGGACGGACGGCTGCTGCTGACGCCGATGCCGCTGGCCGATACCGTTTATAAGAAGGAGTACCGGAAACTCTACGAGTCGCTCGACTATATCCGCCGCGACAGCGCGGCTTTCGCCCGTTTCGGCGTGAAGGACCTCGACGATCTGGCCGCGATTTTCCCCGAAGCGATGCGCGATTACGTGAGGTGGGGCTATGATTGGAGCTGTGTCGATACATGTGTCGATACCAATATTATTGAACTGGAGGCGCCCGTTAATGTCCGGTTCGAGGTAAATGCGGAATATCCGCATTGTTATACGAATCTCCGGAACTGGTACAACGATCATAGTTATGATGTCAGTAACGATACGCTTCGTCTGTTTTTGGGGGAGGAGTGTGCCGTGTACCGGATTTCCTGTCGGGATTTGCTGGAACGCCAGCTGGAAAGGAGTGGATTCGATCCGGCCGAAGCGTGCGAGCCTGCGCCGGAGCAGTTGCTGCGGCTGTTGGATTACCGCGATGACCGTTGCCGGATTCTGTTCGAAAATATTAAGTTGGAACGTACGGATTCTGCCGTTGTAATACAGGGAATGGCGATCAATGCTGTGCTGATGCGATGACCTCCCTCTATGTGCATCCCCGGCTGGGCGAGGTGACCCTCTCGCAGACCGTGCGCGCCCGCCGCATTTCCATTTCGGTGCGCGCCACGGGCGCCGTGCGGCTTTCGTTCCCCTGCGGGGTGCCGCAAAAACGGGCTTTGGATTTTCTGGAGCAAAAAGCGGAATGGATCGGGGCGGCGCGCGAACGGCTCGCCCGCAAGCGGGCATCCCTGCCTCCGCAGTTGCCGCCCGAGGAGCGGAAAGCCCGTATCGAGGAGCTGCGCCGTGCGGCGAAAGCCGACCTGCCGGGCCGCATCGGGCGGCTGTCGGAGGCGACGGGCCTGAAGTACGAAAAACTTTCGATCCGCGCCTCGCGCACGAAGTGGGGGAGTTGCTCGGGGAGCAACCACATCTCGTTGAGCCTCTTTCTGATGACTCTTCCGGAGCACCTGCGCGACTATGTGATCGTCCACGAACTCTGCCACACGGTTCACCACGACCATTCGCCCCGTTTCCATGCCTTGGTCGACCGTCTGGTCGGAGGGCGTGAAAAAGCCCTTAACCGGGAGTTAAGGGCTTTCACGATTCGTTAGCGGGAATTTTCTATCGGGAGAGAGCCTGTTTCTCGCGTTTCCAGGTTGTGGCACAGAATGCCGTGGCAAGCAGGCTGGCGACAATGAACATCCAGAAGGTGGCGTTCCATCCCAGCGAGTTGTCGTTGGCGACCGAACCCATGACGATTTTCGCCAGCACGGCGTCGCCGAACAGGTAGCCGAACAACCCGACGAATCCTGCGGCCGTTCCGGCTGCATTCTTCGGCACGAGGTTCAGCGCCTGAATGCCGATCAGCGCCACGGGACCGTAGATGCAGAACCCGATTTCGCAGAGCGCCGTGTAGACGACCGTGCGGCCGATGGCGGCAGGGTCGCCGCCGAAGATTTCAGCCAGCGACTGGGCAATGGGAGCGGCTTTCCAATAGACCAGAATGCCGATTAGCACCAACACCATGTAGATCACGTTGGCCGGGGCGCAGCGTCCCTTGAAGAATTTGGCCGAGATCCATCCGCAGATGATCGTTCCGGGGACGCCCGCGTAGTTGTGCAGCGAGAAGGCCAGGTTGCTCTGCGAGGCATCCATGATATTCATCTCCTGCAGGTAGACCGGCGCCCAGTCGCTGATGCCGTAACGCACCAGATAGACGAAAGCGTTGGCCAGGGCGATGAGCCAGAGAATCTTGTTCTTGAAAATGTAGTCGACGAAGAGTTTTTTGAAGGGGATTTTCTGTTCTTCTCCCTTGGCGGCCTTTACCGCCGAGTAATCGTTGCGGTATTCGTCGATGGGAGGCAGCCCGCAGGCCTGGGGCGTGTCGCGCAGCGCCCACCAACAGAAAACGGCCAGAAGAAGCGCCACGCAACTCGGGAAGATGAAGGCTGCACGCCACGTGTCGCCCCATCCCAGCATGGCGAAGATGGCGATTCCGGCGGTTACGAGCAGTCCCAGCGAGCCACTGCCGATCGTGTGCGACGTATTCCATACCGACATTTTGAAACTGCGTTCGTTCTGGGAGAACCAGTGGGCCATGATACGCCCGCAGGGAGGCCATCCCATGCCCGAAAGCCAGCCCACCAGCAGCATCAGACCGAAGATAATGCCTACGTTGATGCCGGGATTTGTGTGGCTGTAAGGGATCAGTCCCGTGCAAATCATCAGCAACGATGAGAGAATAAGTCCTACGACAAGGAATTTGCGTGCGTCGGAACGGTCGGAAAGGCTGCCCATGATGAACTTGCTGAAGGCATAGGCGATCGAGATCGCCGAACCCGCGAGTCCTACGCTGGCCTTGTCGAGGAGTCCCGACTCGATCATGCCTGGCGCTGCGAGCGAAAGATTCTTGCGCACCAGATAGTAGGCTGCGTATCCCAGAAACGCACCCAAAAATACGCGCAGACGCATCTGCGCGTATTTGGCCGGGATTTTGTCCTGGGAGAGCCTCGGTTTGGGAGCCGGAGGATTAAAAAAATTGAACATTTTAAGCTTGGGTTAAAGTCCGTTTAAGCTTCAAAGATATAATTTTTCGCCATCTTCGTGAAACTTTCGACCTGCGCATCGATCCATGCCTGGTCGCGGCCCAGTTCGCGGGCCATCGTTTCGGCGACCTTCGGAGCGGCGGCCATCGCCTCGCGGGCGTCGACGAACAGCAGCCGCACGCGGCGCGCCAGTACGTCCTCGACCGTGAGGGCCATCTCCTCGCGCACGGCCCAAACCACCTCGGCAAGCGTGTAGCCGAACTTCGGAGAGAGCTTTTCGCCCAGCGCCGGGTTTTCCTTGATCAGATTCAGGATCTTCGGCTCGTCCGAACCGTAAACGTACATATGGTCGGCGAGGTTGGGATTCTTGCGGTAGCCGTGGATGTGGAATTTCTTGGTCACGCACTTGCGCCGGGGAAGTCCCGCTACTTCGATGGCCTTGTCCACCGTGTCCTCGGCCATCAGGCGGTAGGAGGTCCACTTGCCGCCGGTGATCGTCACCAGACCGTTGTCCGAGGTGATGACCTTGTGGCTGCGCGAAATCTCCTTCGTGTTCTTGCCCTCCTTCTTGGGCGCCGCCAGCGGACGCTGACCCGCGAATACCGAGAGGATGTCCTTGTAGGTGGGCGCCGGGTTCATGTAGAGTCCCGCGGTGCCGAGGATGAAGTCGATCTCCTCCTTCAGCGGACGCGGCTCCTCCTCCGGGGTGGGGCGCACGATGTCGGTCGTTCCGACCACGACCTTGTCGTGCCAGGGCACGGCGAACAGCACGCGGCCGTCCGAGGTCTTGGGAACCATGATCGCATAGTCGCTCTGCAGGAATTTCATGTCCAGCACGAGGTGCACGCCCTGGCTCGGGGTGACCATCTTGCGGTGTTCGGGGCTGTCCATGTGCATGATGTCGTCGACGAAGCAGCCGGCGGCGTTCACGACGCTGCGCGCCTTGATCGAATACTCCTCGCCGGTGGTGTTGTCGACGAACTTCACGCCGGCGACCTTGCCCGCCTCATTGTGCAGGATGCCCGTCACGGTGGCCTCGTTGACGACCGTGCCGCCGTTCTCGACGCAGGTCTGGGCGAGGTTGATGGCCATGCGCGAGTCGTCGAACTGTCCGTCGTGGTAGACCACGCCGCCCTTCAGCCCTTTTTCGACCGAGGTGGGGATGTATTTCATCACTTTCTTGGCGGAGATGTACTTCGAACGTCCGTAGCCGAAGCCGAACGAGAGCAGGTCGTAGAAGGTCAGGCCGCAGAAGTAAAGGAAATTGTCCCAGTAGCGGTAGTTCGAAATGACGAACGCCTGGTCCTTCACCAGATGCGGGGCGTTGGCCTTCATGCGGCCGCGCTCGCGCAACGCTTCAAGCACCAGCATCACGTCGCCCTTTTGCAGGTAGCGCACGCCGCCGTGCACGAGTTTGGTCGAGCGGCTCGACGTACATTTCGCAAAGTCGGTCTTCTCCAGGCAGGCTACGCTCATGCCGCGCGTGGCTGCATCCACCGCGACGCCGAGTCCGGTCGCACCGCCGCCTACGACTACCATGTCCCAGATTTTGCCCTTGTCGGACAACTTTTTGATTTGTGATGCTCTTTCCATAAATATCGGTTTGATGATTGATTTCGTTTCGGAACAAAAGTACAAATCATTTCGGCGATTTCAAAATAAAAAACCTTTTAATTTGAAATATTCTGATCGGGCATGCAATTTCTTGCGGGAGGGAAAATAATCGCGGCGGAATGTTCGTGTTTCGAATATTTTTCGTATATTAGTCTCTCAAAACTTTAAAATTTTAATTGCGCATGAACAAACCAGGTGAAGAACCACTTTTGAGCCTTCCGGAACGGCACAGCCGTATTTTGTCGCTGTTGCAGCAGAACGGCTCGATTTCGGTGACACAGCTCTCCGAGCTTTTCAAGGTTTCGGAAGTGACCATCCGCAAGGACCTGTCCTACCTCGAACAGCAGAAGAAACTCTACCGGACGCATGGCAGCGCCATTCTTATAAGCCCTTATATCAGCGATCGCCACGTCAACGAGAAAGAGAAGAAGAACGTCGCCGAGAAGCGGGCGATCGGTGCCGCCGCCGCGGCCCTCGTGTCGCAGGACGATTCGATCATCATCGCTTCGGGCACGACGATGGCCTTTCTGGCCCGGGAGATCAAACCCGTAGGCCGCCTGACGGTCATCACGGCGGCGGTTCCCGTGACGCAGATTCTCTCGCAGCACGCCGATGTGGACGTCATCCAGCTGGGCGGCATCACCCGCAGCAGTTCGGTGTCGGTCGTGGGGCCTTTTGCCGAGGCGATGCTCCGCAATTTCAATTGCAGCAAACTGTTCGTAGGCGTGGACGGTATCGACACGGAGTTCGGACTGACGACGACCAACGTGCTCGAAGCCTCGCTGAACGATGCGATGATCAATGCCGCGCAGAAGGTCGTGGTGCTGGCCGACTCGTCGAAATTCGGCCGCCGCGGGTTCAGCAAGATCTGCGATCTGGAGGCTGTCGACCGAATCATCACCGACAGCGGTGTGCAGCCCCTCTATCTGGAGCGTCTGCGTGAACGCGGCATCGAGGTGACGGTGGTGGATGTCTGATATGCCATTCTTCCCCGAACGTGGAATCATAAAAAAGCGGCCGTGAACATCACGGCCGCTTTCAGGTTAAGCGAAAAATAGAGGTTCGGCACGGTTTATCATTTCGGTTCCGGTTTACGGTAAAAGTCACCTGCATGTTGGAAGTCGAATCCTATCATTTTTTCATTATACGTGTCTTTCATTTTGGAAATCGTGATCTCTATTTTGATATTTGTCCAATGTGCCGGATTAGCTACCGTAGGCTTTTTATCATAAAATTGGTAATAATCCGCACTCGGAGTTTCGATGACGTATGCAGGTGCGCCGCAATATTTCTCGATCGCCTGGACGACCTCTTCCCGCGTGGCCGTCTTACTCTTTAAACCGAAAACGGCAAAGTCCGAGATATTGTGCCAATTATCGGAACGCGGTCCGATGCTGATGCTGTTTACAAGGCAGTCGGCTTCATCGAGTTCCTGCGCCGTGGGGTTGAATAGCGTAGCCTCGATTCTCTCTCCCTTCCCGTTGGTTAAAGTTACGGCCCAAAATTCGCTTTCGCCGGTAGGAGGAATTTTGGTGTTGACTGAGCCGCTTTTATAATTCGAGGTCTGCATCAGGTCGATAAGTTTGCAGGGAAATTCGATTTTGCAACCGTTGAGAACAAATCCCGACTCCCAGAACGCCTCCGGGATGTTTACAATGTCTGTTTGTGCAATGACCGCATCTCCTGGCCCGAGGCTCAGCAATCCCAGCATCAGTAGCGCTTTTTTATACATATCTTTAGCGGCTGTCTGACGAATCGGCCGGTCGTTATTTCAGCAGGGCTTGCAGCCGCTCGGGGTAGTCGGTGGTGATGTAGTCCACGCCCAGCCCGATGAAATACTTCATGTCCTCCTCCGAATCCACGGTCCAGACGTTGACTTCGAGACCCAGATCGTGCGCCTGCTTCACCCATTCGGGGTTTTTGCGGAGCACCTTCATCGAGTAGTCGATGCCGGCCAGCCCCAGTTTCTTGATGCTCTTGGGAGCCAGGTCGCCGTTGAGGTAGTAGATTTTGGTGTCGGGAATGAGCTTCTTGAATGCCATGCAGGCGTTGATCGAGAAGGCGATGATCTCCGTCTGGTCCAGCACGCCGTATTTCTTGAGCTGCTTGACGATCTTTTTGGCGGCGAGGTCTTCGCGGTTGTAATCCGAAAGAGACTTCATTTCGAGAATCAGGCGCGTGTTGGGTTTCGAGGCGACGAGTTTCAGGTAGGCGTCGAACGTGGGGATGTTCTCGCCGTTGGGCAGCACGATGGCCGTGATCTCCTTGGCGGTGGCTTTCTCCATGTTGACGTCCGTGCCTTTGTAAATGCGGTCGTGGTTGACGATCAGTTTGTCGTCGGCGGTGAGCCATACGTCGATTTCCGAGCCGAAGACACCGATGGCGTCGGCTTTCGTGAACGAAGCGATCGAGTTCTGCGCCGATTCGGGGGCTGTCCAGTAACCGCGGTGTGCGATTACCTTGGGTTGGGCTGCGACGGCGCCTCCTGCTAACAGCATGGCGGCGGCCAAAATGAGGTTTTTTGTCATATCGTTTGAAATGTTAGTTGGTGACTTCTGAAACGAAACCATTACAAAGGTAGCAAACATTTCCGGATTTACAAGTCGAAAAGAAGGCAAAACTTTCGTTTGCATAAGGATGTCGCCGCAGCCGTTTTCGGGGATTCCGGGCATGAAATGGTCGATTTTTATTGTTAATTGAAACGAAATTATGCCGGGCGTCACGGATTTTTTTCCTATCTTCGTGCAATCCGAATCCGGATACTCAAACTTAAAACCACAAAATAAGAGCCATGAAAGAAAAAGTCAGCAAGAAATTCAATGAACTTTACGGCGAAGGAGCCATCCTGTTCGCCTCTCCGGGCCGCATCAACCTGATCGGCGAGCATACGGACTACAACGGGGGCTTCGTCTTCCCGGGGGCGGTCGATAAGGGTATTGTCGCGGCGATCCGGCTCAATGGCACGGACAAGGTGCGCGCTTATGCGCTCGACCTGGGCGAAAGCTCGGAGTTCGGTCTGAACGAGGCAGACAAACCGGCCGAGAGCTGGGCGTGCTACATCTTCGGCGTCTGCCGCGAGATTCAGAAGCGCGGCGGCAAGATCGGCGGTTTCGACACGGTGTTTGCCGGAGACGTGCCCCTGGGCGCCGGCATGTCGTCGTCGGCAGCGCTGGAGTCAACCTACGCCTTTGCGCTGAATGACCTCTATAACTGCGGTATCGACAAGTTCGAACTGGCGAAGATCGGCCAGTCGACCGAGCACAACTACTGCGGCGTGAACTGCGGCATCATGGACCAGTTCGCCTCGGTGTTCGGCAAGAAAGGCAACCTGATCCGTCTGGACTGCCGTTCGCTGGAATACGCCTACTTCCCGTTCGACCCGAAGGGCTATAAGTTGGTTCTGCTGGATTCGCGCGTGAAGCACGAACTGGTAGGCTCTCCGTACAACGACCGCCGCGCTTCCTGCGAGCGCGTTGCGAAAGTGCTGGGGCAGGAGTTCCTGCGCGGCGCCACGATGGAGCAGCTCGAAGCCGTCAAGGATCGGATTTCGGAGGAGGACTACAAGCGCGCCCGCTATGTGATCGGCGAGGAGAAGCGCGTTCTGGATGTTTGCGAGGCGCTCGAAAAGGGCGACTACGAGACGGTCGGCAAGCGCATGTACGAGACCCACTGGGGCATGTCGAAGGACTACGAAGTGTCGTGCGAGGAGCTGGACTTCCTGGCGGAGGTCGCCGAGGAGTGCGGCGTGACGGGTTCGCGCATCATGGGCGGCGGCTTCGGCGGCTGCACGATCAACCTGGTGAAGGACGAACTTTACGACAACTTCATCGCCACGGCCAAGGAGAAGTTCAACGCCAAATACGGCCACGAACCGAAGGTTTACGACGTCGTGATCTCCGACGGTTCGCGCCGGCTGTAATTTTCGATGATTGCGGCGCATCTGCCGCAATCATCCCCCGAACGGGACGAATGGAGCATACGTCATCCATTCGTCCCGTTTTTACGATGTATGCCTCGCTGATCAAAAACGACGGAACTTTCGGGGGGGGGCAATCCGTGGACGGCTTCGGTCGAATTGAAAACAGCGGACTCTTGTGGTTCGGTATTTGTAGGTAAACGAGAATGCAGAAAAGAGTAAATATCTTGTTTGCAAGTATTTAATTCTCTATTCTGCATATGCTCCAAGCAATAAAAAAGCAGAATCGGGCAGGTTTGACGGTGAGTTTTGTTACTTATCCGTTACCTGCCCGAAATGCTTTTGTTTGCATTAAGGCGTTTGTTTTCAGTTTGTTGCATCGGATTTCCGCATAACAAATAACTTGACTTAACGTTTAACCCATCCACAAAGTTCAAGTTATTATGCAACGCAGCACTTTCAAAGTCCTTTTCTATGTAAAAAGGCAGTCGGAAAAACACGGTCAGGTTCCCGTTATGGGCCGTATCACCATCAATGGCACGATGTCGCAGTTCAGCAGCAAACTCTCCGTTCGTTCCAGCCTTTGGGATGCCAAAGCCAACAAAGCCTCCGGCAGAAGTCTTGAAGCCCAGCGTCTCAATGAAAAGTTGGAGAACATCAAGACCAATATCGGCAAGCAGTACCAACGTCTCTGCGACCGTGATTCATACGTTACGGCTGAAAAGGTCCGCAACGCTTTCCTCGGTATGGGTGACGACTGCCGCCTGCTGTTGCAGACCTTCGACGAATATCTTGCAGATTTCCGCAAGCGCGTGGGCAAAGACCGCGCTTATTCGAGCTATGACAATTACCGCAAACGCCGTAACCGGCTTGCCTCTTTCCTCGAATACGAATATCGTATAAAAGATATTCCTTTCAAAGAGCTGAAGCGGGATTTCATCGAAAAGTTTGTAGTCTACCTCTCCTCGGTACAAGGGATGCGTTCCGGGACGATCCATTCTACACTCAAGAAGCTGAAGCTGATGACCTATACGGCTTATAAGAACAACTGGATTCCCGCCGATCCTTTCGCCGGGTTCTATGTCAAAGCGGAATACTCGGAACGTCGCTACCTCTCGGCCTCGGAATTGCAGGCCGTGATGGATGTCAGGCTCCCCAACTACCGAACGGGCATCAACCGTGACGCCTTCGTCTTTTGCGCCTTTACGGGTTTGAGCCATGCGGACGTAGTGAAACTCACCCACGCGGACATCCATACGGACGATAACGGAGAGCGGTGGATTATCGACAAACGGCAAAAGACAGGTACGCAGTTCCGTGTTAAGCTCCTTCCCGCCGCTGAAATGCTCTACAAGCGTTATAAGGATACATATCGCACAAGCGAGAAGGTTTTTCCGCTTAAAGGCACTTATAAAACACTGAACACGCCGGTCTGTCGTTCAACCCGACGATTCATATGGCGCGTCATACCTTTGCCACGACGGTCACGCTTACGCAAGGCGTGCCTCTGGAAACGGTCAGCAAGATGCTGGGGCACAAACGGATCACCACGACCCAAATCTATGCTAAGATCACCAATGATAAAATCGGACAGGATATGGCGGCATTAAGCGAGAAACTCAGCAGCGTCTTCAAGGTCGCACGGTAATGGCCTCCTATCTTACAGCTAATTCGATTCCCGATCTTACTTCGTCAATAGCAGGGTAATTTTCGATGTAAGTTTTCCCGCCGGCAGGGAATTTATCGTCAGAGATGGAAATATGCAAGGCCATGCGAATCGCCCGAGGGGCGAGCCTTGCATATTTCCATCCCCGGCGTTTTGCTGGTCGCATGTAGATTTGCAGCGTGATGTAATCACAGGTAATTTTGATATGGCGTCGCAGTGAACCGGGGCTTGTCGTAAGCTTTGAGGCTTGGCGGTAGATTTGGACTGCGACTCCATTAACCAGAGAGAATGGCTGTTTAGAATTGTAGGTTTGAAGACCTGGTACATGTGATAGCATACGACTCTCACAAAACTAACAAGTTATGCACTATTTGTATTATGTGGGTCTGGATGTGTCGAAAGAGACTTTCGATGCGTCTTTGGTCGCCTTCGAGGATGCAAACGAGATGGCTCACCGCAAATTCGCCAACTCCCGAAAAGGGATCTGCTCGTGTCTGCACTGGGTTGAGAAGCGGCATGGTATTCTGCTCGACGATGTGATTTTCTGCGCCGAGGATATGGGGAGCTACATATCCGAGATGGCGGTTTGTGCTTCCGACAGGACGCTGAATTTCAATTTTTCACTGATCTCGCCGTTGGTAATCAAGTATTCGATGGGTATTGCCCGTGGCAAAACAGACAGAGTGGATGCCCGGCGTATCGCCGAGTATGCGATCACTCACTATCGGAAGATAGCCCTTTATCTGCCGGCAGAGAAGGAACTGTGTCAGTTGCGCACATGGCTGATCTTAAGGGCTCATCTGGCAAAACAACGTGTAGCGAAACTGGTGTTGCTCGAAAAATTAGACTACAAAGAGAAATTCGCGGATGTATCTATTCAACGTTCCATGCTCCAGGAGGAGATCGCGTATGCAGAAACTCATATGAAAACCATCGAACGGGAAATGAAGGAACTGATAGCCGCCGACAGCAACATTTGCCGGAACTACAAACTGCTGACCAGCATCAAAGGTGTAGGGCCGATCACGGCCATTGTGATGCTCTGTTCGACGCTTAATTTCACCAAAATCACAGACCACCGCAAGTTTGCCTGCTATTGCGGGCTGGCTCCGTTCGAACATAGCTCCGGCACAAGCGTTCGCGGGGGATGCCACACATCGAGCATGGCGAATCGAGACATTAAAGTACAACTGAACCGCAGTGCACTGATTGCCATCAGGTGTGATCCGCAACTAAAGGCATATTACGAACGCAAAGTGGCTGAAGGTAAACATAAATTCAGCGTCCTGAATGCTGTGAGGGCCAAAATCGCCGCCAGATGCTTTGCCGTCGTAAGGCGTGGAACACCATATGTAGCGTTGCAGATATAATCCGGCATACATATCTGCCATTCGATAAGATTTTGAGATCATTCAAAATCTCAAAATCTTATTGTCGGAACAGTCCGTCTAATTGGGAGCCGAACCTACTCATAATTAATGTATTGTCATTTCCGTACTCCGCAAATTAACGATTCTGACTATGGGATGCAAGGCTATACAAGCGCTTCGCGGCCTTGCATCCCATAACCAGAATCATTTTGCTAAACGCTACGACAAAAAATGACAATTTCCGGGCATGAAACTTTTTGCAGCTTTTATTTGGTTTTATCTTAGAATTCTACCGTCGGAATAGGCGGCTTTCTGCGGCCCGGACGCTACCCTGCGGACTGCCCCTCCAATAGCCATAATCCACGACACGCACGTCATATACCCCAATAGGCATAACAACCGCTCCCGACGTTTCGTTCAGCTGTCCGTTATAATTCGCATTGTCTGTTCAAAACGGTCGTCTGTTGTTCTTCTTCTCGTGGAGATAATTCAGCTCACCGCTGTAAATGTCCATGACAAATCGCAGCATATTGTCGACCAAGGCCGTAAGCCTTGTACTCTCATTCCCTAACAGGTGGAGTATTTCCGATACTTTGTGCTTGGTTCGGGTACTGACATAGATCGCAGAGCGGTTGCGGCAATCCACCGGAGCGAAGAACGTGCGTTCAAAATCCGGTAGCGTGAGCTTTTTCCGACGGAAACCGGAATGTTCTTTTACGGTACTCGCAGTGGAGTCTATGCCTGTTTTCTCAGCAGTCGGCGCCGATGCTACGGATGCAGTTGCCGATGTCTTTTCCTCGGGATCGTCCGTATTTTCCTCTTCCGGTTCGGAAATCCGGCGGACGACTTTCGAATCCAAAGAAGCTTGTCCGGCGATCATCTGACGCATCAGTTCCTCGTCGACTTCGATACGGGGACGCTTAGCAGGATTGGGTGCGGGGTTGTCTTTTTCCTTTAATGAATCCATGGTGCAACGTTTTTGAGATTGATTGTCAGCCATACGAGCATAGAGTATGTATGTCTGGTTTATTGGGTTAAACCATTCAAAATACCGTTTTCTATTTCATGCAGTTTATATCGGGATAATGAACGCAATAAGAAAATCGACCTTTCATGCTGCAAGATACAACTGGGTGAAATACCTCGGTTCCGATGTCCGCTCCAGACCGCTCCAGTCCGTACCGAGGGTTTGTTTTGGCGCCCGCATGGTTGTAATATTGCAGAGGGAAACGACCCACCCTCGGAAGCCGTAGCGGAGGTTTGGCATAGATTTTTCGAAAATTTTTCCGCCGCGGATTTTTCGCCTCACTTGAGGCGAGCGAGCTGTACCTTTGTATGCCGAAAAACTTTTCGGCATACGAAAGGTGCTCGC